>Ga0224501_10000129_pt1 | contig 76489 bp, 125 predicted proteins | sample SF_Oct11_sed_USG_4_FD_169105 | JGI IMG/M metagenome (GOLD analysis project Ga0224501, IMG submission 169105) | Sediment microbial communities from San Francisco Bay, California, United States - SF_Oct11_sed_USGS_8_1 | ecosystem: Environmental > Aquatic > Marine > Sediment | place: USA...
GACCCACGAGCGCACGAAGGCCACGGCCGCACCCGCTGCCGCCCACCAGGGCATGGTGCGGATCATTCCCGGATCTTCCCCGAGGTCCGCGGCGTGGTCGCAGTCGAGCATGAAGGCCGCGTGTTTCGTCTCCGTCTGACGAATGCGCGTCACCCGTCCTTTTCGCTCCTGTTTGCGCCAAAAACCTTCGCTCTTGGCCGTGCGAGGGCCGTAGGAAACGAGACGGTTGCGCTTCTTGCACACGGCCTGGGCAACGGCCTCGTACAGCGCGGTGCCAACACCCTGTCTTTCCTGAAACGCTTTCACGCTGTCGATAGTCCACACCGTCTTGCCTCGAACCTTGCGGTTCATCCGGTAGGCTTTGATGTAGCCCGCCGGTTTGGACTCGCCTTCGCGGTAGGCCTCGAAGCGCATCGATCGGCGCCCGCCGGTGTCCACCTCTCGGATGTCCAGCCGCGCCATCAGCGCTCCTCGAACGGGCTCGCTCCCCGCATGATGGCACCCAGAATGGCACCCAGAGTGCCCTGGGGATCTTCGACCAACTCGCTGCTGTCCACGTAGGCGACCTCGACCCCTCGTCTGTCCACGAAGCGGACGTAGGAGACGCCTTCTGGTTCCGCCTGGGTGCTGGGGAACACGAGCTTCTCGCCGCGGACGGTGTCGATCCAGACCTCGTGGTCTTCCACGCCGGGGGGTCGGAGTTGACGGCGGCGTCGCGGTTGTCGGGGCATATCCTACCTCAAACAGCGGCCGTGGTCGGGATCGGGACTCCGGCCGCTGCCGGACGCGGTGCGGGCTCCCCGCGGGCGATGAGGACGGGCCTGCCGCCCCCCGACCACTGCTGCCAGTTGGTGAAAGCCGCGAGGCCCAGAAGCACCCCGAGACCGCTCAAGGCGCCCACGAGCATCGGAGGACGCCCCTGACGCTGCTCTGGGGTCTCGTCCATTGCCAGGATGGCTTCTCCGACCGCCAAGACGGCGCTGGTCGCCAGTGTGGCACGAACGCTCAGTCGCTTGTCTCGGGCCACCGCGAGAAACCCGTTAGCGGCGCCGACCCCGAGACCGAAAATAGCTGGGTGCGTCGCTACCTCTCGCAGCGGGCTGACGAACTGGAGATCGTAGTTTTGGTCGTACATCGATCAGAGTTCTTCGGCCAGCCTGGCACCCCCCACGAGCGTCAAAAGCGCCCAACCAGCCCCCACCGCGAAGGGTGCCATGTAGGCCGCGAGCGTCCACCCTGCCACTGTCAGAGGCGGACGCCCGGTTGCGTAGAGCGTCGAGCCTAGCAGCAGCGGCAGCGCGTATTGCTCCCAGTACGCCAGGCGGTTTTCTTCGAGGATATCGGGGACGAGGAATCCCAAAAGATCGTCGAGACCGCTCAGCGTCGGCTCCGCCGTGAGGGGGTCGCAGTCGTTTCCTGAACCGATCGGTGTCCCGTCGTAGGCGACGTACTGGCGTTGATTGGGGTTGAGCTGTGGGGCCGAAACCGCCACCGCGTCAAGCGCGGCGAGATTACGGGCCGGGTCATTGATGTCGATGAAGTCCGGTAGGGCCATTCAACTAGCTTACCTGTTTCGTGCCCACAGGACGAGAACCAACCGCTGACATGTACACCAAAGGGTCAATACGGTTTGGTATGTCCTCGCCAATAATAGGTCGCCCTCTTTTGTCGAGCACCACGTTGGTTTGTACTTCCATGTGTAAATGTGGGGGCATGTGCGGGCGTGGGTTGGGGCGCACTTTACCGCCTCTGATACGTTTTTGGGTCGAACCTACGGTTCCTATCTGCTCACCCAGATCTACCTGCTGTCCCAGGCGGACTTTGATACTGTCCAAATGTGCGTAAAAACTTCTCTTTCCGTCTGGGTGTTTCAGAAGGACCGAGTTGCCGTAGCCGTACCGCTGACCGTCGGGATATACCCCCTCCACGACACCCTTGTTGATGGCGTTGACAGGGGTCCCTCTCTTGGCAGAGATATCGATACCTTTGTGTACGTGAGTGGCACTACGTCGCACCCCAAAACGGCCAGTGAATCTTCCTACCGAGACAACCCCTGCGGGTTTCACTGGGCGCGGCTGGGGCCGTGAAGGCGGCGGGGGTAACAGAGCCCGCGAGACCGGCGGCACAGGTTGACGAACAACAGCAGGCGCCCGTCGCGGTCGTCTGACGGTCAAGACAGCCTCGTCTTCACCTACGTCGATATCCCAACGACGTTTGGCAACAACAGCAGCGACACCGCCACCAAACAGCAATAACAGAAGTAGAGGCATCCAGGTGTCTCCAGCCTCTCAGCCTACCCTGCAACCCCCTGCAAAAGAAACCCCAGACACCTAAAAAAGGGAGCGCCCCGCCGGAATGGACCAACCGGCGGGGCGACTTGAAAGGGACCGGATTGGCGACCTACCACACCCGGAGGACATCCACAGGCTCGACGTCTTGCTCATAACGTAAGGCGCGTTTGCACGTTTGTCCAGCGTTGCCCAGCTTTTATATACCAACTGGTCGGTTTGTAAGCATTTCGCCCAAACCGGCAGCGTGGATCGCCCTCGCGTCTGTTGTCCAAAACGGCGGTGTGGATCACTTCCAAAAGACGTCAAACGACCTGCACGATCACAGCCTGCTTGTGCTCCCTCCGGGAGACAACCACCAGATGTAGCGGTACGAGAACAATACCGATCCCTTTTCTTGACAGCAGCTCGTCCTTTGGTTCATGGTGCCAAGACGACCTACTGCACGATGAAGGGCTGACTCGATGCAACATACTGGGGGGTCTGTCGACCCCGACACCGTCTTGCGGTGGGCGCAGTATTACGCTTTCACCATGGGTTGGGTGATTCAACCGATCACGAAACTGATCGGCTACCAGGCCAATGGCGCCCCGATCTGCTCGTGTGAACTAACAGGGAAGCGCTGGAACAACTGCAACCCAGAGAAGCCGGGTAAACATCCATGGCGCGGGTGGAAGCAAGCTCCCATGGAGACGCCCGAGCAAGGCTACGCCACCTTCTTGGATATCTGGCAGCAGTATCCGCATGGGGTCAACATCGGAGTACGAACGGGGCGGGTGTCCGGGATCTGGGCGATCGATCTGGACATGGGGGGAAACAAAAACGGTGTCGCCGATCTGGATAAATGGTTGGCAACGAAAGGGCTAACCTGGGGGGATATCGAAACGCTCGGTGCGCTCACAGGTGGCGGCGGTTACCACTACATCTTTCAATACCCAAACGACATAGAGAAGATCACAACCGTTGCACCGCACCCTGAAATGGGCCCCGCGGTGGATATCAAAGGGGATGGTGGTTACATCCTCGTCGCCCCGTCGCTGCATGCGTCGGGGCGTTTTTATGCGTGGAACAACGACACCATAAGCCCCGAGTTGATCAAAACCGCACCACAACAGGTGGCACAAGCTGTCCGCAAGAAGCAACGCGGGGCGGGCAACGTCGACGTCCAGTACACCCCTACAGTCGAAGAGCTGCGCGACTACGCCGACGAGCTGAGCAGGAAAAAAAGCAGCCGCTCGAAAATAGTGGGGAAGAACATGATCGCGGCGTTGCAGGGGCTACCCATCGCCGAAGACGGCGGTGCACACGACGCTTATCGGGATGTGATGTATTTCATCGCTAAACGGTGGCCGCGCTGCGATCCAGCCGAGATCCTCTCGCATTTTGAGGAGTCTGTGGCGGCGCGCTTCGCACACAAGGCCAACGCCTCCACCGACATGAACAACCTGATGGACTCGATGTTCACCGCTCTGGAAAAAGCGAACGACGAGGCGAAGAGCTGGATTGGTCAAGTCGCAACCAGCGAGAGCGGCAACCCAGTAGCCACCGACGCGAACATGCTTCTGTACTTCCGCAACCACGAAGCGTGGAAAGACGTCATCGGCTACAACCTGCGTCGCAACCGTCCCGCCTATTTGAAGAAACCACCGCTGCCTGATCGGGAAGCGGGTGTCATCGAGATGGCCAACGACAAGGCCGAGATCTCACTTTGGTTTCAGAGCCGCGCCTTGATGCGCGGCAAGATCAGCGAGAAAGACCTCAACTCGGCTCTTGTAGGCGCGGCTCGCGAAAACCGCTTCGACCCCCTTGCTGATCTCATCAGAAGTTTACACGGCACCTGGGACGGCATAGGACGTCTGGAGACCGCGCTCCAGCGCGTTGCAGGCACCCCTGACGGGGAGTGGCCCCGGCTGATCTTTCCCTTGTGGATGAAGAGTCTCATCGCCCGCATCATCTGGCCGGGCTGCAAAGCCGACACGATGTTGATCTTGGAGGGGCGTCAGGGACTAAAGAAGTCGACGTTCTTCAGCTCGCTGCTCCCCGACCGCCACTACTTCTCCGACTCGTTGAACAAAGTGAAGCACGACATCGAGTCCATCCGCCTCATACACAGCGGCCCCTGCATCTTTGAGTTAGGCGAGCTGAGCGGGCTACGCAAACCGGAGGTGGAGGAGATCAAGGCCTTCCTCTCGGCCTACCAAGACGACCTGCGCCCGCTCTATGAGCCGCCTCGAACGACCGACCGCCGGTGTGTCTTCGTCGGGACGACCAACCGCGCCGACTACCTGCGCGACGAGACCGGCGCCCGTCGCTTCTGGCCAGTGAAGATCACGCACAAGATCGACATCAAGACCGTCTACGAGGAGCGCGAGCAGTGGTTCGCCGAAGCTCTCCACCGCCTCGCGTGTGGTGAGATTTGGTGGATTGAAGACGAAGTCGGTGACCTGCTCGCCGAGACTGAGCAAGAGGAGCGCTACGAAGAGGACATCTGGGAGCCGCCGATCAGGACGTGGCTCGCCGACCGCCGGGTGCCGGAGCCCGAAGGGGGTGCGACCAACGCGACGGACCAGATGACCCAGATGATCAACAAGGAGAGAGCGGGCGACTACGTCACGACCATTCAGGTCGCTCTCCACGCCTGCAAGATGGAGCTGAAGAACGCGAGAACCTCTGAAGGAATAAGAATCAATAAAATATTACGCCGGTTGGGGTGGGAACCCGGACGCGTAACGGAGAACGGGGTGCAAATAAGGGTGTGGTTACGCCCGGAAACTAATAAAAAATAGGTACCGAAGGTAATAAAAAATGTTTCTACGAATAAAAAACTCGTTTTACGCGTGAATAAAAAACACCTCAACGGATAAAATATTGATTTCCGCGTGAATAAAAAATACCTAAACGGATAAAATATTGATTTCCGCGTGAATAAAAAATGGGTTTCAAGATGAATAAAAAATGCAAAAAACTATTTTTTATTATTATTTATTCTCTTTTTAGACAATAAGACATCTAAAGACATCTAAATAGGTACCCCTCTATCGGTCGGTAATATGAAGGAATAAAATATTAATTTATATTCTTTGTACCCCTATAAAGGGCAGGGGTACCCCTTTGAGTGTCTGGCGGTGTCTTTCGAGGAAAAACCCAATGATCTCGCGTTTTTACCATTTTCTATTCGGATGTCTGACCCTTCTACGGGTGCCTTGGAGGGCGAAAAGCCGGGAACAGCCTTCGCGGGTGCACCACTCGACCCTCTGCGGAGGTAACCGACACTTGCGAGGCAAGGGCCACTGCTACGACACCAGCTGGCGGTGCATCTTCTGCGGACATCGACCGCCACCCGCCGAGCGGGTCGGTTGGGGGAAACCGTGATCGAGGACGGACCTCGGATCATCTGGGAGGTGGGAGACCGTGTCGCGCTCGACCACTGGCGTGGCGTTGTCGTCGAGGTCTACCCCATCCCTTACGAGAGCGACATCTTCGGTGTGTTCGTGCAGTGGGACCACGGGCCGCGGGGGCGGTACTACGAACACGTCGTCGAACCGGAGAAGAAGCGATGACGAGTCAGCGTTGGCATCAAGGCGGTTTCGCCACATTGCGCGAAGCTCGCGACTACTTCCGGCGGCTCTTGCATCTACACCTCGAAAAGAACCCGTGCGAGATGCTCCCCAACAACGGTTATCTGGCGTGGCTCATCGAAGACGCTCCCTGGGAGGCGACCATCGTTGCGTTCACTACCGAGGTTGATGGCCGCGGTAACCACCGCTTCGTCGCCGTCGCTCGTGATGGCACCTTGCATCCCTTCAGCACCAACGGCGCTTTGCACGGCGACTGGACACCACCGAGGCGACCACCTAACCCTGACAACCCGATGGGAGATTTGAAGACGTGAAGAAAGAATGGACACCGATCGAAGACCTCGCGCTCGACAAGATGCACACGTTCGAGGATGGAACCCCAATCCTGGTCGCACGACCGACCAACCCTGAGCTGGCTATCGCCATCATGAAAGACATCGTGGGCGGCGACAAACAGAGCTGGGAGGCGGCGCAAGAACGCCTGAACGAAGAGTGTGGGCCTTACACCTTCGTTGGGTTCTGGGGGCGCCCTCCCAAGCTGCGAGGGATGACCAAGCACCGTGCGAGACAGAAACCGCCGGACGACTACCTCGTCAACGAGCGCGGGGAGAAGATAGGAGAGGTCGAACCTGGCGATTCGTTCGTCCACACCACTTTCTTCGATGGCGCCACTGCACCCGACGCGGAGACCAACTGATGGAAGAGTACGATCGCAACCACGTTTCTTGCGAAGCGCGTGCTATCGCAAAAGGGGACCTAGCAATCCTCGTCGACATCGACGGTGACGAACACTGGATACCCGACTCGCAGGTACACGATGATTCAGAGGTCTACCAGAAAGGCGACGAAGGTACACTCATCATCACGAAGTACATCGCGAAGAAGAGAGGGCTCTGGGAGGACTAGCCGCCATGAATATGATTCTACCACAGACAATACCAATCTTGCTGGACAAGCGCCCGCAGGGGGTGGTATTGTCTCCCTCCCAGATCAACACCTGGGATTTGTGTCAACGTCGATGGGCCTTCGAGTACATCCTGAAAATCAAACCTCCACCCAACGCCTCTGCGCAGTTGGGGAGCGAGGTACACAAACACCTGGAGAACTGGCTGCGCAACGCGACACCTCCGCCCAACACCAAATCAGGAGATATCGCCCGCAGCATGATCAAAAACTTGCCGCCCCCGGGCAGCGGCGCGGTCGAGCGGCGTTTCTATTTCCAGACAGCGCTTGGGCACTTCTACACAGGTTTCATCGATCTGTCGGGGATCTTCGATCTCCCAACCGTCACCGATCACAAAACCACAGGCGACATCGAACGCTACGGCAAAACCGAAGACGATTTGCACAACGATGTTCAAGCATTGATCTACGCGGTGGCTGCTTTCGTCGGTTTCGGCACCGACACGCTCCAACTTTTCTGGAACTACGGAGAGACGAAAAAGCGCCACAACCGCTACAACACCAAGGCCGTCAAGACGGTCGTCCGTCTACCTGTCGTGCAGCAGAAGTTCGAGAACATCATCGAGCCCGCCGCAGCAGAGATTCTCTGGCACTACGGAAACCAAACCGATCCCCACAGTTTTCCACCCACCCTCAGCGCGTGCAGTGCTTACGGTGGGTGCCCGCACCAGCAACGGTGTCAAATCAGTGATCAACAACGATTGGATGGAATGATGACAGCTCCAGGACAAGGACAAGGTTCGATGGCCGATCGCATGGCCGCCCTCGGCGGCAACGGCGTGCAACAGCAACCGGGTTTCGCCCCACAGCAACCCGGAGGGCAGCCGCCGATGCAGCCGCCGATGCAGCCGCCGATGCAGCCGCCGATGCAGCCGCCGATGCAGCCGCCGATGCAGCCGCCGATGCAGCCACCGATGCAGCTGCCGATGCAGCTGCCGACCACGCAACCGATGATGAGCCCCCCGCAACCGGGGGTGCAACAGCCGACCCAGGCGCCGCCGTTGCCCAACCACCCGCCGCCGGGAGCCCAGTCACCCCAACAGGCCCAACAAGCCGCCCAACAACCCCAAGGTGTCCAACCGCCGCCCCAACAACCCTCACAAGGGGCGCAGCCTCCCTATTCGCCCCAACAGGCCCCCAACCCGCCCGAAAACACCCAGGGCGCGGCTCCGTCGCCCGCCGAGACCACCAAACGCGGACCCGGGCGCCCGCCGGGGGTCAAGAACAAGACCCTCAACGCCGAGCAGCAGGTTTTCATGATGGGAGTCAGAGCTGGGATGCGAGCGGGTCAAACTGACCCCGCGGTTCTCGTCCAAGCCGGTGATCTGGCGCTCGCCGCCTTCACGCAGAAGTTCGGCTGATGATCGACCTCGGCAAGCTGTCGAAGCTGCGCGGCTGGCTCGACGTGGCCCTCAAGGTCATGGAGAAAAACGGCTTGCCTACCGATGCGCGGCTCAAGGGCGTCACGCCAACTCCCAGCGGGGTCGTCCTCCACATGGAGGACGACACCCACTGGAAGGTGTCGGTCAACATCACGAAGATCGACGGCAACCCCACGCGAGAGGATTACTCGTCATGATCACCGTCACGTCGGTGCGGCTCCCCAACGTCGCGGTCGGAGAGGAGTTCACGCTCGAACTTCTCGACTGCATGGTCGCTCTTCGAGCTGGAATCGATCCGGGTGGGGGTGTCCCTACCGTCTGGTTTCAACACGCACTCTCTTTGGAAAAAACCCCTACCGAAACTGTGGAGCGCCGTTTCGTCGTCGTCGAGCACACACTCGGGCAAACGGCGCACAAAGATGTTGGCGGACGTGTTGTCGTTCACCTCGGCATGTGGTGGGCGGCGGCTTCGACCTACCACCTATTCGAGATCTTTCCCCGAAACCCGGAACCCTGATCCAAAGCTACATCACGCGGGTCAACACCTGCGTCGTCAAGTGCGAGTGCCCAATGCAGGAGGCAGCACCGTGATGTTGAAGGTCCAGTTCGATGGTTGACAGTAAAAAACTGACATCTTCCCAGGGGACCGAAACATCTCGGCAGAAGGTTGAGACCGCGGCGAATAAACTTCGTGAAGCCATGGCTGCATTGCAGGCACTCGACGAAACAACAGACAACGAACACCTCATCGTTTACGCAACCGATGGTGTTTACAGCGCCATCGGGTATGTAGATACGATTCTGAATCGTATCGACGCCCCGGAGGGTAGCTGGTGAAGCGGACTCTGTGCTACGTCTGCGGCAAGAACGTGGCCTTGAAAAGCGACGGTACGATACGCTTCCACGGACAACGCCGAGTTCAAGGGAAGCTCGCAGGTATCGGTTGCCCAGGATCAGGTCAATACCCCTCGAAACAAATGCCTACTCTAGAAACACCAGACGAACTCGCTGAGGCCATCGCAACGATGCTCGGATACTACGGCACCCACGACGACACAGGCGGTGGTTGTGATCGCGGCTGCCGCCTGTGTTTCACCACTGACATGGCCGATCGCATCCGACGCGCTCGGGACAACGAGCAGTTACTTCAAAAACAACACATTGCGAGTGCCGGGTGAACGCAACCGCCTATAGCGCAGGGTCACCTTACGAGGTCCAGGACACCAAGGAGTTCCGACGTGTCCTAGATCTCCGGCGGCGTGACTGGGAAGAGACGATCCGCATTGCGCCGCCCGGTCGCACAGAACCTCTCCTTGTCTTGATGACGCGGGCGTTCAAGCTCCCGCATGGTCAACAGGAACTGCGGCCGATTCAGGCCGCATCGCTCGCCGACGCTCACGATCTCGGAGGACTGCTCGCCCCGATCCGCGTCGGCGACGGCAAGACGTTGTTGACGTTCTTGCTGCCGATGGTGATCCCGGGCATCCAGCGACCGACGCTGCTTTTACGAGCATCGCTTGTTGAAAAGACATGGCGCGAGTTCAAGATCTTGGCGCAGCACTGGGCCACCCACCCCTGTTACACGACGCGCAAAGGTTTCGATGACTGCGTCATCACCTACGAAAAACTGGGGCGGCACACCGGACGCGAAAAGCTCACACAACGGCGACCGGATCTGCTGATGGCGGACGAGGCCCATCGTTTGAAAAACCGTCAGGCCGCCTGCACGAAGCGTGTCGAGCGTTTCGTGATCGCCAACCCCGAGACGGTCTTCTGCGCGATGAGCGGCACCATCACGACGCGCTCCATTCACGACTACTGGCACCTGGCGTATTGGGCACTCAGACACCACACGCCGCTGCCGCGGGTGCACGCCGAGATGGAGAAATGGGCCGAAGCCCTCGACGAGAAGAAGACCTCTGACGTTAGCCGCCGCGACCCCGGCGTCCTGATGCAGTTTTGCACCGAAGAAGAGCGGCAGTCGGTCGCGACCATCAAACGAACTGCGCCGATCGGACGCACGCAGCAGATGCCAGTCCTACACTTCCGAGAGAAGTTGAAGGTGGCCCGCAACGGCTACCAACGACGGCTTCGGCAATCCCCCGGTGTCATCTGTTCACCGGACAAAGGTATCCCGTGTTCGCTTCTAATCCGGCGCTGTGACGTCGACCCAGGTGAAGCGGCCCGAAAGAAGCTCCAGGAGTTTCGCGAGTCGATGGAGGACCCCAACGGCGATCTCGTCACGACGCCGATGGATATGTGGCGACATGCCCGGGAGCTGGCGTGCGGCTTTTACTACAAATGGGACCCCCCGCCACCGGAGCATTGGATGACCGCTCGCAGAAGCTGGAGCTGGTCGGTTCGCAACATCTTGTTCCAGGACGGCATCTTCTACCACCAATACCAAAACCTCTTCCTCGACTCCCCCATGCAGGTCGGCCTCGCCATCCACGACGGTAAGATCTCCGATCCGGGTGTTTTGAAGGCCTATGAGCGCTGGCAAGAGGTGAAAAACGACTACAAAATCAACACGGTAGCCGAATGGGTCGACGATTCGACACTAAAATACTGTTTGGGCTGGATGATTCAAAATGAATCTGGTATTGTCTGGACCGAACACGTCGCCTTCGGAGAACGTCTGGCGGCGGAAATGGGAACTGGCTTCTGTGGACGGCACGGCAAAGACGCAAACGGCAAGGCGATTGAGGACTACAACGGCGCCCCTGTCGTCGCGAGTGTCGCAGCCAACGCCGAAGGCCGTAACCTCCAGGCGTGGAATCGAAATCTTGTTGTCACCGCAAAACCGACTGGCGCGCTCTGGGAGCAGTTACTGGGGCGCACACATCGACCCGGGCAAGAAGGGGATACGGTATACTGTGACTGGATCTGTGCGTGCGACGAGCAGAACGCGGGTTTCCATCAGCTCATGGCGGATGCCCGCTACATCCAAGACACCACAGGGCAGAACCAGAAACTGCTCTACGCTGATCACGTGTAGGGGGTTGCAATGCTGACACCTATCCACAAACACCTTGGCTTGTTTCGCGATCAACACACAGGCCAGGTTTTCAACAGGAGGGATTTCCACCCGTGGGAGACGTCGGAGATATTCGTGGGGCTCAGTTGGGCCAAGGTTTTTTCTGATGCGGATCTGGTGATTGCAGGGTGGCGTTTCACGGTGCCTGTTTGGCCCCAAGACGTTGTTGAAGTACAGCAGCGTGTGACGCTCGTGGCGCAAGAAAAAATCTTGTCTGTCCTGTCGCTGTCTTCCTTGCTTACGTGCGTCGGGGAGATTGACCCGCAGATCGGACCCCAGGATCAGAGCGCAGACCGATATCGCCGCAACAGAAAGGCCGAGATGTTGGACACGGTGGGGGTGCTCGTTCGTCGGCAATCTCTGGTGGAAGTACAACTCGAAGAGCGGCCTGTGGAGATAGGCCTGCGTTTGCATCTTTACGGCATGGTGCGAGCTAGGTAGCTCGCTGAAAGGATAAGACAGGCAATGACAGATGGACAAGGAAACGGTTGGCAGCCGCCTCCCCAGGGCGGTGGTTGGGGGCAACAGGCGCCCCCGCTGCCACAGCAGCCTGCCCAGCAGCAGGGCTACCCGCCGCAGCAGGGCTACCCGCCGCAGCAGGGCTACCCGCCGCAGCAGCAGCCGCCTGGGCAATACCCGATGCCTCAGCAACAGCAGCTCCCGCCGGGTCAGGATGACGTTTTCGCCGGGCTCAACAGTGGCGAAGGCGTCACGCGATACCCCTATCTGAATCCGGGCTGCGCCTACAAGCTGCGCATCTCGTCGATCCGCTTCAAGAACTCCCGCAAGGGTAAGTCGCTGTTCATCATCGAGCACGACATCGTGGAGACGAACGATCCGCAGCTCCCCGCCGGGACACGCAGCACGAGTTTCATCGACATGAGCAATGTCAACATGCGTGGCATCAACATGGCGAAGTTCGTCTCGGCGATCCATGGCGTCGATCCGTCGACGATCCCACAGAACAGTGACTACGCCCCGTGGGCTGACCCGAACACCGGCCAACCACGTAGCTGGACGGATTACGCCCGCGAAGCGGTCCATGACAGCAACCCGTGGGTGAACCGCGAGGTCGGCTGTTTCACGGACAACACCACAACGCAGGCTGGGAGAGATTTCACGGTCCACAACTGGGTACCCATCGCGGGTATGGAGATCCCGGTGCAGACGGCCGCTTTCCCCGCAGCCCCGCCCCAGGGCTACCAGCAGCCCCAGCAGCCGCCCCAGGGCTACCAGCAGCCGCCCCAGGGCTACCAGCAGCCCCAGCAGCCCCAGCAGCCGCCCCAGGGCTACCAGCAGCAACCCCAGGGCTACCAGGCGCCCCAGACACAGAGCTACCCCCAGCAGCAGCCGAATCCGAACGGGATGCCGCCCCCCGGCGGTCAGGGCGGCTGGAATCCCCAGGGCGGCTGAGCCGGAGGCAGAACAGAAACGGGAAACAACTTGCCGCCCGGCGCCGAGAGCGGGTGCCGGGCGGCAGGGAGCGGGGAGCTATGCGATCACGTGAGGATACGAACGCACTGTTGAAACACGCCGTTGTAGCCAACGGCACCGAAGCGCAATGGGAGCAGGTGGTCGAAGAGTGCGCCGAGTTGATTGTCGCGATCAAACACACGAAGCGCGGCAAGGCCACGGTGCACGATCTGCTTGAAGAGATCGCCGACGTCATCATCATGTCGCAGCAGGCGCGTTTGATGGCCGGCCCAAGTTTGGTCGACGCGGTGGTCGAAGCGAAGCTCGACCGTTTGGAGAAGCAGCTCGGCGAGAAGGGGGCTCCGAAGTGATTCACAACGCCGAGATCCATATTTTTCGTGCTGACCCCAACAAACACGACGGCCAAGAAGGTTTCCTATTCGCAGTCGATCGAGAGCGCCATCTAAGGGTGCGTTCCACACGGGTGTACGCTTCACGAGCCCAGGCTGCTATGGCTGCGGGGCTCTGGCTCGATGCTTTGGAAGTCGAACTAAAGGTATCTGCGCAATGAGGTTTTTCTTTGACACCGAGTTCATCGAGGATGGCCGCACCATCGACCTGCTGTCCATCGGTATTGTCGCTGAAGACGGCCGCGAGCTGTACCTTGAAAACGCGAACGCGGATTTCAGACAGGCCGACCCGTGGGTGCGCGAGAACGTTTTCACGTCCATGTTGTGGACTCCGGCGGTTCAGCGAGATGGGCTAGAAATCCAACATGAGGTGCGCCTGTTCTGCGATCCCGAGGAGTACGGCAAACCCGAGTTCTGGGCCTACTATGCCGATTACGATTGGGTCGTGCTCTGCCAGCTCTTCGGTCGCATGGTCGACCTTCCCAAAGGTTGGCCGAAGTTCTGCCTGGACTTCAAACAACGCCTCGTCGAGCACGGAGATCTGCCGATCCAAAAACCCTCAGATGAGCACGCACACAACGCGCTCGAAGACGCGAGGTGGCTAAAAAGCGCATTCGAGCGCACCGAGCGCTTGATTTCCGACATGCTCAGGGCGGGGGCATGACCACAATGAAGGTCGTCACGCTCGATGCCTACGAGCAACACGGAACGGCAATCATCGCACCCGATGACACCGTCTGGATCGCCTACTGCCCGCGGCCGTGGGACTTGGCAACGCGCCTGTGGTGGTTCTTTTGCCCGGTCGACAAGAAGGGGTGGATGACGCTCACGACGAAAGACGGTCGCAAGGTGCGAACCCGAGCGATTCGCGTCGCACATCGCCACGTTCGCATCGGACAAGCTCAGGTGGAGATGGGTTTTCAAGGTTGAGGAGATGCTCGCCTGGGACACCGAGACCGCGCCGATCAAGGCGGCACAGCTGGCCCCGCCGTTGGCGTGCATCACGTTCAGCGACGGCGACCGCTCGGACATCGTCCACTGGAAAGATCCAGGCGCTGAAGGGTGCGCCCGCTGGTTACTCGAACAAGAGACCACGACCGCCAACGGCCCCGGCTTCGACTTAGCGGTGTTGTGGGCGGCGTTCCCCAACCTGCGCGATCTAGTCTGGGAGGCTCTTGTCGAGGGCCGCGTCCACGACGTCCAGACGCGACAGAAGTTGATGGACATTGGGGCCGGGAAGTTCCGCCGCGCCTTCAAGAAGCTACCTGGCGCAGAGAAGGTGTCTCTTCTTGGCTACAGCCTGAGCGACTTGCACGCTCGCCACTTCGGAACTTTCATGGAGAAGGACGAGTGGCGTTTGCAGTACGGCCGTTTGCGTGAGTATCCGCTTGAACAGTGGCCCGATGGCGCCCTGAAGTATGCGACCTTCGACGCGGTTGCGACGAGTCGCGTTCATGTCGCGCAAGACACCGCGGCGGCTTCATTCGACAAGCACAACCTGTGGGACGAACCGAACCAAGTGCGAGCCCACTTCGCCTTGCATCTGATGAGCTGCTGGGGTTTCGCCGCTGACCCGATCCAGGTCAAGCGCGTCATCGACGCCATCGACGCGGAGATGCCCGACCTAGTTCGCCGTCTACGTGTTGCAGGCCTTGTCCGTTACGAAGGGTGGGGCAAATACGTTCGCAGTGAAAAGCTCGCCAAGAGGATGATGTACGAGGCCGTCGGTGACGCAGGGGAGCTGACTGAGACGGGCTACAAGAAGGTCAAAAAGAAGGAGATGAACAAGGATGAAGCCCTGCGGGCGGGCTACATCAAGATCGACGAAGAGTGGTGCGAGATCAGCAAGAACCCGGCGCTCATCGACTACTATCACTTCCGCCAGAATCAGTTGCTCAGAGCAAAGTTGGAGCACATCCACACCGCGGCGCAGCGACGGCTGCCGATCCAGACCGGCTTCGAGCCGATCATGGAGACGGGTCGTACCAGCAGCCGCGAAAACAAGATCATCGAGAACTCGATGGCACTCCAGAACCCTCCTCGCAAACCGTTGTTGGAGAAGGACGGCAAGACACCGCTCAAAGACGAACACGGCAAACCCGTCGGCGGTTTGCGCGAGTGTCTGGTGTCGCGGGAAGGTTGCACGCTCATCGCGGCCGACTACGGCCAGGCAGAGCTGGTGTCGCTGGCGCAGATCACCTACGCCGCTTTCGGTCACAGCAAGATGCGTGATCTGCTCAACGCAGATCGAGACATCCACGTTGATTTTGGTTCCCAGGTCATGGCGACGCAGATGGGTGTTCCCGTCACTTACGAGAAAGCCTGGGCTCTTCATCTGGCTAAGGACAAGCAGATGAAGGAGATGCGGCAGATGGCCAAGTGTTTTCATGGAGACACGGAGGTATTGACGAAGACGGGGTGGACGAAAATATCGGAACTACCGATGTTGACTGAAGTGGCGGCAGCACGGTTTCACGACGGAGGAAAAACTACTATTCACTGGGAAGTACCAAGACGTCTGACAACAAGAACAGCAGACGAGCTGGTTCATATCGAAAACGAGAACATAGATTTGTGGATAACACCTGACCACCGGATGGCAGCGTGGAAGAACAAGATCTCAGAACCCTCAGACCTACGAGATCCCGAAACGGGGCGAATGTTACCCAACGGTGGGAGACAGTGGAAAAAACGACGTCTGGTACACGAGGTTTGTCTACCGGAAGAACTTGGCAAGAAACGAGCGTGGCCAAGCGCCGGTTTATGTGAAGACACATTCGCGACAGCAGGGGAGCTGTGTTTACGTTTGGCAGTAGCTGTTCAAGCTGACGGCAACTACAGCAGCGGAAATACAATCCGTCTCGGATTCACGAAGAAGCGGAAAATAGAGCGTATGCGATCTCTTCTTCGCGCTGGAGATATACCACATGAAGAGAAATCTGTTGGTTCTGCAAAGGTAACAACTTTCTACGTCCGTGGTGAGGCGTCTGATCAGATACGTCGGCTGTTAGATCTAGACAAAACGCTGCCTTGGTGGTGGTTAGAGCTGGGAGTCAATCTCAGGGAAGCAGTGTTGGATGAAGCCCGACACTGGGACGCCCACATACCACCTAGAGGTAAGAACAACTGGAACTACTCCTCGACGATCAAGAAAAACGTTGATGTTGTCCACGCACTAGCGTCGATTACTAACCACAAAGCAACCCTGAAACTGGACGGAAGTTGTTGGAAACTGAGTGTGAAAGACCGTGCCAACACACGCGGCGGAAACCTGAACGCTACGCGGGTTCCATGGGGAGGCGATGTTCACTGTCTAACGGTTCCTTCAGACGCGATCCTCGTCCGTTACAACGGTAAGACAACCGTTACACATCAGTGCGCAGATTTTGGTTTTCCTGGGGGTTTGGGGTGGAGTAGTTTTCAATCCTACGCGAGAAAAGCGTGGGCCGTCGAGCTGACCGGCGAGCAGGCCAAGCAGCTGAAACGCTACTGGCTCGCCCACTTCCCCGAGATGGTCGACTACTTCCGGTGGATGTCAGATCTGATGGAAGCCGGGGACGGACAAGCCGCGGTGCAGCAGTTCATGAGCAAGCGCTGGCGCGGAAAGTGTTTCTACACGCAGGGCTGCAACACGCTGTTTCAGGGGCTCACCGCCGACGCGGCCAAAGCCGCACTCTTCGAGGTCAGCCGTCGGTGCTACACGGTGCCGTCGAGCGCTCTCTATGGCTGCCGCCCCGTGCTCTTCGTCCACGACGAGATCATCACCGAGGCACCCCGGGAGCAGGCCGCCGAAGCCGCGCTCGAAAAAGAGAAGGTCATGGTCGAGATCTACCAGCGCTACACACCGGACGTTCGCATCACGGCCGACGCGCACTTGATGGATCGATGGAGCAAGGACGCCGAGGCGACCTATGACGAGCGCGGCAAGCTGGTCCCATGGCAGCCGCCAGAGGACAAGGACGAACAAGCCGAGTGGGACTTGTTGGTGGCGACGTGACGCTCGAAGAAGCCAAAAGAGCTTTTTTTGAAGAAGCGAAACAAGACGGCGCCGTGTGTCCGTGTTGTGAGCGCTTCGGGAAGGTGTACAAGAGAAAGCTCCATAGCTCGATGGTCGCCGTGCTCCTGTTGCTGTATCGACACAGGTCACTAGGTTTCGTGCATGTACATACGCTCATCAACCAGATGAGCGACCCGCGTGTAGCAGCCGCTATTCGGGGTGATTTTGCAAAACTCCGCTACTGGGGTCTAATCGAAGAGGGTTTTGAGGTTCAAGAAAACGAAGACAAAAAACATAACGGCACGTGGCGTATCACAGAGAACGGATGTCTATTCGCTGAAGGAAAACTCAGGGTTTACAGCAGGATCTGGTTGTACAACACAAAATACTTAGGTGTTGCGGATTACAACACTGTGGATGTGCACGAAGCACTTAGAGACAAGTTCAGTTATAGAGAGTTGATGGGGTTGTGAACCTTGAAGACTGGGAAGCGCTCGTCGCGCTCTGGCAAGGACAAGGACGCGACATCCGATACCTCGACATCCCGCCCGAGATTGCAGAGAAACTTGGAGTTGACCTACCCCCACCACCCCCACCTGTACAGGAGAGACCGATGACAGAAGAAACGATGCAGAACGCCTTCTTGGAGTGGAAACGCAAGAAGTATTTTCCGGCCGACAAGTGCGGTCTCAAAGGCTGCCAGCGAGCCGCTGAGGGCTACATCTCGGACATCAAACCCACCAAGGGCGGAAACCCCAACGGACGGCTTTGGTACGGCCCGGCGTGCAGCAAGTGCCCGCCGAAGCAGAAGCCGGGGACCACGGTTCGCCCCATGACGTTCGCCGAGCTGGCCCACCAACGCAACGGGGCGAGCGATCTGGCGTTCGTGCTCGACATCGAGGTCGGCGAGGTTCTCAAGAGGCTCGAAGCCGCGAATATCGACGAGAGGGGGCAGCGCGTAGGCGGCCAGCCCCAGCTCCCGCACACCAACCCGCAGGCCCCGCCCCAGGCACCCCCCATGGACATGACCGCGCAGCCCCAGGCCCCGCCCCAGGCGCAGCCCCAGGCCCCCGCTGCCGCCGTCCCGCAGATGCAGCAGCAGACTGTCGCAGCGGCCGAAGGGGTGATCGTCCCGGTCGATACCTTGAAGGCGTCCTACGACGAGAGCGAGGGTCTGCTCGTCGCCCTCGGGTCCTTCCACGTCACGAACCAGCAGCAGATGAACGCCGCCGGAGAGTTCCTCAAGGAAGTCAAGAGCAAGTGGAGGGCCATCGACCAGCTGCGCAAAGACTTGGGCGAGCCCCTGCGCGGCAAGCTCCAGGAGATCCAAAACTACTTCAAACCCGCGCTCGACTCTTTGGCCAAGGCCGAGGGCGTCCTGAAGCTGAAGATCTCCGAGGGCAACACCCGCGCCCAGCAGGCGCAGCAGGCGGCTCTGGAGGCCGCCCAGCAGGCCCACGCCCAGGGCAACGTGCAGGCGACCGCGGCGGCGTCTCAGGCCGCGGCACAGGCCGACGTGGCGATGCCCCAGGGTGTCCACCAGAGCAGCCGGATCAAGTTCGAGATCGTCGACCCGAGTCAGCTCCCGGGCAACTTCTGGAGCCCTGACGTAGCCAAGATCCAGGCAGCCATCAACGCCGGGCATCGCCAGATCCCGGGTGTGCGCATCTGGGAAGATCAGGGCGTCGTCAGCCGGGCGTCGTGAAGAGCCACGACTACCTTCGCTACGTCGTCAAACACGACGGCGAAATCATCGGCGCCAGCAACCAGCTAGACGGCGCCGTGAAGATGGGCCTCACGGTCAAGACTTTCGAGATCTTCGACAAAGAAGATGATGTCGATCTCAAGGTCCCTGGGCCGTGGAAGATCGCGAGCTGCGACGGCTACACACTCATCATCAACAAACCCGGTGGTGGTCAGGAGATCACCACCCTCGACGAGAACTGAACATGTATAAACCCACAGTCATCACCCTCTGCGGCTCCAGTCGCTTCCAGGCCGAACACGAAGCGATGCAGGCCCGAGAAACCCTACTCGGGAAGATCGTCATCCCGATGGGGTTTTACCATCACAACCAGCTGGTCCCGATCACCGCGGAGCAGAAGAAAGCGCTTGACCAGCTCCATTTTCGCAAGATCGACCTCAGTGACGGCATCTTGGTCATCAACCCCAACGGCTACATCGGCGAGAGCACTCGGAACGAAATCGCCTATGCCGTTGCTCAGGGTAAAGACATCGCCTTCTACGATAGAGACGAGGGTGAATCCTTCATGGAAAAGAACGCCCACGCAATCGGGGCCCTGGTTGCCGGGTTCGCAGAGACAAGGTTGTAGCGTATAACTCAGAGATGGGTTGGAGGCCATGGGTTTTTATCACTACAAACAAAAGTATGAACTATGATCCGAGTCGTCATCGAGAGCCCGCTGGCGGGCGACTTCGAGCGAAACCGTCGCTACGCGCTGTGGTGCGCCTACCACTGCTGCACCCGAGGCGAGGCGGCCTACGCCAGCCACTTGGTCTTCCCGCAGTTTCTAGACGACCAGAACCCAGAGCATCGCGAGTTCGGGATTCAGGCCGGGTACGAGTGGGCGCAGTGCGGCGGCATCATTGCCTTCTACTTGGATCTGGGAACCAGCTACGGCATGAAGCGAGCCTACAAACGCTGGGAGAACAAGGTCGTCGACGAGCGACGGCTGCCGCGGGAGATGTTCGAGGCTTTCGAGCGCGGCGAATACCCTGGAAGCACGGCTGGTTTCTGATGCTCTCTTTTCTTCGTCGGTGGATCACCCCGCGTGTCCAAGAAGAAGAAGAACTGCTGCCGTGTTGCGTCTGCGGGGTGCGGCCGTGCATCAACTGCGGGTCCTGTTGCGGGTCCGAGGCGTGTGCAGCAGAGTGCGGCCGTTTCATCTTCGAGAACAAAATAACACTGCGCGAGGCCTCGGAGGAAAGTAAATGAAACCGACACCTCTACCAAAATCCGCGATGCCGATGCAGGGCAAGATCCTGCAACAAGGAAAGTGCGACTACTGCAAAGGGCGCTACGTGTTGCTGCAACCGAAGGGTGCAGATAATCAGAAACTGATGCACAGCAACCCGCCGTGCAAGAAGTTCGAGGAGGACCCGCAGGCGTATTTGCAGTGGCACAGCATGACACGCAGGCAGCGCAGGGTTGCGAAATCGAAGAAGAAAGGCCCTTCGCAGGCGGTCATGAGCCGAGGCCGACGGAGGAAGAAACAGTGAGTGAAAATAAAGAAAAACACGACGGGCCGTACCCCATCCCTGACGAGTGGGAGTCGGTCTACCACCCCGAGAGCCGTCTATCGAACGGGGAGCGGGTAGACGATGTAATCAGCGAGCATGACGACGAGATCATCTCACTGCGCCACCGCGTCAAGGATCTCAAAACCCAGGTGCAGGTGACGCGATTCGTTGTGTTGTTTCTCCTCGCGTCGAACATTTTTCAGGTCATGAGAGGAGCAGGGTGGCTCTGATGAGCGAAGCCAAAAACAACATTTTGGTGCAGACGCGTCTCTCGAAGACGCCGTACAACTACATCAGGAAGAAGGCCAAGGCTGAAGGCATCAGCGTCGCGGCCTACATTCGTCGAATGATCATCCAAGAGTACGAGGCGCAGAAGGCGGGCTAGCCGTGTCGGACGGGATCACCAAAAAGGGATGCGGACCCGAGCACGGCCCTACTACATGGCGTTGTAAATGCGGCGCCAAGAAGAGTATGCCCGCGTTCATTTTACCCAAGGGTTGGATGGTGCTCACCATGCGCATAGGCACAGGAGAACTGTTGGATCGGAAAGAGGAGCACACCTACTGCGAGTCGTGTGCCTTCGCGCAGCGTAATGCCTCTACGATGGCAGAAGCGCGCAGGTTGTTGGGCTCAGGGACCAAGAAACTAGGTAGTCGCTGATGGGCTACGTTGACCTCAACGAAAACAAGCGCACCGATTGGGTAACACCGCTTGACTGCCGTAGGCTGCTCGCGCAGCTGGGGCCGTTGAAGCTCGACGTTTGCACCAACCCCGACAACCCCATGGGGGCCGAGCAGTTCTACACCTCCAGCGTCAACGGTTTGGAGCAGAGCTGGCAGTGCGGCGGGCTCGTCTGGTGCAACCACCCCTGGTCGCGCAAGGACTCACCGCTGTGGGTCAACAAGGCGGTGTGCGAGGGGGAGTTGGTGCACAAACGAGCACACGAGGGTGGGATCGCACTTTGTCTTCGATGCGGCAAAGATCTAGACGTCCACGTTTTTCTAGGAGATGGGTACTACGTTTGTAGGGATCTCGACGGGTGTTTCGAGCTAGGTAGCACCGAGATCGTCTTGCTCGGGCCGAGCCGCCCCGATACCGCGTGGTTTCGCAACATCTGGGGGAGCGCCGACGTTATCTACTTCTGGAAAGGTAGGATGACCTTCTGGGACCCCAGGACGGGAATGCCGCACATGGCGTGGAACAAGAAGACCAAACGCTGGGAAAACCAGCCGGTTCCGGTCCCGGTGCAGCTTTCGTACTGGGGGCACCGCCCGCACACCTTCGTGGATGTGTTCATGCAGCAGGGCGGTGCGTTCGCATACCCTACACCGTTCTGAGTTCGATCAAAAAAATGATTTTTTCTGATGCAACTCGATTGCATCACTGGTATTGTTCGGTTACACAGGAAGCAGACAGGAGACAGGCTCATGGCAAAAACTTCTTTCAACGCAGCCCGCTTCTCGGGCTTCATGTTCGATCCCGACGACCTCGTCATCATCGGCCACGACACCGACGACGGCGAAGAGCACCCGCTCTGGGACGAGCGCATCAAGCTGGCTCTCGACGAGGCGATGGTCGTGTCGATCATGGCCATCGGTGTCAAGGAACCGATCCTCGTCGTGAAGATGAAGATCGGCAACAAGGAGGTTGCCGTCGTCGTCGACGGCCGCCGCCGTGTTCTGCATGCCCGTGAGGCCAACAAGCGGCTCAAGAAGCTCGGGGAGCCGCTCGTGAAGGTCCCAGCCAAGGTCGAACGCGGCTCCGATGAACACCTCTCGCATGTCGCGGTCGCGCTCAACGAGATCCGGCGCCAGGACGAGGTGCTCGTCAAGGCCAACAAGGCGTTGCGCATGATCAATCGCGGCAGCACCGAGGCCGATGTCGCGGTCGCCTTCGGCGTCAGCCAGATGACGATCAAAAACTGGATGAAGATCGTCGAGCTACCCGCCCCGGTGAAGAAGGCCGTCAACCAGGGGGTGTTGTCGGCCAATGCCGCGAGCAAGCTCCACGGTCTCGAACGCGCCGAGCAGCTCAAGCAGCTAGAAAAGCTAACCGAAGAGCACAAGAAGACCGGCAAGAAGGTTTCGGGGACCAAGGCCTCGGCCTCGGCATCGGCCTCTGGTTCGGACAGCAACGGCAAACCCAAGAAGCCCTCCAAGAAGGATCTGAAGAACGTCGTCAGCATTCTGTCGCACGAGACCGACCCCTTCATCGCCGGGGCCATGGCGGGTATCCGCTACGCGCTCGGGGAGGACATCCCGGAGGTCAAGAAGGCCATCGAGAAGGTGGGGTGATGGCGAAGAAGATACCCAAAAACCACTACCGTATTGAGGTAGTGGAATACGAGACCGACGAGGTGGTGCGGACGCTGGACGGCGGCGTCTCCGAGAAACACGCAGAGAAAGTCGACGACGGTCTCAACCGAAACCTCAACCACGAGCGCTTCTATACTCGATTGATGGAGACTGACATCCGATGACCCACCGCGGCGACTGGTTTTGCACAGCCTCGGGTCGTCAGGTCTACATCTTAGACCCGGCGCCCGAAGACATCTGCATCGTGGACATCGCACACGCGCTGGCCAACACCTGCCGCTTCGGCGGCCACGTCGACGACTTCTACAGCGTCGCGCAACACAGCGTCCTCGTCAGCCGGATGGTGCCCGAGGACATCGCACTCGCAGGTCTGTTGCACGATGCTGCGGAGGCCTATCTAGGAGACGTCATTCATCCCCTGAAGATCTCCTTGCCTGACTACCGCGCGATCGAGGCGTTGTGGGAGGCCTGTATCATCTCGGCGTTCGATTTGACGGTCACCGAGCACGCGAAGAATCTGATCAAGGTAGCAGACAGACGAGCGCTCATCACGGAGCGACGCGATGTCGCACCGGACGGATGGAGCCGTTTTCCCTGGAAGGCTGACGAACAAGGGTATCGACCTTTCAGCGAGAGAATCGAACCGCTGCCGCCGAAGGCAGCGAAAAGTCTTTTCTTGACCCGGTGGTACCAGCTGACGAGGAAGTGACGTGGTCGGCAAGAACATCGATGAGCACATGGTTGAAGATCTGGGACACCGCGCCGAGATCGAACGGACAAATGCAGAGACAGCAGCGCGTAAAGCGGTAGCCAAGACACCCGAGGAGTTAGAAGACATCCGTCGAGAAGCGATCGAGCGCTATCGACAAGCAGACTACGCACGCTACGACAAGGCCAAGCAGAAAGCGCTACGACACACGCGCTGACGGGAGAATGACATGAGATCGAAGCACGAAATCGAAGACATGATCGCGAAGGCCGGTCTCTACCTCGAAAACGGGGCAACGGCAGTCGGAGGTATGACCTACGAAGAGGGGGTCGACGCCGCTCTTCGTTGGGTCTTGGGCGAAACCGAAGATGAGCCCATCGAAGAAGAGTTCGACGACGACAACGTCTCCGAAGACGAGCTTGAACTGTAGGAGCATGCCATGGCCTTTGGAGCACAGATACTCGCTGACTCGCGGGCACCTAACGGGCGCCGCCTCACAACGTTCGAGATCGCCTTTCCCCGGTACATCCAGGCCGAGGTGAACACACACACCATCCTGTCGAAGAACAGCGGCAGCAGCCGGGCCATCCCGGTGAACAAGATGCTCGCCCGGCTCGAAGAAGATCCCTACTACCCCGTCTACTGGGGCTCCAACAAGAAGGGGATGCAGGCGGGGGCGGAACTGGAGGGACAAGTCAGAAAGGCGTGTGAGGTTGTCTGGCGTCAAGCGATGACGGACGCCATGGGACACGCCAAAACCCTACGAGATCTCGGCCTGCACAAGCAGGACGCCAATCGCATCCTGGAGCCATGGATGTGGCAGACGGTCATCATCACCGGGACCGAGTGGGACAACTTCTTCCACCTGCGCAATCACCCCGACGCGCACCCGGCGTTTTCGACGGTGGCTGCGCAGATGCAGGAGCTGTACGAAGAGCTGGAGCCCGTCGAGCTGGGTCCCGGGCAATGGCATCTGCCTCTGGTGGACACCAAAGCCGTCCGCCCTGAGACCGCCGCACCGTCGACGGGTGACTTCACGCAGGCCGCTCTCATCGCCAAGGAGTTGGAGCCAGAACTATGGGAGAACAATGCGACGAGCGCCATCCGGCGGCTTCTGATCAAGGTCAGTGCCGGGCGCTGCGCCCGTGTCTCGGTCTTGACCCACGACGGTGAGCGTGACCTGAGAGCCGACGTAGGCCTGCATGATCGGCTGCTCGCGTCGGGACACATGAGCCCGTTCCAACACCAGGCGCGGCCTATCATCGAATCGGATTTCGACGACTACGCGCTACCGTTGTTGGTACATCACAAACACTTGAACAACATAAGGTTCAAGAATCCGAAGGCTCCGATCGAAGATACGTGGTGCGGCAACTACCGGGGCTGGGTACCGTACCGCAAGACGATCCCCGGCGAGTTCGATATCATGGGGAGCCGCTGAGGCAAAACCTGGGATGGGTTGTAGGGATGAGCTGGTTCACGAGCATCTTCTCGAATCGCAAGACCAAGACGTCTTTCATCACCCGTGCTCTGCGACGCGCTCGCAACACTGGCGAGAGCTACGCCGAGGCGAAGGCGGCACTCTTGCGAGAAGCCGACCCGGAGTGGCAGGACAGCCAGGAGAAACGGATCAAGAAAGCGGAGATGCGGTTTCTTGATGACACGAAACCGGACTTCGAGAAGTTGCCCTGATGTCGTGCTCGGATACGACGTGGAGTGAAAGGAGACAAAAAGATGTTGGCCTACATATCAAAAAAGGCGTGGGCGGTAACCTTGTTGGTGTCGCTGTTTTTAGGAGCGCTCGTGTTCGGTATCGCAACATGTCGCGAGTCGACGATCAAGGCGCAGCGGGAGGCCTGGGTCGAGGACTGGAAGAAACGAGAGAAGGGTTGTGTTCGTACCTGCGCCGCTTTGGGTGGCAAGAAGACGTATTTTCAACGCATGCAACGTGCTGGTTCCTTAGAGCATGATGAGCGCTGCATCTGCAAGACAGCGGCCTGTGCCTACGTCATCACAAACGGGCGTTCGACCGCGTCATGCAAAGAGGGTCAGAGGACCGACTGATGTCGAAACGCAGCTACACGATTCGCTTGTCCGACAAGGAACTAGCGCGGGTTCTGGACGCCCTGGAGTACCTGCGGTCGTGCCACCGGCGGGGGATGTTCGAGGCCGCGAAGGAAAACCGCGAGGCATCGGCGATCCACTACGAGCGCGAAATGAACGCGGACCAAGAAGTGTGGGACGCGATCGTAAAGAGATTCTGTGACGAGGCGGCGAAAGGAACCGACTGATGCCGAAAAACAAACAACAGCCACCCCGCGGTGAAGTATTGCACGAATACAACCCCGGGTGCCCTATGCCAGGGGTTGGCGGGCGGCACTCGGATACATACGGGATTGATGGTACAGGGCGCTGCGTTTGGTGCGGTGCAGCGCCAACAATGCCAGACGAAGGAACCGACTGATGCCGAAAACCAAGAAAGTACGGATCGCGGTAGCTATCAACTCACGTGGCGAATGGAACTGCGGTGGCTACTGTTGGTTGAAGACGGGGGAGCAGTTGGAGACGCTCCCCGACGACGAAGCGGCGGGTAACGCAATCGAGGGGTTGGAATCCGATGAGTACGTCATCCACTTCGTTGAAGCAGAGATCCCGCTTCCTGTGTCTACGACTGTTCAGGGAAAGGTGACCGACTGATGCTGGCGGTGTACATGGAATGGTGGGCCGCTAATCACCCGTGGTCCGATTTCATCGCGATGGCGATGGGGTGGGGCGTGGGTTGGAAGCTCGTTGATCTCGGCTTGTGGATCATGGACCGGAGCACCGACTGATGTCGAAGACCGGAACTGCGCAGAGGTTTGAAGAGCTGCGAACAGCGCTGGAACGTGTTCAGCAAAAAAGGCTCGAAGGATGACGATGCACATCAACTTCATTCGTCAACGGTGTGATCTGTGCGGACGGTACATCTCGCGCCCCAACTACAGTCGCCATGTAAAGGCGTGCGAGCGTCGATCGAATCAGAAGAAAGGGCTCGACAATGGGGCTTAGCAGAGTGGACGGTGAGCAGCTCACCGAGTTGATGCGTCTGTCTTGGTCGTTGGCCGTGATCATCAACGGAGGTCGCATCGACAGCGTGGAGGGAGAGTGGCCCGTCGAAATCACATTCAGACCGGCGATAGCTGACTACGGCACTTGGAGTTGTAAACTCTCGATCGACTTCACCAAAGAGGGCAGAGGTCGTGGTTCGAGTTTGCATAGCGGCACCGTGTCTTCGATGCTCGACCTCGTGCGCAAAGAGCTTTCGGAACGCCTCGGCGACGGTTACGTGCGTTATTAGCCCCGCAGCAGAAAGGCCCCAAGTGATCGCAACCCTCGGCTACTTCGCCTTCATCTTGAACGCTGTAGGCAACCTGATGCTAGCCCGGCGCAACGTGTGGGGATGGATCGTGCGCCTGTTGACCAACGTCGCATGGATCGCTTACGCGGTGCAGGTCACCGACGGCGAGCCGATGGCCCTGAACCATGCCTTCTTCCTGGGCGTCAATCTGTACGGCTTCCAGCAGTGGAGGCGGTCGTGACCGATAAGAAATACGTGTTGCCCATCGTTCCTCAGGCTGTAGAGGAGATGGAGGCCGAAACCAGACGTCTTCAAGAGGAGACTCGACGCATAGAAGAGGACACCCAACGTCTTGAAGATCTCATCGCAAAAATCAAAGCTGAGACGGCAGCATTTGAGGCAGAGAGTGCAGCAATACGAGCTAGCACGAGACGGCTCAAGATGTTCAATGTTGTTTTGTTTTCAGCGACGTTTGTTGTCCTCGCGATCATCGTTTTGGTGGAGCTGCTGTCGTGACCCAGGTTGTTGTCAAGTGCCCGCGTTGCAGGAAGAAGACTCTACGGGTGTGGAAACACGAACACAGCCGTTTCGTGTGCAGCGGTCCAAGATGCCCGCGTTATGAAGGGGAGTGCGATAACCCAAAATGCGAATACCCTATGCCTCGTGGAAGCCGTGCGTGGGCCGAAAAACACGGAGCTGTGTTCTGGGATAAAGGCCAGTATGTGGATCGAGAGGCAGAGCGTATTTGGAGCCAGAAAATCGAACCGTTGCCAAAACCTTTTCGTGGAAAGTTAGCTGATCCGTGACCTCCCTGCCCGACGCCTACCCGCTTCAGTGGCCCGAAGGTTGGCCGCGCACCCGCCAACCCAAGGACTCGCGCTACGCGAAGAACGGCAAGCTAACCGAAGCGAAGATTCGCACCGAGCTGCTCAACGCGATTCGTCTGCTCGGCGGCTCGCTGCCGATCATCAGCAGCAACGTCGCGCTGCGCCTCGACGGGCTCCCCTACACCAACCAACGATACCCAGAAGACGGTGGTATTGCGGTATACTGGGTCCGCGATGGCAAACAAGAGGTCATGGCGTGCGACCGCTGGAAGCGTCCGTGGGAGAACATGCGCGCTGTCTACCACGCAATCGAAGGTCTACGGGCCATGGAACGCGCCGGTGCTACGCAGATTCTGGAGCGAGCCTTCCAAGCGTTCCGGCTCCCCGAGGGGGGACCATCCGGTCGTTCGTGGCGTGACGTGTTGGGCCATGATCTTACCGATGCCCACTCGGCGAGTGTGCGGTTCCGCAAAAAAGCCGTGAAGCTCCATCCCGATGTTGGAGGTGACGTCGAGGATTTCCAGGAGTTGGAGCGGGCGTACCGAGAGGCTCTCGACGAGCTGCGGTAGGGTATTCCTTTTGGGAGTCATTCCTGGTAGAGAACAATATCAAACGGGAGTCGTTTCGTATGTCAGGGAAAAGCCATCTCGACGCCTTGGCGGGCCTCATCAACAACGGCGAAACGTTGTCCGATGAGCAGATTGCTCAGATTGACGAACAGGATGCAGCCGTAGTTGCAGAAATCAACGCGGTGCTCAAGTTCGTTTCGAGGCGACCGGGTGTTGAAGCCAACATCTTCGCTATGCAGGAGCTGGTCGAAGCGTGCGCCGAAGAGCTGCGTAACCAGATCCGCGAGATGGTGGAGGGTGACGATGAGCGGTGAAACAGGAATCCGACCGCAGAGTCGAGATAGCGCGGAGAGCGAAGCAGACGGTCCCCCCGCTTGGTGCGAGAAACACGAGATCTACTACGGTGAGGACGGGTGTTTCAAATGCAAGCAGAATGTGAAAGGCGTCTTGGAAGTAACTGAAGAGGTCAGAACCGTTGGAGGCATCCCGATCGTAGACTCGCTCGAATCTGTCGAAAACCAGCCGACTGTTCCCGACGGAACCTTGTTGAAGCCAGTGCCGTTCGGACAGGAGATCAACGCCATCCTCGATCTGGGTGCCCCCAGTGCTGAGGAGATCATCGAGCAGTGCCTGGTGTTGGCCCGCTTCCTGACGGAGAAGAATAAGGCTTACGGGGATTCAGCTCTCGACCCGGTGCGCATCTTGTCGAAGGCGGACGTCGCAGAGCAGATCCGCATCCGAATGGATGACAAACTCTCCCGGCTGGTACGCGGCGAGCTGGCAGGTGAGGATGCGGTGCAGGATTTGGTCGGCTACTATATCCTGCTGAAGATCGCCGAGAAGAGAGGATCGCGTTGATGGGACAAGACTTTCTCGACGCCAGCATGTTCGTCGGCCAAGGCGGCAACACCGAGCTGCTGGCCTACCTCGAAAACAACTTGCCGCTGCTGGGGGATGAAGATCGAGACTTCGTTCTCGGCTGCAAGATGACGCTGGAGATCGGTGGTGTTCTTACTGCGGAAAACACCCAACGTCTGCGTCAGATCGCCAAAGGGATTCAGGCCGCGGGTCACGACGTCCTCGGAGGCGGTGTCGAGCCGCCGCTGTCGCCGGTGAAGGTTCTCAAAGACCTGGTGCAGAACATCCATACGCTCAACGCGCAGGAGAAGACATACGCCAACAACATCGCCAAGAAGCTCAAGAAGAAGGAGCCGCTGACACCGAAAGAGGTTGAAGGTCTGCTCCAGATCTATTTTGACAAGGGTTTCTGAGCAGAAGCTGGGATGGGACGTAAGGAAAGAGACAGGGCGTGGTCAGTCAAGAGCTAGGGCGGTTGGGTGTCGATGTCGTCAACGCTGCACGACGGTGGGCACATACACGGGCGCGATGTCGGCGTCTACTCGACAGCAAGAAGGCATCCCCCCACGATGTCGCGACAGCCAACAAGGTCTACTTGAAAGCTTCAGACGAGCTGGAGATGGCAGTGCGTCGACTCAGTGCTGCGATGGTGCGCGAAGGGGCGAATGTCCCCATGAACAAGCGAACCAGAGCACCTTTTCCTTGGAAACCTTTGATCACCGCAGTGGGTGGCATCACCAAGGCTCTCGAAGAGGCTGTTCGTGCAGGTGAGCAGCCGTTGGAAGCGGAAGTCATCGATGTGACTTCACCACCGAAAGGGAAATAGATGTTTTTTGTGAGAGTAAGCAATGAGGGTTTCGATCACCCGCCTTTCACTTACGAGACGCTCGACGAAGCTCTCGCGACCGTCGAAGACGCGCTGGCGAAGGACCAGTTCGTGTACAAGAACCCAGCAGGCAATCTCACGATCCAGCTCGGCGGCGGGACCATCATCAAGGTCTCGAGCACCGAGGCGATCGAGCTGTCAGCGAAAAAACTGGAGGCGATTCGTAGAAACCCTCTTCTGGCATGCGAGGACATCGATGCCCCTTGGCAGCTGATCCTGCAAGTGGGGTCGGTGCAGCTAACCCCCGTGGATGTTGCTTCGGAAGAAGCGGCAGACACGCTGATCGATCAAGCGGTTCGTGAGGGGGTGTTTCGCTTCACGTTGAAGGCAGAGCATGAGTATCTTTTTGTTCAGACGATGCCCGGGACGGTGTGGATGAGTCTCCCGACAGAGATGTACGTCCAACGGAGACGACGAGCCGTCGAAGATCAGATGCGAGCGATGGCACAGCAGCCTCAAAGCGGGCAAGGACCCCTCATTTTCACGCCCTCTGGCGGCCGAGACCGAAACTGAGTAGTATCGGGTTATGCCCGACATCATGATGACGCGGATTGCAGGGACGACGCGCCACTTCCGGGCGCTCATCGACGTGGACCCCGCGAACCTACAACCTTCGATCGACCTGTTCGAGTATCTCGACCCGGATGGCGCCACACTGCGAAGGATGCCTGCGGGGTCCCTTCAAGGCCCGAACGTCGAAGCGACGATCAAAGCCTCGTTCGAGGCCAAGACCACGTCTTTGGTGGACTGCGAGTTCTTAGCCGATTCGTTGGACCGCACCTACGCCCCGAACCCCGGTTGGGCGCAAGGCGGTTCTCTCACAGGTGCTTCCATCAAACTCGACATCACGACCAACGCCATCGCTGTCGAAGCGGACGCTATCGAGATGCAGTTCTAGTTCTTGCACACGGACATGCGGTAGCCTATGACCCTTCCTGAAGGCGCAATCTTCGAGGACCAACCGGCAGGTGGCGTCGCTATCTACGACGTCACTGCGTTGCTTCCGAAGCACAAGAAACGTCGGTACGAGGAGCGCGACGCTGGGGGCATCGTCCGCGTCTACAACCACCACAGCGGGGCGCTCGGCAAGAGCGGTTACGCCGGTCTTCTCGGCAGCACTCGTTACGGGATTTCCGACAAAGAGAAGATGCGCACGATTCGCGGGAAGAAGCGCAAATACATCCAGAAGGGGTGGCCAGGACAGCCGTACACCTTCTGGTACTCCTTCGAGCCCGACCGCGACGAGGAGGGCCGCATCGTCATCTACCGCGCCAACTTCGACGCGACGCGCAGCTTCCACACCGGCAAGGATGCCAACGGCCACGGCGTCGGCGTCGCGTGGCAGGGAAATCTCACGAAGCAGAAGCCCAGCGACGCGCAGATCGAGATGGCTGAAGCGCACTACCCGTGGTTCCTGGCGCGATACCCGCTCTCCGACGACAGACCGTTCAGCTACCATGCCGAGGCCGGAGACTTCGGCGGTAAACCGAAGCCGACGTGCCCGGGACCTCATGTCAAGCAGTTCGTGCGTGACTACCGCGAGCGCATGAAGTCAGTCGGTTTTGATGAGGACGAGGTCGACCCTGTGGGAGCGTCGAAACCAGGTCTGGTTTAGACGAGGCCTCGTTGTCGCAGGATCTCGTAGCTCCGATAGAGGACCCTACGCCCGTCGTCGGTGAGCTTGTCGACGAGCGGTTCGGCGCCGGGGCTCATGGCGATCTTCCGGCCGTCCAGCGTCATGATCTCCAGCGGCCCCGAGCGGCTTCGGAGGATCTGAAGTTCGGCCATGAGCAATCCGCCGAGCCCACAACCCCGATGCAGGGGGTGCGTCCACGCCTGAACGCTCGACGCGAAGGCTATGACGCGGTCACCGCCTCGCACCACGCCGACGGTAACAGGGCTCTTGTTCTGCTCGACGAGCGCAGCGTGTTTCGCAGGGTCGGCGTGGTAGAACCCGACGTGCAGATCGTAGTCGCCCACCGAGAAAAGCGGGTCTTGGTCGACATCGAAGGTCAAACTCCGGGCGACTCGGAGCATACGAACGTCGCTGATGGCTTCAATCCGGTTGTAGCGCAGCTCTCGCACCCGTTCAGCTTAGCAGACCCGGGTGCACCCCCGGAAGCTCGCCGAGGCCCCTGCGGGGCCCCAGCGGCCGTCTCGGGGTGGTTTCGGGGGTCTCCGGGGCTCGATCCGGTCGATCAGGGTTACCCCTGGTGGGGCTCGGGTCGAGCCTACGGGCCAGGGGCTCGGGTTTTCCGGGGGGTACAGATCGACCCGAGCCCCTACCTAAAAGTTGGCATGATTTTTGATCTTGCCAGGAACAAAACCCGAGCCCGCCAGAAATCAACAACGGCTAAGTAGTTGAAATCATTGGGTTTTTCGGGATTTTGGGCCTCGACCAGAAACAAAGGTTTCCGGCAGGGGTTGACAGAACAATACCAATCATTATGTTGGGATCTGGGAGCCTGAACTCCCGATCGGGACCCTCGGACCCGAGCCCCGCCCGTGCGGGGGCCGTGCGATCTCCATCGCGCACGGGCCGGACCCGAGCCCCGACCACGATCTTTGCAGCCCCGCGATCGAACAGACCCCGCGCACACGTGCGCGAGCGCGAGCCATGCTCGCCAGCGAGAGCGATCGAGCCGTCGGATCAACGTCATGATCCCGACAGCGCCGGAGCTGAGGACCCCTGTAACCCCGCGAGTCAACGCGGGCGGCCGTCGCCTATCTCTATCGGGGCACGGCGCCCACGGGCCGTTCACGGGGCTGCACGTCACCCCGCGCAGGGGAGCCGAGCGCGCCGAGCGCGACGCTACAGCGCACCACGACGATCCCGCCCGTGGGACCCACGATCACGGCGCGGAATATTCCGTGGGATACCGATCCTATCCCTAATCCCTGCGCTCGCCCGGGGCTTATGCCCCGGGCGGTCGCTTGGAGCTGTCGAGAACACTCGACGGTTGCAAGCGACCCGCGATCGGGCGGTTCGCAACAAAGGGATTGACAAATGGAAAACAGGATCAAAACAGGATCGCAATACGATCGTTACTTCGCTCGCAAGTGGCTTGTGTTGTATGACGGCGGATCTGATCAGTGGCTCTATGTCGCAAAGTCCGGATCCGGAAGCACGTATGTGTTTTTGGAGATCATTGATTTAGTCGCGTACTGCGGTCGCGACGCAACGGATCAATGGTGCGCAGAAGTGGCCAGTGTCGACATAGACACTATGCCGCTAGAGCAGATCCAAGGCGCGCTGTCATACTGTGGCGTTGAGGACGATCCTCCGGACCTCAGAACCGAGTCCGGTTGCGTTGCGCTCGCCGAAATGCTCTTCTCCTACGGCGCCAAAAGCCCGTTGTGGGGGGATTGCTCCGGTAATCCGAGAGAACACGCGAGTGAGGACTCCAAAGACTTCCGCTCGCTTCGAGCGGAGGCTCGGAGGCAAGCGGAGGCGATGCTTGACGACTCCAATCGCGATCATGTGTTGGACACAAAGATCGTGAATGGAATCGGGCAAACATCCCGCGAGTATTCGCAAGGCACTGCCGCCTTGTGGGATACGCTCCGCAAGATTCGCGACAAAGGCGACGATGCAACCCCAGAACAAAAGCTCGTACTCAAAATGTACGGCAAGTGCAATACGACGTTAGGTGCGGGACCCGTGCCGAGTGATCTACGTGATTGAGACCAGGACCCACACTCGGGGCACATGCCCCGAGTGTGGATCGTGCACTCACTCTGAGTCACGGAAAGGGATTGAAAAATGGCAAACACCACGATCGGTATGGACGAGATCAAGAACTATGAGATCAAGCTCGGCGAGCACGGCTCGATCACGTTCGAGGGCACCCAAGAGGCCATGTGGAAACACGTTACCTCGGAGATCAACGCCCGCGGACTCGCGGACTCGGGAGTAATCCCGCACCCCCGTGTGATCGAGCCCGAGCGCGCCCCGGAACCGGCCCCGGAGCCCATCACGACCCCGGAACCGGTCTCGCCCCCCGTTACCCACCGTGAGGCCGTGAGCGCCGGTGTGGACGCGGAGGGCGCGGCCCGGAGCACGACGGATCTGCTGGCGCTACAGGCCAGCGGGTTTGCCCCGGCGCGACCCTACTTTGATCGCGGTACCCCCGTGATCGGAATGGGTGTCGATAACGCCAGGGCGAGCGCTCGGGAGCACGAAGCCAAACCCCGCGTGGGTGAGGCCGTGCAGGCATTTGTCGATCACGTCGCGTCGGAAAATCGGAGGGACGTGGTCTACCCGCTGTCGCGGCTACTCATGCGGAGCACGGGCCAGCTTTCGGGCGATAACCCGGCCGGTTGGACCGTCGAACCGCAAGCACTCCCGCAACTCGCCTCGCGTCTCGGAATCGAGCAACCCTCGTTTCTGAATCACGTCTGGCCCGATCTGCGGGCGCAGGTGTGGAATCAACACATTGCGACGGCCGTGCGCCACCCCAAGTCGACGTGCCCCGAGACCCACCCCGCCTACGGGCGGTTGGGCGCTCGGGCCGATAACCAGGTCATGTGCAGGTTGCGCGACGACACCAACGGCGATCCGTCGCTGTGGGCAGCTCTGTCGGAGCGATACACGCCTTTTGACGTGGATCGAATCGCACAAGCATTGGAGATCGGGATGCGTGGCCAACCCGACGCGCGTTGCGAGATCCAGTATGATGGAACCGGAGCGACATTCGACGTGCTGTTTCACAGCGACGTCGAGCCGGCGCGCTACGTGGCGGGCGAGTTTTTCAAAGTGGGTCTTCGGGTGCGTACTTCGGACTCGGGTGGCGGCTCGGTCAACATTGGGTTGTTGGCCTACCAGAACCTTTGCTTGAACTTGATCTGCATCGACGTCGGCGAATACCAGCTCGATCGGCTGCGCCACATGGGCGACGTCGACAAGCTGGCCGATCGGTTTCGCAAGGCGATCGAGACGGGTAACTCCAAACTCTCACACTTCCTGCGAGCTTGGGGTTACGCGACGGATGCAGCGCTGTGCGAGAGCACGAGCGACGGGTACCGACCCACGGAAGCGTTGCGATTGCTCGACGAAATGGAGACTGAGACGATTTCCGAGGCCGATCTGCTTACGGGGATCTTCACGGGGCTCGCGAAGAGCAAGCAAGTAAACCTCGGCAAGCGAGATTTGCCGGGGCTTGTCGCCGCACACGCTCGCGATACGTCGGGTGCAGTGCAGGTTGCCCCGGTAACCCGGGCGAGCATTGTCAACGCGATCACGCGCCACGCGCACGAGCATGTGGGTCGTACCGACCCACAACGCCAAGCGGAGCTCGAACGCGAGGCCGGCGCACTGATCGCCAAACCCTTGGCGTTGCCGTTCATGCCCCCGCGTGAGACGGTTGCAGTCTGATCGTTTCGTCCATATCCACGGCCCCCGTACCAGGCTCGCCCGTCTGGTACGGGGGCTTTTTTGTTTCTAAGGTTGTGAGGTGTCGGGATCACGAGACGGCGCAGCGGCATTGCGATCATACCTAGTCAATCCCTTACTAGTCCGCCGCTGCGCCGTCTCGTGCTACCGACAACACGAAGGGAGACAAAGGTATGGATAGATGGCAGGCGTTATGGGAGTTGGGCACCGACGAGGATCCGATCCAAATCGAGACCACCGACGATCCAAACTACGTGATCGTGAACTATTGCGACGGCAGCAAAGGCGCTCTTAGTTGGGATCACGACACCAAAAGCTGGCGTTCTGTTGAAGGATATTCGACGGACGCCGCAACAGCTACCGGCATGTACGACGGCTGGTGAGACCAGGACCCACGATCGGAGCTACGGCTCCGACCGTGGATCGTGCGCTCACGCACGAAGGGACCAAAGGAATAGGTATGGACACGCAACAGCAAGAAACAGAGCGCGACGAAGCTCGTGCGCTCGAAACCATCTACAACCGGGTCTACAACCGACAACCGACCTACAACCGGGAAACGGGCCGTGTCAACGAGCGCGGGATCTTGACGCAAGAACGCTTGCGATCGATCTACGCGGTAGCGCGTCTACTCGGGGGTAAATCGCTCGCATCGTTCCGGCGTTCGCTCGAAACGGTCGATCGGTACGAGGCGATCTTGTATCCAGACGGCGCCGATCTATCGTTGTGCTGGGAAGGTGCAGGCATGTTCGGTGGATTCATCTTCCACCAGTACACGCGAGAGTGGTCGATCCACACGTGAGACTACGACCCACGATCGGAGCTACGGCTCCGACCGTGGATCGTGCGCTCACGCACGAAGGGATGAAAGGAAACAGGTATGAAGTTTGTATTAGTCACACCGGGTACGCCCGTGTTCATCGAGGATGACGGTACCCCCAGTACCGGCGGTGTTTTTGGTGGCACTGTCACGGATGAAAACGCTTACATACGAATCTACGGGGTGTTTGACGGCAAAATGCCGATCGAGCTGCGAGTGGGTGAGCGGACGTTGGGTGTTTACAGGTTGAGCGGCCAACGAGGCGAGTACGAAGTGGTGCGCGTCGCATGAAAACGAAGGTGAGGAGGGTATAACCGTGGGTGACGTCGAGCATGTAATCCAGGCTATTCGTAGAGAGTTTGAACTACGGAAGTCTTGGGAAGAGGCCGCTAGGGTTGTGAAAACACGCGATCACAAACGGTGTGTACGTGTGATGGAAACAATCGGATCGTGGCCTAGCTCCGAGCTGGAGCTAGCCGCGCTTCAATCCGTGTGGCCGTGAGATCAGGACCCACGGTCGGAGCAAAAGCACCGACCGTGGATCGTGCGCTCATCGTGAGGCACGCGAAAAGGGAAAAGGAAACAGGGAAAATGGAAACAGAAACACATACGCTCACACGCGACGGGGCACCAGACGTGCGTTTTCGTGGCGCGAAACTAGCGGCGGTTTCGTCCTTCAACCACCGAAACAACAACACGCGCTGGACCGAGATCAACATCTACCAAACCTCCCTGCGCGGTCAATACCTCGTGCAAGTGGTGGGACGGACGCAATGGGTGAATGAGTCCAACCGGTTCGCGGTGCATGTCTGCAAAGACGAGAACGCGGTAATCGAAGCGCTCACCGTCGACGGCTACTTGAGCGACCTCGCAAAAGAGGCGCTCGACGACGCTGGGATCGAGTGCGTTGAAATCGTGAAGTGAGGCCAGGACCCGTACCCGGAGCAGTGCTCCGGGTGCGGATCGTGCACTCACGCACGAAGGGATGAAAGGAAACAGGTATGGAAACACCAGCACAACGAGAAGCCAAACAGGTTCACGATCTGGCGCGTAGTGTCGCCGAGCACCTAGACGGTTGGCGCTATGATGCCGAGCGCGGGCGCGACCGTGACGACAGCTCGCTTTTGTGGTGCGCGTATCTCACCGATGGCGAGCGATCGATCGTCGTCGATATGTGCCACTACGGAAGCAAAGCAGGAACGGTTGAGTTTCGAGCCGAGCTGCCGCGTAGGACCAAACGCGGTAAATGGATCGAAATCGGCGTGGAGACGCCCAGCATTCGTTGCAACAGGTCGCGAGACCCGAAAGCGATCGCGAAGGACGTCAACCGCCGCTTGCTTCCGGGTCTCGCCGAGGCCCACGACAAAGCAGTTGCAGCCGTCGCGCAACACGACGCATACGACGCGCAGGAAGACGCAACCCGCGCCAAGCTCACGTCCAGCCCGCACTTCGGTACGGGCAGCCGTGACAACACCTTGTATTTCCACAACAGCAAGATCGAGGCCTGTGGAGACGCTACGCTTGAGGGCGGTGGCACATGTCGAATCAAGCTGTCTAGGTTGACCGCCGAGCAAGTGATCGCGATTCTGGATCTGGTGGTCGACACCAGCAAGCAGTGAGCCCAAGACCCACGGCCGGGGTAGATGCCCCGGCCGTGGATCGTGCGCTCACGCACGAGGGAAAATGAAAGGACCGATATGTCAAACAAGAAGAAGAGCACAAACAACGTGGTGCCCATCGTCGACGAGGAGATCGCCCCTCACGAGGCTTTCGTCGGCGACCCCGAACACATCGTCGGTGACGATCACCTGATTCGTGGGTGCGACGGCGAGCAGCACTACGTCTACCTCGCAACGCGAGGCCCCAAAACCAAGCGTTTCAAGGTGGTCGAGATCTACCCGGCGACCCTGAAGAAAGAGACAGACTTGCGCGAGGGCTGTGAACCGGGAGATCTTCTCGTGGGCAAGCGTTTCGTGGACATGGACGAGGTCCAGGCGCACATCCATGACCTGCTTCTGGGCGATCTGGAGCTGGACACGGCCGCGTCCGGCTGACCGGCCCGCACGAGGGTTGGACCGGACCCTGCGAACGTGGTATTGTTCGCAGGGTCCGATCGTACACTCGTGCACAGGGAGAAAGGACACAGGCTTATGAAAGAAGCGTTTACCGCTTGGCGACCCCGCGAAGACACCATCGTGAGAGTCGTGCAGTGCGCGAAGATCATCGAGGAGTATCAGGCTCAAGGTCTCGTGCTCACGTTACGCCAGCTCTTCTACCAGCTCGTGTCTCGGGATCTCATCTCGAACACTGAGCGCAGCTACAAGACGCTGGGGACCATCGTTGGCAAAGCCAGGATGGCCGGGTACCTCGATTGGGATGCCATCGAGGACCGAGGTCGGCGCCCCGACACCCCGAACCAGTTTACCGGGCTCGACCATCTTGTAGAGGTCGCACTCCGGGCCTACCGCCTTGATCGCTGGAAGGGCCAAGAAACCTATACCGAGCTGTGGGTCGAGAAATCCGCCCTTGCGGGTGTGCTCGAACCGATGGCCTCGCGCTACCACGTCACACTGATGGTCAACAAAGGCTACAGCTCGCTTTCGGCGATGTACGAGAGCGCTCAACGCATCGTGCGCAACGCCGAGGACAAAGACGGCGCTGTGATCTTCTATCTGGGCGACCACGACCCTTCGGGCAACGATATGGTTCGGGACATCCGAGACCGTCTAAACACGTTCGCGTTCGACAAGATGGCTTGCGACATCGAGGTCAAGAAAATCGCTCTGACCATGGACCAGATCGAGGAGTACAACCCTCCGCCCAACCCCACCAAGCTCACCGACTCTCGGGCCCTGGATTACATCCGGAAGTACGGTCGCGAGTGTTGGGAGGTTGACGCGCTCGATCCGGCAACCCTTCAAGCCATCATCGCAGATGCGCTGGAAAGCGTTGTCGACATGGATCTCATGGAAGAGATCAAAGAGCAGGAAGAGCGCGACAAGAAAAGGTTGCGCAGAACCGTGAAGGAGCTGAGCTGATTGATGCGACAACTGAAACACCTTTTGCTTCTGGTGCTCGTGGCGTGCAGCTCCGAGGATTCGATGGTTCGAGTCCCTGACACTGATCGAACAAGATCGGTCCAGGTGCTCGGAGACACCGACCGCGACGTAGGCCGACTTGTTGCACCCGTCGACGACTCGGGTGCTGCGCTCGAAGACGCGAGCGTCGAGGCCGCGGATGACTTCGTACCCGATGCGGGTGTACTGGAACTTCTTGACGCTGCGACGAACGTCGACGCGATCGACGAGCAGCTCGCGGAGTTCTGCGCGCCGTTCGTAGGCGAGTGGGAGTGGATCATGGGGTCCGGGATTACGCAATGTGACGGGTCACCCCCCGATCCGGACACAATCGCGGGGATGTTGGTGTGCAATCCGTATTGCACATGGGATGAAAACCTGTGGATTTCCGATACCTGCGACGTGTTCGCCGAGGACGAGCTGACACAGGAGCGGACCCTCGTCTATACCGGAGCGCGCCTCGAAGGCAGCGTGTTGCATCTGCGCAGCGCCCAGCAGGATGACCCCGAGGCGAAGCTGATCGAAATGGAGAATCGAGGCGAGGAAACCTTGGGGCAGTTTCTCGGCACGTATACGCGACCCAACAGCGACTGCCCGGATCAGGTTCTGTCGCTGCAAGTACGTCGGATCGAGGAGCCGTGATGAATGAGTTAGACACTCTGGCCTTCAAGCAGCTTCGATGCCCGAGCTGCGGTCTCACCGACGTCGAGGTCTCGCTCTTCCGAGAGCGCTTCAAGTACGGCGACGAACGCGAGCCCGACAAACAGGTAGAGCTGAACACAATCGTGCTCGTGCAGCACTGCAAGAGCTGCGACACGACCTGGACCGATGAAGCAGCATCGGCTGCGAGAGACGCAACCGTGACGATCCATCTGATGGAGCGCACTCTCACCAACATCGAGACCTTGTTGACCGATCATCTGACGGGACGCACTCCCACCGACACCAAGGGTTGAAATGACCGTCGACGAAGCCATCGAGAAAGCTGAGTGGGTTCGGATCAAGAACGACCCCGGGTCCGTGAACGCGGAGTTCTACCAGGGCGCCACGAAGGGGGGTTGGGTCCTCAATGCCGCCGTATTCGACATCGAGGATCAGGGCTTCCCGAAGGGCACCAGAGGCTACGACGGGGCTGTTGCGCTACCGGATGGTATATGGTGCGTCTGACCCGAGAGCAGGCTGAGAAGGCCGTCAAGGCGGCGGGAGGTGAATAACATGTACTACTCACAGGCGCTCGATTCACTGTTCCGGGAGTTCCCTGATGCAAGATTCGTTGAGAAGAAATCGAGTTTCTTCATGCGTGTGATCGACGTGTGTTTGCGGATCATCACCCTCGGCGCCATGCGACGGTTCATGACCAACTTCGTGACAGTTGTCGGCAGCACCGTCTACTTGCCGACGAGCTGGGATGAACGCACCCCCACTCAGAAAGCTGTTTCGATCCACCACGAAATGGTGCATCTACGTCAACGTCGACGCTACGGTGGTTTCTTCTTCACGTTGCGGTATCTGTGTTGGCCTCTGCCGACCATCTACGCTTTGGGTAGGCTCCGGCTGGAGCAAGAGGCCTACGAAGAGACGTTGCGAACGTGGGTGAGATTTCGCGGCCAAACGGTACTCGAAGACGCCGATCTCAGAGAGCATATCGTCTCGCATTTCACCAGCGCGTCGTATTTCTGGACATACCCTTTCAAGAGGGAGCTAGAAGTCTGGTACAACCAGACAGTAAAAAAGCTGAAAACTGAAATAAAGGTTTGACAGACAATATCAGTGTGGTATTGTTCAAACAGTCGAAAGACAGAGGTTCGAGACTACTGCAATCGGGGTGTTGTGTGAAACTATTTTAGGTCACCTCCATGACCTGAAGCTGAGAAAGTAACTGGACATGCCCAACATGTTGGGGGAAGTCAGCCCAGAAGCGCTCGGCAATAGCAGCGATGACGCTGCGCCCATCCCTAACACACGACACCTCGATTGGAGCAGTCTCGGACAAGAAACGGGAAACACATGGCAGACGGTACGGTGAACCAAGAACCCGCGTTGCAGGGCTCGATTGAGATCGTTCGTGCAACGATGAAAATCGCGGTTGAGCCGTGGCGTGTGTTGGACGACGCGACGGAAGAGCAGCGTAAGGCGCACGACAAAAAGAAGTGTGGAGGCAAGTCCAAGTGCGAGGCATGCGTTTTGATCGACAGCCTCTACTCGGCTCAGCGTATGTGTGCCGCGACGGCAAATCTGATAGCTCGTCATCACGAGCGTCGGGATGGTGCCACGTTCGAGGAGTTGAAGCTTCAGGGCGAGAAAATCAAACTGGAGCGGATCGTTCGAGACGGCTATGCGCTGGGTCGTGCAGCCTATCCCGAGCTGAATGCTGGCATCACAGCAGCTATCTCGAAGCAGGTGGAAGACAAGTGGAACAGCGAGCGCATCGCAATCTTAGCTCGAAACGAGCGGTCAGCGGCGCGCTGGAACGCGGACAACGCTCCGATCCCACTCCGGCACGCCGACGTCGAGCTGGTTGAGACCAGCAACCGAAACCGCTTCTTGCTTCGGTGCACGTTGCAACCTGGGCTCAAGAAAGAGCGTCGAGGCAAGCAGTGGGCGATTCCGCTCTACGCCAAGGATCAGAAGGCCTACAAAATGCTCCACGCTATTACGACAGGCGAGTGGCGCATCGGCCAGCTTCAGCTCCAACGAGATCGCCAAAAGAAGTGGTATCTGCGCATTGCGTACAAGCGCCGTGTCGAGTTGTCGGACAACACCGTGAAGTGGGCCGCGGTCAACCGCGGGATCTTCTATTTCTTGGCTGTCGCAACCGAAGACGCAAACGACAAACCGTTGCTTTACGATGGCAGCGACATCGAGGCCCATCTCAAGCAGACCCAAGACCGGCGCAAGCGGTTTCAGCGTGCCTACCCTCTCAGCGGTCGAAAAGGTAAAGGCCGGAAGAAGGTGTTGGCCCCGACAAACACGCTCGCAGGGAAGACCGAGCGTTGGCGCAAGACCCGGATTCAGACGATTGCCCGGCGCGTAGCGCAGTGGCTCGCCTCGAACCACGTGACACATCTGGCCATCGAGGATTTCTCCGGTATCCGGGACGGGAAGATCGAGCTACTGGAGGGCGGCAAGAAGGTCTGGGACAGAATCCAGACGTGGCCCTATTTCGAGATGGGCACCCGGTTGAAAGCCTGCTGCGAAGAGTTTGGAATCGTCGCGGTCGAGATCGATCCAAACTGGTCTGCTCGGACATGTCTCAAGTGTGGGCACAGACACGAAGACCGTAAGGTGCGTCGGTGGTTCAACTGCGAAGCCCCCAAATGTGGGTACAGTTCACAGATCGACATCCTGACCGCGAGAAACCAAATCCTGAAGGCCCGCGAGCGGTTCAGTGACGAGTCCGAGGCAACCGCGGAATACGTCGAGAAAAAGAAGCCCAAGAGACTTCAGAAAAAGACCGCTCGCAAAAATGGCGGCAACAGCTCGAAATCGTAGCGTTTTTGAGGTAACCCTGGAAACGGGTGCAGAGCTTGGGATGGGTTGGAGGAATGGATGGCGTGTATTGGACGTCGACGTTGCCGGCTGGAAACGGGTGCAGAGCTTGGGATGGGTTGGAGGTTATCGCCGACCACCAGCCCTTCGCCGGGTACCACCTGGAAACGGGTGCAGAGCTTGGGATGGGTTGGAGGATGTGCTCCGTCTCCGCCTTTTTGAACGCCGCGAGTCTGGAAACGGGTGCAGAGCTTGGGATGGGTTGGAGGATCACGGGACCCGTTGCTCCTGCGCTCTCGCGGTGCCTGGAAACGGGTGCAGAGCTTGGGATGGGTTGGAGGTCCAGGGCAGTGAACATGGAGTCCATGAGGTTGTTCCTGGAAACGGGTGCAGAGCTTGGGATGGGTTGGAGGCTTTCCGCCCAAACGGGCGCACGGGTACGGTCACGCCTGGAAACGGGTGCAGAGCTTGGGATGGGTTGGAGGCTCGTCGGGGTGATCGAAGACGCAGTGCGCCGATTTCTGGAAACGGGTGCAGAGCTTGGGATGGGTTGGAGGATAGCCAAGCGCTGGCCACGCTGCGATCCGGCCGAGATCTGGAAACGGGTGCAGAGCTTGGGATGGGTTGGAGGTTCTCCGGCCACCATGGCCATGCCATTCCATCCCGAACTGGAAACGGGTGCAGAGCTTGGGATGGGTTGGAGGGCAAGAAGACAAGGGGTGGAGCGTGGGTCTCCAAGCCTCTGGAAACGGGTGCAGAGCTTGGGATGGGTTGGAGGGTTACCGCCGTGCAGGTTGGTCGGTGGGCGATCGGGCTGGAAACGGGTGCAGAGCTTGGGATGGGTTGGAGGCAGCCGAGCCTCGATCGAGGCCTTCGCACCCGTGAACCTGGAAACGGGTGCAGAGCTTGGGATGGGTTGGAGGAATGTGTCACACCCCCTTGAACCACACATTTCCACAATACTGGAAACGGGTGCAGAGCTTGGGATGGGTTGGAGGGGATGGGAACCAGGTCGCGTAACGGAAAACGGGGTTCCTGGAAACGGGTGCAGAGCTTGGGATGGGTTGGAGGTCCGACTCGATCAACAAGCTGACGCACGACATCGAGCTGGAAACGGGTGCAGAGCTTGGGATGGGTTGGAGGCCCAAGGTCAGAAGCCAACCGCCAGGAGCGCTCCGATGCTGGAAACGGGTGCAGAGCTTGGGACGGGTTGGAGGTCGACGATCTACCCGCACCCACGACAAAGGATGCCAAGGTCGAGGTCGGTGCAGAGCTTGGGATGGGTTGGAGGTGTGGGTGGGGAAGGGAGCATGGGCCCTCTTTGACAGGTCGAGGTCGGTGCAGAGCTTGGGACGGGTTGGAGGCCTGGCGCGAGATAGGGGTGGCGCTTCGGCGGCGGAGAGTCGAGGTCGGTGCAGAGCTTGGGATGGGTTGGAGGCGTGACGCCATCGTAGCGCCGGGCGAGAGTCGAGAGTCGAGGTCGGTGCAGAGCTTGGGATGGGCTGGAGGCAATACCGGGCGGCGCAAACAAGAATGGGCTGGAAGCAATAACTCGTGTGGTACGTTGAAAACGGATGCAGTGTTTGGGATGGATCGGAGGTAGAGGTTAGGCGGGTGGCACGCAGGCGACACAGCTCGGGATGGGCTGGAGGACCGGATACGGCACATTTAGGATGGGCTGGAGGGGGCGCTACCTGTGTCCTCGGATGGGTTGGAGGGAGGCGCAGACAATCAACACGAAAACGGAGCTTGACAGACAATACCACTCTGGTATTGTCTACGGACACAGCATGAAAGACGCACCTTGCAAATGGTCAGTGGTTTCGATCGACGCGGCGCTCATTGCGCGCATCGTATTCGGCCCGACCCTTGACGAAGATGCCTGCGACACCGCGGCTGAGGCTTACCACATGTGTCGCGCTCTTCCGGGAGAAGAGGTACACATCGTGTGCGATCACCACCCTGTCGTGCAGAGCATTCAACCTGCGAACTGAAAGGATTTCTGGGACGAACGGTTGCCGAAACAAGACGTTGGTTCTCTCATTCTCCGGCGTTGGCCTTCGGGTTGGAGGTTCGATTCCTCCTCGTCCTTCCGGGTTGATATTGTGCGAGTCGCACGACAACCCGCTGGCAGCTGCCCGGCTCGCTTGATCTCCCCCTTCAAGTAGAGCCGGGCAGCCCCAGCCCTTATCAACGGCCCCCTGTAGGGCTATAGTGCCAACAGGAGAGGAGCCGTTGTGAAAAGAGTTGTCGATCTAGAGCCCTACGAAGTGTGGTTGAAGTCTGAAGGTTACCAGGACAGCACGATTTTGGTGACGCTGCGACACATCCGAGGCGTCTACAACACCTTCAAAGACTACCCCGAGCGCGGCAAGAGCCGGGACAAGGCCCCCCACGTCCGACGATACCTGCGCTTCGTCGCCAAGACCCGCAAGAACCCTCTCGGGCGCAAGTTCACCGAGACGATGCTGGGTCTCGGTCTCGAACCATCGACAGCAATCGAGAAGCAAGGCAAACGCGACGGCCGGTGCCTGACCCCCGCACAGTGGAAAGCGTTGCGGCAGCAGCTTCAGGCCGGAGACGACATCGCCAAGCTGCTCGTCGCGTACATGGAGAGCCCCTACCGCATCGGCGACTTCCTGAACCTCCGGGCGTACGAGGTCACGTCCGACGACGTCTCTCACAAACCGTCTCTGGAGTGGATCAGAAAAACAGGAGGTCGTCGACCCCTGTACCGACTCTTGTGTTCGACGCAGCGCTGCGCCTACTACCGTATGCGCAGTCGATTGCAGCGCCTGAGCGAGAAACTGAAGTTCGAGACCAATCTCGACAACCTCTACAAGACCTACCACCAGCAGGCGGCATAACTCGATGTTCGTGAAGTTCAACCAAGTTGTGTTACGGGTGGTGAAAAAACACCCTATCGAGTTCACATCTAAACCTGAGCTGAACGGAGAAACTTACATCAAGGTGGGAGACGTGTCGTGTGTCAACGACATGGATTCGTCTTGGAGTGAACACGGTCTCGTTTTTTCTGTCGTGTGGTTCACCATGGGAAGGAAAGTTCTGGTAGAAGGGACTGCGGAAGAAGTGATCCGCAAACTGGGGCTAGGGGCTAGGTAGCAACGAATGAGAATCTTGACCACACACCATGTCGACGCCTTCAACCGGATGCACGTCCGTGTGACGTCTTTCCCGAAAACACATGTCCCGGGAGACGACAAATACCCCAACGATCCATACGACTGTTGTGATCTCTACACCCTCGAAATCGCAGGTGACGCCGTAAACGGCGGTGTACACGAGACCGAGCTGTCGTTTCAGACGGGGCCAGTCAAAGAGGCAGGGGTCAACGGCATCAGCAACGAAGCGCTACTTGCGGTGTTGATCGACCGGCTTCAGTGTTTCCAACGTGGCCCGCAACGCTGCCGAGAAAACTCGATCGCGCTCACGAAGCTCGAAGAGGCGATGCACTGGCTCGCAGCCAGATCCCGAGATCGTGAGGCACGGGGCGTCGAAGGGGCCTCTGACCCGTAGCCGGGCACAGGGGCTTCGTTTTTTCGACCTGAAACGTCGGCTTTTCAGAGAGATCCACGTATGTTAGGCTAGACACGGAGCCCTGAAACTCTGTTGCCATGGTTGTAGCCAACTTCCATCCCTTTGGTGGGGTCTCAAACCCGCCCTGCGACGGTGTGTGGCGATGCTAAGCAGCGTGAAGGTGGTGTAGCGTGTCTTTTCCGAATCTACAGCTCAAACCTGGAGGTGTGTTGCATTCCGTCGCGACGGGTGTTCCTGTCGACGGTGACAACACGTTTGAGCTTGGGTTCGATCTCGAAAACATCAATGACGAGTGGCTCCGCATTGATGTCTTCGCGCTAGGTTCTCAGGTCACAGGGGCAACCTATGTATCTCGCTCAGGTACGCAGGTGACAATGAACTTCACACAGCTCGGAACAGATCAAGCCCGAGTTGAGGCAAAGATCATTCACTCCTCTGTTCGGTAGTAACTGTGGCTGCGGTGCGGGGATGTTGACTCAAGAACAGCAGGAACTACTGCACGACATCGCCAGCATTTTGGCGGGTGTCGTCTTTGTTTTAGAACTCGACAGACCTCCAACCGAACGAGAGTTGGAAGTGATGCGGGTTTGTCGAGACAAGTTGAAAGAGCTGAGAGACAACATCAGGTGACAGTAGATAGGTAAAGGTCGAGAGGAGCGCAAGCGCAAGGAAAACGGTTGTAAGATGGGTTGGAGGAAGAGGAAGAGGAGAGTCTACGATGCGATGTCCGTTGTCTCTATTCCTGTCACTTCTAGCGGTGGTGTTTCTACTGTTCTATCCGTTGCTGTTGAAAGCCAACCCGCCTCCCCTGCTGACCCACGACTCTAACCCGGAGTTCCCCGAGACTGCGCTGACTGATCTGGAAGAAGAGCTGGCCTGGTCAATCAGTCTCGTCGCGGCCAACGAGGGTGCACTTTGGGGTTTGATGGACGTCGCACTGGTGCACCAAGTCGTCGTAGCCAACGTGTCTCAGCGTCCTAACTACCCTACTGAGACGTTGGAACGCCACATCGAGTTCTTGAAGAAACACAGCGGCCGGGTGCTTGGAGCCAAACCGTGTTTTGAGACAGGTAACTGCCAGTGGGTGCGCCAGCTCTCGAAGACGGCCCACAAACTACCGGCCTCGGTAGCCAGTGGTTCGGGGGGACCGAAAGACTGGGAAGCCTACTGGCGCATCGAGATGGCCCCGCGCTGGCAGAGGGTCATGGACTTCAGCCGAGCGCTCGTCTCCGGCGAGGTCGTCGTCAAACCGTGTCGCATCGAGCCCCGTACTTGGGGCAGCCTCAAAAACGGGCTCCCGGATCTCGAAGTCGCCTTGGCCAACGGTCTGTGGCCCATCGGTTGTAAAGGCACCCGCAACGACGGGTTTGCACCGCTTTCGGGCTGGCCTGTGGCACGTTTGGACACGAATGTCCGGTGGTAGTACCCTCGGAGCAGCGGAGCCGATCTTCTTCTCCCTGTCGAGGATCTCGCCCTCGTGCTCGATGCACCCGTTTCTTCCCGTTTCGGGGTTTCTGTTCACGAGGGCGACCGCTTTTTGATATGGGTTAGAGGGCTGCCGTGGCTCAGTGGACCAAAAATCGACGCAGACACCGCAAGGTCAAAGGGGTCCCACCCGGATGGAAGGGATGCCGCTGCCCACGGGGTTCGAGGCGCGTCGCGACGTTTCGGTACGACGCGAACGGGAAAAAGGTCAAGACCGGCAGAGGGTGGGGGTGTCTGGGAGTCGGCCCTTCCCAGAAGGGCAAACCATCGCCCCGTTTCGTGAAAGCAGAATGCCCCCCGGCACCCGAGCTGCCGCTCGGGCCTCCTGAACCACCGAGACTGCCACCACCACCTCCGACACCCAAGCTGCTAGTAGTCCCTGCACCCAAACTGCTCCCGGCTGCATCCCCTCCGACCAAACGCAAAAAGAGAGTCGCAGCTCGGGCAACGAAAAGAACCAAACCTTGAGCGTTCAATCCAGGCGGTACCCGACGTGTGTGGTTTGATTTGCATCACCACCCCGAGTACAATACCAGTACGTCGCTAGTGGCCAAAAACCGTTCTGAGGTAGCTCGTGAAACACGTACCCATCGACGCGCACCGCATCTTGCCCAAGCTCTGGATCGGCAGCTATCCGAGGGTGCCTGAAACACGCAACCACTTCGATGCTGTCGTGCTGTGCGCCCAAGAGCTGCAAGAGCTGCCGTACTCCGGTGTCCACGTCGTCAAAGCTCCGATGGACGACGCAACACCTACGGCACGCGAGCTGAAGACGGCCGTGAGCGCGGCTCAAACCGTCCACGCCCTGCGCAAGCGAGACAAGCGGGTGCTCGTGACGTGTGCCCAGGGCGTCAACCGATCGGGTTTCGTCACGGCCTTGGCCATGATGCTCGAAGGCTACAACCCTGAAGACGCGCTCTACTGCATCCGAAAGTACCGACACCCGCCCATCGGCATGATGCCGCTCAGCAACCCGGCGTTCGTCCAGGTGCTGACTAGGTTGGGACGCAACGCGGGGCGCGAGCGTCGTCAACTATCCAGTTTTTCTGGTTTTTCCAGGGGCTAGGCCATTCGGGTCCGAAGTGGTAGACTGCCAAGGACACCCTCCTGAAAGGGGCGACCCGTGGCCGCATACGAACTCCGAAACCCTGACGACGTCCGGCGCTTGTTCAGCGCCCTGGGCGACCAAATGGAGCACGAGGCCGGGGCTCTGAGTGTCGCGGAGTTAGACCAGATGGCTCTCCAGGCCGTCGAAGATGATGGGAGCATGTTCGCCCTCGGGTTGACCCTTCTGGTCGCCGCAGGAGCCGCCTGGTCGGCCGTGCGGGGCTACCAGCGCAACGACGGGTCGGTGCCGTGGGGAGTCGCCTGGGGGGCGCTGGGATACCTGTTCCCCGTCCCGGCAATCGTCTACTCCGCGGTGGCGCAGCGTCCCCTCGAACTGTAGAGGGGCTCCCGCATGTTCTGGACGGTTGGGAGATGAGATGGGTTGGAGTAGGTGGAACGCAGTAGAGCGCAGTAAACGCCCATCCGACCTCGGAGTCTGGCGAGGCCAAGGGCGATGGGGGGTCTCAACCCTCAACCCGACGGCCGTCGGCGACATCTACGTCACGCTCTCCGAGGATCTCGGCAGCGCCATCTCCTACGCGAAGGAGCGGGCCTACCAAAGCGGTGAGCCCTACGAGCGCGATCCCGAGCGCCGACCGGGAGAACCCCCACACCCGAGCGTTCGTGGTCGCATCTACTACGTGTTCGAGGCTCCTCGCAGAGAGATGGCCTACGAAGACATCGTGCCGCTGTTTCGGGCGCTGCGCGGGCGCCGCGGCGGGGTTGAGACCCTCATCGTCGAGAAGAACACGGGGTTGACAGCGCACGACCCGCCGAAGATCCGGTGGAAGAAGGCTCGCGGTCTCGAAGAACGTGTCCCTGACTACGAGGCCGAGATGGACATTCGAGCGGCTCGACGTAAAACCGAGCAGATTGCGCCCGAAGATCGAACCCTACGGAGAAAGAGGTGAGACGGTGACCACTCGAGGTCACATGCTCGTCGAGAACGAGTCACCGCCCAGCTCCTACGCCATTGCCGATCTGGTAGCGGGTGAGCCCGGCGCGCTCAGTCGGACGTTGAGCCTGACATTGCAACGCGCTTTCTTCGTTGCACCTGGTCTCTACGTCGCAGGTATTCGAGACCGACAGCTGTTGCTAGGGTCGTTCTACGGGTCGATCGGTATCTCGCTCTGGCTCGTTGGTCTCTACAGCTTGAAGGCTCGACGGGCATGAGTTTCTGGCAACACGTCTGGAACCGGCTCAAGGCCATCCCAGTGGGAGTGTGGGCAGCCCTGGGTGTGGGTTTGACGCTGCTCGGGCTCTATCTACGAGGCCGACGTCTGGAAGCGGAAATCGCTCGAACCAAACTCAAAGCAGAGGCTGCCAACGCCAAGGCTCAAGCAGCTCGATCGGGGGGTCGCGCAGAGGTGCACCTCGATGCCGCAGCGAAACACCGAGAGCGTGCGATCGCTCTGGAACATAGCTCCAAGGTAGTGCGTGCAGAAGGAGAGAAAGAGCAACGACGTCTCGCGGCACTACCGCCTGACAAGATCACCGAGGAGTATCTGAAACTCGCGATGAAAAAGAGATTGGAGCAATAGACCGTGCCCTACGACCTCAACATCGACCTGAGTGGAGGGTTGATGGGACTGCCGAGCTGGAAAGGGAAGAGACGCCAATGAGCAGAGCGGACAAACACTTCGAGGAGTTCATCGACGCCTACTTCGAGACCGCGTTGTGGTCCAGCAACGACGAGTCAACGCCCGAAGGCGGTGAACCGATGGACAAGAACTACGGTGTCGAAGATTTCAACCCGACGGTTTACCAAAACCTGCGGAACGATGCTCGACGTTTCTTCGACGCACACTACGACAAGTTCCACGGAGGCCCTACCGGACCCAGCGGTGCGAGCCCGTATGCGATGGCCGGACACGACTTCTGGTTGAACCGCAACGGGCACGGCGCCGGTTTCTGGGACGGGGACTGGCCCGACCCCGAAGCAACCGCACTGGACGCAGCCAGCAGAAGCGCGGGTGAGATCGACCTCTACGTCGGCGACGACAACAAGATCTACGCGGGGGGTTTCGAGACCGCACAGCCCGCACGCTCGATGCCCGCCACCCGACAACGTCCGCGCACTGAGGGAGAGCGCATGACCGATTTCTTCTTCGGTCGACGCGGTACGCGCAAGCGACGCGGTTTGAGCGGTGGTTTGCTGGGACTTCCAAGCTGGAAGGGCCGGAGACAGTGATGATCGTGCGGCTCTGGTACGCTAAGCTGTCGGTCCTGCTCGTCCCCGGCCTGCTGCTGATGCTCCCCCTCTCAGCACAGGCTGACGACAGGACCGACCCCTACGCAACCCCGCACGTGGAGACCGGCGAACCCGGGGTGTGGATTCCGCTCTGGTTGCAACAGGTGCACCTACAGACCGACGCAAAACTCCAGACCTGTGTCGAGTCCAGCAACAAGGACCGCCAAGCTCTCGCAGAACGCTCCGAAGAGGCCACGACCGCCTCCCAAGCCGCCGAGGAGCTGCGAGAAGCCAACACGAGCCTCCAGCGATCCCTGGAAGCCTCAGAAGCTGCTCACGCCCAGCAGCAGGATGACGCCGAAACAAGGCTCGTATGGGCGTGGACTTCCACCGGGGCCGCGACTGTGGCAATCTCGGTCTTGGTCTTGGTACTGGTGAACTGATGCCCAAAGATCCCGAAACCGTCACCTGGGGGGAGGTCTGCGAAAACGTCCGGTTCGGAGACGGCCTCTACTCGAAGTGCCGTGAGAAAGTTTCCGACTACCCCGCTGGCGGACGTCGAGGGTTCGCCGGTGGTGCTTTCGACGAGGTCCCCGGTCACGACACGGGACCGAGTTTCGAGCAGCAGCTCCGAAAAACAGCTTTGAAGGTGCCGGAGCCCCCCAGCGCCGAGGACTTGGCCAAATACCCACCCGGGTACGGCGAAGGTCCCGAAATCTTCGGGATGCCTTTGAACCAGGTGCTGATGTACGGCGGGGCTGCTCTCGTCCTGGCATGGCTTTTGATGCGCAACAAGATGCCACAGGCCACCAAAAAAGAAGCTCCAGACTCGGGACGGGTTGGAGGGAGCGTGACATCACCCAAAGCGGCGTGATAGGCTCCTCGTAAACCCGGCCTCCGTGGTGGAGCCCGGATGTAGCAGAGGAGAGAGCCCTTCCCCCCAGCTGAGCGCGTAAGAGGTGGAAAGCTCCACGTTCTAGGAGAATGAGAAATGGCATATCGCCGTCGTCGTAGATCCCCGACCAAGGGACGTCGCTGCACCCGCTACAAGCGCGTGCGTGTTCGAGGAGTGGGCATGGCTCGCCGTTGCGCGAAGTACGGCCCCAAGCGTGCCGCGGCCCCCCGCAAGCGCCGTCGTGCCACGACCCGGCGCCGCACCTACCGTCGGCGCAAGCCCGCGGGCATGGCCCGTCGCGGCAGCAAGTGCGTGCGCTTCAAGCGTGTGCGCGTGCGCGGTGGCGGCACCCAGCGCCGCTGCGCGAAGTACCGCGCCCGCTGATCCACCGACCTCCAGCCGAAAGTTCGAGGTGATGTGATGGCTCAGCGTTGCACGAGGTACAAGCGCGTACGTTCCAAGTTCGGTGGCACCGTCCGGCGCTGCGCGAGCTACAGCGGGCGATCTGCCAATGGCCGGAGGCGGCGTAGGGGCTACCGCCGACGTCGCGGGGGTCTCCCTCGCGGAAGCACGTGCGTGCGCTTCAAGCGTGTGCGCGTGCGCGGTGGCGGCATCCAGCGTCGCTGCGCGAAGTACCGCGCCCGTGGCGGTCGCAGGCCCGCAGCTGCTGCGCGCCGTCGGACGGCCCGAGGTCGCTATCGACGCGGCCGAGTGCCCTACAACAAGGGCAAGAAGTGCTTGATGCGCAAACGCGTCTACAGCGAGCGCCTGGGTCGTCACGTGACCCGGTGTGCGAGCTACGGCGCCGGTCGCATCACGCGCAGGGAGCGGATGCTCGGTCCCGGACGTCCCGGAACCGCCATCGTTCGGCGGAACGGCGACGATCGATTCCCGGGGTTCTTCTCCCGGTAGGGTGATGTCCGGTGGCAAGGCGTAGCTCCAGACCAGCAAACTACGGACAGCGCTGCAAGAAGTGGCAGCGCATCCGAGGTCAACTACGCTGCAAGGCCTATACGTACCCGCGACGGAGACGCCAGATGGGTTTCCGTCGCGGGCACGTTCCGGCCAACCGCGGCTCCCGGTGCGTGCGCCGCAAACGTGTTTTCAGCCCCTGGTACAACAAGACGGTCTGGCGGTGTGCCAAGTACGGGCCTGGGCGCCCTGGACGTCCCACCAGACGGCGCCGACGTGTTCTCGTCACACCTGCACCGAAAGTGCTCAGACCCGCCAAAGGCACTTTCATTGTGCCTCTGCGGTTTTTCCTTGGTCCGCCTACAGAAAAAACCCGAGACCGGCGTTTGCGCGAACCCCGCGTCGAGGGCTACGTCCCGATGAGTCTCCCCTCGATGGAGCGGTTGGTCGCCGGTCGCACACCTGTCTGAGGTGGCCAAAAACTGTCAGTCGAGATAGCGTTCGAGCCCCGCTCGAATCGATCTCCCGGCCCGAAGATTCTCCAGCGCTCCGTCTCTGACCGTCTTCCACACTTCGCGGCTTCGTTGTGGGCTACGGACTCTGTCCGCGGCCCGATCAGCCAGACGCTCTGCGCGATCGGTGTCTAAGTCGAGCTTCACGGTCACGATGACCTGGTAGCCTTGTTTCAACTCCTCGATGTCGGCGCGATACTTCTTCTGAGCCTTGTGCTGCTCTCGTACCGCCCGCGCCATCGGGATTGGCTCTTGACCGGGCTCCAACACCACCTGATGGGCGGTCTTGGTCGTGTTGTGGTCGCTGAGGTCTTGAACCTTCGCGAGCCCCAGGGCCGTCCACAGAGCCCCCGAAGCGACGAAAAAACCCAGGATGCTCCCGACCACCTTCCACGCCATCGAAACACCAGAGGCGTCCACGATGACAGATCTGCCAGGCGGGTGGGCTGACGGTCGATCAGGATTATAGACTCGATGTTCGGTCATACCCTATTGTCCGACACCTCACACTCTAGCACGGTCATTCCAAAAAATAGAGTACCGCGGTAGGATTGACTCGCACCCCTGTAGGTGGAGATTACCATGCGCGTGAATCCTTGGCTCTTGGGAGGTGGTGTCGCTGCCGCAGCTCTTCTTCTCGTCGGCGGCAGGGCCCTCGCCCGGCCCATCTCACGGCCTGGTCGCGTGAGCAGCCGTGATCTCGACGCTTTGGCCAACATGCTCATCACCGAAACAGGTTTTCGGAAGAGCAAAAAAGAGATGGCTGCGATCGTGTTCATCGCGGTGAACCGCTCACAGGGGCAGAACAAACCTCTTTGGTATGTTGTTCAACCAGGCAATCGACCCAAAGGCAGCTGTCCAGGTCGTCGAGAGGATCGCTGTCTCCAGTGGAACGCGGGGGCAAACTATCGACGTCGATTCGAGAACGCCCGAAGCAACTCGCGCTGGATCGCTGCTCGCGATTTCGCCGCATCGATCGTCAACGGCACGAGCGGCTTCCGCAACACCGGCGCCACCTCATTCGTCCACCCAGGCCACCCAAACTTCAACATCCCGTGCAAGGATAACCCACAGGTACGTAAAGGGTGGTGGTCCCCTAGCTACGTGCCTGGTTACGGCACCCGCTGCATCCCGAAGTGGGCTCAAAAAGGCACCGTCATCGGGACGGGTCTCTTCGCGTAGATCGAGGCTACCTGTGCGTTTTCCCACAACACTAGACGGCCAATATCTGGTCTACCACCGTCTCACGGGGTTGCACAACGGATCGATCGCAGATGTTTTTCGTCTGATCGCAAACAACTTCTCGTTGACGCCTTATAACGAGCGCGGAGAGCCGATGGACGAACTCCCGCCTGAAATGCACGGCATCGATGCGATCGATGTGGCCGCAGGAGACGGGGGGGCTGTTTTCTGCACGCCGTTCAAACCCGTGACAACAGGTATGTGGGGCAAACCGGGTTTCAACCGGACACCCGGAATCGCGTTTCGGTTGTCGGACCTATTGGCGTGTTGCCCTGTCTCGGTACGTCCGCGTGACTACCAGGTGTTCTACAACGACTTCATCGACCGCAGCGCACTCGCTGAGGCTTTCAAGTGCATGACCCGATCCGTCGAAGACGTGGACAACCACCCCTTCTATTTGGATATGCTTTCAACCTCGTTGGAGCTACTTCGTACAGCCGAGCAGTGGAACGAGGATGTGTTCACCGTATTGGACGCGGCTGAGCGCACTGGGCGCGCTCTACCCTTCGAGATGCCTCGACTGTATGCCAAAGACGCGGAAAAAGCTGTCGACGGAGCAGTCGAGTTTGTCTCAGAGTTCAGCTACTGCGACAACAGCGACCCAGACGAGTTCTACAGCAACGCTGCCTTGGTGGGAGAGGCCACAGAATCCATCGAAGCCGCGTTGATCGAGCAATACGAAAAGGTGTGGGAGGCGTGGGACGAGATGCGAAGAGATCAGATCGAGGTCTTAGCGTGGGGTTCCCTTCCTCTCTCTAAAGCGTGCATCGTGTTTGACCAACAACAAATCGTTCGTGGTCCCTGCAAACTGGTGGAACAATGAACAGCCTCGAAGCACCTCCCTGGGTCGAACGCGCCATCCGCGGTACTTGGCAGCAGATTGAAGACATCGTCGGGCGCGACATGATGCCGCGAGTCGAAGACGAGTTCGGGTGCGGCCGTTACGGTTGCGTGATGCCTACCCTACAGGCCAGTGACACGGTGGTGAAACTCACCTCTGATGTGACCGAGAGTTTCTTCGTCGCGCACTTGCTCGACAAAGACCTCCAACCTGAAAGCGGGTTGGTGCACTACGATCGTATTATCGGGATCCCTGGGACCTACTACGGTCGACCGCTATTCCTGATCTGGCGGGATGAAGCATTCGACGTTGGCGCCATCCCCGACATTATTTCTCCCGGATCTGGGCCTCACGCAGACGTGGAACCGTGGAGACGCCGGGCCTACCAAGAAGGCTACCGCTACATGCAGCACTTCAGGTTCGCAGCTGCCGACGTGCGAGACACTACCGCGGTTTTGATCGCATCTTGGTTGGCCTCGACATCTGTCAGCAAAGCGCTGATATGCTCGCCAACACCGACCAATGGTATCCGATCGGCAGCGCGCTCAGCTCTATTCTCGACTCCGGTTTCATACTCGCCGACGTCCACCTCAACAACATTGGTTTCGACGCCGACGGTTATCTGATCATCACCGACCCGGGCCACGCCCAGCCTTTCAACCCCGCACTCGCTGCGCCCCCGGCCATGGAGATCCTGCGGTAAAACTGCGGTTTCGTCCTAGACCGAGGTTGTGGTATAGTTCGGACACCTGCGTCCACGAGGCGCGGAGGCCCCGTCAATCCTGTCGGGGCTGACAGGAGAATGGGTATGCCCAAGAAGAAAGCACCTGCCAAGAAGGGGCCGCACTGCAAGCGCGTGTCCAACGGCAAGGGCGGTAAGCGGACGATGTGTTTCGACGCGAAAGGGAAGATCACGTCGAAGGCCAAGGTCGACGCCTACAACAAGCGCAAGCGCACTTCCCGCAAGAAGGCGGCCTAGCGCGCTCTGGTCCTACGGGGCGGCCTCTCGCCGCCCCGTAGCTCCGTCTGGGATGGACTGGAAGACTGTGACCCTGGGTATCCACAACGACAGCTACTACGCGCCACAAGGCGCTCTCAGCGCAGTTCTGCCGATTCCACCCCAGTTGCAACAACAAGCTGAGGTCTGGGTTCGTGCAGAAGCCAAACGTCGTGGCATCCCTGTTACAGAAAAACAGGTTCGAGACTTCGCGCTCGACCTCGCCCGCAAGGAGTTGAGCAAACGAGTTGGTGTGCCGATTCCGAGCAAGATTCCCACCACCCGAAAAGAGGCCGAGAAGCTCATCAAGAAGGAGGTCAAAAAAGCGGCCAAAAGGGAGGGTAAGAAGCTAGCCAAGCGAGCGGCCAAAGAGGTGCTCACCTCACAGCAAGCTCAGGCTTTGGTAGGCAACATCGCGAAGAACTACCCGTCGGGGATGCCCCCGGTGGTGTTGCCCAAGAAACTGACCGTCGGAGCTGTCCACGAAGCCGCCATGGAAGCTGGTGCTCAATGGACAGAGAACTGGATCAAGACGCAGACCGGCATACCGATCACAGTGCCTCGAAAACTGTCCGTCAACGCAATCGAAGAGAGCATCACAGGCGTACTCCCGAGCGACGCCGCCGAAGCGATGGAGATGACGTTGACGATTGGCGCACAGTACGCTGCGAGTGCTCTCGTAGCCGCAGCAACAGGCGCTGCCATCGGTTCCGCAGTCCCGGGTCTCGGGACCGTGGTAGGTATCGGTGTCGCGTTGGGTATCCAGGCTCTGAAGGAAGAGTACAAAGAGGACCCGGTGCTTCCGCGATGCAAGGTGAAGTACCCGTGTCCGCCACTTCCCAAAGTGAGTCCTGTTGAGCTGTTGCCGGTGCTCGCTGTCGCTGAGCAAAACGCAAGGAATGTCGTAGCGACACAAGAAAAACATCCGCGTTGTGTGGGCGGGGCGAACTACTGCGCTGCTGTTTTTTCCACGATCAGCAGACGTTCTTTCGATGTTGTGAAAAACACGGCTCCAGTTCTCGGCTACTACCAGACGTTGAACCTGATCCCGAAATATCAGAGGGCCGCTAACCTGCCGCTGACGCGCTCAACACAGAATGTTCGCAGCATCCTGTCGGTACTCACGAGACGTCGAAACAAGTTGTCGGCTCTTGTCGCCGAAAGCAGCAAAATAGAACAGCTGTCCCCTGCGAAACTCGCGTCACTGCGGTTCAAACTGGTCACCGAGCTACAGAGCGCGGTGCGTCAGTACGAGTTCAACCAGAGCAACGACACTCGGCAGTGGCTAGCGACGTTGGGGCGTTTTATGCAGCGTTTGATCGCGGCCGAAAAGAAGACCGCGGCTCGAAGGGTTCAAGAACGCGCTGAAGGGGAGCGCCGCTTCCGGGAAGCGATGAAAGACCCGGCCAAACAACGGGCGCACGAACTCCAGATTCTGCGCTTCCAGTGCAGCGAAGGTGATCAAACAGCTTGCGCCAAGGTCCGTGAGCTGCTCAAAACAGCACCTGCACCCCCGAGACCAGCCCCCAGGAAGCCCTCACCGGCACCAGTGGCCGCCTGCAATGCGCTGGTGGCCCAGTGGCGCGGCAAGCTGCCTCCGGCCGCCAGAGGCTGTCTGGTGCCCAGCGACCTGCGCAGAGTCCACAGCCTGTGCATGCGAGCCTACGGCCCCCGGAAGACCCTCACCCCTGCTCAAGCGCTCCAGAGCGCCAACCAGGTCGCCCTGCTCGCGTGTCGACGCAAGGGTGTGCGCATCTAAGCGCGCTCAACGCCAGCCGTCTTCGTGTGTTGCCAGAAGTCGCATATCCGCCACACCCCGCGGTGCCCAAACACAACCCGAGGCTACATCCCAGGAGTGATACCAGGACAGCGTCCTATCGCGCCCTGCGCCGCGTTGGTACGGGCAGATCTCGATCCCCGCGTGTCTTTCTGCCACGGCTCCCCAGTTCACGTCGAAACCTCGGCTATCCGCCCACTGCTCACTGAAGGCCAACAGCTCTCGGGCGGTCGGCAGCGCGAGAATGTCCACGCCTAGCCGGATCTCGTAGAGATAGCGGTAGCGTTTTCGGGCGAGCTGTATGTAGATGTCTTCGTTGCTGGCGAGGAGATCTGCCCAACCCGACCCGCAGGCATACCACAGCCCTGCGGGTTTCATGCCCCAACACCCTTTGTTTGACTCTACGTGAAACCCTGTAACAGGTCTCGGTGTGAAAAAATACCGAAGATCCTCCTCTTCGAGCCTGTCCCCTAGCCGCGCTAGCTGCGCCTGCGTAATCGTGATTTGGGTGCCCACAAAACGCGCTTCTCTAGTTCGACGGCGTCTTGGGTCGTTTTCGCCGCAGTGGGGTCGTCTCGTCGAGCGACTGCTCGGGCGGCACGCTCTGTCCTGGCAGCGTCAGCTCGATCCCGCGGTGTTTGGCAAAACCTCGTACGAAAGCCCATAGGAACAGACCTACGCCGCCCGCGACTGCGAAGTACATCTGAGACCCGATGAGCGGCCACCCCTGACCTTCTGGGTCCCGCCACATGTTCCCGAGCACGAAACCGGCTACGACCGGGTGGAGGATTTGCGACTCGCGCATCCAGTACCAGAAGTGGTGTTGCCACCTCGACGGCCACTTTCGATAGGCGCGCTCGCGTGTGAAGAGGCTTCTGCTGGTGAACAGGCCGATGAACATGAAAACGAACGCGGCCGACCAGAAGGGCCAGCGTTCGAGGGTGAGCATGCTTCCTAGAAAATCGTCGATCATGACGCGGTTATTCTACCGCATCTACGCGCCGGTGACGACCAAACCTTCTGGCTGCTCGTGATCTTCCAACCAGCGTCGAATCTTGGCCGCTTGTAGAAATGCTGTCTCGGTTCCGATTCGCTCGCGCCAGCCGGGAGAGAGCCCGTCGACGGGGCGTTTGCCGCCCATCCCGGCGACGGGCGTCGCGAGCATCTGGACAGTGGTTCGGAACTTGCGCCCCATCCGGTTGATGGCCATCTCGAAGGCCTGGGTCTGAATGCCGCTCGGGAGACGGCCGGGCGGCACCTTCAGCTCGCTGTCCAAGGTGTAGTTGAAATGCAGCATCAATCCGCCTCTTCTTCCTCGTCGCCGAGTAACATGGGTGCAGGCCCCGGCGGCGGTCTCGTCATGCGATCGAGCAGGATGTTCCCGACTGCATAGGCTCCAGGATACGCCACTGCGTAGCTCCAGTCACCCGCCCACCAGATGGGTACCAAAACCATCGCTGCTGCCGTGTAGAGCGGCATGCAGACGTTGCAGGCCAGCGGTTTTCGACCCTCTCGTGTGAGTGCTGCCAGGCCGGGGGTGTTGCGCAGGATGATCGTCAGCCCATACGCTCCGAGACCGCCCAAAAGCGACCACAGCAGCAGATCCTGGGGCGTTGGTGTCACCGCACTACCTGATCGCCGAGTGCAGGTACCAAAGTTCGATCTCGATCAGGTTCGCCGCGTCTGTGGAGTCAAGTGTGAAATCCATGCTGATCGGAACGCCATTTGCGTCGTAGGAAAACGACGCCTCGCTGCTCACGTTGGAGATACCGGCCCCAGGTGACACCAAGATCTGAAAGTTGTCCTCGAACGTGGAGTCTTGTTTCACACCGTCTGGTAAGGAGCTGAGATCAACCGATTGGGTAACGCCAGACCCTGAAACCCCTATCTCCCCTGAGTAGTTGAGGCGGTAGCTGGAACCGGCAGGTGTTGTAGGGCTCAACATGTTTCGATCCTACGCTAAGCGATGGGTCCGACTGCGGCTGCAATGCGATCCAGCGCGTCTTTGATGGTTGTCGGTGCTGATCCGCTCCAGTTTGCTGGAACCGCTGCCGTATACGCATCCGTTGTCGCCCCTGCTGCGATCCCATCGAGCTTGCTCTTATCAGCGCCCGTCATGAAACCGTCTGCACCCCTGCAACGACATCCGCATGGAGAGTGCCGCCAGCTTGATCGCCGTGGCCGTGGATGTGGTCACCACGCGAAAACTGTGTGCTACCTCCCCCCGAACTGCTTGCCCCTACGTTATTGGCTGATGCCGAGGCGAGAACCTGATGGGTGTGATCAGACCTGGCAGGTGTCGTAGAGGTTCCAGCGGAACCGACGTTTCCTGATACGCTGGGCGGAGCGCCTGGTGTCCCGAGGTCATGTTTGTGATCGGCGCGAGCGGGCACAGCACTCGCACCTGCCGAAGCTGCGGCAAACGTCGAGTTTACAGGGGCCGCGGGGGCACCGAGGTCGTGTTTGTGGTCGGCACGAGCAGCGCTTGTAGCCGTACCTACCGCAGCTGCTGCAAAAGTAGAATCCGCGGGTGTTGTGGTAGCGAGCGGTGTCGTCGGGATCTCTGCCCAGCTCCCGTCCCAGACGTAGATTTCGCCCAGGCTCTCGACGTAGGTCGAGTACCCTTTGTTCGGTGTGATGTAGCTCCAAGCAGAGCCGTTCCACTGAGCGATGTCGCTGGCATGTCCGACCCACGCTCCTGTCGGAACAGTGTCTACGATGTAACGATCCCCGTCCGCCGGGGCGCCCGGGGGATCGTTGATGATGTCCAATACGCTCTCTTGCCAGTCGAAAGCAGAAATAGAGCCGGTGCCAACAATGTTGATCTTGCTTCCCACGCTTCTACCTCATCGGTCGGCTTAGGTTCCACCACGTACCTGCGAGCAACGCCGCGGTGAGCAACCACATCCCGGGGGTCATCCCTTCGGTCTCGCCGAGGCCTTGGTAGCCGCAGTTGCAACGACCGAGCCCTGTGAGGTCTGAGTAATCCCTGTCGCCGTCGATGGGTGTCCTCAACGGTACGTAGGTCGTGGTCTGTTGCAGCACTCCGAGCATCACGTCGACTCCGTTGTGTGTGGTGTCACCCACGCCCAAATCATCCAAGCCCCGATCACACCCCCCAAAACCCAAAACATCGCGGTTTTGGGTTCGCCTTTCTCCAAACCGTTCCGAACCGCATCGCCATAAACATAGCGTTGTGGTTGGTAAACCTCGGGTTGTTGCAACACCCCGAGCATCACGCTTCCAACAGTTTCTCGAATGCGCTCTGAAACATCTTGAAACGCACGGGGTAGCCGCGGTTCAGCTCGTCGACGAGATTCGGAGGGAAGTTCTTGAGCTGTTCGATGCGCACCTTCGCGTTGTGTTTCCCGAGACGTTGTGCGAGATCGCGTCGTGCGCGGACGTCTGCGAGTGTGAGAACGGTGCTGCCGTCCTGCGCCTGCTCTGCTTCGACCCACACCTTCTCTTCTCCGACCCGCGCTTCTAGAGCGGAAACACGCTTGTTGCTTTGCATCTCGCCAACTCCGTCGAGGTATTTGATAGCAGATAGGGACGGAACGCTCTTCGGCATACGAAAATGACGAGCTTGGGTAGTGTAAAAACTTACAGTTTCACCTGTCCTTGTGTCCCTATAGCTATCGTCGCACGGATACTCTTTATCTGCTCCAATCAGACACCCCCCACCCGTGTGTTTCCAAGGCATTAGATCCTCTCCGACCCGATATGCGGTGAAAGCAGGTTGTAGGCGAAGAGCAGAAGAAGCGCGGCCGACCCGGTCTTTGCCACCGAAGCCTTGGCTACTGGTTTGATGACCTTGCCGAACACCTCGGACGGACAGCTCCGAACGGTTGCGATGACGTGTGCGTAGCTGCCGACACCCGCATTGGCCATGTTGACCATCGCTTGCTTGAGCAGCGTGATGGTCTGAGCGCCATCGGCGTCACTCATCGTGTCATACGCCGTCGTCAGCGCGACGGTGTACACCCAGAGCTGGGTCGGGAGCTTGCCCAACAGCGCCGCATCGGGTTCGTAGACGGGTCCGACACCGAGGGCTTGCCCGGCGTAGCGCATCCCGGCCCACTTCTTCGGCGTCTGCACGACGGCCATGTAGAACGTGCCGCCCTTGTCCTGCTGCCAGCGCCACGTCACAGGTTCGCTCTTGAAGCTCGTCACCTTGCTGGTCTTGTACCCGGCCTTGCGCATCAGCTCTCTGACCTGCGCGTCCAGGACGCTCTTGTTGGCGCGTCCTCGGTCGGTGAAGACAAAGCGCACGACCATCGACGGGGTCTGACCCGAGACGAAAGGTTCTTTCTTGACGGTGAAAGGGCCGCGACCGAGCACGAGCAAAGGATCGACCGTGATTTCCTCGTTGGCCGGAGCCGCGTGAAAACCGCTGATGTATCCCATTCCGCCGCCGGGTGCCGGGGCGAAGGGATGGGGTACGGTGCTCGTCCAGCGCGTGGAAGCCAGAGCGCCCCCGGGCGCACGGCGGAACGGCCGCGGCGAGTTGCTCGTCCAGCGCGACCCTGCGATCCCTTGTCCGACCTCCATCACCATTTCGTCACCTGCTTCAGATCATCTGGCACGGGCAGTCGTTGGCCGCGTGGAACGTGACGATCGCGTTGTTGCCCTTCTTCATGACCAAGATCCAGTTGCCGAGCGCCGGTACCCAGTAGACGTGCCCTTTTTCGCTGGAGCTGTCCTCTTTGAACTCTGCCTGGTACTGCCCCAAGAATGCGTGGAGGGGTTCATTCCCTCCTTTCAGTGAAATCACCTTTTTCGATAAAGACCTTGCCATTCCTGTTTTTCCCGTTTTTCCATGCTACCTGAAACCGGAGACTTCGCTGTCGGTTTCTGGCGAGCGTGAGAGCATCCACCAGACGAGGCCTCCAAGCGCCAGTAGCGGAAGCATGGCCACGGCACCGCCTGTTTGGCCGAACCCGGGCCGTAGCTCGGACGCGGGCTCGCGGTAGGAGCCTCCGCGGAGGGCTCCCAGACCGTCTGTGAGCGGCGCCGGGGAGTAGTTCATGGCCTCGGCGTAGCTTTCACCGCCGATGGACACATCCCGGTAGGGAGCCGCCTGGACACGATAGCCGGGCGGCGACCCGGGTTGCGCTGCGGCGTTCCAACCGACGTTGATGTTGCCCTTCCGGGAGTCGACGGTGGGCCGGAGCTTGTAGGGGTGCCAAGGCGTGGGCCACGACACCCCAGCCTGTGAGCGAAGGTAGTCGTTGGTGTTCTGGATCTCGGTCAGAACGTCATCGCCCCGCGTGATGGTCAGGGCATCGCTCGCGGGGATGGTAGCCGACAGCGCAGACGCAAGACCGCGGTCGTGGAGCGCTTGGTTGGCGCCCACGGTATCTCGCTGCGGCTGTCCGGTCCCGAGGGTCATCGACGACCTCCTACTGTGCCCACATCGGCTGGCGCACGGCGTACCGACCTCCGCGGGCAACCTCCCGGCGGATCTGCCGCGCTCGGGCGAGCTTCTGACCGAGTACGGCGATACGGTGCACCTCCTTGGCCCGCGCCCGCCGCGTCATGCGCACGCGCTGGAGCCTCTTGGCCGCTGCCTGGGCCTTCTTCTTCAGGGCGACGACGGTGCCCTTGCCCGCGACCTTTCGGACGTTCTTGGGCAGCGGTAGCGCGGCGTTGTCGAGATCGTCGGCGGTTTGGAGTTCGGCCAACGCGCCCTGGAAACCGGCCAGGCCGATGCTGCTGGGCATCAACGGCAACCCCGGAGCCGAGGACGAACCGCCCGAATAGTTGGCTCCTTCCGAGGCGTCGATGACGTTGGAGCGCGCCAAGACCCCCGGCATGATGGGCTTGCCGTACTCGTCGACCTGTGCCCGCTGCTGACCGATGCGACCGTCCGCGGGGTCGAGCTGGCGGGCCGCCTCGACGGCCTCCATGGCTCCAGCGAGGTCTTCATCGACGGCCGACGCCGTCTGGCCGAGTCCGGCGCGGCCGTAGCCGCCCTGAATGAAGGGGGCACCGAGTCCGGCGCGGCCGTAGCCACCCTTGATGAAAGAGTCGGCGAGACCGGCACTGCTCGGGGTCAGCGGCAAACCTCCTGTCCACGACGAACCGCCGCTGTACAACGCGCCGCCGCTGTAGTCGATGACGTGACGGCGCTCCGGGAGCACGCCGGGGATGTTCCCAAGGCTCCCGGGCCACTCGCCGCCCTGGCTGAACGCGGCCAAGCCCACCGAGCTGGGCATCAAAGGGAGCCCCCGGGCGTGGGAAGAGCCGCCGGAGTAGTTGGCGCCCTCCGACGCATCGATCACGTTCCGACGCGCCAGAACACCCGGCATCACGGGCCGACCGTACTGATCCACCTGCGCCCGCTGCTGGCCGATGCGACCGTCGCTGGGGTCCAGAGCTGCCAAACCGTCGAGGACGGCAATCTGTTCTCCGAGTCCGCTCATGATCTCATTCTCCTGTGACGGTAGCGCCAGTCACAGCCTACCTTGTTTCGTCTTCCTTGTCGCCTTTGGGCCAGAGCACCGCCGCCAGCGCCGCCGCTCCCAGAAACCACGGTCCGACGCCCATACCCGCTTTCTGGATGGGTGGCGGGGTGGGTGCCGTAGGCACAGGGGGCACTGTTATATGGATGGTGGGGCCAGCGACTTTCACCGCAACATCCTGAGCCGCCTGAGCTTCTCCAGCCGCCTGCTGGGCCTCTCGCGCCGTTGCGGCGGCCTCCTCACGTTTCTGATCGGCCGTTTGCCTCAGCCGGACGTCCTGGGGCTCTTGTTGAGCCTGGATCTCGGCGCGCTGCGCTTCGGCCTCTTTCTGCGTCGCCACATTCGTTTTTTCGATGGCCTCTCGGGTCTTCTGCTGAGCGACGGCTTCGACCTTCTGGACTTCGGCCGGTTTCGGGGGCGGTGGAGCGGGCGCGGGGGTGGGGACGGCACGTGGCATCGGGGGCGGTGCGGGAGTAGGCGCAGGCGCGGGCGCCCCGGGCTTGAGGTCGATGGCCTCTCTCTTCTTCACCGCGGTGGCCGTCACCAACGTCGGCTTCTTGAAACGCAAAAGCAGCGCCTGGTCTCGCATCGGCAAAGGCGCAACGTTCGCCGCCGTTGGGGCTCGCCCGTGGGTCGCTTCCCACTGCCCAGCATTTTTCGAGACGAGATCGGCGAGAGCCTGCGGCAGCGCGATGTAGGACGCCCCGCGCCACCCTTTCTTGGTGCGTCCCTGCTCGACAAGAACCCCCGTTTCTCGGAGGTATGACATCCACATGGTTTCTGGCAGATCGTAGTCGACCGGGAAAATCAGCGCCGCGAGCTGGAGAAGACCATCGCGAGTTGGTTTGTCTGCAAAACCCGTCTGTTTGACGCCTGTGGGCTTCACCTGCTTCTGGACAACGGTGCGTCCCGGCTTCGCCATCTCCAACAAGGCTTCTTGCACATCGAGGATTGCGACGATGTAGGTGGACTTGGCAACAGCGGTCTTCAAAACTTTTTGTTGCTCTGCGGCGGATTCAGCGCGACGTACATCTGCGGCCACATTCTGCCGATACAGCTCCGCAAAACGCTCGATAGGTTGCGCGAGTGCGGGCAGCGTTTTGATGTTGCTGTTCGAGACAGCAGTTTCCAGGTATTGATTCCACGCCTGGTTACTTGCCTCTCGAACCCGTTCGGTCTTGAAACGCGGCCCGAGTTGCTGACGCATCAGATCTTGAAGCTGTTGCACTGCGGCCCCAAAAACAGCCGTTCGAGCAACCAGGGTGTATGCCGCCCTTGTCGGCTTGTCGAAAGAACCGCTGACCTTTACTGCGGAGTACACGGCCTTCTCTTGGGCAGTCAGTTTCTTCCCTCGACCTGCCTGTGCCGAGAGAACCGTGTGGCGGATGCTCTCCTGGAAGGTCTTGACGCTGATCGTGACAACAGATTCCTTCAGCGCATTGGCCACCATACTGGCGCGGAAGCTCTTGGTTGCCTGCGCTCTCTTCTTCACGAGCTGCGCCTGTGTGTTGAGCGCTACCAGAACTGAGGTGCGAACGTAGATCTCGGTATCGCCGCTCGCGAGCCGAACGAGATCGCCCGCAGGGGTTTTCGTAGAGGTGTTCTCGAAAAACGTCTTGATTGCGTCGGCCAGCTCCTTGGGTCCGCCGCTGGGGTCAAACTTCTTGGTGCTAATCCCAAGGGCGTTGATGGAGGCAATGATCTCCGCGGGGTTCACCGCGGTGAAATCCTTGATACGGGCGGCTTCTGCGGCTCGTGCCGCCGCCAGCTTCTGTGCAGCGTCTTTCAGACTTTGAGCGACCTGTGGAGGTAGCTTCACGGACATCTCGTCATTGCTGACGAGCCTCCCTTTCACCAACGCAGCTGCCCATGCGTCCCACCCAGGAGTGTCCTCTTGGACACCCATCCATCGAAGCAAGAGCGTCCGCATCTCGCCCTTCCAAGGGCCCGTTGGAGCAAAAGGCTCGCGGCTGATGCGTTTTTCAAGGATCGCTGCATTGAAAGCCTGGCGCAACGTCGAGGTCTTCACCGAAGATGTCGATTGCTGAGCGATCTTCGCCACAGCTTCAGCCAGAAGATCGCGTTTGGGCCCCGGGGGAGGCGCTTTGGGAACCGCCAGCTCTTGGAGTCGGTCCCAGGTCGCCCGCAAAACAACGAGCTTGTCTGCTGCCGCCTCGATGCGAGGATCCAGCTTGTGTTTCTGCGCTTGCGCCTTCCACGCTGCCAACACCTGCTCTCCGCTCGTCGGTTTCGGCACCCCGAGAAGACCCAAGAGCGACACCATCTCGCCGCCGGTGACGGTGGCGACTTGCTCCGAGGGGAGAGCAACAAGCACAGGGGGCTTCGGCGCGGCGTCGGGCGACACCTTCGCGTCGGCGTCGGCTTTCAGAAGCAAAAACGTCTTTTCGCTCACGCGAACGTTTCGGAGATCGGCGGTTGCCTTGACGATGTAGGGGTCGAGACCGCGCTTGTTGGCGCTCTCCTTCCATGCGCCCTCCGTAGTCGGTCCTGTTTTCCCATCCGACAGTCGTTCGGGTGGGTGTCCTAGTCGCTTGAGGATGCTCTGGACGTCGTGCGTGTCGACGACGACCCTCTTGTCTTCCGGCCGCGTCGGAGGTGCTGCTTCGCCTACTGCCGCCGCCTTCAACGTCTTGTAGGTCGCGGCACTGACAGTTGCGGCTCTTCCGCCGGTGGTGCCCCGGATGGTCGTATTGAGCTTCCGGGCGGCGGCAACAGCCTGATACTTCGCCTTGGTGGTGGGGCCGTATTTCCCGTCGGTGATGCGAGCCGGATCTTGTCCCAACGCGATCAAAATCTTCTGTAGCTCGTCCACCGGGACGCGGAGCGAACCGGGAGCAACACCGGGTTTGGGGGCAACTGGAGCGGGTGCCTTCGGTTTGGAGCCGATCGGCCGAGCCGCTTCATCTCGAAGACGACCTGTTTTCAAGGCCTTATCCCGCAAGCGGCCCAACGCCTGTTGGCTGATCCAGACGTTCTTGTTGTCGACGACCTTATCTACGATGCGTGGGGCGATCTTCGAGTGAGGCTCCTTGAACAGTTTGGCGTAGCGGCTCCACGCAGCATCCGTCTCGACGTCGTAGAAACCCGTCTTGGTGACGTACACCTGAAGGGCGTTGAGCATGTTCTGCAACGACGTCGTCTTGACGGTCGTTGCAGTCACAGCCGCCGTCGCCGCTGGCTGGGCCGGAAGACGCCCAGAGGGCGCCGCGATACCGAACTCCCCCAACGCCTGGCTGTGGCGTTGCTGCCCGTAGCCGTAGCCGCTCAGGCTCGTCGGCACGTCGCCGACCGTTGAAAACGCAGCGAGGTAGGAGCCCAACAGGAGGTTGTCGTCGTAGGGGTTCATCAGAACTGCACCTGCGCGACGACCACCTGAAGCTCCTGCGGGCCTCCTGGAGCGACGACCGCAAAGAGCTGCTCATCAGGAAGCAACAGCTGCATGAACCCGCTGGGTGCGAAAGCACCGCCGCCCATCTGCCCGTTGACATTGAAAGGTGCGCTGGTGTTGTTGCCCAATGCTTCTTGCTTGCTGAAAAGCACTTCCACCGCGGCCGGAGCCGGGTTCTCTCCCCGGAGTGAAACTCCGACAAACATGAACACCTTGGCGGCGCCGATGTTCCTTGCCACTTCGGTGACACGATCATTGCGCAGCCGCAGGCTCGTGCCCTTGGCCATGGCGAGCCGGTGCGGGCCGACCACGCTCGCCCAGAGCGCTCGGGCATCGAGCAGCCCCTGGCCGGAGCTGAACTCGATCTTGAAGGGGATACCCGGCTGTGCGCCGTCCACGGAGACCTCCGCTAGAAGTTACCCCGGCAGACGACGTAATCGCCGAGTAGTTGAATGCCAAACTCCTTGGTGGCCCCCACGAGCGCCGCCCAGCGGGCGGTGTCGATGGTCCACTCGACGTCGAGATCGGTTCCCGGGACCGTGATGTAGACACCGTCCCACTCGGCGATGTTGCCCGAACCGCTCCTCGAAAGCAGCGACTGCATGCTCACGGGGCGCTTGAAGACGGTGAAATCGCGGCCTTGCTCCTGCACCTGAAAGCTGACGAGGAATGGCGCGGCACCCCCGAGATCGGGGTCCATCATGAAGCCAGTCATCCGGCGGAACGCGAAGTTGTAGCGCGACAACAGCGTCACCGGGCGGCTCTGGGTGACGATGGCGCCGGTGGGATCGATCCGAACGGTGAACTGGAGATCCTCGATCCGCATGTCCTCCGGCGGGAGCAACCCGCTGGAGAGATCGGAGTAGTATTGAATGAGGGCACCGGGCGGAACGGGGATTCCAGCATCCGGCCCTTCCTGCGGCGCTTGCACGCCGGGGGTCATGGTACGCGCCCCTGGAACGGCGGCACCCAACGCTTGTCCTCCCAAACCTCGCAGCATCTCGAATCTCCTTGGCCCTGCTCCGAGGGCGAAAACAAAAAGGCCGCCCGAAGGCGGCCGACGTTATCCCACCCGGAGTAGAAGAAACGTCGGCCGCAGTCGGAGAGGCTCGCCTGCTACTTGGTGACCGCGGCGCGGATCAGGCCGTGCAGGTAGTTGGTGATGATGACGGGCGTGTCCAGCGTCGGCTGCACGACCGTCACGGTGTTGGAGAAGCCCGCGGGGTTGGGCTGCGCCGTCCAGGTGCGGGGATCGAAGCGCAGAAGGCCGTCCAGCTCGTGGTTCTGGTTGAGCATCTGCTTCTTGATCAGCCGCGCCGCCGAGGCGGTGGCCGGGACACCGACGGACATGATCGAGAGGTTGTTCTCGGTCGTGTTGCCGTACATGCCGTACCCGGAGGGGAACTTCACGGCGGGTCCCTCGTCCTGGAGGATGTCGTTGATCTTCAGGCGGTAGTAGGAGTTCTCCACCAGCTTGAGGACGTCCCGACCGCTGGTGATCGAGTCGCCGACCGCCAGGCGGAAGTAGAGCCCGATGCGGTCGAGCACCATCGATTCGCCCGCCGACAGCTTGCGGGGGGTCTTGATGTTGCTGTCCGTGTCGCGCTTGCCCTGGACGTCCTGGAAGAAGACGATCTCGGTGCCGGTGGGGATGGCTTCCTGCGCTGGAACGACGGCGGAGTCCCACTTGTCGCTCTCGCGGAAGTCTCGGATGTTGACGACCTGGCCCGTATCGGTGTCCCGAAACAGTCCCGGCTGCCCTTCAATCGGTTGAAGTGCCATAGTTTCTCATTCTCCTGATCATGGTTGGTTTGTTGGCCTTCGGGTTGTGTTCAGGGAGCTGCCGATCTACGAGAGATACGGAGCGTAGCCTCCCAATCCGCCCAGGGTTTCCTCCTGCACGACGGTCCCTTCGAGACCGAACAGTGCTTCGGGTGTGACGGAGGGGTCTCCGACACCCTGGAACGCTCCCGGCGACGCGGTGACGCCGGTGGTCTCCAGCGCCGCGAGGGCTTCCATTCCCTCGTCGCCGCCGTAGCTCGTCATGTAGTCGTCGCCCTCGCCGAGCGTCGCCACGTTGAGCGGCTCGCTTCCGGTCAGCTCCGCGAGCGCGGTCTGAAGGAAGCTCGCCAGTGCGAAGCCGCCGACACCGCCGAGGACGCCCATGGCGGCCTCGCGGTTGTACTCGTAGAGGCCACGTGCCCCCACGACGCCTGCCACGAAGACGGTGCCGGACATGACGGCCGACCGCAGCAGCGGGTTCTCGATCATGGTGGAGAGGTTGAGCCTTTCGGCCAGCTCCTTGGCTCCCCATCCGGCGAGCAGGATGGCGCCGCCACCGGCGGTGCTCGCCCACAAGGCCTCGCGGAGCATGTTGACGTCGAGGAACTGTTCCATGCCCTCGTAGTCGCCAAACTCCAGGCCCATCATGTCGTCATACGCATCCAGATTCATCTCATTCTCCTTTGCTCGACCCACGATGGGCACGAGGTCTGCGCTTCAGCCTACACGAAAAACTTTACTCGCCGCCACCATTCTCTTCGGTGCTTCCCACCCAAAAGGCATATTTACTGATGCGTCCATGGAAACCCAGTGGGTTGGATTGGCTCTCGGGAAACCAGCCTGAGCGTAGATATGGTTCCAATCCCTCGCGTCTTTCGTTCGGATCACCTTATACCTGCACGGGATGCCGAGCGAAAGTAGGGTGGCGCACGTCAACGAGCTGTAGTCGTCGCAGTCACCCGTCCCAAGAGCCAACGTGTGGCCTGGTTTTTGGTAGGTGTCGACGCCCAGAATGTCACTGGTGTAGCGGACGTCCCTACGCATGTTTCTGAAGACATTTCGGGCAGTTGTCACGTCTTTCGCCGTCAAACGAGGTGGAACCTGACGGCGCAAATCACCAAAAACAGCTTTTGCCTCGCGGACGTTGTCTTTTTCAGGGATGCACCACCGATTTCCGCACTTACGCGACACGGACTGGCGGGCGAAGGCATACACGACGGGGTCACGTTTTCCGTCGTCCGCCAGGCCGTTGAGGTAACGGATGCGGTCACGGAGGGTGCGGATACGGTAAGAGCGCAACCGCATGGGTACCGCGGCGTGGTTGCGTGTCGGTACTACGGCCCGGCCACTGTTGTGGAAGGCCCTTCCCGGTACTCTGGCGCCGGGGCGCGGTGCCGGAATCGCCCCGCCTCGCGCCCGCATCCCTGACAGACCTCCACGACCTGTCAGCTCGTCGGCGGCCTTCTTCAAATGGTGTGCTCCGATAACGAGCGACGCCAAACCGAGAGCGACGTTACCGAAGGCCATGACCCGCAGGATACGGGCGCCTGCCTACTTCCACAAGACCTCCAACCTATCCCATCTTCTGCAAAAGTGTTTTTCCGTCGTTTTCAGGCGGGCTCGCCGTCTCCCCCGGGCTCCACGTCGTTTGGCGTGGGTTCATCGTCGATCTCCGTCAAATCCCCGTCATCTGGCGGGGCCATCAGGTCGTCTCCCGTGACTTCCCCGTCGCCGTCCAGCTCGATCTCGGTGAGCTGGTCCCGAACAGCGTCGAAATGACGCATGAGCGCGTCCACCGCACGTTCCGCCAGACCTGGATCGATCACGTGAAGCTCGGCGAGGCCCCCGAAAAACGCCTTGAGGTATTGCAGCGAAGCGCGCTTGTTCCCGTCGCGAACGTACCCGAGGAACTGTTCGGAAAAGGGGCGCCAATCCTCGAACTCGGCGAAGTGGATGAGCATCGCCACCGTTCTTCCGACCAGCTCACCTTCGTCCGCCGCGTTGTCGAGCGCCTGAACGTGGTCTTGGGTCAGCGTCGGCAGTTCCGGCACCTTGCCTGTCCGTTGAACCACCGCGGCGGCGGCCTGTTGCACTTGTTCGGCCGATGGTCCTACCGCCCCGTAGGGACCGACAACCCCTTGCGGGGGCACGGGGCGTTGGGGGGTCTGTGGGGGCGGCTGCTGAGCTGCCTGGGGGGGCATCGGCCGTTGAGCACCCTGCGGAGACTGCGGCTGTTGGACGGCCTGGGGAGGTGTCTGGGGAACCGGGTACATCTGCTGGGGCGCCATAGGGGCTCCCGGGGTCATCTGAGGGGCGGCCATCTGTTGAGTGCGCTGAAGCATCCGTTGTTGGAGGGCGAGACGCTGGCGTTCAGCCTCCATAGCGGTTCTTTGCTGTGCTTCGCCCTGGCCGATCCGCGCCCGAATCGTGTTCGCGATGCTTCCCGCGAAGTCCCGGTTCGAGAAAAGAGCCCCCAGGGCGTCGAAAAAACCCGCGGATACCCCGCCCTCTTGGGACCGGCTGAAGTTCTGCGCAACGTTCATCACGGCGGCCAAATCGTCGATGGTGCTCTTGAGCGTCGACGACCTGTCTTCCTTTTTCGTCACCAGCTCAAGGACGTCCTTGACGGAGAGGCTGTTGTTGTCCTGCTGGAGCAACTTCGCCTTCAAGAACTCCTTGAACTCGTCGTCAGGGGCTTCGCCTCCCCCACCCATCATAGTCATGAGCATCCCCATCGCTTTGACGAGTTCGGTGAGCCCTTCCGTGGGCGACTGCTGCGGCGGGGGCGCCGGGGGCGGCGGCGGTGGAGCTGCGGCACCGATGGAGCCGTCCTCCGTCAGCTTCATCAAAAGCATCTTCATGACCGGGTCTTCTTCCTTGGGTTTGGAAAGAAGAGCCATCATCATCTGATTCTGACGATCAGCCTGAGCTTTGTTCTCCTGCATCATCATCATCATCATCTGCATCGTCCGGTCACCGGACGCTGCAAGCGCGGCCTGCGCTTCATTGATCTGTTCTTTGGCTTCGGCCGCCTTGACTTCGGCGTTGCCTGAAAGTTTTTCTTGTACTTGCATGAGACCTGCCAGCATTTCGAGAGGATCGGTTGTTTCTCGCGGTTTTGTCACTTCACGCATCTGTTGTAGGTAGCGCTCGTTCTGTTTCTCGTTGCGTTCCATCATGGCGGACACGAGATCCAGGGCGCCCGTCGCGTCCTTTTTCTGCGGGACGCCGAGTAGACGAACGGTGCCCAGTTCCATCTCCCGATTGGCCGCATCAACCCCCACCAAGTCGTACTCGCCGGGGCCGTAGTCGTCCATAACGTACCGCGTCAAAAACGACTCGAAATCAGAGAAGTTGTTGAGGTCTTCGGCGCTGTAATCGCTGATGTACCCGCGATTACCCTTGTCGCGCTTGTAGACCTTGACCCGAGCGGCCCCCGGCGCTTTGTCCAAGAGGTTTTTGGGCATCCCCTTCCCGGCCCCTTGCGGCTTTCGTGCTCGGGCGGGTTTGGGGGGAGGCACCATCGGTGCAGAGGGCCCAGGGATAGGAACGATTCCTTCATCTTCAGGTGCGGGCGAAGGAACGACGACCTCCACCTCGGCGCTGGACGCCACTTCCGCGGCGCCCCCCTTCCCTCTCCGCCCGTTCGACGGTTTACCGTCCGTTTCCACGTCGACGGACGAAGCGACCTCCTCAGCCGCGTCTCTGGCGACCTCTTCTGGATCGGCTTTCGCGTCGATGCCGAGAGCGCTCAACGTGTCGTTGATGTCGCGGCCTTTCTCTGTCGAAGCTGTTGGCATTTCTTCCTCATTCAGTCAGGGAGGCCCCTGCATCGTGCACGGCCTTCACGGTGCTAGAGGGCTCCATCGAGATGTAGTGATCCACCGTTGTTTGGACATTGGCGTGTCCGGCGATTTTCGCGATCGTGGCCAAGTCGACGCCTTTGCGATGCAACGTCGTGACGTAGGTGCGCCGCATCGTGTGGGGCGTGAAGTTCATCCCCATGGGTTCGCGCATTTTCTGGAGAGAGTCTCGAAGAGAGCGGGAACTTACGTGATTGGTTCCACTCGTCGATGTTTTTTTCGTGATTCGCGGGAAGAGCCAAGGACCTTTCTGTCGTTTTCTCCACCCGGCCAAGTAACCCGTCAAGATCTCGACACCTTCCTCCATCAAAGGTACGTGGCGCTCCTTGTCGCCCTTGCCGAGAACCTTGAGGATCAGAGTGCTCTTCTTCTTGCCGTTCGCCAGCTTCACGTGAGCACGCTGGATGTGTTCCAACTTCAACGACACGATCTCGGCCGCTCGCAGGCCGCAACAGGGGAGCAACATAACGGCTGTCCGCATGGGCTCTTCCAGCTCCAGGTCTGCCGAGCGGAAGTAGTTTGTGAACTGATCGACAGGTAGCACTTCGCGCATGCGTACTTGGCGGCTGGGGAGGTCGACCTTCGTTTGTTCGACCACCTCCACCCCTCGCCCTCGGACCCACTCTAGGTACTTCTTGATTGCGAAGATGTGCACCCGCACTGTGTTTGGGCGCAATCGCTGCCGAATGAGCATCGAAGCCAGCTCGGAAAGCAGCCCTGGGGGGATTTGAGAGAAGTCTCCGTAGCCGTTGGCCCGCATCACTCGCAGAAAAATGTCCGCGCTCGAAGCGTATTTCTGGGCAGTGCCTGGCGATTTCACACCGAGGAGATACTGGCGAAACGCTTTGCTGGACACATCCGCTGGCACTGGGCACCGATAGGGTCACGTGACAGCTAACCACTCTTTGACAAGGAAACACAACTTTTTTGGACGAAAAAAAGGCTCCTAGCAACAACGGCACGTCGTTTTCTATCGAGATAGGGCTCCTAGTGACACGCTACTCGCTTTTTTGACACAAAAAACCTTCCTGTATCCACAATCACCTGCTTTTTTGACACAAAACATGTTCCTGAAAACACACCTCCCTTCTTTTTTCTGCCGGAACATGGCTCCTAAAGGTTGTTTCAGCCCTTGCACCCCCTGTATGCTCCCAGAGCATGAGACGTCTATTCGAGTTCCTCATCCGCCGCGAGAGCAAGGACGACCATCTCGCAAAGGACAAGGAGAACTACGCCGACGACATGGATCTCGTTATTTCCCCTCGGGATGGCAGCCTGGTAGCTGTCGCCCAGGTCGACGGGGTCCACGTCTGCTGGGTGTGCTTCGATCTGTTCGTCGAAGACCCGGCCCACCCTGATCGGCAGGTCGAGTTCAACTGTGGAGGGCACGGCACCCGCATCCACATCCACGCCAAATGTGTTCGGGCTGCGGGGCGCTACAAGGGCGACCTCTTGCACGACAAGGTGGCAGGGCACCAAGCGCGGCGTTTCGCCACCAAAGCGACAGTGGGTTCTTCCAACAGCGGCTGACGCCAGCACACCTGTTGCCGTGTTCGCGCAGCCCCTGTAGGCTGACACTATGCCGAGCGACTACTCCGAACTGCCGCAGTTTCTGGCGACCCGCGAGGGGGAGGCGTACTCCTCGCAGTTCTCCACGGACGACTACGGCGAAGTCGGAGACCAGCGCCCCTACCAAATCGTCTTCCCGAGCTACCCAGCGCCCAAGTTCCTGGCTCGCTACCAAGAGCTGAAAGCCGCCCTCAACGAGTGTGGGACCTTGTGTCAGCTCACCGGCAAACCGTTTCGGCTCGTGAAGTGGGGGTCGAGGCTTCCTTGCTACCCCTGTCAGGGGCGCAAGCGGACCAACAAACTCCCGGGCCTGAAGATCACATCCCCAGGCGCACTTCGCGGCTTTCCAAGCGCTCAACCCATCGCCGACTTCCACCCCCGTGGCGGCACGCTCATCTACGGTCCAGACGGGCAACCCAAGCTCGTCGGCGCCCCCAACTTCCGTGTCACGCGCAACCCGAACCAGCCGCGCAGTTTCGTCAACTGGGAGACGCCTATACCCCAGCGATACCTGGAGGCGGTGAAGACAGCGCAGTATGTCGCTCGCGCCACCGGCCGCAACGCTTTCTTGTGCTCCTCGATGGGAGCGAGCTGCAAGAGCCGCAACCCCAAGAAGTGGGTGCCGGTGGTCTACGTGACCCCCGGCGGCCTCGTGCAACGCTACCCTCACGACCTGCAACTGCCTGGCGCCACGAGCACGAAAGGTTCCACCTCGGCCGTCAACACGGTCACAGCAGACGAGTTCCGCGAGCTGGTGCGCGAAAGTGAGGGGCGCACCCGTCTCGGCCAAGTTCACTGAAAAACCGCATTTCTCACCTGAAGGAGAACAGATGCCAACCCTTGACGAGATAGCCGAGAGGCAAGCAAAGACACAGCTTCGACGACGTGCCGTCCGTGCTATCCGCAACGAAGATCGCCTGGCGTTCGAGGAGCGGGTAGAAGACAAGGTCGCCGAGCTAAAGAAGCGGGCAGCCAAAGAAGCCAAGGCCGCCGCCAAGGAGGCTGAAGCCAACGCCGAGGCACAGGCCGATCAACAAAAGGTTTCCGCCGAACGTCGAACCGAGCGAATCGCGCAACGCGAAGCTCGAAAAACGGAGCGGAGAAACCGCAGAAGGGGTTTGCGCACTCGACAAAGCACAGCGACCCCCGAGACCGGCGAGGCGAGCACAGCGACCCCCGAGACCGGCGAGGCGAGCACAGCGGCCCCCGAGACCGGCGAGGCGAGCACAGCGGCCCCCGAGACCGGCGAGGCGAGCACAGCGGCCCCCGAGACCGGC
>Ga0224501_10000131_pt1 | contig 75734 bp, 87 predicted proteins | sample SF_Oct11_sed_USG_4_FD_169105 | JGI IMG/M metagenome (GOLD analysis project Ga0224501, IMG submission 169105) | Sediment microbial communities from San Francisco Bay, California, United States - SF_Oct11_sed_USGS_8_1 | ecosystem: Environmental > Aquatic > Marine > Sediment | place: USA...
GATCATTACAACCATGTCAGGCCGCACAGTTCACTGGATTATATGACACCGGTTGCCTATGCAAATAATGCAGCTTAAGATGAATATTCTCTACTTGGTCGTGGTACTAAGCCGGGGGAAAGGTCACGAATGCGCCTAACGTTTTAATAACGTGACACCGTGAGCGGAGGCCTGCTTTTTAGGCCGTAGCTCATGGTGGTCACGGTTGATTTGCTGGTTAGGCATTTTGTTTGATTGCCTGTGCTAGTTTGTAGATGCCCAATGCTATGAGCACAAAACCCACGCCTTTAATATGAGGTGTTATTGAATTACACAGCGTGGAATGTTCAGACAAGCCTATGTTTAATGCAACTAACCCAACACAATAATTAATTGAAAATTGAGTAATGGTAACGAGGATAAAACCCACCAACATTAGAATAATGCCAATATTTTTATTTTGTTTTAATAGAATGACACATGCACCAATGCATATTGCTAGTGCTGGCATGACAAGTGGTGAACTATAAAATCCAATTTCCATTTGTTTTTCTCTTTTGTTGCCTAACGTTTGCATGTAGGGCCGTTCACTGCGCAGCGAAGCGGAGCAGTGAAACGGTCCCACCACGATGCAGTTGTTATGTTGATGTCGTTTAGTTCCATTTTATAGCTATTCCAGAACAAGTTTTTGGCGCCCAACAATCATTGATTAATGGAGAAGTGCCGCAGCTCATATTAATAATCGCATCTGCACCCAAATAAACAGCTTTCTTTTTTAGGTTGAATAAAGCAACTGTTTCTTCACCAGTATATCCACTGACAGATGAGCAATCAGCAGAGGATAGTTCTTGAATTTTTTGATATGGGCGTTGCACTTTTTTACCTTTTTCAAATACAGTTATTTTTTCGGCCCGTGCTAATTGTTCAGAATTTAAATGTGGTGGTCCTGAGATGCAACTAGCAAGAACAAGCACTAACAAAATTAACAATAATTTTTTCACAATTTTCCCCTTTGTAAACATAACGTTCAAACTCAGCCGCGCCGATTTTTGGCGTCGGCTGGAGTGTCTTGTTATCTGCTAGCAGCCTCGTTTATATTTAATATCTAATAATAGATGGCCGTTATTAATAAGATCGCTGATGTTTATAGATTTAACTTCACCAGCTGGCACCTTGGGTGGGGTGCCTACGTCACACCACATATCCGACTTATTTTCTATTATATATTTAATAGAATCATTGTCTATTTTTACTATAACTATGCTTTTCGAGTTGAATGTATAAACTTGACCTATCTCAATAGTTTTTACGTCGATATATTGGATATCGGATTTTGGGTTGATCCAGGCGAAGCTGTTAATTCCAGGTATTGCTACTTCGAACCATTCTTGCTTCTGATTGAGTATTGTTTGATGAAAATATGGCCCATAACCCCAATCTTGATCATATAAGTCAGGTGTAAATTCTATAACTTTGTTATTTATAGATTTAAATGATGCTTGGAATGAACTACCAGGTGTTACTTTTATCTGTAATTCACCTAATTTCGGCGAATTTTTGCTCGGTTCAGAATGGACGTTTATTGACCATATTTTACTAGAAAGATGTTTCTCTTTGCATTGTTCCAATTGTACTGGAGATGATTTGTCTTTCTCACACAGTCGATAGATTTGATTTTCGTTTTCAACCCACTCGATCATTTCCTCATTCCATAGACCAACCCAGCCGATATCTGAAACTTCTGCCTTAGTAGCAAATGTAATTGTTGGAAGCGAGTGTAGCAGTATCCCTAAGGTTATTATTTTTAAAAATTTCATACGAGTCCTTTTGAGCAGATAACGTCCGCAATGAGCGGCACATTGTAGCGTTGCTCGTTTTGTGCTATTAAAGCACAAAACGAGCAACGCGGAAATGTGCCCGGCTCGATTGCGCTTGTTAGAAGACAATTTCATAAGGAATACATCCACCTGGTCGGTCATGAGCAAGACCTGACTGTTTAAAACCTAATGCCTCATAGAAGTTAGCAGCCACCACTGATGAGTTTAAAAGTAACTTGCCCTTTGGGCTCCTCTCACTACAAACTGCAATTGCTTCAGCTAATAGTGACTTACCGATACCCTGTTGTTGAAAAGCTGGTAAGACAAATAAATGAGATAGGTTCCAGAACTCCTTGACAATAATAAAGCCAACTATACTTTTGTTAACTAGAAACTTAGAGCTGTATCCATTTAAACCAGAAGAAAACCACTTTTGTAACGATACATTTATATCGTCTATTAAGAAAATCGCTTCTTCTTCCGTTGTCGCGACAGAACAACGAATAGTTTCCTTAACGATTAACTTCAATTTCTCACTGTCAGTTTCTTCTATGATGTTGTTCATGCCTGTCTTCTAACGTTCGGGTAAGTGGCGCGCGCCTTTTGCGCGTCCAAGCGAAGCGAACTTTACCTGCTTGTTAGTTGCTTTTATACTAGCTTTGAAGACCCAGTCCATCCATCACTCCGTAACCCGTGCTGTTGTTCAATAGGTATACCATCACATAGTGCATCTTTGATAGCAACTGCTGCCTCATAAGCCTTATTGGCATTATTGGGTGATATTTGTTTTTCAAGTTTTGATTTTGGGGCTTCATCTCTTAAGTCGTCATATTCATCTCTGCTCCAGATTTCATTTTGTTCTATGAACTCTGGTTTTGCATGAGCTATTTTATTTCTGAATCTTATTAGCCAAACTGCGCGTGACCATGGCTCTTTTGTGAAATCAGCATCTATGTTTAATTGTGAACAAATAATACGTAATTTTGCTATTGGTGTAGAGCTTTCAAAATCACTCCAGTTTTCTATAAAACGCTCACCGAATGCGTTGCAAAGTGCTTCGAGAGCTAATGCGCAGAATGTAATAGTTATCAACTCGCTATAAAACCAACCTGGTTTTTTCTCGTTTGCGTCTTCTAAAGACATCCGCGCTGCTCCAAGCAACATATGGTGTGCCGAGAAGCTTCTTTCTCTAGTTACATTTAATTGCGGATTATCTGTCATTTTTTTGCAACTAACGTTTGAGGGCACTGGCGCCCAGAAAAGCGGAAGCGAAGCGACGCTTTTGGGCGTCCATGTGGCCCGACATGTTAGCCATTGTTCGCTTTAAATTCATCAAATATCCTTCTCAATTCGGAGAAAGGCTTTAAACCTTCCTCCTTTGGATTACTAGGTAATTTCTGGTGATCTATATAGCGAATCCCAGTGACAACGTCATATTCCCCCAATGCCATATCAAGTAGTATGTATGCACCAGATATAAAGGCATTTCGTTCTTCATCAGTATAGTTTGGATGGTAAATAATTAGGTCAAAATTTCCGTCCTCTACGCGCGTATATATCCATATTTCACTTGGTACAAATTCCTTACCCGCATAATTCAGATTAAATTGTGCGTAATCATTCATGCGTGGCCTGAACGCAACAATATCCCATTTCTCTAGTTTGGGAGCAGCAACTGCTAGTGCCTCAACAGAAGGAAATAATTCTTTTATTCCATCGGCACTAATAATAAATTCACGTTTCCCACTTTTTTCAGTTGATACCTCGAATGTAATACCTTCTTTATACTTTGCAAGTTGCTCGGTAATTTCGTCTAGAATTGGTTCTCTATTTTTCTCAAATTGAGAAATTTTCGTTTGATTCTTTTGGAACCATTTCCAAAAGATTTGTTCTTTAGTTTCTTTCGCAAAAAGCCCCATAGGTATCAACACCAATATCAAAGTTGTAACGAATCTTTTCATTTATATGGCTAACGTTAAAGTTAAACCGACCGATGGAGCGGGGCCAGTTTTGTGCGAATTTGCACAAAACTGGTGCCGCGGAATTGGGTCGGTTTGAACGGCTTGTTATGTTCTTCTACTTTCAACCTCATTTGCGCACCTCACAGTAGCGCATACTTGAAACATGCCCATGCGCTTCGATTTGCGAATTTTCAACCATTAAGCGAAGCCTTTGAGCATAAAACAAATCTGGAATGCCTTTAGTTCGATTTGGAAGTTCTGTCATTGTAAGACCGACAACCATCGCCATTTTTCTCCAATTGGCATTTACATTGTTTAATAAAGCTTTATCGATCTCGGATATATCTTCCTGTGAAAGGTGACTGATAAGACTATTTTCTTCGTCAGTTAATTCTCTATCAGGAACTGGCTCTTCATAGTCCATTGAATCTACCTTTATTGAACATAACGCCTAGCCCAGGGGCGCTGAGCGCGCAGCAGCGAAGTGTCCAAAAGGAGCGCAGCGACTGCTCTGGGGCGACTTGTTATGAGTGCTACTTGCAATCACTCGGAATTTCTCTCGCTAGCTTCTTAATTTCACTAATATGTATCGTTCCGTCGTATTTGGCTTCAAACCCATCCGACTCCTCGTAGTGATAATGGCCTCGAAATTCCATATATATTCCTTGATAAGGTTTAGAAGTGTTCTTGTCATAGAATTTCTTAAGCTCTGCATTGATTGATCCCCAACCATGACTAGCCCAATATATTTTCGGGTCCCCACATGGTTTTATTGAATCAACACCTTCACCCCATGAGTATACTCCTCGAAACGTCTCATCATGAGCGAAGGAGGCTGAGACACAGAAGAAAAATATTGCAAATGACTTAAATCCGAATTTCATTGTGTTAACTCATAACGTGCCAGCTAAACCGACCGCTGGAGCGGTGCGTGTTTTGTGCGATTATGCACAAAACATGTGCCGCGGAAGTGGGTCGGTTTGAGCGTGTTGTTATGTTCTTCTGCTGTTGATTTCATGTGCGCACCTCACAGTGGCGCATACTAGAAAGGTTCCCGTTTGCTTCGATTTGTCCATTTTCAACCATTAAGCGAAGCCTTTGTGCATAAAATAGATCTGGAATGCCTTTGATACGATTTGGAAGCTCCGTCATTGTAAGCCCTACAACCATAGCCATTTTTCTCCAACGGGAATTTACATTGTTTAACAAAGCTGCATCGATCTCGGATATCTCTTCCTGAGAAAGATGATTGATAAGACTATTTTCTTCATCAGTTAATTCTCTATCTGGAGTTGGTTCTTCATCTTCCATTGATATCACCTTTATTGAACATAACGACAAGCTAAGCGGCCGCCGCAGTTTGGCGGTCCGATTTTGAGCGCCTTGTTAGATGTTTTTGTGATGATGTCATTTAGTTTCTTTCTTTAATGAATGCAAAATTTTACCAAAACCTATCTCAACGCATTCATTTCCTTCTTTCTCTTTACATAAGATTTCATACAAATTCAAATTATTATCCATAGATTTAAAGCCAAGCCATTTAGAGTAATTAGCTGGTGAAATTTTAGTATCAGGACGTTCACGTCCTAAAATTATCATATCTATGTCTAGTCCAACGTCATAATAATCTAGCTGAACATCGTAGTACTTAAAGTCTTCCAATCCTGTAACGTTCCCTCCACTGTCGAACTTTACGACTTGATTGGTCGTTGTCAAATAATCACCTTTCAAAAGGATACTGCCAACGATGCACGCACCATCGCTATTTACATTTTGGCACGAATCTATCTTAATAAACGATTCGCCATCTATTTCTATGCTATTGTCAGACAGCTTATTAATTTTTAAGGAATCATAAGATGTTTTAACGCCTTCATGGAATTGATAAATCATAATTACAGACTTGCTTGATTCCTTTGGAATAACGATAAATTTGCTGCCGCGTTGTGCTTTTTTAGGCGATTTTGTTTCTTTCAATTTTTCATGGTAATTCTTACTGATCCATGTGCCGGCATAGGAAGTCTTCTCGCTGGCTTCACATATTCCAACGGTAATTAGTAAAAAAATAATTATAAATTTATGCATATTCATCTAACGTTTTATTAACAGGCATACCGCAGTGGTGTGTATTTTGTGCGATTTTGCACAAAATGCGCGCCGCGGAGGTATGTCCTTGTTGAATTTCTTGTTATGTCTTCCTTCTAAACTTAGACAATATAAGTTTGTATATATTTGCTTCCCAGGTAACTATACTTTTGTATGCATTTGTTTTACTAAACAGTATTGCTGCTACTATTAGCAAGCCAGTATAAATTGGCAGAATTAGTACATATGCCTTTTTATCAATCCCTCTATCTATAAGCCAATAGACAGTAAAAATAATATAATAGGTAACAGAGAAAGCGTCACTAAAACCCATTTTGATATTTCTAAAACGGATTGACTGAAAAACATAACCAACTGTAAACCATCCTGAAAAAACGAATGCAATAGAAACAATACTCCATATCGCTCTTTTCATTCCTTCATCATATATCTGATACAAAAACAAACCCAATAATAATGAGTAGGTAATTGCATTTCCTGTGTCACCAAAGTGCTCTTTAGCTGATTGTTTTATAGACATAACAGTATGTTATACAGAGTCTGTATATCACCCGAAATCCCGATGTTATGCAGACTCTGTATAGTTCAATATACGATGCCGCTGTATAGTATTTCATATTATTTGTAGTCTTATATGAAGCATATACTCCAATACCAGGCTGAAGTCTGCCTGGCGGTAAATAACAAACACAGCCATTTCCGCTATATCCAGTTAGATTTTGTCTATATTGCAGCAATTCCGGTGCATGAATCAACAATGAATTCGGGTAATTCCGGCATTTACCGGCCACACCCGGCCCGGGCGATGATGGAGAAGTGGCTGGTTTCGCGGCGCTGCGGGATAAATCTGATTAGAACTGTTCCAACAGTTGCGGGAGCTGGGTGATGTGGCTGATTTCCCGCGTGACCAGGGCCCGCTGGCTGTCGACGTTGACGGCGCTGTGCAAGTACTGGGTGATGAGGATGGAGTGCAGGCCGACTTCGCCGGCGCCGATGTGTTCGTCGCTGCCGCCATCACCGACAAACACGCATTCGCCGGCGCTGAGGCCAATGCCGTTGAGCGCGGCGTGATAGATGTCCGGCTCCGGTTTGCGGCTGCCGACATCACAGCTGAAGATGGCGCTGTGGAACAACTCGGCCATGGGTGAACGCGGCCAGGCTTCGACTTCGCCTGACGAGGCGTTGGACACCAGCGCCAGTTTCAGTCCTTGTTCGCGCAGGGATGACAATACGGTGAGCACGTCGTCCGGCACGTTGACCAGCGCGTAGTCAAAACGCGCCTGGCGTTCATCGGATGCATTCTGGATCAGTTCATCGGGTATGGAAGGATCGATGCCGTGAGCCATTTTCTTGAGGCTGTCGAAATGGCTGGTGGGCCGGGTGATCTCGTGATCAAAACTGAAGCAGGCCTGGTTCCAGCGGGCGGCATCGACGCCGAGCACGTCGGCTGTATATCGACCGACGTGATCCGGCACCGAGCCTACGTCCACCAGGGTATGAAATAAATCGAAACAGACGCCTTTGATCATAATAATTTATTTGTCCGCAATCTGGATTCCTGCTTTCGCAGGAATGACGAGGCTGTGGGTCAGCAAATTCCAATACCGGATTCCTTTCCCACAGAACCCTTTCAAGGGTCATCGCGGGTACTCTGGCTCCGGGTGTTAGCGGTTGAAGCAGGTTCTGTCAGCAGCAGCACGACTTCTTCACCGGCTTGACCGCTTCGATATGGGCGGAGACGACATAGTCCTCGATGCCGCGACCCGGTGCCCAGTCCTTGATGAATTCCTTTGATTCATCCTTGGGCGTGATCGATACGGCGTCGAAGCCGGCGTCCTTCATGTATTGCTCCAGCACTTCGATTCGTGATGCGCCGGCCATGCAGCCTGCATACAGGAGCTGGTCGTTTTTCCATTCATCAGGCATGTCGATGGTGGCGACGATATCGGAGATGGCCAGGCGACCGCCGGGCTTGAGCACGCGGTAGGCATCGCGGAACACCTGTGCCTTGTCCGGCGACAGGTTGATGACACAGTTGGAAATGATGACGTCGACGCTGTTGTCGGCCACCGGCAGGTGTTCGATTTCACCGAGGCGGAACTCGACATTGGCGAACTTGCCCTTTTCGGCATTGCCACGAGCCTTGCTGACCATGTCCGGTGTCATGTCGACGCCGATGACGCGGCCACTGGCACCGACTTCGCCGGCAGCGAGGAAGGCATCAAAGCCGCCGCCGGAACCGAGATCCACCACCACTTCGCCCTGTTGCAGGCTGGCGATGGCACGCGGGTTGCCGCAACCGAGGCCCATGTCCGCGCCCTTGGGCACGGCGGCCAGGTCGGCCTCGGAATAACCCAGGCGCGTGGATACCAGGGTATTGATGGCGTCGTCATCAGAGACGCCACAGCAACTGCTCTCCGGCCCGCAGCAACTGCTGGCAGCACCGGCATTATTGGCTTCCGCCACCTTGGCGTAACTCTCCCGCACCTTCTGGCGGACTTCATCGGCTAGTTTTTCGCTCATGGGAACCTCGTGAAATACCTTGTTGGCCAATTATGGGGCCATTTACCGGTAACGCAACCCGGATCGCGGCGATCGGATCGGGATACATTCAATTCGCAAGTCTTGCTCACCCGGCCCGACGGCAGCCGTGGCGGTTATTGCGCCAGCAGTGCCAGGTAGCTGACCACCATGTAGCGCAGCAGCTTGCCGATGCTGACCAGCAGCACGAACCAGCCCAGCGGGATGCGCATGACGCCGGCAATGACGGTGAGCGGATCGCCGATCACCGGCACCCAGGCGAAACACAGCGATACCAGGCCGTACTTGCGGTAACGCTGCTCGGCCTGGACGAATTCTTCCTCGGACAGGCGCAACCATTTTTTCACCAGGCTGAGGCTGGCCCAGTAACCGAGCGCATAGTTGGTGAGCGAGCCCAGCACGTTACCGGCCGTGGCCACGGTGACGAGCGTTACCGGCGACAGGCCGGTTAACAGCAGCGCGGTGAGCACCATTTCCGAGCTTAGCGGCAAAATCGTCGCCGCCAGAAACGCGGCAATAAACAGGCCGGTATGGCCGAACTCGGCAAGGTATTCCATGGATTGTCAGTGAGTCAGTGTTCCCGGTCGGAGCTGGTTCAGGATATGGAGATCATAGTGACTTTGCGTCACCGGGGAAACCGGGGCTTGATGCGGTATGAAAATCGGTGCCGGCTTACAGTTACCGCAAATACGTCGGGCAACTGCGAACCGGCTCCGGCATGATTGTTACTTGTTCAACATCTGCACAATCTTGTCAGCGTGATTCTCGATCAGGCCCTTGGCCGTACCGTTCGCTGTAGGGTTCTTGGACTGGACAGTAAATTGCCCGGCAACGGCGTCAGTTTTGACATCCTTGATGGTGACCTTGCTCAGGATGTGATCAGAACCTGCCATCGCACCGAAAAGTACGCGATTGGCGCCATGCCTCATGCGGTATTTCTCAACAACTATCTCGATACGCTTGGCGGCCTTGTCTTTTTCCACCATGTTGAAACCGGCGCTTTTCAGGTTGGCTTCGAGGCGGGGAGCCAGGATGACCATGGCTTTTTCCGGCACTTCCGCGGTATTGATAATCTCGTATGCAACCGCTTCGTCCTTGCTGAGAGAAACCGGTGCCTCGACCTTGGAAGACGTTCCCGCGCATGACACTGTCAGAAACGCGGCTGCCAATATTCCTATCATCCTCATTTTCATACTGATACTCCTCTAGTAGTGTTATCACATTAGCCGGAACACGGCACAGCGCTTCCGCGAAACGGAAAAACCGTTACCTGGTCCCGGTGTTTTTGATTGCGTTACTGTTAATATTTTTACTTCTTATTTCTTACGTCTTAATTTTTATCAGTGTGTGGTGGACAGCTTTGGCGGGGTGATACCGCGTCTACTCAAGACAGCAAACTTTTTATTAAGACAATCGTCTCTGCATTTCCTGGTCAGTATAGCAGACGGCAGTATGGCTCACCAAACCATGCAGCCTGGTCCGCGTTACGTTATTGTCAGAACGATGTGATTGAAATGGCAAGACTTGGCATCACCGAATGCGGCTATCGTGAACACCAGTAATTCAGAAGCAGCTTGAGCTGGAGCAGACAGCCAACAGCAAGCCATGACACGCGCATTGCAAATACCGATATCACGACTGAAACCTTATAACGCGACGTCCGGATATTGACTGTCGCGATGAACCAGCGTGTTATTTTTCACCGGTACCAATATATGCACGGGCTGTCAGTATCACCGGGAGATCGGTCATTTGCGCGCGCAGGTAGTCCAGCATGATGGTGCGCTTCTCCTGCCACGCGGCTTCATCAAACCGGCTCTTCAACATGACGATAGGCGCGCTGCCTCGGATCATGGAGTCGAGAAATTCTTCCGCATCCGTTACCTGCCACTTACCATCGAATGACGTCACGTGCACATTGCTGAATCCTGCTTGCTGCATTTCATTTTTGAAATTATCGGGATCTTCAAGGTTCAGAATCTTTTCCGGCATGGATTCAGTCTTGGCCGGAAACGCAGTGCCTATGGCGGAGAACATCAGCTGCATTAACGGTGACTCCGACACCGGCGCCCAACTGGTCACGGCGGCCCTGCCGCCCGGCTTCAGGGTGCGATGCAGCTCACGGAATCCCTGGATGCGATCCGGAAAGAACATGAGACCAAAAATGGAAAACGCCCAGTCAAAACGGTTATCGTCAAACTCCAGGTTCTGGCCATCCATAAGCGTGGTGGTAATGTTGTTTGCCTGCTGCTGCTCAATGAGCTTGTTGAAGCAATCGAGCATACCCTGGGAGAAATCGATAGCCTGAATGTTGACCTTGTCATTGCGTAACAGCAAGGACAGCGTGCCGGGACCACAGGCGACATCCAGCACCTCACCCTTGCCGTCATAACCAAGCAGTTTCATGGCCTGGTGACAATACTGTTCAAACAACGGCTTGGTATCGGTCACGTAGCCACTGGAAACCAGTGACCACGGGTCCGGGAGAGACATGGGATTGCTTGCTGTCATTGCGCGTCCTTTCTGCTGTGCTTGTTTTCGACATAGGCGGCCAGACTATCCAGCAGATGCGGCCACATTGATTCCATACGCTGCGCCTGCTCCCCTGACTTGATATTGGACTGCTCCAGTGTCAATTTTGTTCCATGCTGTTCCGGGGCCAGGCGATAATCAATAACCAGGCAGTTCTCCGGGAGCTGTTCGGTACCGTGGTTATCGCTCCAGTATCGGTATTTAAACTGAGCAGGTCGCGACAGGATTTCGATTACACCATGATCACGAAACGCCCTGCCATCAACTTCACCATCGAGCAGAATCTCACCGCCTTCGTGCCATGATGACGTGACTTGCTTCAGCGGAAAATACCGGACGATGTGTTCCGAGGATGTCAGCACATCAAACACCGCTTCCGGCGAAGCGTTGATATGACGTGTTTTGTGAATACTGAAACTGTTCATTCAGGATACGTCTTCTTGATCACTCGCTTCCGTAGCTTCCATTAAACCGGCTCCAGCCTTTGATGCGGCGCATCGGGATAGATCACTGCAATACTGTCTCCGCCCTGCACCCGGCCACCGGTTTTGACAATGGCCATGACACCGGCCTTGCGGATCAGGTTACCGTCGTCATCACGATCCAGCACCGCGGCGGTCAGCCCTTTCTGATAATCATCCAGTTGATGGCAGGGAGTGCGCAGCCCGGTGATAACAAGCTCGGCACCACCGGGAAATCGCAAGACTGTATCCCGGGGCAAGGCCAACAAGTCCAGACCAATGGTCGTGATGTTTTCACCAAGCGTTGCCGGTTCGACGTTAAAGCCCTTGTCTTTCAGCTCCTGTATCAATTCAACATGAATCAGGTGCACCTGGCGCAAGTTGGGCTGGGCCGCATCTTTCTTCACCCGGGAACGATGCTTGACCGACTCGCCACGATGCGCGTCACCAACCACGCCTTCATCGGCGACCAGTTCTATGAAATCAACAGCAATCTTGGAAAAGCCGTGTTTTTCATTTCTGCTGACAGATACTACGGATGCCATAAATATCGTCCCTGTTGTAGTTATGAGTGTGATCTTTGGTGCATTCAGGCGTGCTGGCTAACAAGCCTTGAATATCAATTCTCATTATATTCATTGTTCACATACACAACCTTTTTTCCAGCGAAACTTTCATACAATTTCGTATGGGCGCTATATGAAAATACGTCATCCCGGTCGTGATATTGCTCTATCCACTTCACCAGCATTTCCAGGTTGTTGTCCTGATCCTCCTTTCTGGCATACTTGTGCGGCTCCCATGGCCGGTTTCGCGCATTGCTCACACATTGGGATATCGGGAGATTCAGAAATATAATCTCGTTGGCAAACGGTACAGCGACTTCCAATAAATCTGCATAGCACCCTTCAATGACAAACCCTTTGTTCGTGTTGATGAATTGCATGATGTGACCGGCTGATTGTTCCAGGGGCATTCTGCGTGGCGGACTTTCCGGGAGCCAGGCCAGGCTGTCCAGGTCAAGATGCGCCAGGCCGCCCCCCGTTGCCAGCTTCCTTGCCAGGGTTGATTTGCCTGAGCCCGAGTTTCCGAATATCAGAACTTTACGCATGCTTTTCACCCGTACGAGTCAGAACAACCACCAGGCGAGCACCACCCCGCCTACCACCGCATCAAATACTGCGCACAGTGGCGGGAACCAGCGAACAATGGGTGTCTCCACCTTGTTGACATGATGGAGCACATCCCAGCCGCCATGCAGAAAATAGCCAACAGCGATCCATACCGGCGAGAATACCAGGCCGAGTATGGCGCTGATGAACACGGTAATCACAAACGGTAGTTCAATTCGAACGAATCGTGCCCCGGCCGGCGTTAACGCCGCACCACCGTAGACACAGGATGTCAGCGCCAGGAACAGGGCAAATACTTCAAGCTCATGCCCGGTCAATGCAAAATGAGTTCCGGCAATAAAAGTCGCCGCCAATGCTGCGCCGGTGATCATCATGGTTGTTGTCATAGCAGTTCCCTCTATATGCGGTAGTGCGCTGTTTGGGTAAGGCCGCATCCCATGATCAGCGCCTACCAAATATGCGTACAGTATTTCCGTGTCACCAATTCCCGGTCATCCATTGGTTGCCAATGTCGACTCTCTAGTGAATCCGGTTTCCTAACAAACATTTAATGGAATCATGCCATTTTGTCTCGCTCCTGTCTCAGGCTGGCCTGAGACGAGAAAACGATACAACATCGGCTAATACCGGGCATCCGCTGGCGTCGCTATCCGGTCAGGACCAACCCGCTCCCCGCATTCGCCACTTACCTCCATCCCTGCGCCACTGCTACACTCCGCCCCCATGTTGCAACTGGACAATCTCACTCTGCGGGTCGGCGGTCGCGTGCTGCTGGCGGACCTGGACCTGGCGATCCAGCCGGGTACCCGGCTGGGCATCGTTGGCGCCAACGGTACCGGTAAATCCAGCCTGGTTCGGCTGATTACCGGCGAACTGTCTGCCGACAAGGGCGAGCTGCGCCTGCCGTCCAGCTGGCGCCTGTCCTACATGGCCCAGCACACGCCGACAGGATCGCAGTCGGCCCACGATTTTGTGCTCGATGGTCATGCACCCTTCCGCCAGGCCGAGGCCGAGTTACAGGCCGCCGAGGCCAGTGGCGACGGTCATCGCATTGCCGAGGCCCATGCCCACTATGATGCCATTGACGGTTACCGGCTGCCGGCGCTGGCCAGTGAACTGTTGCACGGTCTTGGCTTCGGTGCCGAGGACCAGGGTAAAGCCGTTGAATCATTTTCCGGTGGCTGGCGCATGCGCCTTAACCTGGGCCGGGCGTTGATGACACCCTCGGACCTGATGCTGCTGGACGAGCCCACCAATCACCTGGACCTGGACACACTGCTGTGGCTGCAGGACTGGCTGCAACGTTACGATGGCACGTTGATCCTGATTTCGCATGATCGCGAATTTCTTGATGCAGTGTGCAACCACATTGTGCACATTGAGCATCAACAGGCGCGACTTTACCGCGGTAACTACAGCAGCTTTGAAACCCAGCGCGCCGAAGTGCTGGCCCAGCAACAGGCGGCATTCAGAAAGCAACAGCGTGAACGTGCGCACCTGCAACAGTTTGTTGATCGGTTCCGCGCCAAGGCAACCAAGGCCAAACAGGCGCAAAGCCGTATCAAGGCACTGGAGCGCATGGCGCTGATCACACCGGCGCACGTGGATTCACCGTTCAGCTTTCACTTTCGTGCATCGAAACAACTGCCCAACCCGTTGTTGCAGTTACATCATTGCGACGCCGCCTACGGTGACAAGACCATACTCGAGGATGTCAGTATCGACTTTGCCCCGGGTGATCGCATTGGCCTGCTCGGCGCCAACGGTGCCGGCAAGAGTACCCTGATCAAGCTGATGGATGGCCAGCTTGCGCCACGCAGCGGCGAACGCAAGGCCGCCAAGGACCTGGCCATTGGCTATTTTGCCCAGCACCAGGTTGAACAGCTGGATGACAACGCGTCACCGTTGCTGCACCTGCAACGCATCGATGGCCGCGCCGATGATCAGAGCCTGCGCAGCTTTGTTGGCGGTTTTGGTTTTCATGGTGACCGGGCACTCGACCCTGTTGCACCGTTTTCCGGAGGTGAAAAGGCGCGGCTGGCGCTGGCACTGATTATCTACCAGCGGCCCAACCTGTTGCTGCTGGACGAACCGACCAACCATCTTGACCTGGACATGCGCCACAGCCTGACGCTGGCGTTGCAGGAATTTGAAGGCGCCATTGTCGTGGTATCCCATGACCGTGCGCTGCTCGACAGCGTCTGCGACCGGTTTTACCTGGTGCAGGATTCCCGTGTCAGCGAATACGAGGATGACCTCGACAGCTACCGGCGGTTGCTGCAAAAACGCTTCAAGGCCGAGAATGCCAACAGCCGCCCGGCGACGTCGGAACATGACGATACCAGTGCCACCACGCGCAAGGATCGAAGGCGGGAGCAGGCGCAACGGCGCGAACAATTGCGACCGCTTTTGAACCAGCAAAAGAAGCTGGAACAGGAAATGGCGCGCCTGGAACAGGAAAAAGCCAAACTGGAACGAGCGCTGGCGGACTCAACACTCTATAATAATGAAGCCCGCAAGGCCGAGCTGCAGGAACTGCTGAAACAGCAGGGGCTGAACCGGCAGAAACTGGAAGACGCCGAGACGCAATGGCTGGACGTAAGCAGCCAACTGGACGAAGGTTAAACACCGATGAATGATATTGCTGACCGCCTGGTGGATCTGGAGATCCGGCTTACCGAACAGGAAGCCGCCATTGAGGCGTTGACCAAAAACAGCCTGGCCCATGACCGTGACATTGACGCCGTGCTGGAACAACTCAGGGAAGTGAAACAGGCCTTGCAGCAAATGACGCCGCCGGCTGCCGGCAGTGCTGCCGACGAACCGCCACCGCCGCATTATTGATTACTATAAAGTTTGATCACAGCCCGCTTCAGGGCATGCAACACTTCTTGTATTTGTTACCACTGCCGCAAGGGCAAGGATCATTGCGGCCGGTCTTGTCGACCTGGGCCGGGCTGATGTCGCTCTTCGGCGTTTCACCATCCAGGTAAAACCAGGTGCCGTTTTCCTTGGAGAACTCGCTGCGCTCATGCAGCACCCCGGGTTTACCGCTCACGCTGAAATGGGCCTTGAACTCCACTACACCGGTATCGTCACTGCGTTGACCGGCTTCGGTGTTAATGACTTCAAGCCGCTGCCATTGCATGCTGCCATCATCATTGAGATTGATTGACTTGGGCTGGGTGCGACTGTGCCAGGTCTTGTACAGGTAGGCTGAATCACCACGGGCATAGGCCGTGTAACGGGAGCGCATCAACGCTTCGGCCGTGTTCGCGTATTTCGACCCGGTATGGTATGGCTCACAACAGGCCGAATAACTGTCGCCACTTCCACACGGGCACTGCTGTTCGTTCATCGTGTTTACTCCGCCGCCTTGCAGTCCAATTATTTTATAGTAATAGTTATAACAGCGCTCGCAGCGCCTGTTCCTCTACGGGAAACTCCAGCGGCAGTATATCAGGAAATACTGCCTGCAAACGTGCCAGTTGATGTTTTTGCTCCTTGTCGTACAGGGCAATCAGACGAGTGTCAGGATACTTCTGCACGGTGGCAAGTATTGATTCGAGGCTGCTGGTGCGATCACGAAAGTCCGACTGAAAGTTGAACTCGGCAACAATGACATCGACGCGGTTCTTCTTCAGCCAGCTGATGGCCTTGCGTGCAGTGGTAACGGTCTGCACGCGGTAACCGGCCTGCTCATATAATGATGTGAAATTGGGATAACCGCCCAGCTCTACAATGCTGAGCAGGGATTTTGTTGCTGACATAGGCCACCCGGTTCAGACAGTCGGTGGCATTGTGCCAGATCATGAATGACAAAACAGCTTCTATTCGGGTCGTCGCGGGCGCTGCCCCGGAAACACAGTCTTGTCTGTCGGTTCATGACCAAAGAACCCGCGCAGGCCCAGCCTGTGCAACTGGTAGTACAGAAAACAGCCGATACACCAGCCCAGGTACGACACCAGGGTCAAGCCAAACAATACCAGTACCAGCGCCCATGCCACCTGGCCATAACCCAGATAATACACCCCCAGAATAATGGCCGCGGTCAATGCGCCGATTAACTGGCCAAAGCTGTGCGGCTGGATATTGTCGATGCGGTAATCGGACTTCATCAATCCCAGGGGTTGCACCAGCCAGCGATACGCCCAGACAAACGGGCTCATTGGACGGTACAAACCTGTCACCAGGAAGATTGCTCCCAGAACGACAAGCCAGCGCATATCCTGTTGCAGACCGGCAACGAGACACATGAACATGGTGATTAATTGGCCGGTCTTGATTTCAGCGTGATCCAGCGGCTTTGCCATAACATAACTCCGGATTGTGTTGGTATGACGAAATTCTAGTTATACAATTTTTATACAGGAATACTAATTTTTGCATAGTTGTTATATATTTCTGTATATGCCGAACTGGGACGATTTTCGCTACTTTCTTGCTGCTGCACAAAGCGGCAGCTTGTCTGCAGCTGCAGAGTTGCTGGACTCGAACCAGCCGACAGTAGGTCGTCATATCGAAGCACTGGAACAGGAACTGGGTATTCGCCTGTTTCGGCGACACCATCGTGGCATCGACCTGACCGAAGAAGGCGCGGAAGTATTGAAACAGGCCCAGCTCATGGAATCGGGCGTGATCAATATTCAGCGAATGCTGTCTGAACACAGCGGTCAGTATCGCGGTACGGTCAGACTGTCAGTGCCCGAGGGTGTGTGCAACGAACTGATCCTGCCGGCACTACCCGGGTTCCGCAAAAGCCAGCCCGGCATCCAGATCATCCTGTCGCCATCGGCACGGTTGAGCAACCTGGTACTTGGCGAAGCGGATATTGCACTGCGCCTGAAACGCCCCGCCGAATCCGACCTGGTGACCAGGCATTTGCTCACCATGAATATGGGCCTGTTTGCGAGCAAGTCCTATCTCAAGAATCACAAGGCCATACGAAAACAGGATTGCCTGAAAAATCATCACTTCATTGTCTATGGTGAAGCATTGTCTCACCTGGACGAAAACCGCTGGCTCACTGATGTCATTAAAGACAGCAACATTGCACTTTACAGCGACAGCACCAGCGCCCGGCTCCGGGCTACCGAAGAAGGCATTGGCATTTCCATACAGCCACTGATTATTGCGGCACCAAACCCGAAGCTGGTACAGCTTCTGCCGCGCCTGACGTTGCCGTCACACGAGTTATGGATCGCCTACCACAAGGACCTGCGTCACTTTCCGCGCATTCGTTGCGTTGTGGATTTTCTGACCGGCCTGTTTTCCGGCTGAATTTCCCAATACACTTTATATATCATGCCGCATGGATATTCCCGACATCTGTACGGGAATTAGTACTGATTGTGGCAGCAGCGAATTTGCCGTCTATACTGGAAAGTCGTAAGCAAAATATTACTTTCGTCCATATACATTATATAAGCCGGGAACCAGTCAATGGACACACATAAACGCCTGCTGGTCAAACAATCCGTGGATGATATGCGTGAGCAAATGGACGCATTATCACAACTGTTCTTTCGTGAGCTGTTTCACCTGGATATCAGTCTCAAGCATGTTTTCGCGGGCAACGTGGTTTTTCTCAACCGCAAGTTCGCCAACATGATGAACACGCTGGCCAGCCTCAAGTACCTCGAAAAAATCAAGCCATCGCTGATCAAAATGGCGGAACGTCACCTGCTGGCCTACGGCGCCCAGGCAGAACACCTGGAGCTTGCCAAGCATGCGTTAATGCTGGCGTTGCGCTCACGGCTGGAAGACAAATTTACCGAAGAACTCGAAGCAGCCTGGAACGGTGTACTCACGGAAGTGACAGGCATCATGACCGATGCCATGGAGCGCGTTGATCGCCGGGAAGCCAAGCGTGATCGCCAGGATGATGATGCCTATGATCCTGACTTGCTCAACAAGATTGGTGGCGCCGACACCGTAATGAAAGTGCATGAACGCTTTTATGATGTCATGTTTGATCACCCCTGGCTGGGACGTTTTTTCGGCGGCAAAAACAAGCCGACCCTGATTCGCAAGCAGACCGAGTTCATGGTGGCCGCCTTTGGTGGTCCCAACAACTACAAGGGTGATACGCCGGCGTTTGTGCACATGCACATGTTTATTACCGAGGAACAGGCTGACTTGCGCGAATCCATATTGCGACAGGCGATTCTTGACCAGGGACTGTCGACTGATATCGCCGACAGCTGGATGAAAATGGATCAGTCGTTTCGCCGCAGTATCGTCAAGCAGTCGGTGGATGAATGCATCATGAAGTGCAAGGGACAGGCGCCACTGGTGGCGCCAAAACCCAAGGATTATGACCAGTCGGCTGCCTGAGGCGATCGGGCAGCAGCAGTCTTAAAGCATTTCGACAAAATCTTCCAGCGCTGTCCGGGTATGGCTGTCAAGATCGGCAAACCTTATCGCCGTACCCTCGTTGGATACCCGGGCAACCTCGGCCTGTAACTGGTAGGAATCAATCTTCGTACCGTCGGTATTGAGATTCATGGTCAGAACGACCGGTGTTTTCTTGCCAAGCCCGAACCAGGCCACGCTCAACAGCGCCCCGGTTTCGCTGATATCATGCACCCTGCAGAGCCTGAACGTTGAATCCGTACTCAACATCACTTCCTGGTCCAGCGGATGCCGGGCCGTGGTGCGGTGTTCACTGTCTTCAGCCATGATCCACCTCAATATTTTGTATTTACCCTCAATGCAATTATGACCTAAATAGATACAAACCTACAAGCCTCTGGGCAGTTATTCTGACAAACAGCACTCCGACAGCCGCGCCCTGAGTTCGTCCAGGGTATTGCATTGCCGAAGAGCTGTCGCCGGCAGGCAAATGGACAGGCTTCCATCAGACCATTTTAAAACCGCGGGAAGTTCAGCGGAAATAGCATACTTCTCTTTGGCCTCGTCACGATGCAAAAATTCACAATCTGCGGGCAACCATTCGACAAATTCCCGCCACTGCGGTCGCTCACTGAAATATCCATGACTAAGCCGGCACAATTGGCAGGAATAGGTGTTCGGAGACAGCATTTTATGCGCGGTATCAATAGCGGCATTAAACAGCCCGCTATCGGCATTGTAAACAAAAACCAGTCTCGTTCTCATGTCATGGCCAAACCCGCGACAGGGTTCTGTTTTGTATCAGGCTTTGGCAAAACCTGTGTTGCCAATGGCAGGAATAATGTCATTGACAGTGTCGTTTACCACGTAACAATCGCGACCCTTGTTTTTGGCAACATACAGAGCGTCGTCCGCGCGCTTAACCAGGAGATCAAAATCCGCTTCCCCGGCAAAACTGGCGACACCGGCGCTGATCGTCATGTCGGTTGACTTGCGGACAAGATCACAGACGCGGTGAGCCACCTCTTCCAGCTCCGCGTCATTGGTGTTCGGCAACACTATCAGGAATTCCTCGCCACCGTAACGTACGACCATGTCGCCGTGCCGTGTTTCGTTACGAATACATTCTGCCACACCGATCAGGGCTTCATCGCCACGGGCATGGCCGTGAGTGTCGTTATAGGCCTTGAAGTGATCGATATCGATAATAATGACGCCAAACGGCTCTTCGTAACGAATCGCATGTGGCAACATTTTTTCGACAAACATGTACAGACCACGACGGTTGTGCAGGCCAGTTAACATGTCAATCAATGACAAATTGTCGCTTTCAATCTTGAGCTGGATATTTTCGATAAGCGTACGATTAAGTGACAACGCGTAGTTGCCAAATACCACGATACATGCAAGGAACATGTAACCCAGCAGGTTGAAATAGGATTCGCCGATCATGAACATGCGCGAGGCCAGCGGGATCATGATCATGCCGCCGGTAACAGCCACCGACTTCATCGAAACACTGGACGTGACCAGGTTGCCTGCGCCCAGTATGCAAAGAAACAATGCAACAATCAGGAGATGTTCATTTTCGAGCGGCAGGAACAGTGCAGCGACGACGCTGCCAACGGTCGGTATAACCGAATAAATCCAGCGCCGCTCCCAGATGCCGATATTGTCCGGGGTCACCTTGCCGGTCTGAAGGCCGCGCTTGAGCTTTTTGGCAACTACCATACGCGGCAACAGCGCGCCCAGGGAGGCGCAAACCCATATCACTACATAGGAAAGGGGGATATGTTCTTTCAGAAAGAATCCGAGGAACAGGATCAACAAGGCCATGCCGACGACGACACGAGGCGCGCTGTTGTACAGAATCTGAATACGCTCAAATTCTACTTGCTTGTCGCTGATTATCATTATTGTTTCCTTTTGGCGCACGATTACAGCGGTCGTGCCAACAGGCGCGGATGATAGCTCATACACCCTGTTTTCACAAAATACGGGACGGAAGGCGACTGCATAATAACCGCTATTCGACATACAAATGCGGCACATTCACCTTCCTGGCTAATGGCTCACTGCCTGCATTACCCCATGGCCCCCGGGGCCGTTTTCGCCCGGCACTGCCCGGTCGCCGCCCGCCCGGGCGCAAAAAACCGAATTTTACTCGCCGGTTGTTCCCGATATACTCGCGTGCTTTCCAGATCGCATTCGGGACAAGAGGCACACATGGCAGAGATCCAGAAATTTGGCCAAATCGGCACCCCATTATCGACATCCGCTACCCGGGTCATGTTGCTCGGCGCCGGCGAACTGGGCAAAGAGGTCATCATCGCCCTGCAGCGGCTGGGCGTCGAAGTCGTGGCCGTAGACCGGTATGCCAACGCCCCGGGGCACCAGGTGGCACACCGGTTTCATGCCATCAACATGGCCGACCCAAAGGCTCTGCGCCATCTGGTGGAGCAGGAAAAACCCCATTTGATAGTTCCGGAAATTGAGGCCATTGCCACCGATGAACTGGCACGGATTGAGGCTGACGGCCTGGCCGAAGTCATTCCGACTGCTCGCGCCACCCAACTCACCATGAACCGGGAAGGCATCCGTCGTCTCGCCGCCGAAGAACTGGGTCTGCCGACGTCACGCTATGCCTTTGCCGAATCACTGGATGAACTGCAGCAGGCTATCGACAGCGGTATCGGTTACCCGTGCATCGTCAAACCGGTCATGTCCTCCTCCGGCAAGGGGCAGTCCACCATAAATGGTCCTGACGATGTACAGGTCGCATGGGATTACGCCAAATCCGGCGGGCGCATTGATCGCGGCCGGGTGATTGTTGAAGAAATGATCGATTTTGACTACGAGATCACGCTGTTAACCGTTCGCGCACGTAACACTGCCGGTGACGTCGAAACCAGCTTCTGCGCGCCAATCGGTCATCGCCAGGAAAAAGGTGACTACGTGGAATCCTGGCAGCCTCAAGCCATGAGCCAGGCAGCGCTGGACAAGTCTCGGGATATCGCCCGGGCCGTGACCGGCAACCTCGGTGGTCGCGGCCTGTTTGGCGTTGAGTTGTTTATCAAGGGTGACGACGTCTGGTTCAGCGAAGTGAGCCCACGGCCACACGATACCGGCATGGTCACCATGACCAGCCAGTGGCAAAACGAGTTTGAATTGCATGCCCGCGCCATTCTTGGTCTGCCGGTTTCGACCGAACTGCGCAATGCCGGCGCCAGCGCGGTCATCTACGGGCAGCTGGACAGCCAGGGCATTGCCTTCAGTCATGTCGACGAGGCCATGCAGGTGGAGAACACCGACCTGCGCCTGTTCGGCAAACCCGAATCTTTCACCAGGCGACGCATGGGCGTGGCACTCGCCCATGGGGGCGACGTCGATGATTGCCGCGTTCGCGCCAAATCTTCCGCTTCCCGGGTAATCCCGGTCAAAGCCTGATCCGATTCACACCTTGTAAACCTGGAGCTGTACTAATGAAATCACCCCTGGCCTGGCTGGCCCTGTCAGCCATCTTGTTGACCGGTTGCGACAAGCCCCCCTATACCAATCTCGATAATGACGAACTGGCGACGCTGCTCAAGCAAGGTACGCCTGTTATTGATATTCGCCGTCCGGACGAATGGCGGCAAACAGGCATAATTTCCGGCAGCCAGCGCATTACATTTGTAGATGGCAACGGCCGATTGCAGCCGGACTTTTTCAACCGCTTCACCGCCGCTGCCGGCAAGGATGAACCGGTTATCCTGATTTGCCGCACCGGCAACCGCACCAATGTGCTGGCACGCATGCTGGCGGAAAAGCTCGGATACACAAAAATCTACAACGTAAAAAACGGAATCAGTCACTGGATTCGCGAAGGCCGCCCGGTTTCAAAAGCCGACTGACGAGCCCGTCGTCAAAGCATATCGGGGGGTCTCCCCCGATACTTGCCCTCTTCCCGGACACGATACCGCCCCTGGTATCAGCACAATGTCGCCTGGAGCGTCTCAGCCTGATCCGGATACCCTTCCGCCTTTTCCCCATGAAATCTATTTATGGCATTTATTTTTCATGTTATGGAAAACCGTACTAATTGATATTAATACCTATTTATTCACAACACATTTACAATTTTTTATCATTACGATCCCGTATCATCTCGAAATTATGATACAGTTGATATCAATTGATATTCAGCGGGGGCAGTCATGGCAATATTATCCGAATCTCTCATAAGACTTGTAAAAAACTATTGCGGCGAACGCCGTTTGTATTCACGGGAAAATGTACACAGCAAGGGTCGCATGACTGTTGCCAATGACACGTTTCCCGTCACCTTGATCGACCTTAGCCAGGACGGAGCCCGGCTCAATATTGATGACTCAACTTCTCGACACCTGGAAAAAGGTGAAAAAGCCAACCTTGTGCTCACTTCCATGGACAAGAAGTATGGCGACATACTGGACCTCCAGGTAAGCCTGGCGTATATCGGCGACAATGAAGTTGGCGTACATATTGACTCAGTCAATCACTACAACGACCTGACAGACGTCGCCTGATTTTCTGGGAACGCTGACCTGCATCAACGCATGGTCAGCATATTCATGCTCTGCTTTACGGTTGCCGAAAACCGCTTCAACACGGCCCTGTCATTGTAACCAGGAACCGGCGTCACATGTTTCCATGCAACTACTTCCTCTTGCAGGAGGTGCAGCATGAATACCCGTAACATTTTCAAACTTTTCTCCGGTATCTTGCTCGGGCCCAGCCTGTTCGTCGACACAGCATCGGCCAGTCGTCGTGAAAATACGAAACCAGCGGTAATTTCACTGCTGTCCTGGAAAACCTGAAATCTGGACTGGAAGCCGTCCAGCTCATGATTACTGATGCAGAAAACCTGCCCCGGGGGACTGGAGAACAACAAGCACCTGCTCGGCGACGAGGGAAAAGGAATACCGTTGGCTTCGAACAGGTCACGCCTCTCAACTTCTGCTCCTTCGCGCTCTATCACGAGGCCTTCAATACGGGTATGAACCTTTCGAACCTGCGTCCGTTCAGGCTCGTAATCTACGGCATGGGAAAGAATCCTGAAAAAATCACCATTATCACGGTACGCGCGCCCGTTCTGATGAAGCGGGACAAGGCGAAAAATCAGCGCGTCGCCAGGCAGGCTAAGGAGCGAATTATCAAGGCCATCACGGACGGCGTGGAGTTGAAGTTATAGCTGATAGCGGTGACCCGGTGATTGTCACAGCAAGCGCTGACAAACTGCGTCCAGGTAACGGGCCTTCCAAAACATTCGGGCGTCAGTCCGGTTGCGGGTCCGTGCCCGACCATGGCAACAACACGTCTACCTGCGTACCCCTTCCCCGGGCACTCCGGATTTCAAGGCGACCGTCATGCGCCTCGGCAATCATGCGACACAGGTACAGGCCCAGGCCATAACCGCCGGTTTCACGTTGGCGCGCGGAATCAACACGGTAAAACGGTTCTGTAAGCCGGGGGATGTGCTCGGGCGCAATGCCTTCACCATGATCCTTTACCCGGAACCGTAACATCCTGTCATTGCCCGTGATGATTAATTCCGGACGGGTTTGCGACTCCGGCGTATACCGAATGGCGTTGCTGACAAGATTACTGAGCAACAACCTTATCCTGACAGGATCAATCGCAACATGGATATCCGCTTCGGGCATGGTCACGGATACCTGTCCACCGGGATAGGCTGTTTCAATAAAGGCCGAAACCAGGCCCCTGACGGAAACGTGCTCGATGTTTAACGCGTTGTGGTTCTGGCTCAGGCGCTCTGTTTCAAGCAACTCCTCTACAAGCTTGCTCATTTCATTCAGGTCATGCTGAATCTTCCGGCTCAACTCCGGATCTGTAATCATCTCCGCGCACACCCGGGACCGGGTCAAGGGTGACCGTAGCTCATGACTGATTGCCAGCAACAGTTGTCGTTTTGACTCCAGCATAAGCTGTACCTTGTCGGCCATGGCGTTAAAGCTGTCAGCCAGGTCGCCAAGCTCATCGGTGCGATGCACATGAATCCGGTGATTCATGTCGCCACGACCAAAAAACTCAAGGCCCTTTCGAATTTTCTGAACCGGCGCAATCAGGTGTCGCGTCAACAGGTACAAAGCCAGCAATACAAGCAACAGCGCGGCCGTGGGCAACAGGCCATGCGGACCTAATGGATGGGAAACATTGGCGAGCGAAAACAACTGCACCGCTCCGCCGGATCGAATACTGAATACCGTCAAGTGGTGATTTTCCACCATGCCATACTCAACACCATCCTTGACATGACTGTATTCCGGCCGGAAATCACGCAGCTCACCACCGGGAAATGGTTGCCCTGTGGACGACCATTGTCCAACCGAATCGGATACATAGATATGCAGTCCAAGGTCGGTGGCCAGCCTCGTGGCACGATCGCGATTCGCCGGCATGCCTATATCGCTGTGAATATAGTCGAGATACTTCACCAGGTTGGGCTGCACCTGGTCACGGAAATGTTGGCGGACCGCGTAACTGACTCCTGCACCAACCAGCGAGACAAAAACCACAGCCGCGACAACAAACATGAAAATCAGTTTACCGCTGAGCGTATGCCGGAAACGGCGCAGATGCTTACAAAACTTCTTCATTGAGGGCGTCCGGTAAATACGTATCCGCTGCCACGAACTGTTTTGATTAACAACGGGTCCGGCATCTTCTTTCTAAGTCGACTTACCAGGATATCCACGGAACGACTGAACAACTCGGTATCAACACCACGCAGACGATTGAGAATTTCGTCGCGGCTGAATGTCTTGCCTGCGGAACAGGCAAGCAATTCCAGCAATCCGAATTCCGCTGAACTCAACTGCAATGCGGCATCATCGACAAAAGCATCGCGCCTGTCCCGATCAACAACGAGAACGCCAAAGCTGAGCCGGTTGTGCTCCTGACCCGTCTTGCGCCGTTTCAGTATTGTCTGGATTCTCGCGACCAGTTCACGCGGCTCAAAAGGCTTGGGCAGGTAGTCATCAGCGCCCAGTTCCAGTCCGACAATACGATCTGCCACCTCTCCCCGTGCTGTCAGCATGATAATAGGTATGTCGCTGTGACGACGGATTTCACGACAGGTATCAAAACCATCCATTTCCGGAAGCATTACATCAAGTATTACCAGGTCATACCGGTTTGCTGATACCAGTTCCAGGCCCTTGCCGGGACGATTGGCACCGCTGAGCCGGAAATCGAAGCGCTGGAAATATTCGGCCAGCACTTCCGCCAGGCGCTCATCGTCATCGATAATCAGAATCTCGGTCATACACCCTGATCTTCCGGCTTCGTCACCAAATATTTTCCATTTGTGTTCGCGTGACCGACAAACTGCTGATCCCCGCTAACCATGTTTACGGTCATTCCTTGTCCGGCTTATTATAGTCACAATCACTGCACCACCCAACGCCTGTTCGACGACATGCCAGGCTGTATTGCGCACAACATAGGCAATGGAATCGCCATGCGCGCCGGCCATGGCCAGGCCGTGCGGCAATACCCACAAGATTCCGACCAGCGCACCAAACCAGAGCCCGCCGGCAAGACCGTCGACAGATGATAACTGTCCATACAGGTATACCATCATTCCGGACAACACCAGGTAGGCGACAAGCAACAACCCGATTCCATCATGGGATGCATGCCGATCCGCATACAGGCCAGGCATGATCAGGTTATGCCACAGACCGGCAATTACCCACATGGACAAACCTGACACGACTGTTGCCAGAAAATATCTTCCCGCGGTCACCTTAACACCCTCCCCGGTACCCGGGTGTCACTGTCAAGAATACTTGCTGGTGCCCAGCCCAGTAATGCGTGAATTCCGCCGTTCACTGACAGGTATTGACCAAGACTCTGTCGTTGTGCCGAATCCAGGCTGGAGTACAGCGCCAAAAACAATTGTACAAGCTCCGGAACAAAATCGGCCAACAGGCATGACGGGTACAGCAACGGGTTGGACAGCGATTCCTTGTCAGGCTCATTCTGTTGCAGCTTGCGCATAAACAGTTCATGTGAATGCCTGAAGGTTTCATTCATCTCGACAGTGAATGCCGCGCTGCTGCCACGCAGTTCCAGCAACAGCCGGTTCTGTTTCTCGCCCGGTCCCAGCAAGTCATTGAGACCGACGAACAACGCGCTGCCACCCTGAATCGCCGGGCACGGTCGGACAGTAGTTTCTGTAATCATGCTTTCCCCTTTTCTGGTTGTCCCGGCTACCCGGGCACCTGGATGGCACTGGCCAGACGCCCGGGTCACGGCTGAAGTCTGCCTTGTTAGTGCAGAAAATGATGGTGTTTGTCAGTGGCGCAGGATTTCAACGTGTCGCGCTGTTCCGGACTCAGGGCATCATAAAAATCCGCGAATGCATTAATCACGGCCGGTCCCCGGCTCTGGAAGGTTCGCAGGTGCCGGTCGAACAGCTCCTGCCCCTGCTGACGGTCAAAACCGGATTGCTTCAACAGGCTGTTGACCAGCTCGGAGTGTGAAGCCGCTTGGCCACTTTCGCGGTGTGTCTCGAGTATTTGTGTTTCAACAACGGTGAGGTAGTACTTCTGGCTTTGTGTCAGCTCCAGCTTGTCAGCCAGCTTTTCGGCGACCCGGGCCACGTGTTCCTCGGGAGTCATGTTGTAATGACTGTACGCAATGACACTGGTGGCCATGGCTGCCGTGACAACGATACCTGCCAGGATGGTTTTTGCTTTCATGTCACATCTCCTTGTACTGGGTTGGTACGAGGATAATGCCCGCAGCAGACCTGCTGATCCTTTCAGGCAGGTAACGGTTTGTAACAAAATGTTTCAGTGGCGGGACGACGGCATGAACAACAGGACGCGCCACCCGACCTAACCCCTATTCAGGTGTTTCTCCCACTTGCCAATGAATTCCAGGAACAGTTTCCGGCTATAACTGTCACCCGATTCCAGTTCACCGGTATTCTTGGCAGCCAGCACCTCCCCCGTAGCGGACAACACCCAGAATCCTGGAACACCCGGCAATTGTGGCAACTGTGAAAAGAACTGCTGGTTGGGATTCTTCGGGCCAATATAGATTTTGCTGATAACAAACACTTCCTTGAGCCGGGCCATTAACGCCGCATCCTTTTTCAGGTAGTCGCTCAGTATGTGGCACCATTTGCACCAGTCACCCCCTGAAATCACCAGCACCAGTTTCTTTTCATCCTGGGCCTGCCTGGTGGCGAGATTGAGCTGCTGGAATGGATCGGCCTTGTGGTCGTAACCGATATCACCGGCCTGCGCCAGCTGGAACACTGAAGCCGCCAACGCTACGAGTACAAATTTCTTCATGATTCATCTCGCTTCCCGGAAAACCGGGTTCACACCGCTAGCGGTGACTTCGAAGCACGGAACGATAGATGCTGTTGAATTCTTCTGTATAACGCGGATCACACAACAGTTTTTCACCGTCATCCATCTGCACGCTACGGAACGGTACACGCCCCTTGTGCAATCTGGACTTGAGCGCCTGCTGACGCCGCGCTTCCTGGAAACTGCCCCCGCAATCTGAATAATACCTGGCCATGATTTCGTCAACCACCTGCATCACGCGCTGATGTTCCCCGTCTGCATAGGTGATGGTCCAGTTATCTACTTTGCCATACTGAACGCCGGCAGCGTCCAGTTGCCTGATAAAATCACTGTAGGGGTGAGAATCATAAAACTGGTACGAGCGTTTTTCCTGCTTGTTACAGGCCTGCAATCCGCCAAGCATGAACAGCAATGCTATTGCGATTGTAACCAATCGACCAGGATATGCCGAACCACGAATACCGGTAACGTTGAAATAACGCATGATGTTTTCCTGTTACGACGCCTATTGCCCGTCGCCCATCATACCCGAACCGTGCCGGAATACCTCGCAAGAAAGTTCTCCAGCCCGTTATCCCGGAACCACTCCGGGTCCCAGTGTTTACGGGTCAACCTGTGCATGGCGGACAACCTGATTACGTAGGTCTCGACACGGATTTGGGTTCCGTGCCCGGTTGTTACCCACATCGGGCGCCGGCGATATTCATCGCCCTCGAATTGGTCCAGCTTGCGGACGTCGGCAACAGTGACGCCCATTCGAACCAGGCCCTGCACCCTGCCGGATGGCGACCGCACCAAGCCCGGGTAGGTTTCTGCCTTTACCCGGTAACGGGCATAGCCCTCCAGGGTGGCATATTGCGTCCTGTATTGCCTGGACGCGATCGCGGCCCAGACTTCATCAAATATCAGCGAGCCGTAAACAAAAATATTTTTCACAAGGCCATGTCTCTATTTTTTCATAAGGTTCGCGAGAACAGTGATAACGAGGCTGACAACAAGCATGGATACAATCGGGAAACGGATTTTTGCTTTCTCCGTATCAATACGTATATCACCGGGTAACCGGCCAAACCAGTCAAGCAACCACGGCGCATATCGCAACACCAGGCCGACAGCAATCAGGATGGTTCCTGTAAAGATCAGCCAGCGCGCCATGACGCCAGGTAATAGAGAACAAAAACCACCATGGCTGCGATTACCGTCATGAATACAATTGGCAGCATCGGTGATTGGGCCAGCATTTCCCCGGATTCGCTGTCCTGCTGTGAGTCTTCATCCGGGGCGGTCGCGAGATCCGGCTCAGTCACCAGGTTTTTATCGTATTCCGCCAGCAGCCGGATCGCTTTCGCGACATCGGCATTGTCTACGTGAATCGAAGCAAAATCAGTCGCCATGATTTCGCCCACCCCGCCTTGAAGATAGTGTCCGCCTACATAGGCGGTTATGCCGCCGGCCTCAAGCATGCCCCGGATAATGTGTGCTTCAGCGATATCACCAGAGCGATAGATTATCGGCATTAAACAATCTCCGGCCCGTCCAGGCCCCGGTAACAGTATCACAGTCCAGATGGCGACGGACATAAGCAATCCGGCGCCCTGCACTGATTCTGGCGCCATCCCGAGAAAAATTCAGGGTTTGATTCCAGTCAACATTTTTGCCCGGCTTCGGTATTAGGATAGTTTGTGCGCCAAACCTATAATGAAAGCTGTGAACCATGGAACTTACCTATTCTGAAAAAGAACATGCCCGACATAACGCGTTCCAGAGCATCTGGAACAATGAAATCAACAATGTTTTCGCCGACGTCGCCAGCTACTATGACCGTATTAACTGGTTTGCCAGCCTGGGCATGCTGGACAACTGGCGACAGCGATTCCTCTCAACCGTCAAGACCCGCCCCGGGGCCCGTGTGCTCGATGTTTGTGCCGGTACCAATGTCATTGGTATCGACCTGCTGAAACAGGAGCCTAGTCTCAGGGTACACGCCATAGACCGAAGTGCGGATATGCAACGGGTCGGCCGTGAGCGGGCCAGGAAGCTGGGCTTCGAAATTGACAGTACGATCAGCGATGTCCACAAACTGCCATTCCCGGATAATCACTTTGATATTGTCACCCTGCAGTACGCGTCACGCCACCTGCGTATTATGGATGTGTTCTCGGAAATCAATCGCGTGCTCAAGCCGGGCGGCCATTTTTATCACTGCGACATGCTGCGACCATCAAACAGGATTGTCGAACATGGCTACTACCTGTACCTGCGCGCCTGCCTGGCGCTTCTGTCCTGGGCATTCCGTAGCGGCAGTGCGGCCGTGAAATGCCAGCGGTATTTTATTGATGCCATCCGCATGTTTTATTCCACCGAGGAGTTATCGGCCATGCTCAAGGAGCTGGGCTACAGCAACGTTGTAGGCAGATCGGTCATGGGTGGAGCAGTGGCATTTCACCAGGCGTGCAAACCGTAACAACTACGGCCAACGCGACAACTGGCGACCCACAACAAGCCGCATATCAGGCGCGATCAACCGGAGATTGATCGCGCTTTCCTCATGGGGTGCTACTGATCCTGTCCCGGTCCCGGGGATGCCGACAGAAAAAGCGAAAAAATCGCCGCCATCATTGCCGGCATATGCTCATCCCGAATCATATGGCCAGCACCGTCAAGCCACAGCGTTTGCACACTATTGATCCGGGCAGCGTATTTTCGCGCGTGATCAATGGTCACGGACGGATCAGCAGTACCGTGAACGACCAGCACCGGGCACTGAATCCTGCCCAACTCATCCAGGCGGGAGCCTGACACCTCCATCGCCCGAAAATGCTGCGGCATTACCCCGGGATTGAACCCTTTGCGATGACGCATTTCGTACAGCACCAGGTCAGCAATGGATTGCACCACGTCGTTATCAAGGCCCTCCGGCATCATGAAGCCTATAAACCCCGACATCATCCTGATCATGTCCGCCTCGGAGCCTGTGAGGCCATACTTGAGAACCAGGCGAACTGATTCGAGCGCGATTTGCTGTTGTTGATCAGCAAACTCAGGATCAAACATATGGGCGGAAGTAGACATGGATACCAGCGACAAGACCCGGTCCGGGTGACTGATTGCCAGGCGCTGACCAATCATCCCGCCCATGGATACGCCAATCACATGAGCTTTCCGGGCAGCTGCCGCGTCAAGCACGGCCAATGCATCACCCGTCATGTCTTCGAGAGAATACGGCGCGTCCGCCTGCCATTGTTCCATCCAGTCGGACAGGCCAATGCCGCGATGATCATAACGAATAACCCGGTAACCCTGCGCCGTCAGCGTGTCAATCAGCTCCAGGGGCCAGAACATGCTGCTGACGCCGGCACCCATTACCAGCAGTACATCAGCCTGCGGCGCCGTTGCAGGTAACACCGTTTCATACCAGATAGTGATATCACCATTTCGTGCGTAACCGGACCGGCCCTTTGCCAGGTTAGGCGGACCTTTTACAATGGACCTGGAAATAATCTCATCCGCCCCGTCCGGCAACTGCGGACCGCCGCTCAGGAATACGGCGAGAACGATTACCAGTACCGCTATTACACCGGACAACACCAGCAAAATCTTTTTCAGCATCTCGGCTTCCCTGGATTCATTAACACAATCTTTTCGTTCCGATCCTCAGCGATGTGTACCGGAAGAATCAATCCCGAAAATATCGTAAGGCGCTTGACCGTAATACTCTTTCAGCATCGGCGCTGCCAGGATAATCAGCACAATGAAACCGGCAACCACTGCCAGCTGACTCCCGGTAATGCGCTGTATGTCATGCCGTTCACCGGCAACGCACACCTCTCCAGGACAGTACCGGGCCTTTTCCCTGTATACCATCGAGTACATTTTGCAGCCCAGGCAAATCCCAAACGCCGCCTCGAAAAACAGGAAAATAAGACACACAAAACATACGATGCCGGTAATCGGGCTGTACGCGTTCAGCAGAATCAGGTGCACAAAAAATACCGAGGCCAGCACTACACCAATAATCCAGGCAAACTTTTTCTGTTGCGCACCCACGTATTCCGGCACCTGGTTACGCACAACCCAGCGACCAACTACCAGGAACGGCGCATAGCGGGGATTGATAAACACACGAATGACAATATCAACCAGGAAGATTGATACCGCGTACTTGAGCAGAAAGAAATCCTGCTTCAGGATCACCACCATTACCGAGATAAACAGCATCAGGAACAACATCCCGGCTGCTGCCCGGATTTCCCGTTCGTTCAATACCGGGATGGCATATCCTTCAACATGTTCACCAAACCCGCTTATTCCATTACCCGTGTTGTTATTCATTGGGCTCTCCTTGTTCGCGACGATGTGACTGCCGCGTTGTAAAAGCGCCCCTCGCCTGACTGATTATTATAATGCTTGATTCTGCCGTCCCGGCAACGCGAGGAACCTTCTGTCAGCAGTTCCGGCTGCGGTGGATTATACGGGTTTTCGTTCAACAATAAATATAACCGGTTTTCACCGTATCGCCTGCGGTGTCAGGCTTTCATTGCGATCGGCCGACACCTGGTTGCCGAGCGCGCTGACCAATAGCGCCGGAGAAAGCATGTACTGGATGCATTTGGCGCCACGGGGCTATCGGTTCACGAATGCATTACCCGGGACGGGTAGCCATTACCGGGTAAAACGGAAACACCGAAAATGACCTGCCCTCGTCCCTTCTCCTGTCAAGATCTGCCAGCAACTCCGCGGCTTCTGCCTCGGTAAAACTGCCCTTGCTGACAAAACTCGATAGCGCCGGGTACAGCATCCATTCGCGCATGTTGTCATCATCTACCAGGCTGACCATGGGCATGGGGCTAACCTGAACATCAACCATGCCCTCTGCTTTCAGCCAACCCGGCGTTTCCCTGACTACGCGGCCATTACGAATACCGTCGGCGAAAAGTTGTGAGAACCGTCGACCAAGAGCATGGTTATCACAGGCAATGACCATAGACTCCCAGTCGACATCCTGGACAACAATCTTTCCGCCCGGCTTTAATACACGGCACATTTCCTGTAATGCCTTGCGCGGGTCGGGCACATGGATCAACAACTGGGTGGCGACAACCCGATCGAAACTCTGGTCTTCCAGCGCCAGCGACTGCACATCCATACATTGAAATTCCAGGTTATCCTGGTCAAGAGACGCCGCCCGGGCGGTTGCTTCATCTATCATACGTTGACTGAAATCGGTACCCAGTGCCTTCCCCGGTGCAACCATACCTGCAATGATCGACAGAACATCGCCGGTGCCGCAGCCACAATCCAGGATCGACATACCCGGTTGCAGGTCCAGGCTGGCAAAGGCTGCCTTCGGGTTGGCACGGGCAAATTTCAGAAAATCAGCGCGTGTTGCATCGAGGAATCGTATAAAAAAATCCGCATCGTCAATCTCATCCAGCCTGATCCATGAGTCGTCAAAGTGGGTACTGCCCTGTTTCAGGTCCATAGCTTCTCCTTTGTGCGTATATATCCATGTTCACGGTAGCAGCCAGATCAATCGGTTCGCCATCGGAAATCTTGGCTGCCCCTGCCTGGTGTTCTGATCGACGCTACCGGGCTGCCCGGCATGCTTCAGTTTTTTGCCCGGCCTGGCCTGCCTTACATCCGGCTATCGATCAAAAATCCTTTCGGCTATGTCAGTCTTGATGGCCTCAAGCGGCCGCAGTGAAGTGTCCCCATAACCTCGGATGAAACCCAAAACAATCACGTTCCTGGTTAAATCAACACGTATCTTGTAGTCTGACCTGCCAAGCCAGTTGTCTGCCCTGCGCGATGCGAAAATCACCTCCCCGCGATCCTCGCCAATAGTCCAGCCGGTCTTTTTCAGGGTAGCAAGAATGATCTTCCGAATATCGCCTTCGGGCAATGAATATGAATCAATGTAAACAGGAACAGCATTGATCGTCTCGCTGATCAGCTCTCGTATCAAATCATCGGCATCAGCGTTATTCCATTTTGACATCTTGGCGTATCAATACGGTGTCCGGTCCATGCGATCTTTCATGCGGAGATCAGCTCCGTGGTAGTGCAGCCTGCGTATCATGGAATGGTCGGCCCTGAACGCGGCAAACATCACGGCGGTTTGCCCCATTTTGTTCCGGGCATTTACTTTCGCCCCCGCTTGAACAAGCGGGTCAACGACATCAATACTCCCGATCCGGGCGGCGGCAATCAAAGTGTTTCACCGTTGCTGCTGGCCGCGTTCACATCCGCGCCCTGCTTGATCAGCTCCTTGACCCTGGCCACATCACCCGCCAGCGCGGCTTCGCGCAAGTCGGCGCCGGGATCGGCCATGACCAGGCCAACCATAACCAGCGCAATTAAACCCAATGCCCGCGAAACTGTTATTGCCGATGTTATTTTCATTATCTGACCCTCGGATTACTTAAAGGTTACTTCCCGGCTCTTTTTATAACATTTACTAAACACTATTTACACTTTAACGGCCCTGGCCGGGAACCAGATTCGGGCGCGGTCGGATGCCAAAAATTGTCTCAAACTACTGAAATCTTTCCATTTTCCGGGTGAAACCGGTGCCGGCTTCATATACAATCCCGGCCTCTTTTCTGACCGGCCCCGTCCGAAGGTACCCCTTGTGATTGAGAAGTTACGCAATATCGCCATCATCGCCCATGTCGACCACGGCAAAACCACCCTGGTGGACCAGTTATTACAGCAATCCGGCACTCTTGGTGATCGCGCTGCGGCGCCGGAACGGGTAATGGACTCCAACGACCTGGAGCGTGAACGCGGTATTACCATCCTGTCCAAAAACACGGCAATCAAGTGGAACGACTGGCGTATCAATATCGTCGACACACCGGGACACGCGGATTTTGGCGGTGAAGTGGAGCGCGTATTGTCCATGGTGGACTCGGTATTGCTGCTGGTTGACGCTGTTGAAGGGCCAATGCCACAAACCCGCTTTGTCACGCAAAAAGCACTGGCGCGCGGTCTGCGCCCGATCGTGGTCATTAATAAAATTGATCGGCCTGGCGCGCGCCCGGACTGGGTGCTGGACCAGACCTTTGATTTGTTTGATCGCCTGGGTGCAACCGATGAACAACTGGACTTCCCGGTAGTCTATGCGTCCGGCCTGAATGGTTTTGCCTCAATGGATGATTCCGTGCGTGATGGCGACATGACGCCGCTGCTGGAAACCATTGTCAAACATGTACCGGTACCGGATGTCGATCCCGACGGCCCGTTCCAGATGCAGGTCAGCTCGCTGGACTACAACAGCTACGTGGGTGTTATTGGTATCGGCCGCATTTCCCGCGGCAAACTCAAAACCAATTCACCGGTGACACTAATCGATATTTCCGGGAAAACCCGCAACGGTCGGGTGCTGCAGATTCTCGGCTTTATGGGGCTGGAACGCGTTGAAGTTCCGGAAGCCGAAGCCGGTGATATTATTGCCTTTACCGGCATCGAAACACTGAATATTTCCGACACCTTGTGCAACCCCGCCAAGGTGGAAGCACTGCCGCCGCTCACCGTAGATGAACCCACGGTCAGCATGACCTTCCAGGTCAATAACTCTCCGTTTGCGGGACAGGACGGCAAGTTTGTCACCAGTCGGCAGATTCGTGAACGGTTGCAGCGTGAACTGATCCATAACGTCGCCTTGCGCGTCAAGGACACAGATGACCCGGACAAGTTCCGCGTTTCCGGCCGCGGCGAGCTGCACCTTTCTATCCTGATTGAAAACATGCGCCGCGAAGGTTTCGAACTGGGTGTATCCCGTCCGGAAGTTATCTTCCGCAATACCGAGAGCGGCCGCGAAGAACCCTACGAGCAGGTGACTGTTGATGTTGAAACCGAGCACCAGGGCACGGTCATGGAAAAACTCGGCCTGCGCGGTGGCGAACTCAAAGACATGCTGCCTGATGGCCAGGGACGGGTTCGCCTGGACTACAAGATGCCGTCACGCGGACTTATCGGTTTCCGTACGGAGTTCCTGACCGCCACCCAGGGCACCGGCTTGCTGTACAGCGTGTTTGATCACTACGGCCCGGTGAAAAAAGGTGAATACGGCCAGCGCAACAACGGCGTTTTGATCGCCAATGGTGCCGGCAAGGCGCTGGGTTATGCCCTGTTCAACCTGCAGGAACGTGGCCGCCTGTTTATCGGTCCGTCCACCGAAGTATACGAAGGCATGGTTATCGGCATTCACTCGCGTGACAACGACCTGGTGGTAAACCCGCTCAAGGGCAAGCAATTAACCAACGTACGCGCCTCCGGCTCTGACGAAAACATTCTGTTGACTCCGCCAATCATCATGTCGCTGGAACAGGCGTTGGAATTCATCGACGACGATGAACTGGTGGAAGTCACCCCCAGTCATATACGCCTGCGCAAAAAGTTGCTCAAGGAACACGAGCGCAAACGCGCATCCCGGGAAAGCTCGGCAGACTGACCGGTCGGCCGACTGCTACTCAAACTCCGGGCAAACGGCTCACCGGGCAGGCAAAAACTGCTTGCCCGGTGCCACTGTTTTCCGACACCGCTACTTGCCGTTGCGCCGCTCCCACGACGTCAACCACAGGCCGATGCGACTCCACAGGTAAATGCTCAAACGGTCTCGCCACGGGCGGCCAAGCCAGTTTTCCCAGGTACATTCCACGCTGTTGGAAAAATCCGTTTCCATCATGGCAACGGCCTCTCGCGCAAAGCCTGAATCCTCAATATTCTGATTGGCCTCAAGGTTCCAGCGCATGTTCCAACGATCCAGGTTACTGGAACCAATGGACACCCATTGGTCGCATACTACGGTCTTGGCATGCAGAACCCGTGGCTGGTACTCAAAAATGCGTACACCATGGCGCAACAATCGCCCGTAATAACGCTGGCCGGCGCGACGCACGCCTGGATGATCAGTTCGCACTCCGGGTAACAACAACCTGACATCAACGCCACGATCAGCCGCGCGGCGCAAGGCACGACGCAGCTTTCTTGACGGCACAAAATAGGCGGTACACAGCCATACTCGTTGTTCGGCACTCCTGATGTGGCCAATCACGCTACGACGAATATCGCTGGCAAAAAACCCGAATGAACTGGTTACCCGACCCTGCATGGATCCGGCGGCCACTGGCAATTCTTGCGTGCATGCCTCGGTTGGCCACAACTGGTGAAACAGGTGGCACCAGTCAGCCACCACCGGTCCATGGGCCGACACCATGGTTTCCCGCCATGCATGCTCACTACCCTGCTCCGGCAGGAATTCGTCGGTAATGCCGGCGCCCCCGACAAAGGCGATGCGGTTATCGACAAGCAACAACTTCCTGTGGTCACGCGCCAGGTTCTTCATCCACCTGCCCAGGCGAACCGGGTTATAAAATTGCAGCTCGATACCGTTCTCCGTAAGTCGCCTGCGGTCCCAGGCATTCAGTTCGCGGCTGCCAAAATCATCCAGCAATACCCTGACCTGGGCACCCCGGATACGGGCATCGATCAGTGCCTGTATAAATGATTCCGCGTTTCGACCGGATTCAAACAGGTACATTTCCAGGAGAACCAGGTTTTTCGCGCCGGCAATGGCGTGCAGCATCGCAGGGTAAAAAACGGAAGCATCGACCAAAAGCCTGAACTGGTTTTTGTCACGCAATGGATAAACATGACCGGTTTTTTTCATTGCAACACACCATCCCGGAACCGAATCGATATGGCTGAACCGGCAGCAGCATTGAACCGGGGCAGACTAATCCAGGTAACGCGCCTGCCATTGGAGGTAAAGTTTGTGCACATGCTCCATGTATTCAACCTTGTCGCCAAATGGCGATGGATCGATGGCATCATAAACATAGTAGTTGGCCCGTGGATTCTGCGCGGTGAGAAATTGCCAGAGCTTGTAAGGCAGGGTTTGCGGCGCCCGCCACTCAAACAGGTCCTGCATCTCGTAATGCAGAAACACCGGCAGTATCGGTACACCGGTTTTCAGGGAAATATCAAACGCACCGTAGCGAAATGTTTCAAAAATGCGGCGACCCTTGCAACCACCTTCGGGATAGACAGCAATATTCTTGCCCGAGTTGACCGTATCAATCAGTTGCTGATAGGCATCATGACGTGAATCACGGTCTTCACGCTTGACGAACAGGTTGCCACCGGCCCAGGTAATACGCCCGGCAAACCACCAGTCCCGCACCTCGGCCTTGGCCAGGGACAATACCGGGAATAGCGCCGGAATACCGACATCCTCAAATGCCGATGGATGATTGGCAATCAGAATATAATGTTCTGGCAGCGGCTTGTGATGTTTTTCATGTAGCCGAAGATCAACACCGAGTGCTTTGACAAACAGTTTTGACCACAGGCGCATGCCGACAAAGTAGAAAGGCTGAAAACGCCTTAGCAGCGGCGTTGGCAGCCAGGTCGCCAAATACAGCAACTGGTTGAACACAACCAGTTCAAGAATACAGATAAATCGCCAGGCGATTCTTGCCAGCGCACCAACCATCAGCAGCCCATCCCTTCCGCAGACTTGTTACACCACCAATAATAAGCATGGCAGCGAAATAACACACGCTGTACTGACAAAAGTTTACATGAAAAACCCGCCTCGGCAGCTATATGACGGGCGGGTTCTGGACAGCGATAATCCCGTGCCTTTAGTTCAGCGGGCAGGCGACGTGCGCGGTTTGAACAGTCCCATGAAGCCCTTGCTGCCCCGCTGCTGGCCGCCGGCCTTGGCTGAATCCAGCAGGCACACGGTATTGAGCGGGCAATGCAACTCATGATCATCGCCCAGCTCCTTCCAGACAAAATCGAGCGCCTTGTCAGCGCGACGGAAGAAACGGTTTTCACCCATGCGCTCCAGGAAGCCACTGTGCCACAACACGTCCATAACCTGCTTCTTGAACTGGGTGAACATCATCTTCACACCGGCCTTTTCCAGGCGCTCGGCCAACTCACGCAGCATTTCCTCACCGGTTGCATCAATTTCGTTAATGCCCTGGCCGTCGACAATGACGTACTTGAGCTCCGGAGCGTTTGCGGATTTATGCAGTACCATATCTTCAAAATAACTGGTATTGGCAAAATACAATGAGCCGTCAAAACGGATCATCAGGATTTCCTTGCAGGTATCCAGGTTGAACAATTCAGCATCACGCAGCGAGCCATCCGGGTGACGCGACAGTGTCACAACACGCGGTTTCATCGTCTGGTACAGGAACAGGCCCAGCGACAGCACCAGGCCGATTACGATGGCATTCTCAAGATGCGGCGCAAACGCCAACGTCAGCACGAAGGTGGTCATGGATATGGCGCCATCCGTGCGCTTGACCTTCCAGGTGTGATGAATGGCCTTGAAATTCACCAGGCCGATAACCGCCATCATGATGACCGCGGCCAGGGTTGCCTGGGGCAAGTGATAAAGTAACGGCGTCAGCCACAACAGGGTGATCACCACCACCAGACTGGTTATTACCGATGACAGGCCGGTTTTGGCGCCGGCACCGATATTCACCGCTGAACGCGAGAACGAACCCGAGGTCGCATAACTCTGAAAGAAACTGCCGACAATATTGCCGATACCCTGGCCGACCAGCTCCTGGTTCGCGTCAAGACGCTGACGTGTGCGAGCGGCCATGGCCTTGGCTATGGATATTGCCTCCATAAAACCAATCAAGGCAATGGCGATTGCCGAGACAAATATTTGTGATACTGCACCCCAGTTCCAATCAGGCAGCTTGAACGACGGCAAACCCTCGGGGATGCTGCCAACCACCTGGCCACCGGCATGGGCTACCAGTGATCCATCCTTGTTGAGCCGGGTAATGCGCCAAACAAGCTTGTCGGCCTTGCGACCTTTGGGTGCCTCACCTTCCGGAAAATAGCGGACAGAATCTTCATTGATGTCCACGTTTTCAGCAGCCTCCACGTGCTGCAAACGCACTGCCTTGATCTTGTTCAGGCTGTCCTTGGCTGCTTTCTGACGACGCTCCAGGCGCAGACGTTCCTTGTTCAGCTCATGTACCGCGGACAGCGCGGTAAAACTTGCCTCGCCATGCTTTTCAGCTGCCGCCTTGTGCTTGGCGGTTGCGGCCTTGATGCGCTCGTCAAATCCGGCGATTTCCTTTTGCAGGTCAAGGTGAGCGGTGATCAACTGGCGTACAGAACGGTCATCCAGTTGTTTGAGTTCGATCTCGCGCGCCTTTTCAAAGCTCATGGCGAAAGACAGCAGCGTGGTTACAGCCACCGCCAGCAATACGCCGGGAATGCGCGGATTAATCCGCCTGAGGCCGATAATCATTGCAAAAGCCAGCACGGCCATAATCAGTGTCGGCCAATGCGTGTTTTCACTGGCCGCCGCCAGGGTGTTCCATACGGTCTCGTAGTGATGCGGAGCTTTTTCAACAGTAACACCGAATATCTTGCCCAGCTGGGAGGTGGCAATAATGATTGCCGCAGCATTGGTGAATCCCAATACCACGGAGTGCGACAGGAAGTTGACCAGCACGCCCAGTCGCAACAGTCCCAGCGCCAGCTGGAACAGGCCGACCAGCAGCGCCAGCATAATGGCATAGGCAACAAAACCGCTTGAACCGGCCGTGGCCAACGGCTCAAGTGCAGCGGCAGACAACAATGACACCACCGCCACCGGGCCGGTCGCCAATTGCCTGGATGAACCGAAAATGGCAGCAATCATTGGCGGCAAAAATGCTGCGTACAAACCAAAATAAGGCGGCAATCCGGCCAACTGGGCATAGGCCATGGACTGGGGAATCAGCACCAGCGCCACGGTAATGCCGGCAATAATGTCGGCACGCAATACGGCCTTGTCGCGAAGCTCGCCAATCCAGCTTAAAAAGGGGACAAACTGACTAAAAAGGGAAAAATAACGACGGATTTTCACTCTTGACCTGAACTCCCGGAAAAATGCCGCGCACCAGGCAGACTGGCTTGCGGTCGTACTCAATCATTGTCAACGCAGCAACTGTACACAAAATAGGTGTAATACTAAAGAGCAGGAAGATTTGCAGCCAACAGGCCGGGCGCCCGGGAATGATTATAACGGCATCACTGGTTTCGGCCGAGCCGAAGGCTGAGCGTATCTCCTCGCTGGGTCATATCCAGATGTTTCAGGAAAGCCATGCCCAGGAGAATTTCGTCACCCCCTGTATTGGGATTGATATGGGCCCGAAGATCACGAAGCTCGATGGGCCCAATACCCACCCGGCTCAAACGGGTTGACCAGGCCCGGATCGGGCCATTGGCGGTCTGGTATACAAGCTCACCACCCCGTTCCAGCGCCAGTCGATCAGCCACCGATACGGGCACCGAAATATCCGTGGCCCCGGTATCCAGCATAAAGGTAACTGCCGTATCATTGATGTAGCCACTGGCAATATAATGGCCCCAACGATTTCGTTTCAGCACGACTTCGGCATCAGCGGAAACCGACAAATTGCGATTCGGATGATATTGCCGGTCGTGGATACCACTGAATAGCCAGGTGACCAGCATCAACACGGCCAGCCATGCCAGGTAAATCATCCATCGGCCAATACGGGCAGTGTCGTCGGAAGAATCGGGCGGTTCTGTTTTCATAATATATAAGTATAACGGATATGGCAGCGTCACAAAGCGGCGTATCGACATTGCCGATCATTGCGTTTACCCTTGCACTCCGGTTTTGCCCGGCTTTTCGGGTATATTGGTCACAAGGAGCCAAGATTGAGAACTGCAGACGAGACCAAAGAACTGGTTTATGTAAAGGATTCCGCCATTCACGGAAAAGGCCTGTTTGCCCGCATTCGCATCCCGCGCGATACCTATATCGGTACCTACGAGGGCCCGGTAGCGAGGAAAAACGGTTCACACGTGCTGTGGGTGTTTGACGACGAAACCGACGAGGTTATCGGGCGTTGTGGCAAGAACTGGTTACGCTACCTGAATCATAACAAGAAACCCAACGCCGAATTCGACGGTTTCGAATTGTACGCGCTGCGGGCCATCAAGCCGGATGAAGAAATCACCATTGACTACGATCCTGATGATGAAGGATATGTGGAAGATGACTGGAACCGTTAGTGACCGACAAAACACATCCCGAAAACCGCAATTTTGAGTTTGTGGACACGCCGGCAGCACTGGAAACCTGCTGCCGGGAACTGGCTGGCAGCGAGTTCATCGCACTGGATACCGAATTTCTCCGTGAGCGCACCTATCGCCCGATACTCGGGCTAATCCAGCTTGCGACACCGGACTATACGGCCTGCATCGATCCCCTGGCCTTTGATTCATTGGAACCACTCAAGCCCGTTCTGCTTGACCCGTCCATTACCAAGGTGGTTCACGCCGGCGAACAGGACCTGGAAATCTTTCATAACGACTGGGGCGAAATACCCTCGCCCGTATTTGACACCCAGATTGCAGCGACCCTGATGGGATCAGGCGAAAACATTGGCTACGCTGCGCTGGTCAGCAAACTGCTCGGTGTCGAGCTCGACAAATCCCATTCGCGCACTGACTGGCTGAGGCGGCCACTTGCCGGCAAACAGCTCAGCTATGCCGCGGACGACGTAATTTACCTGGCCAGGCTGTACCCGATCATGCGGTCAAAACTTGCTGAACTCGGGCGCCTCGACTGGCTGACCGATGATTTTGCGAACCTCACCAGCTCGTCGCGCTATGTTGTTGAAGCCGGGGATGCCTGGCGCAAGGTCAAGGGCATTGGCAAGCTCAAGGGATTATCCCTGGCCATTGCCTGTGAGCTGGCCGGCTGGCGTGAATCCGAGGCACTGGACAAGAACACCACCCGCAAACGCATACTTGCCGACGATGCCCTGCTTGAACTGGCGCGCCTGCAGCCGGACAAAAAAACCGACCTTTCACGGTTCCGGCAACTTCAGCATTCATCCATCCAGAAACAACTGGCGACGATTCTCGAAGTGATTGATCGCGGGCGCAGCCTGCCGCGAGACCAATGGCCTGTTCTTGAACGCAAGCGTCCGCTAAACGCCAACCAGGAGGCGCTGATGGATGCGCTGATGGCCATAGTTCGACTACGTGCCGACGCGGAACACATTGCTACCGGAACACTGGCCAGTCGCAAGGAACTTGAACTGCTGGTACGTGGTGAAACCGGCCTTGAACTGCTCAAGGGCTGGCGAAACCGGCTGGTTGGGTCGGCGCTGCAGGAATACCTGGAAGGCCGTATGACGCTGGTCATCAAGAACGGCAAACTGACCACACGCGCCGCTGACCACTAAAGCAAACTATCCGGACTGCGAAACGAAAAAGAGCCGCTGATTCCAGCGGCTCTTTTCTATTTGGCGCCGGCGGTACAATCACCCCTTGGTGCGCACCTCGGTTTCCTTTTCCTTGCGGAACTGCACGGCCATTTCGAACGCCTGCTTGTCGCCGTACTTGTGTGCGGAGAACAGCTTGTTGCGCTGCTTGTATGGCTCCGGGCACCAGGTCACAACGTAATGCTTGTACTGGTATCCGCCCTTGGTGACCCACTGCATGCCAACACCGAGTACACCGGTACTGTTACGGGAATTGCTGTAACGGATGCGACGGGTTGCTGTCAACGGCAGATCATGCTTCTTGAACATGGAGTCACGCCAGGTCTTGGCTTCCTTGAGTGCCTTGGGCTTGCTGCCGAACTTGCCATCGGCAAAAAACTTGGACATCGGCTTTGGTCGCAATGGTACACGCACCTGATATCCGTGTGTGCTCTTGTGATCAATACGGACTATGTGTGGATGGCTATTGGGATTGGGTTTACGCTTTTTCATGGACAGTACATCTCTTTATTGGTCATGTCGTGGCAGCAAATGCCACTTTATGTTTGGGGCAGCCCTTGTGTTCCGGGCAAACCCTCCTTTCGTCGCGTCAATCTGTCCAACCAGATTGACTGCAGCCGGTCGGTGATCACCTTCCGGATTCGCGTGGTCAATATATAGTACGAATTAGAAATACAGGCAATAGCAAATAATCGATTTTTATATATTTTTTACCTTTGGCATGATAAAGATTATTTTCCAGCGATAATCATTCTCATTAGGCTCTGGCGGCTATCAAAACGCAGGTTTCGGTTTCGGGATCAAAATCTATATAGGCGTCACCGGATTCCAGCAGATTCAGCGCCCGGTTTAGCTTCTGCTCCAGGGACATCTCGGTTACACCGTAGTCAGTGCCGTCCCGGGAAACAATTTCCTCCAGCAAGGACCGCAGTGTGTCCTTGTTTAGATCGTCATGAGGTATCTTCACGAGCAAATCCTACAAATTTTTGAATATCCTGAAGTCCGGCAAATAGTCATATCTTATATTATTTTCCCGGATATTGGCCGATGTTATTCCCATGCATACCCGTAATGTCGCTCCCGTTATTGCCGTGCCTCGCCTGGTCACGCATAATAGCGCCGTTTTTGGCACCGCAGACGCATCATGGCTTCCATCCAGCAAACCATTCTTGCAAAAAAACAGGCATTGGCCGAAAAGGTCAAGGCACCACTGAATGCGTTGTCCGTGGAATGTGCAGATAACTGGGGTAATGCAGACAGCATTGATCAGGTTCTGGCCAGCGCAATACATAATATTCCCAATTGCCACCTGCTTTATGCCTGGAACGTGGATGGTATCGAGATGTCATCGATGGTACAGGCAGACGCAATCGACCCCAGCTGGCGCGGACGTGATTTGTCCGAACGCCCTTACCTGAAAAACAACCTGCCTTTTATGGGCATCATGATTTCCTCGGTGTATATGAGCGAGTACACGCACATACAATGCATTACCGCCCTGCAGGCAGTACGAAAGCATGACGAGCTGCTCGGCTTCATTGCTGCCGATTTCGCGGTCAACGACCTGATCAAGGATTCGACGCTGACAACCATGGACGGCCAATGGCAGCAATTCCGTGGCGATCCGGCGGTACGCGGAACCGTGTTCCTGCAAACCCGTACCAACAGCCTGATGGACCAGCACATTGATGAAGCGCTCGATCTCGTCTATGGCCTGATGGTGGAGCATGGCGTTTTTCATGCAAAAATCCACTTTTCCAGCGGTCGCTGCTCATTCTGGATGCTCGAAGATCCGTACAGCTATCGCATACACACAATTGACGAGTTAATTAACCCGGAATTATGCCTGGCGTATCCCTTGCACAGCTATCCCGACAACGCACGGGTGACGCCTGAACAGATTCGACAGGTATTTGAAGGATTTCGCGAACTTCGGTTTGCTGACGACACGATTTACCTGCGCTCCAGCTCCATAAACATCATGAATGGCATGCTGGGTCTGACGTTCTCCTGTGACGGCTCTCACTACATGCCGGTTGACGAGTTTCTCGACAAGGACCTTGCGTTCTGGACGGGTGCGCGCCAGGCCCCCGGCAGCGAATAACTGATATATCAACCTCCTGCATCCTTTCCCGCTTGCCGATCTTGATCGCTGTTAACGATTGTTAAATACCCAAAAACGGGGTTTTCCTGAACGCCTGGCTGGCCTATAGTTACATTGCGCAACGGGGAAACGTGATGCGAGCAAGACACTCCCGACTAAAGCCAGACTGCGCAGCTGACGATAATCATTGCAAGAGGTGTAACGACGATCGTAGCCGGAAACCCAGGACCCGGGATAATAGATGCCGGAATGGATTGCCCGGAAAAAGCCAAGGCTACGGCACAATAGACGCGAACGAAAGACAAGATTCATCGACGAGATCCCGAGAAATCTCGCCGATAAAAGGTTTCCTCCCAACCTCCCTTTGTCCATATCTCTCGGGCCCTCCCAGGCCCGATTTTTTTTATCCAGTTTTAATTGTTACAAACTGTAAACAATCTATAGCCTGCAGTGTGTTAGCGGTCAAACATCAATGCTCATGTTCTCAATATTGATTGGTCGTTCCAATGCTGGCGATTTACCGACAAAACTTCGACGGTGAATCGAGAACCGAATTCAACAACACGCCAACTGACATTGACATCATAAAGCATGGTCCCGTAGTCACGATCCGCATCGTTGGCTATGTATGCAGGCCGCGGGTCCTGGGCCAGCACCTGCTCAACCAGCGTTACAAATCCCGGCAAGCGTTGCTCGACAACGCGGGCATCTGACAAGGCCGATTCCCGCCAACGCACTGGCACCAATGCCGGTACAGTAGCGGCAAATCCGGAACGTGCACCCGGATGTGAATCGGCGTAGGCAATATACGGCTTGATATCGAGCACGGGTGTGCCGTCAACCAGGTCCAGGCCGGCAAGCTGCAAAACCGTGCGCCCCGCCTGCTGCTCTACAGCGAGCAGTGTTGCCGACGACAAGCCAATGGCATTGGGTCGAAACGGTGAACGCGAAGCAAACACACCAACTCGCTCGTTGCCACCCAGGCGCGGCGGGCGCACGGTGGGTTTCCATTGCCCTCTTAATGCCTGGTGAAACAGAAATACCAGCCATACATGGCTGAACTCGTCCAGGCCACGAAAAGCTTCCGGGCGATCATAGTCGGAACGGAATTCAATGCTGAAGCGCGCCGCTGGCACCAGGCCCGGTTGGCGCGGCACCCCGAACTTTTCCGAAAACGGCGAGCGCACCACGCCGATTACATCAAATTGACATTTTTCCATAGGCCTCACCTGCCTGTACCGATCCAGGTTGATGCGAAACTATCATCCTGGCAAATGCCGATAACCTGGCCTGGCTTGAAATTTTTAATGTAGTATACTATATACATGTTTGACCAATCCCGGCTTGTCACAGGCCATTCTACAACTATCAATTACCCGAGGGCTCCCGTGAAGAAACTGTGCTGCATTGCCACGCCTGTGCTGCTGATTATCGTCGCACTTATGGCTTACAAATTCCTGTTCCAGGGTGCGGTAACACCGTCCACCGACGGGCGCACGGCCATTTTGCTCAATGACGAGGAAAGAAACCTGGTGCTGGCTGAAATGCGCACTTTTCTCGTCAGTACACAGCAGATTGTTGCTGCCCTCAATACGGGTGACAGCCAGCAGGTTGTCGCGGCGGCCAAGGCCGTCGGCGCTGCCGCCCAGCAACAGGTGCCCGGCACGCTGATCGCCAAGTTGCCCATGGAATTCAAGAAGCTCGGTTTTGATACGCACCAGAAATTTGACCTGCTTGCACTGGATGCCGAACAGCTTGGCGACAAGGGCCAGACACTGGAACAGCTGGCGCAACTGCTGCAAAACTGCGTTGCCTGTCATGCCGGTTATCGTATCGACCTTGAGATAACGGCGAAATAACCAACAACCTGCGCGGGCCAATCTGCCAGACTTGCCCCTGGCTGGCGGATTGACGATCACGGCGCCGCCGGTGATGTTTTCATGTCAATAGCAAAACTGACTATAATGCAGCCCCACCGGGCAGTTATTATTCAGGGGCAACATTCGTGATCGAACTGGACAGAATCAATTCGGATTCCTTCTTTCCACGCATCGACATCAAGTTGAGCAACAGGAGTAGTGAAACCGCGTTGTTCTGGCAGTTCGCCATCATGATCAACCATATCGAGATTGACCCGACACCGTCCCTGGGCTTCTGGTTTACAGTTGATGCGGAACGCCGCATAGATGGTCAGACTGCCACGGCTCACTCGGATACGCTCATTATTCGCAGCACCAACAATGGCTGGGGCAGCGCCCAGGATTCACAGCTTGTGCTCTTGCAACCGGTGCTTACCGCGCTGTTTCCCGATGAATCCCTGCGCTTTCACGGCAGCCTGAAAAGTGGCGAGACCCAGACGACCATGCGCCTGAATATCGACGATATGGACGATTCAGATTTTCGAACCGCGCGCGATACGCTGATGGCGGCGGCACGCGATGAAATGGAACAAGCCCTGCCAGAGTTTTACGAACGTAACAGCCACATGACACCGGAAAACGGGTACCCGGAAGAGTTGCTGTTCAGCAGCTACAAGGATTACGTCGATGAACAACGGGCCCATTTTTATCGTCGTTGGCATTATCGCGATGACGATGATGTGAAGCCGGTCATTCCCATTGATCACCTGAATATGAGCTGGCTGTGCTCGGACAAGCGTCGAATCATGCACAATGGCGAAAACACTATCGGCAGCCTCGGGCCGGCGGGTGCATTATATCTCTCAGAAACCGGCTTCCTTGTGGAAGAGAGCCTTGAGCGTTCAGCATCACAGCCGCTGACATTACAGTATTGCCCGATACTGGAACCGGGAATGGTCAACCATGAATACGCCTACCCGTTTTCGGAAAAACTGGAGCCCGGCAAACACAGGGATCTGCAACTTTTTATTGGCTGCACGCAGTCATGCAAGATGGACCTTGTGCTGCGCTTCTATACCCATGACCCGGAGCCATATGAATACCTGGTTCGTGACCTGCACATATGGAACCCGATGAATGCCAGCGGCGCCCGGCTGTTCCGAAACGGCGATGACATTCGTCGTACAGTGGATGACTACAAGGGAAAAATGAAAAACAGGAAAGTTATGGAGCACATCAAGGAAAACAAGAAAGATATGCTCAACAAGGTACGCTGGCTGGAAGACCGGCTGGACAACTACCCGTTCCTGCCACTGGGCTAGGCCAATACCTCAGCCGCAATCCAGCAACACCCCGGTCCCGCCCAGCCCGCAATACCCGCCAGGATTCTTGGCCAGGTACTGCTGATGATAGTCCTCGGCAAAATAAAATTCGGGAGCCGGCAGTATCTCGGTTGAAATAATGCCTATAGCTGACGACTGCAGCGCCTGCTGATAGGCATCCCGGGTTTGCTCGGCCAGTTGTCGCTGACTGCCTGAATAATAATAGATGCCCGAACGATACTGGGTACCGACATCATTGCCCTGGCGCATGCCCTGGGTGGGATTATGGGATTCCCAGAACAGCTTCAGCAACTGGCTGTAGCTGATCACGTTCGGATCAAATACCGCGCGCACCACTTCGTTGTGACCGGTGAAACCGGTACAGACTTCCTGGTAAGTCGGGTTAGGCGTATAACCGGCGGCATAACCCACGGCTGTCACGTAAACGCCTTGTGCCTGCCAGAATTTTCTCTCGGCGCCCCAGAAACAACCGAGGCCAAACATGGCTGTTTCGTAGCCATCAGGATACGGTGGCAACATGTTATGACCGTTCACATAGTGTTGTTCCGGAACCGGCATGGCCTGTGCCCGACCAGGCAGGACCTCGTCTTTTCCTGGCATATCGGTTTTCCTTTGTTTTACAGCCATATGGATTGTCTCCGGGGTCTTCGCCTGGACCGGGCTTGTGTTATTTAAGCGATGCCTTGAGGAATGATTTCATTTCCGCCCAGGATGCCTTGTCTGCAGTTTCATTGTAAGCCAGCGGTATATTGAACTTCTTGCCAAGCTCGGTGGCGCCCGGGTTGGTAAACGCGTGTACCGCTCCTTCATACTGCTTGAATGTCATGTCAGCACCGGCGGCTTTCATTTCTTCCTTGAATGCCTCGATCTGCTCAGGCTTCACAAATGGGTCAGCCTGGCCATTGGCCACCAGGATACGGGACTTGATCGCGTTCTTTTGCGCCGGGCTGGCCGTACCGAGGCTGCCATGGAAGCTGACCACGGCGTCAAGGTCCACGCCCATGCGCGCCATCTCCAGGACGATACCGCCACCGAAACAATAGCCGATCGCGGCCATCTTGCCACCATCCGTGTAAACCTTGTCGGCCAGCAGCGTGTAAGCAGCCAGGAAACGCGCCTTGGCAGCCGGCATGTTCTTTTTCACGGCACCGGAAAATTCCCCGGCCTGCTTGGGATGATCGGCCTGCTTGCCGTCACCGTACATGTCCAGCGCCATGGCCGCGTACCCAAGACCCGCCAGCATATCGGCACGCTTGCGCGCGTAGTCGTTATGGCCCCACCACTCGTGCACCACCAACACGCCGGGACGCTTGCCCTTGACCGCGTCATCATAAGCCAGGTAGCCCTTGTACGATTGACCATCCACCTGGTAGGTCACTTCTTCACCGACGACCTTGGCCTGGGCCAGGCCCGACCACAGCACTGCTGCCAATAATATAGATAAGATCCGCATCACTCCGTCCTCACGTGTTTGCCTGTTATGGGTGTGTCGTTTGTACTGCACGGGACCAAACGGACAGCTAGTGTCGCGCCCGTGGACATTACAATCAAGGGCAGAATACAGCACGCGCACAAAGGGCATTACCGCCCGGCAATCCACCAACCTCGGTCACACGAGCTTCGGCTATAATTTACGCATTGCTCCTGACCGGGTGCGCCTTACCCGGCTTTTGGGCCCATGTTATGATGCGCCGACCAGAGGAGTTACTGTCACCCATGCCTTCGCCATCGGAATCCACCACTGAACACCAGGCCGATTTCGGCTGGCCGTACCTGCTGGGCATTGCCCGGCAATACCGCACCAAGCTCATCGGCGCCAACCTCATTGCCGTGCTGGCGGTAGTTACCCTGGTTCCCGTTCCCTTGCTAATGCCGCTGCTGGTGGATGAAGTCCTGCTCAACAAGCCCGGCGCGCTTGTCGCCTTCATGAATTCACTTAGCCCGGACAGCTGGCACGGACCCATACTATATATATGCGCAATACTGCTGCTGACCACGGTAATGCGACTGACGGCACTGGCGCTGGCCATCTGGCAAACCCGGCAGTTCACCATGATCGCCAAGGAAACGGTCTACCGCATACGCAAGGCACTGCTGCAACGCTTGCAGCGCATTTCCTTGTCGGAATACGAAACCCTGGGCTCCGGCACCGTTGCATCCTACTTTGTCACCGATCTGAATACCGTGGACGAATTTATCGGTGCATCCATCAGCAAGCTGATTATCAGCGCACTGTCACTGGTAGGGGTTAGCGCCATCCTGCTGTACATGCACTGGCAACTGGCGCTGTTTATCATCCTGATGAACCCGGTAGTGATTTATTTCACCGTGATAATGGGCAAGAAAGTCAAAACCCTCAAAAAGCGTGAGAACAGTGCATTTGAACTGTTCCAGCAATCCCTGGTGGAAACCCTGGACGCCATACTGCAGATACGTGCCGCCAACCGGGAAAAGCACTATCTCAACCGCGTCGGTGACTACGCGCGCAACATACGCAAGCATTCGGCATCATTCTCCTGGCGCTCCGACGCAGCCAACCGGTACTCCTTTGCCATATTCCTGGTCGGCTTCGACAGTTTTCGCGCCATCAGTATGTTAATGGTGGTGTTTTCCGACTTAACCATCGGCCAGATGATGGCAGTGTTCGGCTACCTGTGGTTCATGATGGGCCCGGTACAGGAAGTGTTGCATATTCAATACTCCTGGTTTGGCGCCAAGGCGGCCCTGGGGCGCATCAACAAGCTGTTGCAACTGCAGGAAGAGCCACAGTATTCGCACAAGACCAACCCCTTCGCCGATAAACCGACGGTAGGCGTACGACTGGAACATATCTGCTTTGCTTACGGCGACAAGGAACCGGTGCTGAAAGACATTTCACTGGAAGTAAAGGCTGGCGAAAAGATTGCCCTGGTCGGTGCCAGCGGTGGTGGCAAGTCCACGCTGGTGCAAGTGCTGCTGGGGTTGTACCCGGCACGATCCGGGCAACTGTATTTCGACGATGTACCGGTAACGGATATCGGCCTTGATGTTGTGCGTGACCATGTCGCCGTAGTTCTGCAGAAACCGGCCATGTTCAACGACAGCGTGCGCATGAACCTTGGCCTCGGCAAGGAAGAAACCGACGAACGCCTGTGGCAGGCACTGGATATTGCCCAGCTGAAAGAAACCATTGAAGCCATGCCGGAAGGACTGGACACCGTTATCGGGCAGCAAGGCATTCGCCTGTCCGGTGGCCAGGCACAACGACTGGCCATAGCACGCATGATACTGATGGACCCCAAGGTCATTATTCTTGACGAGGCCACCTCGGCACTGGATACGGAAACAGAGTCCCGGTTACACAAGGCGCTTGCCACGTTCCTGCAACAACGCACTACATTCATCATTGCCCATCGACTCAGCGCCGTCAGGCAGGCAGACCGCGTCTACGTGTTTGAGGATGGACACATCATCGAAGAAGGTTCGCATGATCAATTGATACAACAGGGTGACCTGTACAGCCGGTTATACGGCAACCAGCACTAAGCAAGCACGATTCGACTCGGCGAGATTTCCGGTAAATCATATTTATGCAGCCCGGCTTTTCAGATTCCCGGGCAGGCTGAAATACGAGGGAAGCTTGTAGCCACCTAAAGTTGCGGGAATTTAGTCGGCGCCTTCCTGATCCCGGTGCCAGTCCCACGCACAGTCCACGTGAGCGCGAACCGCGATCATGCCTTCGAGACCATCCTGCAACATCATCTCCAGTGGTATACGGCCACCGAGTCGTGGCTGAACCTGGCCGATCCAGAAGCCGGCCATTTGCGAGTTGCGCGGGTAGCTGGTGCGCAGTGCATCGGCGATACCAAGCAGGTGTTCGATACGCTCGTTGGTAGAATCAGACTCCGGCAGCGGCGTCGCGTCGTGGTATTGCTTCATGGCCCTGGGCTTGGTTTTTGGTGGCAGATCCAGAAGTACTATTTGCTGTGCCGGGGAAATGGCCCAGGAATCGAGCATATCCAGCACGATCTGGCCGAGCTGCAGGCGTTCTTCCGGGCTGAGACTGGCGATTTGCATGGGAAACAACAGGCACGCATTGAACAAGGTCGGCAAGAATAGCACAGGCCCAGGGAGGCCTGAAGAAGGTCTAACGCAGGGTTCGGCGCGGTTTGTGGGGGTATTGGCCAAATTTGGGCGGAAAATTTCAACAGTTTCGGTATAAATATGAAAATCAGGCATTGCGGTCGATGCCCGGTTTGGCCGAGAATCGCAGGTTCACAGCATTGTGTCTGCTGGCGAGGGCGGATGCAGAAATGACATATATCAGCACAAAACACGGTAACAGCAAAATTGAGGCCCCGGCGCTGCCGGCGCCCCCGCATTACAGCGATGAGACGCTGCGAAACCTGAAGCAACGGGCCAAAGACCTGCTCCGGGAGCAGGATGCCGTTCTGGTCGCACACTACTACACCGATGCCCTGCTGCAGGAGTTGGCCGAGGAAACCGGCGGCCTGGTCTCCGATTCGCTGGATATGGCCCGCTTCGGGCAGACACAGACCAATTCGACACTGGTGGTTGCCGGTGTCCGGTTCATGGGTGAAACCGCTAAAATCCTCAGCCCCGACAAGCGCGTTCTCATGCCGACCCTGGACGCCGAATGCTCACTGGACCTGGGTTGCCCGGCTGATGAATTCATTGCTTTTTGTGATCAACACCCGGATCGCACTGTCGTTGTCTACGCCAATACCAGCGCCAAGGTGAAAGCCCGGGCCGACTGGGTGGTGACATCCAGTATTGCGGTCAGCCTGGTAGAGCACTTGCATGCACGTGGCGAAAAGATTCTCTGGGCGCCTGACCAGCACCTGGGCAGCTACATACGCGACCTCACCGGTGCTGATATGCTGCTGTGGCACGGCAGCTGCGTCATCCACGAGGCCTTCAAGGCTGAGGCCATCAGCACACTGAAAAACCGGTACCCGGACGCAGCCGTGCTCGTGCACCCGGAATCACCGGAAAGCGTTGTTGCCCTGGCCGACGTCGTTGGCTCAACGTCGCAGCTTATCCAGGCAGCTCGCGATCTGCCCAACCCGGTTTGCATCGTCGCTACCGACAACGGCATTTTCTACAAGATGCAGCAGGCTGCGCCGAACAAGAAACTGATTGAAGCACCAACACGAGGCGATGGCGCCACCTGCGAATCCTGCGCCCACTGCCCGTGGATGGCCATGAACAGCCTCGAAAACCTGATCGAGGCACTGGAAACCGGCAAAAATGAAATTCACGTGGATGAATCGATTCGTACGAATGCGCTCAAATCCACGCAACGCATGATCGACTTTGGCAAAGGCCTGAGCACGACGAAGCTGGCGAAAACCGCCTGAAGCCTGGCCCGGATCACCGATCCCGCAGGCCTGCACCGCCGCAAGCAGAACCAACAAACCGGTGATAGGCAGCGCAACTGCCCCGGACTTTTCGCGCAACGCGCTTCCTTGTCGATACGCTGTACCAGCTCAAGGCTCGCGCTATTCGTTCTTCCAGTCAGGCCTGCTCATCAAACAAGTAACGTTCGCACCAGTTGGCGGCCAGTTCGGAAACCCTCTCCAGGGTGCCTGGCTCCTCGAACAAATGCGTGGCGCCGGGGACAATCTCGATTTTCTTGTCACACTCCAGCGCCGAATACGCATTCCTGTTGAATTCGATCACGGCCGCGTCATTGCTGCCGACAACCAGCAAGGTCGGCGCCTTCACTCTCGCCAACTCGTCGGCACTGACAAGATCAGGGCGACCACCCCGGGAAACTACGGCGTTGATATCTTCCGGAAGATGCGCTGCTGCTTTCAATGCAGCGGCAGCCCCGGTGCTGGCGCCGAAGTAAGCGATTTTCTTGTACCGGTATGCGGCCTTGTCCTTAAGCCAGTCAGTTACCTGGACCAGGCGATCGGTTAACAGTGAAATGTTGAACCGGTTTTCGTATACCTTGTCTTCCTCCAGCGTAAGCAAATCAAACAGCAAAGTGCCAAAACCGCGATCAACCAGTATGTCAGCTACATAATTATTGCGCCTGCTTAACCGACTGCTGCCGCTGCCGTGGGCAAATATCACGATGCCCGATGCCTCTTCCGGCATGGTCAGTATGCCTTTAAGAAATACCTCGCCCACCGGAATGGTGACATCGCTTTTCTGTAACACGCTCATACGCCATGCCTCCCTATTTATGCCCGCTCAAGGTCAAACCGCCTGAGTATGGCCACAACTTCTTCATCAGAAAGCTGATCGAATTCATCGTAGTAAGCGCCGACAGCGCCGAGATAAAACTTGTCCACGGACAATGCAACAACGTCGTCAACCTCCTGGCGCAACAGCGCCTCGGTATCGGCCGGTACCACGGGCACGGCAACGACTACTTTTTCGGCCTTTCGCGCCCACGCGTCCAGGATGGCTGCGCGCATGGTCAAGCCCGTGGCAATACCATCGTCGACAAGAATTGCCATCCTGCCTTCCAGTTCAGGTGCAGTTCGGCCAACCGAATAGACTTCCCGACGACGACGCGACTCTGCGCGCTCCTCGGTGACACGATGTTCCAGCCAGTGACTGTCAACTGATGCGACCTCGCGCTCATTACAAACGGTGTCACCATGCTCAGACACGGCACAGATGGCGTATTCCGGGCTGTAGGGATGACCGATCTTGCGGGGAATGATCAGGTCAAGCGGTACGTGCAGCGCACGAGCCACTTCGATACCCAGCGGCAGACCACCCCTGGGCAGAGGATAAACGACGGCATCGACCTGGCTGTATTTTTTCGCCAATGCCTCGGCCAGCAATCTACCCGCCTCAGTACGATCACGAAAATGCATAACTGCCTCCTGATCGACCTCACGGCAGTGTTATCCGTTCGGCTGAAATCCAAGACTTCCGGTAACAGCCGCCTTCACGAACCCGGGCGCACGACCCATGCAATGCAATAACTCGTTGCAGTTACAGACATAAGCGTCCGGCGCATGGCGATTACCATTAAAAAAACACCGGCCCTTCTCCAGATCCATGTAAAGCTGTCGGCACCGTCGTCGAATATCGGCGAGTTACGAAGCTCCGGGTCGGACACACCAGCATCAGGCAGGCTTCCAGCACACGCCATGGCAACCTCCCATCAGTAATCATATTAAGCAGTTTGGTAATATGACTGCCTTGATCCTGCTCAAGCTATTCGGCCTCACAGGACAAAGCTTGTTGACAGCCAGGCTGGAATACTCCTGATCCAAACATATTAGTATCTGCTGATTGTCGATAGATTGCGTTGACCGGAGTCAATGATCATCGTCGAGGATGTTATCGCCTCATGTGGATGAAAAACCGGCTGCAACCTGTTTCCGCCAGACGGCTGACCAGCCTCCAGGCGATGAATGTTGTTACCTTCTGTTGCAAAAAAAAAGCGGCCGTTGGCCGCTTTTTTGTTTCCTGTTCCAGGTGATCACCCAATCGTCTGGTAATACAAATTCTGTGGATGATTCGCCTGGGCAAAAAAGAACCAACGCTCGGCAAGCAGGCCAATATACTGAATGACGAATGCGCTATACAGCAGCACCGGCGAATGGCTGCTCATCCCGGAATACAACAACAGCAGCGGCACCGGAAATACCAATACCAGGAACACCCACTTGATCGAGCGGAACAACCACATTGGTGCACCATGAAAGAATTCGCGGGTATTGAACGAACCACCCATTGCACCCATGGATCGTTGGCTGATATGCGAATGACGCACACCAATTGCCGTGCGCATGGATGAGCGCTGCTTCAGGTGGGCATTTCGAATCAGCGATGCAGCACGGGTAGCCAGGGCGGAGACAGTAATTATCATTGCCCAGACACCGTAGAAATTAACAAGATCCGGCGCACCGTAGGTCGAGAATGCCGTGGCCAACACAAAACCGGAAGCTGTTCCCAGCAACAGGTAGTTGATCACCGTCAAGGAACTGTGCCATTCCTGTATGAACTTGATGCAGGCGTAAATCATGCCGGTACACAGGAACAGAGCAAACGTTGCCAAGGCAACAAAAGCGCCAACCACCAGGGTCAGGTCGCCGCGGACATTGGTCTGTATGCCAAACAGGCTCAGTTCCCAACCCAGGTGATGCAATACGCCATAGACAAACACACCGCCTATAACAATCGGCAATACGATAACCTCACGGGACAGCCATGATGTGCGCCAGCGTGCGGCGGCGCGCCACGCGCGTTCCGGGTGACCAAGATGAAAAAACGATGCCAACAGGCCGGTAACCAGCAATACAAATGCAACCAGGCTGCCAATGGTATAGAACAGGCTGTTCTGCGGAGGCAGCAGGTTGAGCACACTGTAGGACTCACCCGTATACAACGCCAGGAACAGGCCCTGGCCTGCACCGATAAGAGTGGTTAGGAAAACTACTGAAAAAGCCGGATGCATGGCGACTCCAATCTCTGTATTCGTTTGACCGGTTGTTACCAGCTGGTAACGTCGTCCAGTGTTGGCGCCTGGACCGGGCCTTCGGGACGATCGGTTTCCTTCTTGAGCGGATTGTCGGAACGCTCAAGTTCGTCTTCATGAATCGTGATGCGCATCTTGCGTCGCGGCAGGTAGTGGTTGGCCGGTTGCGTACCCCATTCTGGCTGCAACTGGTAACCACCCTCTTCGCGAATGGCAATGGACACTTCCGATTCCGGGTCATGTACGTCACCAAACAGGCGGGCGCTGGTCGGGCAGGCACGTACACATGCCGGTTTGCGCTCGGACTCGGGCAGGCTCATGTCGTAGATTCGATCCACGCACAGCGTACACTTCTTCATGACTTTCTGCTTTTCGTCCAGCTCGCGGGCGCCATACGGGCACGCCCACGAACAATATTTGCAACCAATGCACTTGTCATAATCAACAAGCACAATGCCGTCTTCTTCACGCTTGTAACTGGCACCGGTCGGGCAAACCGGTACACACGGCGGGTCTTCGCAATGCAGGCAACTCTTCGGGAAGTGCAGCGTTTCCGAGTGCGGGTAATCACCCACTTCGTAAGTCTGCACGCGATTAAAGAAGGTCCCTGTCGGATCTTCACCGTAGGGGTTCTGGTCCACCATAAACCCGGCTTCACCGGACGTATTCCATTCCTTGCAGCTGGTCACGCAGGCATGACAACCCACGCAAACATTCAGATCAATAACCAATGCCAACTGTGTCATGCTTATACCCCCTTGCGCTTGCCGGCAAAATATCCCAGCCAGGATTTCTTGTACTTCTCCTGGCCCGGCACGGCGTCAACGGTCTTGTATTGCGGGAAAGTTTCCTCCGGCTCGTCAGCACCAGCCTTGTACACGCGCACGCGCACGTCATACCACGCCGCCTGCCCGGTCACCGGGTCAGAGTTGGACAAGTGCTCGCCTTCAGGTGTTGACGGCAATTCTTCCGAGATCAGATGATTGAGCAGGAAGCCTTTCTTTGATTCGTTGGCATTGGGTTCAAGACCCCAGGCACCCGATGCCTTGCCAATGGCATTCCAGGTCCAGACAGTGCCCGGCTCAACGGCTTCGGAGAAGCGGCACATACAGCGCACCTTGCCCCACTGTGATTCCACCCAAACCCAGTCACCGTCTTCAAACCCTTCCCTGGCACCAAGCTGAGGGCTCATATAAAGATAGTTATGGGCATGGATCTGGCGCAGCCAGGCATTTTGCGAATCCCACGAGTGGTACATGGCCATCGGTCGCTGGGTTACTGCGGCCAAAGGATATTTCCGGGTATCAGTCAGCTGCACTTCCAGCGGCTCGTAGTAGAACGGCAGCGGGTCAAAATAGTTTTCCACGCGCTTGCGCAGGTGTTCCGGCGGCTGTTTGCCCTCGGTCTTGCCCTGCGCCGCCAGGCGGAACTGTTGCAGCACTTCCGAATAGATATGCGGCAGGATCGGTTCGGCATAGCGTGTCAGGCGATGCTTCTGCGCCCACTCAAGATAGCCCTGGTTCCAGTTGCGCATATACTGGTAGGACTTGGGAAGCTCGTAGTGGAATACGCAGTTGTTCTGTTCGTACATCTTCCACTGGTTCGGGTTCGGCTCGCCCATCATGAACTTTTCACCGCCCTTGCCACGCCAGCCGGCAAGGAAACCGATGCCGGAACCCGGCTCTGTTTCATAGTTGATAATAAAGTCCGGGTAATCCCGGTACTTGCGCTTGCCACTGCCATCAACAAATGCCGGCAGCTTAAGGCGTGAACCGATTTCAATCAGCACTTCCTGGAAAGGCTTGCAGTCACCGGTAGGTGGTACAACCGGGATACGCACTGAATCCACCGGTCCATCGAATTCGGAAATAGGCCGGTCGAGCATGGACATGACATCATGACGCTCAAGATACGTGGTATCCGGCAATACCAGGTCAGCAAACGCGACCATCTCTGACTGGAAGGCGTCACAAACGACAAGGAACGGGATCTTGAAATCACCGTTATCATCCTTGTCGTTGAGCATCTTGCGCACATCATCGGTATTCATGGATGAATTCCATGCCATATTGGCCATGAAAATCAGCAAGGTATCGATCCTGTAAGGATCGCCACGCCAGGCATTGGTAATAACGTTGTGCATCAGGCCGTGCACGGACAGCGGGTACTCCCAGGAGAAGGCCTTGTCAATGCGAATCGGCTTGCCGTCATCGTCAACAAACAGGTCATCCGGTTCCGCCGGCCAGCCCAGCGGCATACCACCCAGCGGGGTTTCCGGGTTTATGCCCTCTTCGCCACGCGGTGTCTTGGCGCACGGCGGAATCGGGCGCGGGAACGGCGCCTTGTGACGGAAACCACCCGGGCGATCAATTGTGCCGAGTATGGTCATTAATATGGACATGGCGCGGATGGTATGAAAACCGTTAGAGTGCGCAGCCAGGCCACGCATGGCATGGAATGCAACCGGGTTACCGGTAATTGTTTCATGATCCTTGCCCCAGACGTCGGTCCAGGCAATGGGCAACTCGATCTTGTGATCGCGCGCGGTAACGCCCATCTCGTGTGCCAGGCGCCGGATAGTGGCTGCGGGTATACCGGTAATGCCTTCCGCCCACTCGGGCGTGTATTCCTTCACGCGCTCAACCAGCAACTGGAATGATGGTTTAACCGGGGTGCCGTCGTCCAGCTTGAACGAGCCAAGCAGGCGCGGATCAACATCTTCACTGTGGGTCACCACGGCCTTGTTATTCAATCGATCCCACCACAACTTGTTTTGCGGATCAAAACAGCCCTCTTCCACCGGCACTTCGGCACGAACAAACATGCCGAACTCGGTGCTCGCCTCATCCATGTTCACCAGTTGCGCACCGTTGGTGTACTGGGTAAGGAATTCACGGTCATACAGACCTTGCTTGATAATTTCGTTGGTCAGCGCCAGGAACAAAGCACCGTCGGTACCGGGCTTGATCGGCACCCATTCATCGGCAATGGCCGAGTAACCGGTACGCACCGGGTTGACGGAAATGAACTTGCCACCATTGCGCTTGAACTTGCTCAGCGCCATTTTCATCGGGTTGGAGTGATGATCTTCAGCGGTGCCAATCATGACAAACAGCTTCGCACGCTCAAGGTCGGGGCCGCCAAATTCCCAGAACGAACCACCGATGGAGTAAATCATGCCAGCCGCCATGTTCACGGAACAGAAACCGCCGTGTGCAGCATAGTTGGGTGTGCCAAACTGCTTGGCAAACAGGCCGGTCAGTGCCTGCATCTGGTCACGACCGGTAAACAGGGCAAACTTCTTCGGATCCGTTTTGCGGATTTTTGCCAGGCGCTCTTCGAGCAGGCCAAACGCCTCGTCCCAGGAAATCTCTTCGAACTGGTTCTCTCCGCGCTCGGCACCGGCTTTGCGACGCAAGGGTTTGGTGATACGCGCCGGCGAGTATTGCTTCATGATGCCGGACGAACCCTTGGCGCAGATCACGCCCTTGTTCAGCGGGTGATCCGGGTTGCCCTCGATATAACGCACTTCACCATCACGCAGGACCACACGAATACCGCAGCGGCACGCACACATGTAGCAGGTGGTGTTCTTGATCTCGATCCGACCACCGGTCGGATCATTCTTATATAGAGTAGCGCTCATAAGTCGTACCTGTTCTTGGCCCGTCTCGGTGACCAGAAGCAACGGCAAGGTTGCTCCCCCGACGTCTTGCGAAGGGCCGGATTATTCAGAATCTGTCTAAAGACACAATTCACAATATTCAATGGCGCATTAGATTTTTCTAATATACGCCCTGAACGGCAGTACGGGCGAACCGATACTGCCTTATACAACAACTACTTATAATATTATGGCTGCAAAAAATGCGGGTAGCTGCAGCCTAAAAACACGGTTTCTCCGGGGCATTCTGGAAACGCGTTACTGCCTCGGTAATCTCCCTGGCAGCCGATTCCGCACCTTCCCAGCCCTCAACCTTAACCCATTTGTTGGGCTCCAGGTCCTTATAGTGCTCAAAAAAGTGTGAAATCTGTGCCAGCAGGCCAGCTGGCAAATCCTCAGGAGCCTTGGCAGAACGGTACATGGTGCACAACTTGTCGATAGGCACAGCCAGCAGTTTAGCATCCGGGCCGGCTTCATCGGTCATATTCAGCATACCCACCGGGCGGCACTGGATGACCGAGCCGGAAATCAGCGGGATGGGCGTAACCACCAGCACATCTACCGGGTCACCGTCTTCCGACAGGGTGTGGGGAATATAGCCGTAGTTGCACGGATAGTGCATGGCCGTGTTCATGAACCGATCCACGAACATGGCGCCAGTTTCCTTATCCACTTCGTATTTTACCGGGTCAGAATGTGCCGGGATTTCGATGATGACGTTTATTTCTTCCGGGAGCTTCTTGCCTGGCCCGACGCGATCAAGATTCATCTAAGTAGCCTCACAAACAATAGGTGCAACAAGCCAGAAGTGTATCATAATTTTCTAATATACTGCCTCCTCGGCACCATTTTTGTTCTGGTCCGGCCAGGAAGGCGAAAACCGATAGGTCAGTCGCGGATGGGCAATGCCACGTAGAACGTGCTGCCCAGTCCCTGCTGACTCTCAAAATATAACCGACCACCCATGGCCTCGACCAAGGACCGGGCGATGGTCAGCCCGAGGCCGCTACCACTGGTATGGCGACTGTCCGATCCATCGGCGCGGGCAAACTTGTCAAAAATGCGTTGACGGAATTCTTCCGGGACACCTTCGCCACGATCACTGACAGCAATTTCCACCTCATCACCCTTGCGTGTTACCGATATATGGACTTCCTCATTCGTTGGCGAATACTTGATGGCATTGGAGATCAGGTTGGACAAAACCTGGGCGAAACGTTCAGCATCCACGGAAACGGTAATGGCGTCCAGAGGCTGATCCAGCAACAGCTGGACATCATATTCGCGAGCATAGCCCTGGTTGGCGCCTGCAATAGATTCCAGCAGGGTCCGGAGATCGTGCGATTCCATATAGATACTGATCTTCCCGGCTTCCAGTTTCTGGATATCCAGCAAGTCGTTGATCAGCTTCAGCAGACGATCGCAGTTTTCATAGGCGATGGTGGTCAGCCCGCTCAGTTCCGGCGTCAACTCTCCGGCCACGCCGCCACGCATCAGGCCCAGGGAACCGCGTATGGACGTCAGCGGTGTGCGCAACTCATGACTGACTGTCGATACGAACTCAGTGCGAAGCCTCATCAGGCGACGCTGGTCAGTCACGTCTTCGGCGCTGCCGACAACACCGGTAATGGTGTCAGCTTCCAGCAATGGTGACTGGCTGTATACAATCTCCCTCACCTCGCCGGTACTGGTCACTATCCTGACATCCTGCTGACGTATCGTCTGTCCACGAAGCATGCTGCTGGCAAACAACTCTTCTGTTCGTGGCAGGTCCCGGGCGTCGATAATTTTTCTGAACTCCATGCCGATAATCTGTTCCGCAGGATACCCGGCCAGCAGAACACCGGCATCATTGACCAGCACAAACTTTCCCTGTCGATCGATTACGTAGATAGCATTGGACGCACTGGCCAATACCTTTTCCATGAACTCCTTGTTGGCAAGCAGTTCATCTTCAATCTTGCGTCGACTCAGAATCTCGCGCTCCAGGTCCCGGTTGACCCTGGACAGCCGCCTTGCTGATTCGTCCGATTGTTCCAGCAGCTTCCGGTTTTCTACCACCAGTTGCATGGATTCGATCAGGTTGGAATTGATCCGCTTTGCCGCACCCATGAGTATGATGAAAAACATCACGACCATGACCGCAGTATAAAGATGAGGTGTCGTCTGTTGCAGCACCAGCCAGATAATTAACGGCAGCAACAACGGTACGAGGTAGGCATGGTAGATCTTTAATACAGAAGACAACACCGGTATGGCGCCGGCAGCCATACCTGCCATCGCCACCATGACCACAATCTGGTGACCCAGGTGCTCGATAGGCAACATTACACTGCCGGCAAAGCCCCAACCGGCACCCGCGAGGGCGGCGCCAACGAGGAAATAGCTGGACCAGGTTTCATATTGAATAGTGGCTTTGTCGGTCTTTTGAAACCGGTACACCAGAATTGCGCGGATAATGGTCAAGGAACTCATGGCAGCAAACCAGCCATACACCAGCTCGTGACTGACAATGTTACGCAACATCAGCGTAATAACCAGGGCATTGACAACCGTCGCGATAAAACCAGGCACCGCCTGGTCATAAAGCATTTCCACCTGACTTGCCAGAATATCCCTCTCGCTGGAGAACTGCATAGAACCACCCACCACCTAATTCCTTATCCAAATTATAGTATCTGGAATACAAATTCCGGCGCTACTCCGGAACCCGGACTGTGACAAATGTTTACATCAATTGCCATGCCCGGCATGACCGGTTGATCAATGAAAGTCCCTGGAACGAGCCAGTAATTCGCCGATCAACCCGGAATAGTCATATAAACGACGCGCCAACACATGGATCACCCGACCCTCGCGCTGAATAACACCGTCTACCCGCATCAACCTTGAATCCAGCAACTCGCTGCGCTGCCGTTCGATCAGCTTGCGGTGAACAATGATGTTGCTGATACCGGTCTCGTCTTCCAGCGTAACAAAAATTACGCCCGTTGCCGTACCCGGTCGCTGCCTCGATATCACCAGCCCGGCAATACGTACCGGGTCATCATGACGACACCGCAACAAGTCCCGGGCACTGACAACATGCTGCTTCTGTAAACGGGCACGCAACAACGCCAGCGGATGACGATGCAGGCTCAGGCCCAGGCTGGCGTAATCGGCAACAATGTCCTCGGCTTCGGTTGGTCGTCTCAATAACGGCGAGGCTTCGGCCGGTGTCGAATCCTTCAACAAGACACTGGCCGGCATGATTCCGTCCGCCTGCCAGTAAGCCTTGTGCCGGTTGCCACTGAGGCTGCGCAAGGCATCAGCAGCGGCCAATGCATTCAGTTCCTTGCGATTCAAACCGGCATCGGCAACCAGCTGGTTAACACTGCTAATGCGCCTCTCCTGGCGCAGCGCAACCAGTGAACCTGCTGCTGTCGATGACAGGCCGCCAACCATGCATAAGCCCAGGCGTACGGCCGGCACACCCGCCGCTGTTTTTTCCAGCGTGCACAACCAGTCGCTGGTCAAAACATCGACCGGCCTGATCTCAACACCATGACGTTGCGCGTCCTGTATCAACTGTGCCGGTGCATAAAATCCCATGGGCTGACTGTTCAGCAATGCACAACAAAATGCGGCCGGTTCATGACGCTTGAGCCATGCTGACACGTATACCAGCAAGGCAAAACTCGCGGCATGGGATTCCGGGAAACCGTATTCGCCAAATCCCTGTATCTGGGCAAAGATCTGTCGGGCAAAATTCTCGCTGTAACCACGCGCAGCCATGCCATCAATCAATCGCTGCTCAAATACATCCAGGCCACCACGTCGACGCCATGCTGCCATGGACCGGCGTAAATGATCAGCCTCGCCCGGGCTGAAGCCGGCAGCGACCATGGCCAGCTTGATTACCTGCTCCTGGAAAATCGGCACACCGAGAGTACGCCTCAATACATCGCGCACGTCATCACTGGGATAACTTACCGCTTCCTTGCCCTGTCGCCGACGCAGGTACGGATGTACCATGTCGCCCTGTATCGGACCGGGACGCACAATCGCTACTTCAATAACAAGATCATAAAAACAGGCGGGCTTCAGACGGGGCAACATCGCCATCTGTGCACGCGACTCAATCTGGAACACGCCGACGGTATCGGCCTGCTGAATCATGGCGTAGACCCCCGGGTCTTCCGCCGGGATTGTCGCCATGGTCAGGCGACGACCATCAAAGCCATGGATTAGATCAAAGCACCGGCGGATCGCGGTCAACATGCCCAGCGCCAGGCAATCGATTTTCAGCAAGCCCAGGGCATCGATATCATCCTTGTCCCACTGGATGACAGTACGATCAGTCATGGCCGCATTTTCAATGGGCACCATGGTGGATAATTCATCTCGGGCAATGACAAAGCCGCCGACATGCTGCGACAAGTGTCGCGGAAAACCGAGCAATTCCGTTACCAGCAACATAATGCGCCTGATAACATCGCTGTCCGGGTCCAGCCCGGCTTCACGCAAGCGCTCCGCGGCAATGCACTTGCCATCCCACCACTTGATGGACTTGCTCAGGCGATCCAGCTGGTCCAGGCCAAGCCCCATGGCCTTGCCGACATCGCGTATGGCGCTCTTGGGTTTATAGCTGATAACCGCGGCCACCAACGCTGCCCGGTGGCGGCCATACTTATTATATAGATACTGGATCACCTCCTCGCGCCGGTCGTTCTCGAAATCGACATCAATATCCGGTGGCTCGTTGCGCTCCCTGGATATAAAACGCTCAAACAGCACTTCGATTCGTGCCGGGTCCACCTCGGTAATGCCGAGACAAAAACAGACTATGGAATTGGCCGCCGAGCCGCGACCCTGGCACAGGATCTTTTGGCGCCGGGCAAAACGGACAATGTCATAAACCGTCAGGAAGTACGGCTCGTATTGCAGTTCGGCGATTAACGCCAGCTCGTGCTCGATCAATCCACGCAACTTGTCATCCAGGGCGCCGGACCAGCGCCGCTGTGCGCCCTTGTACACCAGGTGTCGCAACCAGGACGTGGCGGAGAAATCGTCCGGCACAATCTCGCGCGGATACTCGTAACGCAACTCGTCGAGACTGAACCGGCATCGATCAGCAATAGCAATGCCCTGCCGCAACAACGACTCCGGGTACAGCTCGGCCAGGGTTTCACGCTGACGCAAGTGTCGTTCGCCGTTACCGTCAATGGCATGACCCAGTTCCGCTACCGGTGTATTCAGGCGAATGGCGGTTAATAGATTTTGCAGGCTGCGTCGGCCACGACGATGCATGAGTACATTGCCGCAGGCAGTCAGGGGGATGGAATATTGCCGTGATAGCTCAGCAGCCCGCTGCAACAAGGCGGCATCGTCACCACGACGCAATAACGATACACCCAGCCAGGCGCGGTCATTGAAGCGGTTCCGCAACTCACGGCAATGTTCGGCTGTCAGCCCGTCATCCACCATGGCAATCAACAGGCATGAACCGGCATGTTCGTACACATCCGTCATAACCAGTTGGTATTCGCCCTTGTCCGCACGGCGACGCGCCAGGGTGATGAGTTTTGACAGCTGGCCATAACCATGGCGATCCGGCGCCAGCAACACCAGCGTCGGACCATCCAGGGGTTTAAAGTGACTGCCAATAATTATCCGGGTCGGGTTATCACGGGCAGCAACATGGGCGCGCACAACGCCGGCCAGTGAACATTCATCGGTAATGGCCAGCGCCTTGTAACCCAGTGCCGATGCCTGTGCCACCAGTTCTTCCGGGTGGGATGCGCCACGCAGGAAACTGAAATTGGACAGGCAATAAAGTTCAGCATAATCGGGTACACGCGACATGACACAGTACTCAGCCAAAAATGCCGTGCAGGTACCACTGGTTGTCGCTGCGCAGATCACGATAAAGCCAGTAGCACTCGCCATCATGGTTGCAGCCGACATGGTAATCGCGCGCCACATCGTTCCCGTCCCACCAGCCACTTTCAATGCGCTCGGCTGCTGACAACAATAAGCGCCCATGAAACTGCGGCACACCATCATGCGTTGTTAATGGCAATGGCGATAGCAACAGCCACAACGGTCTTGCTGCTGATACTGCGGTATTGTCCAGGCGCCTGGTTGCCTGGCTGGCACAGGCATGTTCCGGTCGATGATCGGCCACGCAATGCAGCCGGTGCATGACATCAGCACCCAGTCGCGCCACCAGCCTGTCCACGAAACGTGGCCAGGCATCCACACTGGATGACTCGGCAAACATGTCTGTAGTCATGGCGCCCTGCTGCAGGAAGCTGTCGGCCTGCAGGATCAGTTCACGTACCGGCGCCGCCAGGTTGACGCGCTCAAGCCGCTCACGAAACAGCGCCAGCCATTGATCAGCCTGGCGCACCATGCGCAAGGAGGACAATTCCACGGATTGCTTCGGTGCGTCTTCTGACACCAGGATTAATACAAGTTGTTGCACCATGGCATCATGTGCAGTCAACACGCCCTGCAGTTCCAGCAACAGGCGTCGCAAACCAAATAACAAGGCCTGCACATCCACGGTTTCGGCAGGCAGTTCAAGTTCCGAGCAAAAGCGCGCAGCGGGTCGATACATTTTCCTGGGGTCCGGCGCCAGCCCGCGCAACCGGTCCAGCTGTTCCAGCCAGGACTTGCCAAAGCGACGCAACATGCCGTCACGCGGCAATACAAAACATTCGGCCAGGGTGCGTATACCCAGTCGCGCCAGTTTTTGTTTATGGCTTTCGGCAACGGGCAATTGCTGCACCGACAGCTTTCCCAGTACCGGCACAACGAAGCGGCGCTGCTCAAGAATCACCGGGTTGCCGGTCATGGCCAGCCACAAGGCTGCCAGTGGCGTCGGTGCCATGGCGCTGGTAACGCTGTAACCCAGCTCGTGGATTTCATGATGAATGGTGTTGCGCAGTGCAGGCAAGGAATGAAACAGGCGCTCGCTGCCGGCCACCTCGATAAATAATGTCGCCGGTAGCTCCAGGCTCAACTGTGAACTGTAGCGATAACAGAAATCGGCCAGCGCCTGAAGTTGCTTTTGTTCACGCGCTGCATCGTATGCCCAGGTTTGCAGATCGGCGCACATGGCCAGCGCCGTGGCAACACTGTGATCACGGCGCACACCTGCCTGCTGCGCCAGCCGGTTGCAATCGACAATAACCTGCCTGCCCTTGCGGGTCTCGTGGATTGCGGCCGCAATCCTGTTGGGCTGCGCCCGGGTGAATCCCTCGAGCGCCAGGTGCGGAAAGTGCAGTGCCAGCCAGATCATCAGCGTTATCCAGAACAACCGGGCGATATAGTGATAATAAAAATATGCAGTTCACCGGGAACACCGGCTTGGTCATTGATGCCAGCCATCGCCAATGGCCACGGCCGCGTGGCTCATGACTACCAGGCAAACCCGGTTTGCCGGATCGGCGGTTGATTACACACAGTTCCGTCGCCTGATCAACTCGTCCCTGTTATGCAGCGCATGGCCAACAATCAGCAGGTTGCCGTTGTTGTCCCTGACACGAAAATCCTTGCTGCCGTAGTCACGCTCGGCAAAGTCGCCAACAAATTCGATATTTCTTGACTGCCACTCTTCGTAAACGGCATCGGCATCTTCCACCCGGATAATACAAACACCGGTACCGGCAAACTCCTTGCGACCTTCGCCAAACTCAATCACCGCGTTGCCACGACTGACCACGCCATAGGCGGGATCCTGCCAGACAATATTGACGTTAAAGCCCAGCCTGTTCTCGTAGAACGCCGCTGTTTCAACAACACTGCTCACCGGCAATACAGGATTTGCCCCGATAAACTGTTTATTCATTTCATGCTCCCTGGTGAAAGAGTGATTTCGGTACAGCGGTTTTCAACATGCCCGCATAATGCGGGCCATTGCCCATCCGGGCATCGCCCAGCACAACCGGGGCCGGCAACCTGTTACCGCGACGCTTGATCAAATCAACAAGCATCTGCCTGTTGCTAAAACGCGCATGAATGCGCAATGCCGCCGGTGACGTGGAGCGACGCCAGGTCTCCGGTCGAAACACAAACAACAATGATTGTGATGCCTCGGCCGCCAGTTGCAGGCGGCGCAAGGCTTTGGGTTCATCCCCGTTCAGCCATAACAGTACAGCTCCGCAGGCATTACTGCGCAATGCCTGCTCGGCTGCCCACAACCCGTCGACCGCCTTTCGGGGATGAACCCGCCACACGTGCTCCAGCACACACCCGGCCTGCTGCAATGTCGGCGCATAAGGTATGTGCGGTGTATTGATCCACAACACCGGTCGCGCAGCAGCGGTGATGGCTGCCAGTGCCGGCAATACCAGGCTGACACTGCCCGCGCCCTGGTCGTGATACAGAATTTCGGTTAGCACGCCCAGCGGCCAGCCGCTGCCGGGCAATACACCGTCAAGCCGGGCGAAGCCCGTTGCCACCACTGCCTGCGCAGGGGCAACACTGCTGCCACGCCAGATATCGGCGCGCTGTAACACGGTATCGAGACTCATAAACGCTGACCATTACGCAACACGCCCACGGCCAGGCCTTCGATGGCAAACTCGTCACGACGCAAGTCCACCTCGATGGGATCAAACCCGTCATTCTCCGGCAACAGTGTCACCTTGCTGCCACGACGCCGGTAACGCTTGACCGTTACCTCGTCATTGATGCGCGCCACCACCACTTCACCACTGCGCGCCTCGGGCGTGCGATGCACCACCAGCAGATCATTATTGAGAATGCCAATATCGCGCATGCTCATGCCGCGCACCCGCAACAGGTAGTGGGCACGCGGTGAAAACAATGCCGGGTCCAGATGGTAATGATCCTCGATATTCTGCTCGGCCAGGATCGGCGCGCCGGCGGCCACGCGACCCACCACCGGCAAACCGGCCACCTCGTTTAACAGGCGAATACCACGCGAGGTGCCGGGCGCAATCTCGATAGCACCCTTTTTTTCCAGTGCCCGCAGGTGGGACTCGGCCGCGTTGGGCGAACTGAATCCCAGCGCCTCGCAAATATCGGCACGCGTCGGCGGATGGCCGTATTCGTCCAGGTAGCGGCGAATCAGGTCGAGGATTTCCTGTTGGCGATCGGTCAGTTTCACGGTAGCTATATATCCATACAGTAGTACTGTAAGTATATACAGCTGCCCGGTGATGGCAAGCCCGATCAATAAATGCTTGAATTGGCACCGGGTTTTTCATCGCCCAGGGAATTCAACTGCAAGGGAGTAACATGTGACCGCATTGACCGAAGGCATTCACCACCTGGGACTGACCGTGCCCGACGTGGAACAAACGGCGACGTTTTTCACCGGCACACTGGGCTTTACCGAGCTGCGTCGACGCCCGGACTACCCGGCCATTTTTATCAGCGACGGCAGCATTATGCTGACCCTGTGGCAGGCACAGGACAATGCGCCAACGATTCCCTTTGATCGCAGGCACAACGTCGGCCTGCATCACTTCGCGCTCAAGGTCGCCAGCCTGGACAGGCTGCAGGAAATACACGCATTACTGAAACAACATACCGACGCCAACATTGAATTTGCGCCAGAGCTGCTACGCGAAGGCCCGGCACAACACATGATGTGTGTCATACCGGGTGGTATACGACTGGAATTTATCTGGCCCGGACAATAACAGCAGGAGGAAGCATGGCCGACAAAACCATTAACGGCAGTTGTTTATGTGGCAACGTACGCTATCAATATAAAGGGGAACCGTTGGCATTCCAGTATTGTCATTGTTCACGCTGCCGGAAGTTTACCGGCTCGGCACATGCCGCCAATATCATCATCAAGCCGGATCAATTCGAATGGCTAAGTGGTGAAGACCAGGTTGGTCGCTATGAACTTCCGGATGCCAAACACTTCGCCACCGGCTTCTGCAAGACATGTGGCTCATCGACACCGTGGATCAACAAAAGCGGTCGCGCCCTGATTATCCCGGCCGGCACGCTCGACGATGACCCCGGAACCCGGCCGGTGCAGAACATATTCTTCGGTAGTCGCGCGCCCTGGTATGTGGATGCCAGTGAATTGATGAAATGGTATGAGCTGCCGGAGAACAAATATTACATCTCGCCACACTAATTAATACCCGTTGTCGAAATCGACAACATAGCTGGCGCGGGCAGGATAATTCATTTTCAGTTTCGCACCTTCACTCTTTACGCCCGATAACTTTCGGGTCTTTGCAATCATCTTCATTGGTGATTTCGTTGATTTAAATCAACGTAACTTGCTATAAAATATTTGTTCAATAGGACTCTGCCGGGCGTTTCTAATATCAGCATATTATAATATAAACATTGGCTACCTGGCAGGAATACTAGCCGCGATGCCATGGGTTGACGCGTTTATAGAGGGTCATGTATATGCATAGATTCTTTATATTGATGATGTTATTAGTATTGCCAGGTTGTGTTACGCAAACCGAGAAAATCGGCGATCAACACCTTGAGGAAATCAAGAGGACGAAAATTGCTGTTTCGTTTTACGATTCAAAAAAGATTTTCCGGCGTATAAATAGTGTCCCATCCCCCTTCTCTCTCACGCCATTTTACGACACCAGTTATGAATCCAGCTGGGTGACCAGCAGCAAGGATATTACCGCCATGCATACTGCGTCGCTTTCCGGGTACGGTCTCGATGTTGTATCAATACATGATGTTTTTGACGCAGAACAAATGGCCACGTTCCTGGATACAGAAAAGAAACTATATGACTATTTTTACCAGGTTTCCTATCTCAATGAATCATGCGAGGTTAACCAGTCATGCTGGTCGACCTATGACAATTCCAAACCGGTGGAACTGGATCCGGGCAGCCGGCAGGCCTTGCTGTCGAAGGATATTAAATTCCTGGTCTGGATAACATGGATTCATCCTCAAATAGTGACCTGGGGAGGATATTCAAGATTCGAACTCGTATATTACATATTGATATATGATATTGAATCCAACAAGAGAATATGGAAAACAAGAATTGGCACTGCGGAGGAACCTGGTATTGAAGCTGACCAATATATCAAACATATCAAAGATGACAATTTTTCCGGACTTCGATTACAGCTCGAGAAAAGCTTTCGATCAAGATACGCATATTGTTCACAAGAAGATCCGGATGGGCGCTGGCCATGGAACAAACTGCCGTGCATTGGCAAGATGATGGGAATTATAGACAAATAGGAATTCTGCGATCACGATGCGGATTCGTTTTCAACACAACAGCGGACAGTATCAGAGCGACTAAAAACAACAGCGCTTAGCAGAATTACAATAGAGCCTGACCCATTTGGTTATTTCGGTTTGATGAGATATGCGCAAATTCAATCGCCTAACAAAGTCTGCACTTTTGCTCTTCCTGGCACTTGCTGCCACAGGATGCCGGCATTCATATGATCGGCTGGATGCAGCAAGCGAATTCCGGAATCATGGATCAAACTACAGCAAAAAACACCAATTCAATAATATCTCACTCAAGTTCGATAACTCCTGGAACGAAATCGGAACCACCGTATTAGTCGATACAACAGTGGTAATCAACGAAGTCACGAGCAAACTGGCGGATTCAGTCAAAATAATTACTCGTGACAAAATTGTCCCTGGCGTGAAGAACACACTAGTGAAATACAGCAACAAGTACGGTATAAAAATCAGCGATTCCGAAACAACATCAGGAAACGATTTCCTTGTCTTGTCTCTGGAAGAAATTTACCTGGGACGCAATAATTCTGTGCGAAACGAGTTATATACAGATTGCAAATATACGGTAAGGTACAAAATCAAGTCCTCCCTTATGAGCAATAACGACATGGTTCACCAGTATACTTCCTGGTATCCTGTATTGCATGCCTGCATGTCTCCATAAAAAACCATTTCATCATTTCAGAAAGACATTCGATTCGAAGTTGACGATAGTATATACAAAACTCTTCATTGGCTTATCGATGATATTTTTCTTATTTGGCACCCGCACAAAATTCCAACCGGCAAGCCACGATGTCGTAACACCGGCGAACTATGGCTCCCGGATCATGCGCTCAGGCCGACACATGGTGACGGGCTTGTCTATCGCTCCGATACGCCAGCACCTCGTCTCCAGTGGGAATCTCTCGAACAAATGCTGGAAAGAACCGGCAGTACCGGCATTGCCGGACAAATCAGCAATGTCGCCTACGATTTCAAGCTTTACCGTGAATGGTGCGAGCCTTGTTCAAACCGTGCGAAGAAATGCTATGCGGAAAAACTGGTAGAGACCGATGGGCTCAATGACCCGTATATCCTGCTCGATACACAGCTTGGTTACTGCAACAGTTATTTCTGGACGGTGAGGGCAAGGTTTCAGTATGGTGAAATGACTCGGGTTACGGAGTGGGCGGGTAACTACGATTTTAATAACAAGTGGTTCGACCAGGGCGATATTTATCACTTGTTCGAAGACGGTTCACCGGCGCCAGTTTACAGAAGACTGGGGAAACCCCTGCCGAAACCCCTGCTTATGATACTGTTCACCCCAAAAGAACCATGGAGTGAAGTCTGTACCATTCAGTCCACTATTGATTACCCTGAATTGTTCAAAAACTACTACGTGTTTCCCGGCTCTGATAAGATTGGGGTTACCGGTAAACGCGTTCAACAGACCCATGCGTCATTGGGTCATTTAATACAATTAGATTATCTTGAATTCCAGCATTGCATGCACCACGACAAGGAGTTGTGCACTGATCCGGAGGAAATGGACAAGTCCAGGATACGGTTCACAAAATGCATCAAACACAATATCCTGGAATCTCTTCCGGGTGCGGTCTTGCTGGATGGAAGAATACTTCCTGGCTGGCCGCCAGTCTCCAACAACACTCACACCGGTGTTTCAGATTACATTATTTCCATGCGAGTCAAAGTATTACTCGACAACGATATAAATAACCCAATGCCCGGTAGTTGCGTTACTGTCGGCCCACAATTCGATATACACAAACCAGCCTCAGCAGTGGTTCATGCCGAAATCTTGCGAACATCTGACCAGGAAAGGGTGGGAGTCCTGGAAGCCAATTCTTTCGCCCTGAACAAACACGTTATCGCTTTTCCGCTGCCCCTTGTTATTCCCGTTGACCTGAGTGCTCTCACTTTATCAGACCGCGCTTGCGCGGCATTCGGCAAAAGCATTGGCAGTTTTTTGGCCGGAAAAGGCAATGACTATATTCAAGCACGATGAAGTAATACTGACACAAAACCTGGCTCGAGAATCAAACACTGTCATCGCCCGTTCCACAGCTGTCTTGCTCGCATGCGATCCATGCCCGGTCAACCGACACGGTCCAACTCGACTAAAGACAATGGTGAGCAGGCCAAGCTCACTCTGGTCTGACCCTTTTTGTTTACTTTAGGTTTTTGGTAATTCGTCCGCCGACGAGCCAGTCCGACCAGATCCTTACGGCCCACCGACCCCGGTTGATAGCCTCATCGCTGCAACGAAGGCAGGCTGCCTATACAGGCCCTGATTGCATCAGCTATCCGGTCCCGATCAGCATCACCGGGGACCATCACAGACAGATACTTTCCTGGTACGCACGATGGGCTATTGAATGGAATAGTCATTTTATCCAGGACATCATCGTTACGCTGGTCTTTCGCATTTTGTGGTGGCGACGCATTCCGGGCAAATGGCCTGAGAAAATGCCCATGCTCATGCTCCTTCCTGAATGCTTTCATGGCGATCCGAATCTGCTCCTGTATTTCCTTTGCCACGATTGCTCTTCGTTCAAGAATTTCACGTTCATACCTGGCATCAATCGCCCGGTCATAAAAATATACCCGAAGCGCATGAAATTCATGCTCGTCGGAGAAATGGTGCCCTGAAACACTGAATTGTTCTTCCTGGTCGACAAAATCATCCCGAGTGCTGATGCTGTGTACCGCCGAGGCGATGTCGCCAGTCTCATCCGCAGATTGATCAAAAGGATCATGCTCGATGTCCTGAACATCAAAAGCCCCTGGTGTTTCGACACTATGCCTGTCCAGCACAAGCTCGGCTACCCGATCAGCAAACCTGTCAAGCTGAACACCAATCGCATCAATACTGATTGCACCATTCGCGGATGAAAGAATGAATTCCAGTTCAAACCTGTCATTGATGGAAGCCGCGCAATCACGGGAACAAAGAGTGATACGCGCCGGCGCAAAGCATCCCTTTTCAATCTGCTGATCGATCAATATCCGGGTTTGCTCGGCGCTCCTGCCATATAGACGCCATCCTTTTCCAGGGCTGTATTCAAATTTATGCGCATACTCGGGTTCAGCATAGTCAAGATCATCCAGGCACAAACTCCCGGAACGGCGAAATTCATCGACTATCTGATTTATCCACGGAACCGAAGGACCCAGGTTGCGCCGATAGGCACTCTCCTCCTCCGTGAAAAAACTGTCGTCGTCGACGATATGGCTGATGTTGCTAATGATCGAAAATCGGTAATAACGTGATTCATAGCTGAATCCTGGTGCACCACTCATGGTTGACTTCCAATTGAAGCATTAAAAGGATATGGATCAAAAGAATCAGACCCTACTGAACTCTTTTTGTTTTATTTTGATTCCCGGTACCGAACCCGGCACACTATTCAAGGCCCCGCCACATCATGCTCCCGGTCTTCAAAGCTGCAGCCATGCTCATGAATATGACCGGGATAACGCGCCTTGAAGGATTCGCATAACTCCTGTCGGCTCAGCCAGGTGCCTTGCTCTGACAGGC
>Ga0224501_10000133_pt1 | contig 75010 bp, 63 predicted proteins | sample SF_Oct11_sed_USG_4_FD_169105 | JGI IMG/M metagenome (GOLD analysis project Ga0224501, IMG submission 169105) | Sediment microbial communities from San Francisco Bay, California, United States - SF_Oct11_sed_USGS_8_1 | ecosystem: Environmental > Aquatic > Marine > Sediment | place: USA...
CCTGGAGTGAGTCCCCGCCGGCGGGTCACGATCCCCGCGACCCGAAATCCATTTCGGACACGCGGGTCCGAAATGTCCCGCGCATCCCTTGCCTGGTGGGGTCACCGGTGGGATAATCGGTGTTCTCGTGAATGATTGTGCGTCTACGTCGAGGACGGTGATGTCGGGTCCATCTCCCTCCATCCGAAGCAGGGTCCGACAGCTGCTGGGGGCGGTCGCCACGGTGATGCTCCTGGTCGTGGCGGTGATGGCCTATGGCGATTCCCGCAACGAATGGCGGCAGGTCGACTCCCAGATGGCCACGCTGGCGCTCGTGGTCGCCGAAGACGTCCAGGACTTCCTGGACGATTCGGAGGCGATCCTGGAGGCCCTGGGCTCCCGGGCGCGCGATTTCATCGCGTCGGGTGAGAGTTGCGGCGTGTGGATCAGGGACGTCCAGGCGCTCATGCCCCGCTTCGCCAATGCCGGGGTGGTGCTTCCGTCCGGGGAGATGGTGTGCTCACCCCTTCTCGGGTCGGGGGAGCGGGTGTCGTACGCGGACCGGCCCTGGTTCCGGCGCACCATGGAGACCGGTCGTTTCACCGCGGGTTCTCCCAGGAAGGGGAGGATCACGGGGAGTTGGTCTCTGGCCCTGGCTGCTCCCATCAAAGGGGAGGATGGCGCGACGGAGGGCGTCGTGGTCCTGGGGATGGACCTGGTCGGGCTGCGGCGTCTCCTGGTGCGCCGCGATCTCCCCGGTGGCGCCGTGGTGACGCTCACCGACCGCGAGTCGACGGTCATTTCGCGCACACGCGATCCGGAGCGGTACATCGGGAGCAAGGCCCCCCGGTCCGCCGGATACGTTCCGCCTCCCGAGGAAGGCGCGGGAGCCCTGGCGTCGGCCGAGTCGTTGGAGGGAGAAGAGTTCGTGTGGGGGGTGGCGGACATCTCCTCCGTGGGGTGGCAGGTCTTCGCCGGCGTCCCGAAGGACCAGATCATGGGACCGGTTCGCCGGTTGGTGATGATCTATCTGCTGGTGGCCGCGGTGGGAAGCTTCCTGATCTTCCTGCTCGCCGGAAGGGTCCGGGACGACATCCTGGGCCCCCTGGACGACCTCAGGGAACGCATCCATGCGTCCCTCATGGACACGAGGGCGGAAGTTCCCGAAACGGGGCCGGAAGAAGTCGCCGAGGTGGCTCGCGACTTCAACCGGACCATGCGGGCGTGGGCCGAGGCCCAGTCCGGCGTGAAGCGCCTGTCCAGCGCGGTGGAGCAGTCCGCGGATCCGGTGATGATCACCGATCGCGGTGGAGCCATCGTGTACGTCAACCCTGCCTTCCAGTTCGTCACGGGATACTCGGCCGCTGAGGTCAGAGGGAAGAGTCCGAGCGTTCTGAGGTCCGGAGTCCACCCGGGTACCCTGTACCAGGAGCTGTGGACGACCATCCGGTCCGGCTCCCCGTACCGCGGCGTGTTCACGAACCGACGCAAGGACGGGAGCCTGTATCAGGAGGAGAAGACGATCACGCCGGTGTTGGACGAAGCCGGTGAGATCACGCATTTCGTGTCGTCGGGGAGGGACGTGAGTGCCCAGGAGGAGCTCCGGCGGAAGATCCGGGAAACGGAGAAGCTGGAGGCGCTCTGGCAGCTCGCCCGAGGAATCGCCCACGACCTGAGGAACGTGGTCACGGTGGTGGGCGGGCACGTGCAACTCCTGGCGCTGGATCTGGAGGAGGCCGAAGCGTCGTGGGGTCAGGGCAGCCTCCAGGAGATCTCCCGTGGGGTGGAGATGGCCACGGCTCTGGCCGGACAGCTCCTGACGTTCAGCGGAACCACGTCCGCGCACGACACGGTGGTGTCCGTCAACGAAGTGCTCGGTGCGCTCGAGTCGTTCCTGACCGGGGTGCTGCCCAAGACCGTCCGGCTCTCCATGGAGCTGGATGGAGACGTTCCGCCGGTGTGGATGGATCGAAGCCGGCTGGAACAGCTCCTGATGAACCTGGTGGTCAACGCGCGCGACGCCATGCCCTCCGGAGGAGACATCACCATCCGGACAAGCCGGACCGCCGAGGGACGCGGCGTGGTCATCGAGGTGGTCGATACGGGTGAGGGGATGGACGAATCCGTGCGGGAGCGGGTGTTCGACCTCTTCTTCACGACGAAGAAGGAGGGGACCGGACTGGGGTTGGCGACCGCGCACATCGTGGTGAACGAGGCGGGTGGGACCATCGGCGTGGAGAGCGCGCCCGGACGGGGTACGACGTTCAGCGTCGTGCTCCCGGCCACGGATCGGGTGGCGAAGATCCAGGAGACCGTCGATGACTTCACGTCTTCGGATCCGGCGGTCCACCGCATCCTGGTCGTGGACGACGTGGAGGCGTTGGGGCGTCTGGCACGGCGGGTCCTGGAGCGGGAGGGGTACTCCGTGGAGGTGGGCGCGTCGGTCCAGGAGGGGCTCACCCTCGCCCGCTCCGCGGGAGACGAGTTCAGCCTCGTATTGACGGATCTGAACCTGCCGGACGGGAGAGGCACGGATCTCTACGATGCCCTTCGCGAGAGCCATCCCGGGCTCAGGGTGCTCTTCATGAGCGGCTTCGCGGGTGGCGTGGACGAGTGGGACCGGATCGTCGAGATGGGACACCCCGTGCTGTCCAAGCCGTTCGCGCCCGCCGATCTGGTGCAGGAGGTCCGCCAGGCCCTCCATGCCCGGGTCACCTCTTGACCGGAACCTCCCGACAGCGTCGTTTGCGGAGTATTCCGTCCCACCCACGCCGGTCGTGTGCATGAGCCTGAAGAAGAACTACGCGGGATACGAGTCGTACTCCTATCTGGACGCCGACTCGGACTTCAAGACCTTTCCGCTGGCGGACGAGCTGGAGCGGGTACACCCCTTTCGCGTTCCCCTCACCGACGAGGAGGAGGGCCGTACGCGCGAGCTCATCGAACGGTTCGTCTTCGTGTCGCTCCACGAACACCTGGGGGTCTTTCCCGACCGCATCGAGGACACGCCCGAGTACGTGCGGCACGGGAGGATGTCGACGGCGTTCAAGGGCCTGGCCGCCTCCCATTGGGACTGCGTCTTCGACAACCTCATGGACGGGATCTGCACGATCCACTCCCGATCGGGATGGCAGTGGGACGACGTGCTCCACGACCTGGGGATGAGGATGTGCGACCTGGCGCACCAGGACTTCCTCGTCCACTGCCGGCGCGTGGAGGACATCCTGCGGGCGCATGACGAAGGGAGGATCGCCTGGGTGGCCTCCATGGAGGGCGCGGCCATGATCGAGCACGAGGTCGACCGCATCGACCTCCTGTACGGGTTCGGCGTCCGCGCGCTGGGGATCACCTACTCCGAGTCCAACGCCCTGGGGAACGGGCTCAAGGAACGTCGGGACGGGGGGCTCACCGCCTTCGGGCGCCGGGCCGTGGAGCGCATGAACAAGGTGGGGATGCTCATCGACTGCTCCCACTGCGGCGACCAGACCACCCTCGACACCATCGAGTGGAGCGAGAAGCCCATCGTCCTCTCCCACATCGGTGCCCGTGCCCTGTGGGAGTCCAACCGTCTGGCGCCCGACGAGGTGCTCGAGGCCTGTGCCGCCAAGGGGGGAGTGATCGGGATCGAGGCCGCCCCCCACACGACACTCACCTGGGATCGGCGCACCCACGACCTCGACGCCTTCATGGAGCACTTCGAGTATGTGAAGAGCCTGGTGGGGATCGACCACGTGGGGTTCGGTCCGGACACTCTGTACGGCGATCACGTGGGACTGCACCGCGTGTACTCGGCCAACCTCTCCCTCAAGGAGTCGCGGGGGAGCGGGAAGACGGGGCGAGACCAGTCCCACGAGCCCGTGGAGTACGTGAAAGGGCTGGAGAACCCCACCGAGGGCTCGTACAACATCGTCCGCTGGCTGGTGAAGCACGGGTACTCCGACGAGGACATCGAGAAGGCGATGGGAGGGAACGCCCTGCGGCTCCTGAGGGAAGTCTGGGGATGACCCGTTTCCGGACGGCACTCTTCCTCGCGGCTGCCGTCCTCGCGCCTCCGCGGACTCCCGTGGAGGGGCAGGGGTGGGTCCGGTCCGTGGGGATGGAGGTATCCCTCCTTTCCGGGACGGGGGACGCGGTGGTGGAGATGACGTACGACTTCGGTGGGGTCGCGGCCGGTGATCCCGTGCCCTTCCGGATCCTCGCCTTCGCGGGCGCGCAGGTGGACACGGTGGAGTTCGGTTGGCGGGATGGAGGGGCGGCCCGATCGGTCCCCCTCGTTCCGGTCCGGGGCGCTCTCGACACCCTGACCATTCCGTGGGACGTCGGCCCCGAAGGGATCCCCCTGCGGGTACGCTACCATGTCGCCGATGCCGTGGAAGCCGAGGGTGCGGGGATGCTTCGCATCCACCTTCCGGTGCTGGCCCCGGCATGGCCTCCGCAGGAGGCGGAGCCGGGCCTCTTCCGAGCGCGGGTACCGGTCCCGCCCGAGTGGGTGGTCACCGAGTCCTTCCCGACCTCGCTGTCGGGGGGAGGCGGGGAGCCGAGCATCACCCTGGCCGTGGTTCCCTCGGTGGTCACACTCCGCGTGCGCATCGGGGACGCGCGTGGGGTCACGCTTCCGCTGATCCTGGACGCGGCCGCGCTGGCCGTGCTCCTCGTCTTCGCGGGGTTGGGATGGCGCCACCTGAGGGTGACGGGATGAAGGGGCCGGGCTTCCTGTTCTGGGGCCTCTTCCTGGCGTGCGGGCTGGTGGTGACGGCGTACGTGGTGTGGATGTGGTGGGAGGAGCGCCGATGAGCATCCAGGTCACGGTATTCGCGGCCTACTTCGTGGTGGTGTTCGCCATCGGGTGGCTCAGCCTGCGCCGTACCCGGACGGAAGAGGACTACTGGATCGCCGGAGGGCGCCTCGGCTGGTTCATCGGCGGCGCCACGGTGGCGGCCACGCACACCAGCGCGGGAACCTTCGTGGGGACCATCGGCGTGATGTACACCGCCGGATGGTCGTTCGGGTGGGTCCTCCTCTCCATCCCCCTCGCCTACTGGTTCGTCGCCGCCGTCCTCGCGCCGCGCTTCACGCGGGTGCGCCAGCTCACGCTCCCCGCCTTCATGGAGGACCGGTACTACAGCAAGGGAGTGCGGGGGCTCGCCGCGGGGATCGTGCTCATCGCCACCGTGGTGTACATCCAGGCGCAGATCGTGGCGGGGGGGCTCATCGCCAACATCGTGTTCGGGGTTCCCACCGAGTGGGGGATGCTGGGATTCACCGGTATCCTCCTGGCGTACACGGTCATCGGAGGGATGATCGCGGTGGTGTACACCGACGCATTCCAGCTCGTCGTCATGCTCCTGGGGGTCCTGTTCGCCCTCCCGCTGGCGGTCCGGCAGACGGACGGGTTGGACAACCTCCTCTACCTGGTGGAGTCGGCGCACCCCATGGTCTTCTCGTGGGGGACGCTTCCCGGGACGCTCCTGTTCACCATGGGGTTGGCGTTCTTCCTGGGATCCATCGCCACCCCGGAGCGGCTCATCCGCCTGTACGCGATGAAGGACATGAAGACCATCCGGCGGGGGATGCTCTTCGCCCTGGTGGCCATCACCGGGATCAACCTCATCGTCTTCGTCCTCGCCCTGGCCGCCATCGTCCTCTTTCCGGCGCTCCCCACGGGGGATCTGGCCATGCCCATGGTGGCCACCGCGGTACTTCCGCCCACCCTGGGCGCGGTGATGCTGGCGGCCATCACCGCGGCCATGATGTCCACCGTGGACTCCCTGCTCATCGTGGCGGGGTCGGCGCTGTCGGTGGACATCTACCAGAACCTCATCCACCCCGACGTGACCCCCCGCCGCCGCATGGTCGTCGACCGGATGGGGATCGTGGTGGTGGGGTCCGTGCCCGTGATCCTCCTTCTCAGCGGGGTCGGGGAGGGGGAGTTGGTCCAATTCATCGTGCTCCTCTTTTCCGCCCTGATGGCCTCGAGCTTCGTGGTCCCGGTGGTGGGAGGGGTCCTGTGGAGGCGCGCCACCAAGGAGGGGGCCGCCGCGGCCATGCTGGGAGGAGTGTCCACCACGCTGACGTGGGAGGCGTACGGCCCCGAGCACATCGACCCGGTACTTCCCGGCTTCCTGGTGTCCGCCGTACTGTGGACCGTGGTGAGCCTCCTCACGCCACCCCCGCCCCGCGGTGCGGTGGATCCGTACTTTTCCGACGCCGTTGCCCAGGAGATGGACCCATGAGCGTGCGTAGATCATTCCCGGTATTCATGGTCGCGGCCGTGCTCTGCGCCGGCTCCCCGACCGCGGCCGCGACCCAGGTCGTGACGGATTCCCACCGCCGTGCGGCGGAGCGGCTCATCGCCGCGGCCACCGCGGACCACGCCGCCTACGAGCGGCTGGCCGAGCTGGTGGACCGTTTCGGACATCGCCTCTCCGGATCCGCGAGCCTGGAGCAGGCGTTGGACTGGATCCTCGAGGAGATGAAGACCGACGGACTGGAGAACGTGCGGGGAGAGCCCGTGATGGTCCCGCACTGGGTCCGGGGGGAGGAGTCGCTCACCCTCACGTCGCCTCGGGCGCGCACACTCCCCATGCTGGGACTGGGAGGGAGCATCGGCACCCCCGCAGGAGGGATTCGCGCCCAGGTCCTGGTGGTGGGAAGCCGTGAGGAGCTCGAGGCGAGGGCGGACGAGGCGCGGGGGCGCATCGTGGTGTTCGACGTGCCGTTCACGAACTACGGGGAGACGGTCCAGTACCGGGGGAACGGCGCCGTGTGGGCCGCCCAGGCCGGGGCCGTGGCGAGCCTGGTGCGCTCCGTGGGTCCGGCTTCGCTCCAGACGCCGCACACCGGTGGGATGCGGTACGACCCCGACGTCCCGAGGATCCCCCACGCCGCCCTCACCGTGGAAGACGCCCAGATGCTCCACCGCATGCAGGAGCGGGGCGAGCGCATCGAGGTACATCTCTCCATGGAGGCGCAGACCCTTCCCGACGCACCCTCACGGAACGTCGTCGCCGAGATCGTGGGCTCCGAGTTCCCCGACGAGGTGGTGGTTCTGGGGGGGCACAGCGACTCGTGGGACGTCGGCCAGGGAGCCATGGACGACGGCGGCGGGATCGTGGTGGCCTGGGAGGCGGTGCGGCTCATGAAGGCTCTGGGGCTGCGTCCCCGGCGCACGGTGCGCGTCGTGTTGTGGACCAACGAGGAGAACGGCTTGCGTGGCGGTACCCGGTACGCGGAGGACCACGCCGACGAGCGCCACGTCCTGGCCATGGAGTCGGACGGTGGCGTGTTCAAGCCCGCGGGATTCGGGTTCACGGGGTCCGACCGTGCGTACGAGATGGTGCGGGAGGTGGGGCGGCTTCTCGACGGAATCGGATCGGGGACCATCACCCGGGGTGGCGGCGGGGCGGACATCGGCCCCCTCATGCGGACGGGGGTGCCCGGGATGGGGCTGAGCGTGGACGGGACGAAGTACTTCTGGTACCACCACACCGACGCCGACACCATCGACAAACTGGATCCCGACGAGGTGGCGCTCTGCGTGGCCACCATGGCGGTGATGGCGTACGTGGTCGCGGACCTCCCGGAGGCCCTGCCACGCTGAGGAGGGCAGGGTACGCTCAAGTTCCGGGCCCGCGCCACCGAGACTCTTGAACAGGCGCCGGCATGGCCTGGTCTCGAAGCGGATCAAAATACAGATAACCGACCGTTATATACGCGTCCGGCTCTCGATACGGCCTCCGGCTCGAACCCCCGTCCATCTCGCATGGACGGGGGTTCGGCGTATCCGGTCAACGGCGGCGGAGTTCCTCGTCGTCGCGCCTACGTGGAGCCGGCGTCTCCACCCTCCCGGGGGCTCGGGAACTCCTTCGACACCCCACTACCGTCCGGTCACGAAGGGGGCGTTGGTCACGTTGGGTCCGACACCCTCCTTGGACGCGGCCACCATGCGCGCCACCTCCTCCATCATACGGGCGTTCTCGATGACGATCCCGTCCTTGATGGTGTGGACGATGCCGCTGGTCCGGACCATCTCACCGTCCCGGAGCGTCAGCGCGCCGAAGGAATAGAGGAAGCGCAGATTGTACGCCGGGTTTCCGTCCACGATGACGAGATCCGCCAGGTACCCGGGGCGCACCAGCCCCAGGCGGGGCTGACGGAGCGTCTCGGCGGAGTTCCTGGTCGCGGACTTGATCACCTCCAGCGCGTGCATCCCCGTCTCCCGGAGGAGCTGGAGCTCCCGGACGTTGCTGAATCCGGGGGTCGCCCAGATGTAGTTGTCGTCGGTTCCGTAGGCGACACGCCCGCCCCGCCGGTTGAACTCGTAGATGAGATCGCCCCAGAGGTCGAAGGCGTCGTACCAGTACTGCTCGTCCTCGCTGGACCAGTCGTAGTGGAAGGACCCATGGAAGGACGGATTGGGGAGGTTCCATTCCGTGAGCGCCTGGTGGGTGTACTTCTCGTGCCAGGGGAGGCTCTGGGCGCGGAGGATGTCCCGGTTGGCCTCGTACACCACGCGCGTGGGGAGCATGGTCACTCCGCACGCCACCATGGAGTCGGCCACGGTGGTGAGGAGCCGCTCCCTGGCGGTGGCGCCCGCCTCCTCCCACACCTTTCCGGCGTGGCGGAAGCGCATGAGCTCGTCGTTGAAGTTGTAGTCCCTGGGAAAGTCCTGCACCTGACGCCCCAGCGCCGACTCGGCGTAGCCGTAGTGGTGCTCGATCATGGTGGCGCCCAGGCAGGCCGCGTTCACCGCGTCCACCACGGCGTTGGTGGAGGGTGGGAGGTGGATGGTGGTGATCCCGCCGGCGTCCCAGACCCCCCGGGCGACCGCGCCGAAGAGGTCGCGGTCCCAGGTGACGCTCCCCAGGCTCACCACGTGGGCGCCCTTTTCCGCCATCTCCCGGGCGATGCGTTCGGCGTTGGCCGGGTTCTCCAACTCCTCGCGCGAGAGGTCCAGGCCGGATCCCCACCCCCAGATGGGGTACATGCGCGGCGCCAGGATCTCGTTGCTCGCGCTGCGGGCCGCCTCCGCCATGGCGGACTCGAGCCCCCGGTCCGGGGCCGGCACCAGGGTGGTCACGCCGTGGGCGAGCTTCGTGTAGTACACGTACTCGATCTCCATGGGCTCCGTGCGCAGATGCATGTGGAGATCGATCATCCCGGGCATGACGTACATCCCGGTGGCGTCGATGACCCGGTCGCCCGTGGCCCGCGCCGACTCCCCGCGGCGTTCGGCCGTGACCGGATCGAAGGGCGTCATGGACTCGATGACGTTCCCGCTGATGACGATGTCGTAGGGTCCGGCCGGGGGTCCGCCGTGTCCGGGGATGACCATGGCCCCACGGATGACCAGCCGGTCGTACGGTCCTTCGGCCAGGTCACCGAACGTGCGCGTCTGCACGGGGGCCGGACGCGCGGTGGAGACGGCGCGGACCGCGCTCGACGCCTGGCCGGCGGTGGAAGAGGGGAGGAGCGGCATCGCCAGGAAGGCGAGGACGCAGACGACGGATACGGGACGCATGGCGACCTCCGATGGTGGGGATGGGTTCCGCCAAGGTGTCGGGGCGGCGGTGTTCCGGCAATACGGGACATCGTGTGCCTCGACTTGACGCCGGACGGGATGGTTCGGGAGGTTGGAGTCGTCGTGGGGGCCGTGCGCGGGCCTCCGTCCCTCCCATCCACGGAACGCGGTATGGAATTCGGCTGGAATCCTTCCCTGTGGGCCTCCAGGGTCCCCTTCGGTCTGGGGAAGGAGAAACCCCACCACTTCCGGGACATGCTCCGCATCGCGTGGGAGAACCGCGACGAGATGGAGTACGCCATGCGCATCCTCGACAAGGGGGTGTGCGACGGGTGCGCGCTGGGCACCACCGGGATGAAGGACTTCACCCTGGACGGCGTCCACCTCTGCACGGTCCGACTGGAGCTTCTGCGCCTGAACACCATGGGGGCCTTCGACCCGTCCGTGGTGGCCGACGTGGCCTCCCTCGAGGGACTTTCGGGAGAGGCACTGAGGAAGCTCGGGCGCATCCCCGTTCCGCTGATCAGGCGAGCCGGCGATCCGGGATTCACCCCCATCGGATGGGAGGAGGCCATGGGGCTCCTGGCCGGGAGGGTGCGGGACACCGACCCCCGGCGCATGGCCTTCTATCTCACCTCCCGGGGGATCACGAACGAGGTCTACTACGCCGCGCAGAAGGTGGCGCGCTTCCTGGGTACGAACCACGTCGACAACTCGGCGCGCATCTGTCACGCTCCGAGTACCACGGCGCTCAAGCGATCCCTGGGGGTCGCGGCGTCCACCTGCTCGTACAGCGACTGGATCGGCACCGACCTCCTGGTGTTCTTCGGTTCCCACGTGGCGAACAACCAGCCCGTCGCCACCAAGTACATGTACCGGGCAAAAGAGCAGGGTACGCGCATCCTCATGGTGAACGCCTTCCGCGAGCCCGCCATGGAGCACTACTGGATTCCCTCCATCTTCGACAGCGCGCTGTTCGGAACGCGCCTCTGCGACGAGTTCTTCCAGGTGCACCAGGGTGGAGACGTGGCGTTCCTCGACGGGGTCCTCAAGCATCTGGTGGCGCGGGGCGCGGTGGACCGTGGCTTCGTGGAAGGACACACCGAGGGCTTCGACGACGTGTGCGCCGCGCTGGAGGCGCAGCCGTGGGAAGATCTCGAGCGGTTCAGCGGCGTTCCCCGCGCGGAGATGGAACGTTTCGCGGAGCTGGTGGCCGGAGCCCGCAATGCCGTCTTCGTGTGGAGCATGGGGATCACCCAGCACCGTTTCGGCGTGGACGCCGTGCAGGCCATCGTCAACCTGGCGCTCGCCCGGGGGTACGTGGGGCGCGAGAAGTCCGGCCTCATGCCCATCCGCGGCCACAGCGGGGTGCAGGGGGGCGCGGAGGTGGGAGCGGTGCCCTGGTCCTTCCCCGGTGGACGGGCGGTGGGCGAGGAGGGCGCCGCGGAGATGACGGCGCTCTGGGGCTTCGACGTCCCTCCGTGGCGGGGGCTCTCCGCGGTGGAGACCGTACACGCGGCGCACCAGGGTGGAATCGACCTCCTGTGGGCCATCGGCGGCGACTACCTCGGCACCCTCCCCGATCCGGCGTACTGCCGGCAGGCGCTGGAGCGCGTGCCGCTGCGCGTGCACCAGGACATCGTCCTGGCCCACCAGATGTTCGTGGACACCACGGACACGGTGCTGGTCCTTCCCGCCACCACGCGGTACGAGCAGCCCGGTGGAGGGACGGAGACCTCCACGGAGCGGCGCATCTACTTCTCCCCGGAGATCCCGGGACGCCGCATCCCCGGCGCGCGCTCCGAGTGGGAGGTGCTGGCGGATCTCGCCCGGCGCGTCGATCCGGAGCGGGCTCCCGCCCTCGGCCTCCACGACGCCCGGTGGATCCGTGAGGACATCGCGCGGGCGGTCCCCTTCTACGACGGGATCCAGCGGCTCCGACACGCGGGGGACGCGATCCAGTGGGGCGGTCCCCGGCTGTGTGAGGGAGGCCGTTTCGGCCTCCCCGGCGGAAGGGCGCGCTTCCACGTGGCCATCCCACCCGAGACGGATCTTCCCGAAGGTCGCTTCCACCTCAGCACCCGGCGCGGAAAGCAATTCAATTCCATGGTGCAGAAGGAGCGCGACCCCATCACCGGGGGGATGCGCGATCACGTGTTCATGGCGGAGGCCGATGCGCGCCGCCTGGGCCTGGCGGAGGGAGATCCGCTCACGCTCCGCTCCGAGGTGGGGGTCTTCCACGGGCGCTGCCGCATCGCCCCGGTGAAGGAGCGCAATCTCCAGGTGTTCTGGCCGGAAGCCAACCCGCTCATCCGGAGGGACGTGGTGGAGCCGCAGTGCGGGATCCCGGACTTCAACGCCGTGGTGCAGGTGTTCGCGGGGAAGGGAGACGGATCGCCGTGATGGGGCGGCGCGGGGCCACTCGGACGCTGCGCGTGACGCGTTACCGCGAGGGGGGTGCCGAGCGGGTGCGCGAGTCCCTGGCCGTGGAGGAGCCGCTGGAGATCCGGGTGGCGTGGACCGTTCCGGGTGGAGAGCGACGCTCGGAGCAGCTCACGGTGACCATGCGGACCCCCGGCGACGACTTCGACCTGGTGGCGGGGTTCCTCTTCGCCGAGGGCGTGGTGTCCGGGCGCGACGAGTTGGGTGAGCTCACCTACTGCCGTGGGGACGACACCCAGGAGTACAACGTGGTGGAGGCCCGCCTCCGCGCCGGGGTGGGGTTCGACGCGCCGTCACACCGGCGTCACTTCATGACCTCGTCCAGTTGCGGCGTCTGCGGGAAGGCATCCCTCGACGCGGTGGCCGACACGGGATGCGTGGTGCTTCCCGGAGGCACCGTGCGGGTGGAGCCGGCGCTCCTCCCGGACCTTCCCCGGCGTCTCCGCGACCGCCAGGAGGGATTCCACCGCACGGGAGGGCTTCACGCGGCGGGGCTGTTCACCCCCGAGGGCGAACTGGTCGATCTCCGCGAGGACGTGGGGCGGCACAACGCCGTGGACAAGGTGCTGGGGCACGAGTTCCTGGGCCCGGGCCTCCCCGCCACCGAGCGGGTCCTGGTGGTGAGCGGGCGGACCTCCTTCGAGATCATCCAGAAGGCCGTGCGGGCGGGGGTGCCGGTGGTGGTGGCGGTGGGCGCGCCTTCCAGCCTGGCCGTGGAGCTGGCCCGGCGGTTCGGCCAGACGCTGGTGGGCTTTGCTCGCGACGGGGGGTTCAACGTGTACGCCGGCGCGGAGCGCCTGGGTTGAGCGCGCTCATGGGGGTGGTTCTGGCGGGAGGGCGGGGCCGCCGCTTCGGGGCGCCCAAGGCGGACGCGCGCGTGGGTGGGTCCACCCTGGCGCACCGGGCGGTGTCGGTCCTGACGGAGGTGTTCGACACGGTCGTCGTGGTGTCCTCGCTCCCGGTGGCGCCTCCTCCCGGTGTGCCGGTGATTCCCGACGTCGTCGCCGACGCCGGCCCCATGGGTGGGCTCCACGCCGGCCTCGTCCACGCCGCGGACGCGGGGTTCGGCGGGGTGTTCGTGCTGGCGTGCGACCTCCCCCTCATGGAGGCGCGGGTGGTCGCGGCGGTGGCGGCGTCCTGGTCGGGGGACGGCGCCGTGGCGGCCCCGCGGGCGGACGCTCCGGGTGTGGAGACGCTGTGCGCCGCGTACGGCGTGGGGATCCTCGCCGAGATCGAGGGGCGCCTGGCGGCGGGGGATCTCGGCCTCCAGGATCTCTTCGCCTCGGTGGGAGGGAAGGTCGTACGCGTCGAGGCGTTCGAGGCCGACACGGACGCCTTCTTGAACGTGAACACCCCCGCGGACCGCGATCGAGCGGAGAACCTCCTGGCCCGGCGTGGAAGGGACTCCTCATGAACCGATCCTCTCCCGTCGTGGTCTGCGTCACGGGGAAGAAGAAGTCCGGAAAGACCACCACCACGGTGGGGCTGGTGGAGGAACTCGTCCGACGTGGACATCGCGTCATGACCGCGAAGCACGGACACGGGTTCGCGCTGGACACGGAAGGGACGGACTCCTGGCGCCACCGGCACGAGGGCGGGGCCCATCGCGTGGTGCTGGCCGGCCCGCGGGAGATGGCGGTGGTGGGGGAGTGGGGGTCTTCCGGCGAGGCGGGGTTGGAGGAACTCGTGGAGCGATTCCTCGCCGACGCGGAGATCGTGGTGGCGGAGGGGTTCAAGAGTTCCTCCGCGCCCAAGATCGAGGTGTTTCGATCGTCGGCCCACGAAGCCCCTCTGTACGGATCGGATCCCCGGTACGACGCCACCTGCCTTGCCATCCTCACCGACGTGGCGGACTTTCCCGCCCACGTCCCGGTCATGGACGTGAACGATCCGGCGCGTTTTCGGCGCCTCGCGGATCTGGTGGAATCGCTGCGAGCGGGGGGGGACGCATGAAGAGCGAGGAAGGAATGGATTCCGGCGGGGCGGCCGCGGAGGGTGCCGTGGAGACCCCGGTGCCAGGATCGGGAGGCCGCCTGACCTCCCTCGACGCCTTCCGGGGGCTCACCATCGCGGGGATGATCCTGGTGAACAACCCGGGGAGCTGGAGCCACATCCATGCACCCCTTCGTCATGCCGAGTGGCACGGGTGGACCCCCACCGACCTGATCTTCCCGTATTTCCTCTTCATCGTGGGGGTCGCCATCCCCTTCTCGTTCGCGAGGCGCCTCGCCGAAGGGGAGCGCCGGCGGGACCTCTTCCGCCACGTGGTGCGCCGGGCCCTCATCCTGGTCGGGTTGGGGCTCCTCATGCGGGCCGTGCCCGACTTCGACATCCTGGAGATGCGATGGCCCGGGGTTCTCCAGCGCATCGGGGCCGTGTACATGGTGGCGGCCGCGCTCTACCTCTGGGTGGGACCGCGAGGGCGTTGGGTGTGGAGTGGAGGACTCCTCCTCGTCTACTGGGCCCTCATGACGTGGATCCCGGTTCCGGGGTACGGCGCCGGAGACCTGAGCGCCGAGGGGAACCTGGCCGCCCACCTGGACCGCCTCCTCATGGGCGGACACCTCTGGCAGGGCACGTGGGATCCGGAGGGGCTCCTCTCCACCGTGCCCGCGGTGGTTTCCACGCTCCTGGGGATCTTCGCCGGGGAATGGCTCCGCTCGGGTCGGGACCGGCCGGAGCTCTTCCGGGGGCTGATGGCCGCGGGGGCGGTACTCATCCCCCTCGGTCTCGTGTGGGACCTGGCCTTTCCCATCAACAAGAACCTGTGGACGAGTTCGTACGTCGTGTTCACCACCGGCACCGCGCTCATCCTCCTGGGAGTCCTCTACTGGGCCATCGACGTGAAGGGATGGAAGGGGGCGTGGCACAAGCCGCTGGTGGTGTACGGAACCAACGCCATCGCCGTGTTCGTCCTCTCCGGGATGATGGCCAAGATGATGGGACGCATCCGGGTGGGCGGCGAAGGGGGAACTTCCGTGCACGGGTGGATCCACGGGACCTTCTTCCGGTCGTGGCTCGGCGACCTGAACGCGTCGTTGGCGTTCGCCCTTTCGTACGTGGTGTTCTGGCTGGTCCTCATGTGGCTCCTGTATCGGCGCAGGATCTTCATCAAGATCTGACGGACGTGGCGACATGCCTTGCCCGGCATCCGGGGATCGGCTCATGTTGCGAACCACACATCCACTTCTCCAGACCGGAACACCTGCCCCATGATGGACATCGAGAGGTATTCACGGCTCCTCGTGTGTCTCGGACTCGCCGCGTGCGCGTCGGCGCCCCAGGAGTCCGCGCCCGTCGACGCGCCCACCGCCACCGCTCCGTCCGCCACGGCCCCGGCTCCGTCCCAGGCGGCCACGGCCGGCGCAGGCATCTTCACGGCGGATCAGGCATCGCGGGGCGAGGCCGTCTTCCAGAACGTCTGCTCCGAGTGCCACTACGCCAGCGAGTTCCGCGGGAGAGCCTTCCAGGCCACCTGGGAAGAGCGCACCGTGCGCGACTTCTATCGGCAGATCGTCCGGACCATGCCCGACGGCGAGCCCGGGTCCCTGGCGCCACAGGAATACGTCGACGTGGTCACCTTCGTGCTCCGGAGCAACGGATTCCCGGTCGGCTCGGTGGAACTTCCGCCGGACGACGAGGTCCTCCGCGGGTACTCCATGAAGGCCCCCGAGAGCAACTGAGACCCCTTCCGGGAGTACGACCCGATGCCCATCGATCGCAGGAACTTTCTTCGGGCCGCCACCGCCGGTGCCGGTCTCGCGTTGGCGGGAGGGACGCCCGCGGGCGCGGAGGGGCCGAAGACCGCGTCGCGGGGAGCGCCCCTGGTGCGCTCCGGGGTGTCTCCCGACGTGGTGGTGGTGGGCGCCGGGTCCTTCGGTTCCTGGACGGCGCTGAATCTCCAGCGCATGGGCGCCCGGGTCACCCTGGTGGACCAGTACGGGCCCGGGAACTCGCGCTCGACGTCGGGCGGTGAGACCCGCGGCGTACGCACCAGCTACGGCGACCGTCCGCACGGGCTCTTGTGGGGACGGTGGGCCGCCCGGGCCATCGAACGCTGGAAGGAGTGGGACGAAGAGCACGCCGGCGGGATGCTTCCGCGCGTGTTCTTCACCACGGGCGACATCATCATGCGCGACGAGGTCACCCCGTTTCTCGCCGACACCATGGCCAACTGGGACGTCATGGGCCACGAGTACGAGGTGCTCACGGCGGAGGAGATCCGGTACCGGTGGCCGGTGATCAGGACGCCGGACGTGAACGTGGGCCTGTACGAGCCGGCTGCCGGAGTCGTGCGCGCCCGGCGGACCATCGAGTCGGTGGCGCAGGTCTTCCGTCGGGAAGGCGGCACGGTGCGGATCGGGCGCGTGGAGATGGGAGACGTGGAGGGCCGTACCGTCCAGAACGTGCGTCTCGCGGACGGAGAGCGGATCGGTGGACAGACGTTCGTCTTCGCCCTCGGTCCCTGGTTCCCCAAGTTCTTCCCGGACCTCATGCGCCGCCGGTTGCGCATCCAGACGTTGGGGCACGTCTACTACTTCGCGACCCCGCCGGGGGACGAGTCGTACCGGTATCCCAACCTTCCCAGCTACAACGTTCCGGGCGTGACCGGGTGGCCGGTTCTGGGCCGGGACGCGCGGGGCTTCCGTATCCGCACGGGCGGGCATCGGGACGACGATCCGGACACGAGTGTCCGGTGGATCGACGCCGAGTACCACCAGCGCCCGCGAGATGTCCTGGCGAAGTACTTTCCCGACCTCGCCGAGAGGCCCATCAACGAAACCCGAGCGTGCCACTACGAATCCAGCGTGGACTCCAACTTCATCATCGACGAACATCCGGACTACGACAACGGATGGTTGGCGGGTGGGGGATCGGCGGAGGCGTTCAAGCAGGGCCCCGTCCTGGGCGAGTACATCGCGGGGCGGGTGCTGGGGACGGAGGTCGACGAAGAATTGAAGGAGTCATTCCGCCTCAAGGACGAGGAGTTCGAGTCGGAAGACCGGCGCTGACGGATCGGACGGGCATGATTCCTGCACTTGCATCCTTGGATCGTCCTCGTCGTTTGCTCCCGAACGGGCCCCGCCGAACATGGTGAACTCGTCGTCCCCCTCCACGTTCTCGTCTCCGTCCTCCGTGGACGGGGAAGTTCCACGGATCGCGGGAACGTACTGGCTGCTGGCCCTGGTCAGCGCGGCGCTCCTGGCCATGGCGGCCGTCCCCGTCCTCCTGGGTGAGCGGACCGACCGTCTCCAGTCGGAGATCGTCGACGTCCTCGAGCCCGCCCGCACGCTGGGTTCGCGCCTGACGCTCCTCCACGCCCGCCAGATGTCCCGGTTCCAGGCGTTCCTTCTCACCGGCGACCGATCGTTCCGGATTCCCTACCAGGCGGCGCTGGGTGATGAACAGGAAGCCTATGGACAACTCCAGGCCCTCGTGCGCGGGATGGACCTCACCGTGCGGGAAGGCGTGGCGAGGCTCTCTTCGGTGTCCGAGGTGTGGCACGCCGGGCATCAGGCCGCGTTCGCCTCGGAGGAGCAGAGGATCTTCCTCATGGAGAACTTCGACGTGGAGCAGCGGCGGTACACGGACCTCCAACAGGCCACGCTCCAACTCGAAGACGCGATCCGCCGGGAGGTGAACGCCGGTCGGTACCGCATGGACGAGGTGCGGCGCCTCCAGGGACGCATCCAGATCGGATTGATCCTGGTCGTCCTGATCGCCCTGGTGGGGTTGGTGCAGGTCGCCCGGGATCTCCGGAACCTGACACGGGACGCCCAGGCGCGCAGGCGTGAGGCGGTGGTCGCGCGCAGGGACATGGACGCTCTCCAGGAAGCCACCAGTGACGGTGTGCTCAGCGTCGACCTGGAGGGGAAGTGCGTCACGCTGAACCGGGCCGGGTCCGAGCTCCTCGGCTATCTCTCCGGCGACCTCCGGGGGAGGGATCTGCACGACGCGCTCCACCACACCGGCGCGGACCGCACCCCCCGCGCCCGCGAGGCCTCCGTCATCCTGGGTGCGCTCCGTGGGGATGGGATCGCCCGGTCGTTGGACGACGTGTTCTGGCGCAAGGATGGGTCCGCCCTCCCGGTGCAGTGGTCTCTCCGGCCGCTCATGGACGGGAGGGTCATGAGAGGGGGTGTGCTCACCTTCTCGGACATGAGCGAGCTTCGGGCGCAGGAGGCGGCGTTGCGGCGGGCGGTTCAGGCCCGGGAGGACGTGGTGGCCATCGTGTCCCACGACCTCCGCAACCCGCTGGGCGTCGTGTCGGCCTCCGCCGAGCTCCTCCTCGAACTCCCGCTCACCGAGGACGAGGTGCGCAGCCAGGCCGAGGTGATCTCCCGGTCCGCCCAACGGATGAGGCAGCTCACGGAAGACCTCCTCGACGTGTCGAAGATGGAGGCGGGCGCCCTGTCGGTGGACACGAGCACGCAGGATCCCCGTGACATCCTGGACGACACCATTCTGGTGTTCGGTCCGCAGGCACGGGCCAAGGGGATCCGTCTCACCGTGGCGCCGCTCCCGTTGTCGGTGAGGGTCAAGGCGGATCGGAGCCGGGTACTCCAGGCCCTCGCGAACCTCGTGGGGAATGCCCTGAAGTTCACCCCCATCGATGGCGAGATCACCCTGTTCGCCGAGGAGACCGCCGACGGCCGGGTCGCGTTGGGCGTATCGGACACCGGACAGGGGATCCCGGAGGAAGCGCTCTCGCATCTGTTCGATCGTTTCTGGCAGGTGCGCCGCCACGATCGTACCGGAGCCGGGTTGGGTCTCGCCATCGTCAAGGGAATCGCCGAGGCCCACGGAGGCGACGTCTCGGTGGAGAGCACGCCCGGTGCCGGGACCACCTTCCGCCTCGTCCTGTCCCGTCCCGACGATCCTCCCGCGGGTGCGGCTCCGACGGTGGAGGACGCGGGGCGGCCATGAAGGGAGGGATGATGCAGTATCCCCTCTCTCCCACCCACTTCATCGAGCGGGCGGGACGCTGGTTCGGGGGTCGGGCGGTGGTCTCGGAGGGAGACGAGGGCACGCACCGGGGAAGCTGGGCGGAGGTCCTCGATGGCGCCCGCCGGGTTTCGGCGTTGGTGGCCTCCTGGCATCCTACTCCGGGAGATCGGGTGGCGACCCTCGGGTGGAACACGCACCGGCACCTGGAGCTGTACTTCGGGGTTCCCGCCGCCGGTGCCGTGCTCCACACCGTGAACGTGCGTCTGGCCCCCGCCCAGATCGCCCGCATCCTCGAGCACGCCGGGACCCGCACGGTCCTGGCGGATCCGGAGTTCACGGATCTCGTGGATCGAGTGGAGCGCGAGGTCTCCCGGCCGCTGAGGAAGATCGTGCTGGATGGCGGCTCGCCCAGCTCGGACGCATGGCCGTCCTACGACGAGCTCGTCGATTCCGTCGCGCCGGTCGACCCGCTTCCGGTTTGGCCGGAAGAGTCCGCCGCCGGGCTGTGCTACACGTCGGGGACCACGGGGGAGCCCAAGGGCGTGATGTACTCCCATCGGGCCATGGCGCTGCACGCCATGGCCATCTCTCTTCCCGACGGGTTCGGACTCGGCGAAAACGATACCGTTCTCCCGGCTGTCCCCATGTTCCATGCCAACGCGTGGGGGCTGCCCCACGCCGCGGCCATGACCGGCGCGGGACTGGTTCTTCCCGGGCCGCGTCCCTCGGTGGAGCGCATCGCCCACCTCCTCTCGCGGGAGGGCGTCACGTTCGCCGCCGGGGTTCCCACCGTGTGGATGGGGGTCCTGGAGGAGTTGCGGCGATCCAGGCTCTCCTTGTCGCCCCGTCTCAGGATCCATTCCGGAGGGGCTCCCACGCCATCGTCACTCGTCGATGCGTATCGGGAGGAGTTCGGCGTGGAGATCGTGACGGGGTGGGGGATGACGGAGCTCACGCCGGTGGGAATGGCGGCGCATCCGCGACACGACATGTCCGCCTGGACTCCCGCCGAACTCGCCGGGATCCGCACCGCCCAGGGAACTCCGCTCCCCTTCGTGGAGGCGCGCGCCGTGGACGAGACCGGTACCGAGGTGGATCGCGACGGCCGTTCGGTGGGAGAACTGGAGGTGCGTGGCCCGTGGGTGGCGGCTTCCTACTACCAGGGTGGGTCGCCGCCGGAGTCCTTCCGGGACGGTTGGCTGCGCACCGGCGACGTGGCCACGGTGGACGGGCGGGGGTACGTGCGGCTGGTGGACCGGACCAAGGACCTCATCCGGAGCGGGGGTGAGTGGATCTCCAGCGTCCAGTTGGAGAACGCGCTCATGGACGACCCCCGCGTGTCCGAGGCCGCCGTGGTGGCCGTGCCCCACCCACGGTGGCAGGAGCGCCCCCTGGCGTGCGTGGTGCTGAAAGAGGGAGTGGGGGAGTTGGACGGATCGACCCTGTTCGCCCCTCTGGAGGGACGGTTCCCCCGCTGGTGGATCCCCGAGGACGTGGTGTTCATGGCCGCGCTACCCCGCACCTCCACGGGGAAGTTCGACAAGAAGACGCTCAGGGAGTGGGTGCGACGAGAGCGCGGAGACGGCTCAGACGGCTCGTGACCACTCCAGGAGCTCGGACACGCGGTCGGTGGTGATCCGTCGTATGCCCAGGCCATGGAGCCGGAGCGCCGTGTCGGAATCGTTGACCGTCCACACCGCCATGTCCACACCCGCGTCGTGTGCCCGCCGCGCGATGTCCGGGGCCTCCAGGAGCACCCGGGCGTCGAAGTCCAGGAGGGCGCGGGAGTCTCCCTCTCCGCGGGAGATGGCTTCGTCCGCCTGATCCGCGGAGGTCACGATGTACCCCACGCATACGTCCGGGTGGGTCGTTCTCATGCGGTCGAGGAGCGTCCAGTTCATGGCGATGAATACGGTCTGGTCCAGCATCCCCGACTCCGCGGCGATGTCGGCCATCCGGTCCACGTCCTCCAGCTCGCGGAAACCCTTGATCTCGGAGTAGACGCGTCGGACGCGCCCCCGAACGTGTTCCAGTGCCTCCCGGAGGGAGGGGATCCTCTCCCCCTCGAACTCCGGCCCGAACCACTTTCCGGCGTCGAACGCCTTGAGTTGTTCGAGCGTGCGCCGCTTCAGGGGACCCACGCCATTGGTGGTGCGACTCACCATGTCGTCATGGAAGAGCACCGGAGTGCCGCAGGCGGCCGTATGCACGTCCCACTCGAGGGCGGTGGCTCCCGCCTCGATGGCGGCGTCCAGGGCGGCCAGGGTGTTCTCCGGCGCCACGGCGCTGTATCCACGATGTGCGATGATTTCTACGGCGTCGGACATGGTCTTCCACGGATCGGCTGATCGGTGCCCCGATATTGGAAGGATGAAATGTCGTGACGTGACGTAGAGCGTGCAACCCGGGGGGAATCAGGCCAGGGTCGGCCTCATTCGCGGGACGGCTCCGAGGCCACCCTCGCCCAGGTAGTACATGAGGAGCGTGGAGGCCGGGATGAAGTCCGATACCGGGTTCCTTCCCGGCTCGAGGTAGGTCACCAGCATGGCGGGACCGTCTTCGTCCATCTGATGCCCGTAGAGCCAGACCCAGACGCGGGAGGCTCGGTGCGACCGCGAAGCGGCCCACTCCTCTCCGATGCGGCGGAGCTCGACCCGGGGGAGGGACCCGTCCACGCGGATCTTGATCCCCAGGCCGGACTCGTCCAGCACCTCGCTGATCAGTTCAGTATGCATCGTCCGTGACGCTCCATCGGGCCAATCGGTTCCCTCCGATTCCTGTATGTGAGGATCGTCACCCGGGTCCATCGGCTTTAGATGAAGACCGGCCCGGGCACCCTGGGGGGCGTCCGGGCCGGATGCATCGACGGTGGGAGCCGTGGCGCGCGGGCTACCCGTGCGTCGGCGCGCCGTCGTAGTACAGACCTCCTCTAATGCACCATCACCGGGATGCGGAAGGTCCGACCCTCCCATTGGTACACGAGGGCGCCGTTCGCCGCGTCCGCACTTTCATAGGAGAAGGTGAGCGTTTCCACCGGCGGATCGAGGGGCGTGGGGGTCACGGTGAACTCCCCCACGTCCTGGGCCCGGACCTCTTCACCGATGGGGATCCCCCAGCGTTCGAGGCTCGAGTTGACGACGATGGTCCAGTCGCCCTCGGTGGGGATCGCGTAGACGGCGTACGACCCTGCCGCCAGAGACACGGTGCCCACCATGGCCGCACCCGAGAGGTGGAGCGTAGTGGGTTCGTTGGCCCCCATCCGCCAGGGCGTATCGAAGGGGTCGAGGTCTCCCACCATCACCCGTCCCTTCGCGGACGGGCGCCCGTAGCAGAGCAGCCCGTGCGTATCCCCCACCTGGAAGGCCACGGAGTCGGGCGGGCTGGGGCGCTCCGCGAGTTCGGCCGCGGCGGACGTGTACCCGCAAGTGAGGGGTTGCGCGGTCGCCTGGGCGGTCGTCTCCGCGGTCGTCATCTCACCATCGGACCCCGAATCCGGGTTCCCGCCACACGCGGCGAGGGCGATGACGCTCAGATGAACGAAGGTTCTTCGCATCGGATCTCTCCTTGTTCGATGAAGGTGCCTCAGGGCAGGAGGCCCCCACCAGACTACCACCGACGACACGCGCACGCCATCCGTGAAGCGGGGTCGGGGGGAGTCTCGGGCACTTCCGGGGTCCGCCATCTCCCGGAGGCACTTTCTTCGGGCGGCAGGGGGTGTGAGAATGCACGCTGTCCGTGTCGACCCCGTGCCCCCCGGAGTCCCCTCATGACCATTCCGTCTCACAACGACTTCTCCTTCTTCCATCCCGTGGCGGTCCGGTTCCGTGACATCGACATCGGCGGCCACGCCCATCATTCCGAGGCACTCATCTTCTTCGAGGAGGCCCGGGCCGCCTACTGGCGCGCGGTGGTGGGGCGGGGCGGGGCGGAGGATGTGGACTACATCCTCGCCGAGGCCCGGATCCGGTGGCACGCGCGGGTGCTCTGGCCGCAGACCCTTTCCGTGGGCGTGCGGGTGTGCCGCCTGGGCCGGAAGCACTTCGAGATGGAGTACCTGGTGCGGTCCGAGGAGGGGGAGCCGCTGGCCAGCGGCTCCACGGTCCAGGTGATGTACGACTACGCCGAGGGGCGGAGCATGCTCGTCGCTCCCGAAGTGCGGGACGCCCTCGAGCGGCAGGACGGCCCCTTCGGCGGGTGAAGGCCGGCGTCGCGGAAGGGTCGGACGGAGAGAGGCGATGCACGACGTTGACCCTGAACCTCGTCTAGCCATAAATTGAAGTCTTTGCCACCTTCGATCCCGGCCGCGGGCCGGGACCCTGGGGGCGTATTGTGGGTTAGTAGTCGAACACACGTTCGGGTACCGGTCCGGACAGTCCGCGGAACGCGGCACACAAGTTGGGGGAAACCCCGGGGAGACCCAGTCCATGGTTTCACGGCTCAAGAACATGACGATCCTGGCGCTCGCGGCCCTCGCCTTCGGGCAGGGTGAAGCGTTGAACGCGCAGGAGGGGGCTCAGGGGCGGTTTCGCGTTCTGATCCCCAACTTCCAGGCGCTCCAGGATGCCGACGACGGTTTCGGGAAGGATGTCGCCAAGGAACTGCGGGAGCTCATCAACGCGCTGCCGACGCACCAGCCCGTCGATGAGAAGGAGATCAAGCAGGCGCTGAAGCAGTTCAAGCTGAAGATGGAGGACCTGGATTGCATCCGGACCCGCCAGCTTGCGTCCCAGATCAATGCCCAGCTCGCGCTCTGCGCCACGTACACGGAGCCGCAGGACAAGGAGTTCGTTCTCAACGCCGAGTTCTGGGGCATCGAGACCGGTGAGTCGTTCCAGGTGGACGAGGTCGCGGTGGCGGACCGGGAAGAGGAGCGTGCGGCTCAGCACATCTTCAGCCAGTTCGACGAGTACATCCAGCAGATCCGCTTCGCCGCCTTCTGCGCGGACTACGCGCGCAGCCAGCAGTGGGACAACGCGCTGGAGAACTGCGACAACGCCCTCGAGCTCAACCCCAACGCAGTCGGGACGCGCTTCCAGCGCGGGCGCATCCTCTTCGATGCCGGGCGCCTCGAGGAGTCGCTGGTGGAGCTGGAGCGGGTGCTCGAGTTGAACCCGGTGCACGACGATGGTCTCCAGCTCGCCGGGTACGTGGCCGCCAAGCTCGGCCGGGACGACGAGGCCCGCGCGTACTACGGCCAGTATCTCGAATTGAACCCGGGGGACGCCAGCGTCCGCATGAAGATCGCCTACGACCTGGCCACGGCCGGTGACCCCGTCGGCGCCATGCAGTTCATCCAGGTCGGCCTCGACGTGGACGGCGAGAACACGGCCCTGTGGGAGCAGTACGGGAACTTCGCCTTCACCGCGGCGGCGCAGATCGTCGAAGAGGCCGGTCCGGAGAACGGCGGAGGCGTGCCGCCCCAGGCCGCCGAGTTCTACCGGGAGGCCATCGGGGCGTACGACCGGGTCTTCGCCCACCCCGAGGGTGAGTTGAAGGTCGGCCAGCTGCGCAACTCCATCGCGGCCCACATCCAGCTCGAGGAACTCGACATCGCGGTGGCCAAGGGGGAGGAGTACGTCGCCGCCCATCCCGAAGAGGTGATGCTGCACCTGATCCTGTCCGACGCGCATCAGCGGCGTGGGGACATCCCCGCCGCGTTGGCGGCGCTGGATCGTGTGCTCGAGATCGATCCCGCGCATCCCACGGCGAAGCTTCGCAAGGGTCAGGTCCTGATCCAGGCAGGGCGGATAAACGAGGTCGGGCCCCTGTTGAGGGAGGCCGTGGCCGGGGATCCCCAGCAGGCGCTCCAGGCAGCGCGTCTCATCTTCAACGACGCGTACGCCAACGGATACCAGAAGGACCGCTGGCAGTATGCCATCACCGGCTTCACGGTGGCGAAGCAGCTTCCCGACGTTCCCGCCGACATGGTGGCGCAGCTCAACTTCTGGCACGGCTTCAGCCTGTACCGGTTGGCCATGCAGGAGCAGGAGCCGCAGACGCTCCAGACGGCGCAGACGTCACTGGCCAAGTTCCAGGAGGCCGTGCGCCTCTTCGAGCGGTCCGGTAACTACCCGGCTTCCGTGAACGTGAACGTGGACCAGCTCCTGGGGAACGCCAACACGTACATCGAGATCCAGGAAGCGATCATCAAGCGGGGTCGCTGACGATTCCACCGGGGAGTCCGCCATGGGCGGACTCCCCGGAACGCAGCACCGAGAGCGCCGCGGGGCCCAGGCCCCGCGGCGCTCTCTCGTTGTATCCCACCCTCCGGGAAGCCTCCCCACTTCGTCCCACCGGTATGCCGGCGCCCTTCGGGTAGTTTTCGGTATTTCTTCGGAATTGTATCGAGGCGCTCCCCAGGCCGATGCCCATCAGTCGCTTAAATGCTGGACATTCGTGACCACGGGGCGTTCGGTGCCCTCCCAATAATTCGAAATAATTGCTCTTGACGCCGTATGGGATAATGCCGTATTATCTCCCCATCGGTACCCACTTCTACCCACCGCTTCCCACGGGAGGGCACGGGTGAACGGCTTCGTAGGGCAATACGAGTACCAGATGGACGAGAAGGGGCGGGTGAGTCTCCCCTCGGCGTTTCGCCGGGAGGCCGACTCCGACCGCTTCGTTCTCCTCCAATGGGAAAAGCCCTACCTGACGCTGTTTCCCGCCGCCAAGTGGGGGGAGATCCAGGAGAGACTCCTGGAATTCCGGCGGGCCAACGCCGAGGCGTGGAACCGGGTGCGCGTCATCGTGTCCAGCGCCGTCGAGGTCGCGCCGGACAAGCAGGGGCGGATCCTCGTCCCCGCGGGCCTCCAGTCCGCGGGTGGGCTGGCCGGAACCGTGATCCTGAGCGGGAACATCGACCGCATCGAGATCTGGGACCCGGAGACCTACCGGAGCACGGTGGAGCAGCAGGCCGCCGGGTTGGAGGACTTCGCACACAGGCTCTTCGGGTGACGGCCATGGACGCGATCCGCTATCACGAGCCCGTCATGGTGGGCGAGGTGCTCGGCTTCCTGTCTCCGGCCGGAGAGGGGTTCTACCTGGACGGGACCGCCGGGGGAGGGGGGCACACCCGGGCCATCCTGGACGCCTGCCCCGGGTGCCGCGTCCTGGCCGTGGATCGTGACCCCGAGGCGCTGGACGAGTGCCGCACGGCGCTGGCCGCGCACCGCGACCGCGTCCGCTTCCTCCGCCGCCGGTTCGACAAGGCGGTGGACGACCCGGAGGTGCGGACACGGGGACTGGAGGGCGCGCTCCTGGATCTGGGCGTGAGCTCGCACCAGCTCGACGATGAGCGCCGGGGGTTCGCCTTCCGCCGCGGAGTCGTCCTCGACATGCGTATGGGGGGAGAGGACGAGGGAGCGTCGGCCGCGGAATTCCTCCGCGAGGCCCCGGAAGAAGATCTCACCCGGGCCTTCCGGGAGTGGGGAGAGGAGCCTCGCGGACGGCGGTTGGCCCGGGAGGTCGTGCGCCGCCGTGAGGACCGCTCCTTCGACGACGCCGACGACCTGGTGGGAGCCCTCGCCGCCGTGCTGGGGCGCGCCCCCACGGCGCAGGAGAAGGCCCGTGTGTTCCAGGGTGTCCGCATCGCCGTGAACCGTGAGATGGAGGCTCTGGAGCTCGCGCTGCCGGCCATCCGGGACGCGTTGAACGAGGGCGGCGTTCTGGTGGTGATCGCGTACCACTCCCTGGAAGACCGCATCGTGAAGCACGCTTTCCGGGAGTGGAGTCTCAGCTGTGTGTGTGCTCCGGGGATGCCGGTCTGCACGTGCCGCGGGCGCCCCCTGGGAGAGACCCTCACCAGGAAGCCGGTCCGTCCTTCGGACGACGAGGTTTCGGCGAACCCCCGTGCTCGAAGCGCGCGCCTGAGGGCGTGGAGGAGGGCGGCATGAAGGGCTTGATGGTGTTGGTGCGGGCCGGCGTCGTGACCACCGTGCTCCTCGCGTCGATGGCGTTGGTGCTCTGGCGGCAGAGCCGGTCGCTGGAGGTGCTCGCCCGACTCGATGAGATCCGGCAGCAGACGTCGCTCGCCCAGTCGGAGATCGCCGAGCTGGAGCGCAGGATCCAGATGCTGGAGAGCCGGGGGCGCGTGGTGGAGGCCGCCCGGTCGCGCCTCGGCATGCATGCCCCCGAAGGTGCGGAGCTCGTCATCCTTCCCGGAGCGGCGGACTGATGGCGCGCCGCGGAAACGCTTCCGGCGCGGGCCCCCGGCCCTGGCGGCGACGGGTCGTGCTCGCCGCATGGCTGGTGGCGGCGATCGTGATCAGTGCCCGGGCCGTGCAGGTCCAGGTGATCCAGTCCGGAACCTGGAAGACCATGGCCGAAGCGCAGCACAGGACGGACGTCCTGGTGGACGCTCCCCGAGGCACCATCCTGGATCGGGACGGAATGCCCATGGCCGTGTCCCGCGAGACGTATCGTGTGGGGATCGCCCCCCACGAACTGTCGGACATCCCCGCCGCCCGGGAGCTTCTCGCCTCGGCGCTGGGCGTGTCGGCCCGCCGGGCCGCGGAGTTCACGGACACCCGGAGGAAGTGGGTATCCGTGCCGGGGTACTTCACCCCCGCCGTGCGTGAGCGTCTAGCCGGCGTGAGGGGCGTCTATCTCGAGCGCGAGTTGCAGCGATCCCTCCTCCACGGAGACCTGGCCCGTGGCGTGGTGGGTACGGTCCGCGACGGCGTGGCCCGCGGCGGAGTAGAGGAATTGTTCGAGGACGTCCTCCGGGGACGCGAGGGGCGCGAGGTGGTGGCCCGGGACAACGTGGGGCGTCCGATCCCGGGCGAGACCTTCGTGGTGACCCCTCCCGAGGTCGGCGGACAAGTCGTCCTGACGCTGGACATGGACCTCCAGGAGATCGCCCGGCAGGCGCTGGACGAAGCGATGGAGACCACGCAGGCGCGCGGCGGTGACGTGCTCGTCACGGATCCGCGGACCGGTGAAATCCTCGCCTTCGTGTCCAGTCGGGCCGGGGGCGCGGCCTCCCTGTCGGCCATCAACACGCCGTATGAGCCCGGGTCCACCCTGAAGCCCTTCACGGTGGCCGCGCTCCTGGACCGGAAGCTGACCACGCTCCGTGACACGGTCGACGTGGGGGACGGTACGTGGGAGGTCGCGGGAAGAACGCTCCACGACGTGCACAGCTCGGGACGCATGACGGTGGGCCAGGCGTTGCGCACCTCGTCGAACGTGGGGATCGCGAAGGCGGCGCAGGCTCTCACGCCCGGGGCGCAGTACGAGACCCTCCGCGATTTCGGCTTCGGCGTACCGACGGGACTCGAACTTCCGGGTGAGGTGGGCGGGACGTTGCGGCGGCCGGTGGACTGGTCGGGGCAGAGCCCCGCGTCCCTGGCCATCGGATACGAGGTCTCCGTCACGTCGCTCCAGATGGCCATGGCGTATGGAGCCCTCGCCAATGGAGGGAGGCTCATGCTTCCGCGTCTCGTGAAGGAGATCCGCGACTCGGAGGGCGAGGTGGTGAGGTCGTTCGGTCCGAAGGTGGTGAGGCAGGTGGTGTCCGCGGAGACGGCCGAGTCCGTGGGGCGGGCGCTGGTGGACGTGGTGGAGGACGGCACGGGCACCGCCGCGCGGCTGGGGGCGTTCCGCGTGGCCGGGAAGAGCGGAACGAGTCGGGCCTACGTGGACGGGAAGTACGTATCGGGCGAGTACTACTCGTCCTTCGTCGGCTTCTTCCCCGCGGAGGATCCCCAGTTGGTGGTGTTCGTGAAGCTGGAGCGTCCCGAGGGGACGTACTACGGCGGAGCCACGGCGGCGCCGGTGACCCGCGCCACCATGGAGGCGGCCCTGGCCGCCCGGGCGACGACCCTGGACCGCACCGCGCTCCTCCGCACCGTGCGGCGGAGCCCCGGAGAGGTGGAGGCTCCGCGCGTCCACTTCGCGTCGCGGGCCATCGACCCGCCCCTCCCTCCCACGTCGGAGAGAGGAACGGCTTCGGATCCGTCCGAGCGTGACGGCGGAATCGCGCGAGGTGGACGGATGGCCCTTCCCGACGTGGCCGGACTCCCCACCCGGGTGGCCGTGAGGCGTCTGCACCATCTCGGTGTGCGTGTCGTTCGGATCGGGTCGGGAGAGGTGGTCGGTACCGCCCCGGCCCCGGGGTCGTGGGTCATGGCGGGGGATACCGTGCGCCTGAGGCTGGGGAGGCGGGGCGATGAGTGACATCCACCCGAGCCTGAAGGTGGTGGGCGAAGTCCTCCGGTCCGCGGGGCTCCTGGTGGAGCTGAACGGCCCGGAGGACGTCGCCGTTTCCGGTGCTTCCCAGGACTCCCGTGCCGTGCGCGCCGGCGACCTCTTCCTCGCGTGGAAGGGGGTCACGCACGACAGCCACGACTTCGTCCACTCCGCGGTGGCCGCGGGCGCGGTGGCCGCGGTCGTCGAGAGAGCCCTTCCCGTGGACGTCCCCCAGCTGGTGGTCACCGACGGGCGGCGCGCCGCGGCCCTGGTGGCCGACCTGTTGGCGGGCCGGCCCGCGGAGCGGCTCTTCATGGTCGGAATCACGGGGACCAACGGAAAGACCACGACGGCCCTGTTGGTGCGGCATCTCCTCTCGACCCGGGTGCGCGCCGCCGCCATCGGCACGCTGGGGCTCACGGGGCCGGACGGAGCGGTGCGCCCCGACACCGAGGCGCTCACGACGCCGGGCCCGGTGCAGCTCTCCGGATGGTTGAAGCAGCTGGTGGAAGAGGACGTCGGGGCCGTGGTCATGGAGGCGTCCTCCCACGCCCTCGAGCAGCGCCGGCTGGACGGCGTCCGCTTCGACGTGGCGATCTTCACCAACCTGACCCAGGATCACCTGGACTATCACGGTGACCTCGCCACGTATCGGGGGGCCAAGCTCCTCCTGGTGGGGAGGCTCAAGGAGTCGGGAGGCGTGGTCGTCAACGGCGACGATCCGGCGTGGAGCTCCATCGACGCGGGCCGGCACACCCTGGTCGTCTTTTCCTCCGCTGCCGCCGGCGACCTGCGGGCCTCCGACGTGGAGCTCGACGCCTCGGGCTCCACCTTCACCCTGGAGTGGAAGGGGGAGTCCCGCCGGGTCAGGTTCCCGCTCCCCGCCGGGTACAACGTGGAGAACGCGCTGGCCGCCGCGGGCGCGGGCCTCCTGTTCGGCCTCACTCTCGACGAGGTGGCCCACGGGCTGGAAAACGCGCCCCGCGTGAAGGGACGGCTGGAGGTCGTGCACGAGGATTCATTCACGGTTCTCATCGATTTCGCCCACACCCCGGACGCGCTCCGGGGAGCGCTGGCCGCCGTGAGGCCCCTGACGCGGGGACGTCTCATCGTGGTCTTCGGCGCCGGCGGCGATCGGGACCGCACGAAGAGGGGGCCCATGGCGGTGGCCGTGGCCGAACTGGCCGACGTCGTGATCCTGACGTCCGACAACCCGCGCACCGAGGACCCTGAGCGGATCCTCGACGACCTGGCCGTCGGGCTCTCGGGAGTCGCCTTTCACCGCTTCGTGGACCGCCGCGACGCGATCCGCCACGCGCTGGAGATGGCCGCCACCGGCGACACCGTCGTCCTCGCGGGGAAGGGTCACGAGACGTACCAGGTGATCGGACACGAGAAGCGTCCCTTCGACGAGCGGACCGTGGTGCGGGATTGTCTGGCCCGCCTGGGGGCCGCATGAGCGCCTTCGTGTGGACCGACGCGCGGGTGCGCGCCGCCCTGGGGCTCCGCGCGGACCGGGCCCGTGAGGGAGTCGAGTTCACGGGGATCTCCACCGACTCCCGGACGGTGGAGCCGGGGAATCTCTACGTGGCTCTGGTGGGCGATCGGTTCGACGGCCACGATTTCGTGGCGGACGCCTTCGCCCGGGGTGCCCTCGGCGCGGTGGTCTCCGCCCCCGTCCCGGGCGAGCCGGGAGGGTCGCTGTACCCCGTTCAGGACACCCTCTCCGCCCTGGGATCTCTGGCGGCGCACTTCCGCAACACGTTGGAGATCCCGGTGGTCGCCATCACGGGCTCCGCGGGAAAGACGACCACCAAGGACTTCACGCGCGGCGCGCTCTCCCAGAGCCTCAGGGTCCACGCGACGCGGGGGAATCTGAACAATCGGGTGGGGATGCCCCTCACCCTCCTGTCCACCCCCGCCGATGCCCAGGCGGTGGTTCTGGAACTCGGGACGAACGAGCCCGGCGAGATCCGTCTGCTCGCCAGGATCGCCACTCCCGACATCGCCGTCGTGACCACCGTGGGCGCCAGCCATCTCGAGAAGCTGGAGACGGTGGCCGGGGTGATGAAGGAGAAGCTCTCTCTCTTCGCCCACGTCGCGGAGGGGGGCGTGTGCGTCACGGGTGACACTCCCCCGGAGCTCCCCGTGGAGGCTCGTCGGGTTTGCCCCCACCTCGTGGTGGCGGGTGAGGCCGAGGAGGCGGACGAGCGCTTCCGTGCCCGCCACGTGGAATCGGACATGTGGGGAACGTACAGCTTCGTGTGGCGCGGGCAGCGGGTCACCCTCCCCGTGGCCGGTCGGCACATGGTTCTCGACGCCGTGCTGGCGCTCACCGTGGCGGACACCGTGGGGATCGCCGCCCGTGACGCGGTACGAGGGATCCGGAGCGCCGACTTCGGCGCCATGCGCGGGGAGACTCGAAGGGTAGGCGGGCTCACGGTCATCGTCGACTGCTACAACGCCAATCCCGTGAGCGTGAAGGCCGCACTCGACCTCCTGGGAGCACACTCCGGGGGCTCGGGAAGGGTGGTGGTCCTCGGCTCGATGCTCGAGCTGGGTGCCGCTTCGGACGCGCTCCACGAAGAGGTCCTGGACGATGCTCTGTCCCGCGGCTTCGATCGCGTCGTGGCCACCGGCGAGTTCGCCCGCGTGGCCGGGGACCGTGCCCACCCCGCGCTCATGACGGCTCCGACGTGGAACGAGGCCTATCCCTCTCTCCGCGGGGTGCTCACCGGGGACGAGGTCGTGCTCCTGAAGGCGTCGCGGGGCGTCGCCATGGAAGGGATCCTCCCCCTTCTGGAATCCGACTTCGGTGAGGAGGCGGCCTGATGCTGTATCATCTCCTCCCCCAGTTCAGCGACGTCCACATCGTGTTCAACGTCTTCCGGTACCTCACGTTCCGGGCGGCGGGAGCGTTGGTGACGTCGCTTCTGGTCGCGTTCCTCATCGGCCCGGCGGTGATCCGGTGGCTCACCCGCCTCCGCGTGGGCCAGATCGTCCGCAGCTACGGGCCGGAGAGCCATCTCTCCAAGGCGGGAACGCCCACCATGGGGGGACTCATCATCCTGGGAGCGACGGTCTCGTCGACCCTGCTGTGGGCGAATCTCACGAACTGGTTCACCGTGCTCGCCCTGGTGTCCCTCCTCTGGACCGGGGCCATCGGGTTCGTGGACGATTACCTCAAGGTCGTGCGCAAGCAGTCCCGCGGCCTGGTGGCCCGGTACAAGATGGTGGGGCAGGTCACCTTCGGGTTGGCCCTGGGCGCCTTCCTCCTCCTGCAGCCCATCTCCCCGATCCCGACCACGGTCACCGGCCTCCCCTTCTTCTCCGAATGGTCCGTCGCCTTCTGGGCCCCGGCCTTCGTGTTGTTCGTGGCGCTGGTCGTTTCCGGGTCCTCCAACGCGGTGAACCTGACCGACGGCCTGGATGGTCTCGCCGCCGGCCTGGCCAGCATCGCCGCCGCCACATTCGGGATCCTGGCGTACATCATGGGCCGCGTGGACCTCTCCCAGTACCTGGGGCTCTTCTACCTCCCCGGCGCGGGGGAGCTGTCCATCTTCGCCGTGGCCCTGGCGGGAGGTGCGCTGGGCTTTCTCTGGTTCAATGCCCATCCGGCCCAGGTGTTCATGGGCGACACGGGCTCACTCGCGCTGGGAGGGGCCCTGGGGGTCATGGCCATCCTCCTCAAGTCGGAGTTCCTCCTCGTCATCGTGGGCGGCGTGTTCGTCATGGAGGCCGTCTCGGTGATCCTGCAGACGTCGTGGTTCAAGTACACGTCGAGGAGGTTCGGAGAGGGGCGGCGGATCTTCCGTATGGCGCCCATCCACCACCACTTCGAAAAGCTGGGCTGGGCGGAAACGCAGGTGGTGACCCGTTTCTGGATCCTGGGCGTGCTGTGCGCGATGGTCGCCCTCAGCACCCTGAAGATCCGGTAAGGGACGACGATGACCCATGGCCGAAAGGCGGAGAAGGGGAAATGAACTGGAAGGCAACGACATCGCGGTCATCGGCCTCGGCGCCAGCGGGATCGCCGCCGCGAGGCTCGCACTCAACAAGGGAGGGAACGTCTATGTCTCGGATGTGCGTACCGACGACTCAGCTTCAGCTGGTGGAGCCGAGCTCCGGGCACTGGGCGCCCGGGTCGAGCTGGGACGGCACGACCTCGAACGACTGGCGGGCGCCGACCACGTCGTCGTCAGTCCGGGAATCCCCCCGGACGCTCCGGTGCTCCGGGCCCTCGCGGAACGAGGCGTCCGTTGCATCTCCGAGCCCGAGTTCGCCGTTCGGTTCTTCGCGGGTCCACTGATCGCCATCACCGGAACCAACGGGAAGACCACGACCACCATGCTCACCGGACACCTCTTGGAACAGGCAGGCATCTCCGCCGGGGTAGGGGGGAACGTCGGGGGAGGCTTCGCCCCGCCGGCTTCGGAGTTGGCTCTCATGGAGCCGGCGCCGGCATGGTACGTCCTGGAGTTGTCGTCCTTCCAGCTCGCGGGGATCGAGACGCTCTCGCCCGACATCGGCGTCGTGACCAATCTGTCACCGGACCACCTGGACCGATACGATTCGGTGGCCTCGTACTACGCCGACAAGGCCCGGCTCTTCGACAACGCCACGGAGACGTCGCGCTGGGTGCTTCCCGCCGGCGACACCGAGGTGGACGCCCTCATCGGCGACACGCCCGGACGCCGATTCCACTTCGGTGACGAGCCCCGGAAGGGAACGCACGCCTTCGTGGAGGAGGGGATCCTCACGCTGGACGTGGAGGGGCGCGAGCCGGTCCTTCCCGCGGCCGACCTTCCCCTTCTCGGGCGACACAACCGCCTCAACGCGCTGGCCGCCGTCCTCACCGCCCGTCTGGCCGGAGCGCCCGTGGAAGCGTTGGGCGAGGGGCTCCGGTCCGCCCGGTCCCTTCCGCATCGGATGGAGCCCGTGGCCGACGTGGCCGGCGTGCTCTGGGTCAACGATTCCAAAGCCACCAACGTGGCCGCGACCCGCAGCGCCCTGCAGAGCCTCACGCGCCCGGTCGTCCTCCTTCTCGGCGGTAAGGACAAGGGGGAGGATCTCACCGTCCTGCGCGGCGCCATGGGCCCCTCGGTCCGGGTCGTGCTGGCGTACGGCGCGGCCGGGCCCCGCATCGCGGCGGCGCTGGAGGGAGCGGCCGAGGTGCGCCTCCTGGAGTGCGGATTCGCCGACGTCGTGGAGGAGGCCCGCCGCTGGGCCCGCGCGGGAGACATGGTGCTCCTCTCTCCGGCGTGCTCCTCCTTCGACATGTTCCGGAACTACGAGGAGCGGGGACGCACCTTCGCGTCTCTCGCCGGGGGGGACGCCCGATGACCGCCCGCCCCGTGGACATCGCGCCGCTGCGTCCGGTGCTTCTCCCGGACTCGGGACTGCAGCGCGGTTGGGAGACCACCGTCCTGCTGGGGGTCACCTTCTTCCTCCTCTCCTTCGGGTTGGTCACCCTGTACAGCACCTCGTCGGTGCTGGCCCTGCGGCAGAACCTCCCCGACACCTACTTCGTCCTTCGGCAGGCCGGAGGGGCGGGGGTGGGACTCCTCGCCCTGGGCGCGTGCGCCTGGATGCCCTATACCTGGTGGAAGCACCTGGCCTGGCCGTTGATGTGGCTGTCGGTGGTTTGTCTGGTGATCCTGATCCTTCCCGGAACGGAGGCCATCGCCCCGGAGATCAACGGGGCGCGACGCTGGCTGCGCCTCGGGGTGGCGGTCCAGCCGTCCGAGTTCGCGAAGATCGCCATGGTGATGTGGACCGCGTCCATGGCCGTGAAGAAGCTCGATCAGTTCCAGAGCCTCTCCCGGGGGCTGGGGCCGTTCTTCGTGATGTGGACGGTCATGCTCGTGCCCGTGGCGATGGAGCCGGACCTCTCCACGGCCATCCTCCTGGCACTCCTGGGGATGATCGTGATCTTCGCCGCCGGGGCGCGGCTGGCTCACTTCCTCTTCCTGGGACTCCTCGCGCTCCCCGTCCTGAAGGGGCAGCTCGCCGTGGGCTTCCGCGCCGAGCGGATCGCGTCCTTCCTGAACCCGGCGTCGGATCCGTCCGGGGCGGGATTCCAGGCCCACCAGTCGCTCGTGGCGCTCGGGTCGGGGGGGATCACCGGTGTGGGGATCGGAGAGGGCCGCCAGAAGTTCGGCTTTCTCCCGGAGGCGCACAACGACTTCATCTTCGCCATGGTGGGCGAGGAATGGGGGCTCCTGGGCGTCCTCTTCCTCGTGGCCCTCTACCTCACCCTGATCCTGGTGGGGTTCCGCATCGCGAGCCGCGCGCCGGACCTCTTCGGAGAGCTCCTGGCGGTGGGGCTCACCTCGCTCATCGCGCTCCAGGCCGTCCTGCACATGGCGGTGGGGCTGGCGTTGGTGCCCACCACCGGGCTGGCGCTCCCCCTGGTCTCGTACGGACGGTCGAATCTCATCGTGATCATGGTCGCGTTGGGTGTCCTCATGTCCATCGCCCGCCACTCCCGCGGCGGAAAGGGGGCTCGTGCATGACGCCCCGGGACCCGTGGTGGTCTTCTCCGGAGGAGGGACGGGTGGGCACCTGTATCCCGCGCTCACCCTGGCCGACGCGCTCCGAGCGCGCCGCCCGGCGGTTCGTGCGTGGTTCGTCGGTGCGTCCCGTGGCATCGAAGCGACGGTCCTCCCCGCCGAAGGGAGGCCCCATCACCTCCTCCCCGTGGCGGGCTTCCAGCGTGGGCGCGTCCGGGGATACGGCCGGGTGGTCCTCGCACTTCTCCGCTCCCTCATCGAGGTCGCGGAGCTGTTCCGGCGGCTTCGGCCGGAGGTCGTCGTGGTGACCGGTGGATATGCCGGCGGGCCGGCCGGAATCGTGGCGGGGATCATGGGGATCCCCCTGGTGATCCAGGAGCAGAACGCCGTGCCGGGGATGACCACGCGCCTTCTGAGCCGGTGGGCACGCGAGATCCACGTCGCCTTCCCGGAAACGGCGGACCGTCTTCCGGGACCGGCCCGGGCACGCGTGACGCTCTCCGGGAATCCGGTCCGCGGGAGCGGCGCCGTCACCCGCGATGAGGGGCGGGGCGCCTTCGGGATCGTCGAGGACGCCACCGTCGTCCTGGTCATGGGTGGTAGCCAGGGAGCCCGGGCACTCAACCGCGCGCTCCTGGAAGGACTCCCCCTGGAGCGGCCCGGCGAGATGGTCCTCCTGTGGTCCACCGGCCCGCGACACATGGCGGAGGTGGAGAGGGAGTTGGCGGAGCGGGGGAATCCCTCTTGGATCCAGGCGGTCCCCTATATCCACGACATGCCCTCGGCGCTGGCGGCGGCGGACATGGCGGTGAGCAGGGCGGGCGCGATGGCCACCGCGGAGCTCCTGAACCAGGGGCTTCCGGCCATCCTCGTCCCCCTTCCCACCGCGGCGGCGGACCATCAGACCCGGAACGCGGTCGCCCTGGAGGAAGCGGGCGCCGCGGTGGTGCTCGACGAGCGTGTGCTCACCGGGGCATCGCTGTGGAAGGAACTCCTGGCACTGACGTCGGATCCGGATCGCCGGGGACGCATGTCCCGGTCCGCCCGGGAGCGGGCGCGGCCCGCGGCGGCGGATCACATCGCGGCGTCCATCGAGGCCATCCTCGGCGCATCCCGGGGAGGCCACGCATGAACACCATGGACCTGATGTCGCTGTCACGCCGGGCTCCGGTGCACTTCATGGGCGTGGGCGGGGCCGGGATGTGCGCTCTGGCCGAGTTGATCCTCCGCTCCGGCGGGATGGTGTCCGGGTGTGACGCCAAGGAGTCGCCGGTGCTCGACGACCTCCGTGCCTTGGGTGCGGACATCCGGGTGGGCCACGCCGCTTCCCACGTGGACGGCGCCTCGGCGTTGGTGGTCACGGCGGCGGTGGATCCCGCCCACGAAGAAGTGGCCCGGGCCCGTGACCGCGGGATTCCGGTGGTGAAGCGCGCGCGGGCGCTGGGCGCGTGGGTGAATCGGGGCCGGCTGGTCGCGGTGGCGGGGACCCATGGGAAGACCACCACCACGGCCATGACCACGGAGATCCTGACCGAAGCCGGGCTCGATCCCACCGGGCTCGTGGGTGGACGGGTGGCGGAGTGGGGGGGGAATCTCCGCTTCGGTTCCGACGACGTGTTCGTGGTCGAGGCCGACGAGTACGACCGTTCGTTCCACGCACTCACGCCCGACGTGGCCGTCGTCACCAACGTGGAGGCCGACCACCTGGAGATCTACGGTGACGCGGAAGGCGTGCGGGAGGGATTCCGGACCTTCCTCCGCGGGCTGAGAACGCCGGGCCGCGCCATCGTGTGCGCCGACGATCCCGGTGCCTCCTCCCTGGTGGGGGACCTGGGCGCCGCGGCCTATACCTATGGGCTGTCGGCGGGGTGCCGGCTCCGCGCGGTGGACGTGACCGTGTCGGCGGCGGGTACGAAGTGCGTCGTGATGGAGGAGGGCGTGCGCCTGGGTTCTCTGGGACTTCGCGTCTCCGGCGCCCACAATCTCCGCAACGCGCTGGCCGCGGCGGCTGTGGGCCGGTACCTGGACGCGCCATGGGACGCCGTCGCGCGGGCGTTGGCGGACTTCCGGGGGGTGGGACGCAGGTTCGAACGCCTGGGCGAGGTGGGTGGGATCAGCGTGGTGGACGACTATGCCCATCATCCCACGGAGATCCGCGCCACGCTGGCCGCCGCGAGGGACGCCTTCGCCGGTCGCCGCGTGGTGGCCGTGTTCCAACCCCACCTCTATTCCCGGACCCGCGACTTCGCCACCGAATTCGGCCAGGCGCTGGCCATGGCGGACGCGGTCTGGGTCACCGACGTGTTCCCCGCCCGCGAGGCGCCCATCCCCGGCATCACCGGTGAGGTGGTCGTGGATGCCGTGCGGAGTGGGGGAGGCGCCGAGGTCCGATATTGTCCCGAACTGGGAGATGTTCCGGGGGTCGTGATGGAGACGCTGCGCGAAGGCGACGTGGTCGTCACCCTGGGAGCGGGGTCCGTGGAGACGGTGGGACCGCGGCTGGTCGAGCTGCTCCGGGAGGCGATCCATGCGTAACCAGCTTCGCGTGCTCGTCACGACCCTGGTGCTCGCGGCGGCCTGGGTGACGGTGCCCCGGGTGACCGAGTCCGTGCGGTCCTGGGAAGGGTTCGTGGTCAAGGAGGTTTCCTTCAAGGGACTCCGCTACCTCACCCGCGAGGAGGCGCTGTCCGTGGTGGCCCCGGCGGCGAGCGCGTCCGTCTGGGCCGCTCCCGACTCCTGGGAGATCCTCCTGGCCCAGCATCCACTCGTCCGGGAGGTCGAGGTCCGCCGCAGCCTTCCGTCCACCCTGGAGGTGACCATCGTCGAGCGGGAGCCCGTCGGGTTGGTGGCCACACCGACCCTCGAGCCGGTGGATGCGGAGGGATACTTCCTCCCCATCGACCCTGCCCGCCATCCATTGGACCTTCCCATCATCGAGGGACGCGATCGTCCGGCGCCCGGGGCACGCCTCACGCCGCGCAGTACGCGTGTCCTCGCCTCTGCCGTCGCGCGATTCGCCGATGCCGAGCCCACCTTCGGGATGATGGTGTCGGAGTGGGGATGGAAGGATCAGCGCACCGTGGTGGCCCGTTGGAGTCAGCCCGAGGTGGAGTTCCATCTCGCCGTGGACACGGCGCCGCGACGGCTGCGCGAAGGGCTGGCCGCTCTGGCGGACGCCATGGCCCGGATGGCGGGAACGCCGCCCGGGGTGATCGATCTACGTTACGTGGACCGCGTCGTGGTCCGCCGCAAAAGCTGAACGGAAGGAAACGTCATGCGCGCGAACCTCATCGCCGGATTGGACATCGGAACCACCAAGACCTCCGCCGTCATCGGGGAGATCTCGGGGGATCCCCGGCGGGGCACGCTCAACATCCTGGGGGTCGGTCAGGCCCGGACCAGCGGGGTCCGGGGCGACGTGGTCACCAACATCGACGAGATGACCGAGTCCATCCGCACCTCGCTCAAGGAGGCCGAGCTCATGGCCGGCGCCTCCGTGGACCGGGTGTTCGCGGGGATCGGCGGCGAGCACATCAGGGCCTCGAGCTCCATGGGGGTGGTGGCCGTGGCCGACGAGGAGATCAGCCACGACGACGTGGACCGGGTCCACGTGGTGGCGCGCGCGGTGGCGCTCCCCCCCGATCGGGAGATGCTCCACGCCATCCCTCAGGAGTACGTGGTGGACCACCGCCGCGGCATCAAGGATCCCGTGGGGATGACGGGAACCCGACTCGAATCGGACGTCTATCTGGTCACCTGCGCGTCCATCGCCGCCGCCAACATCCGGCGGGCGGTGAATCGCGCGGGGTACCGGGTGCAGGAGCTGGTGCTGGACCCGCTGGCCGGAGCCCGCAGCATCCTGACCGAGGACGAGAAGGAGGTCGGGGTGGCCATGGTCGAGATCGGGGGAAGCACCATGTCGGTGGCGGCCTACTTCGAAGGCAAGATCCGCCACGTGGCGATCCTTCCCTTCGGTGGGACGACCCTCACCCAGGACCTGGTGCGTGGACTCTCCGTGCCCTACGCCGAGGCCGTGCGCGCCAAGGAGCGGTTCGCCACGGCCTACGCGCAGCTCGTGGATCCGAGGGAGACCGTGGAGTTGCCCGGGCCGTCCCCGAACCAGCAACGGCACGTGGCGCGGGAGCTCATCGCCCACATCGTGGAGCAGCGCCTGGACGAGATGTTCGGGTTGGTCGAGAGGGAACTGCAGGAACAGGACCTCCTGAATCGCCTCGGCGCCGGAATCGTCGTGACGGGAGGCACTGCGGCCCTACCGGGGATCGTCGAGTTGGCTCAGCAGATCTTCGCCGCGCCGGTGCGGCTGGGGCGCCCTGGAGAGGGGCTCTCCGGCCTGGCCGACTCGGTGGCCCGGCCGAAGTTCGCCACGGCGACGGGGCTGGCGCTCTGGGGCGCCGATCGTTTTGCGGAAACCGGAGAGGGAGCGTCGACCCTCACCTCCGGAGTGCTCACCAAGCTGGGCACCTGGATCAAAGAGTTCTTTTAACCCATCCCACCAGGGAGGAGACATGATGATCTTCGAGTTCGAGGAGACCCCCGTCCAGAACGCGCGCATGAAGGTTGTGGGAGTGGGCGGTGCCGGCGGCAACGCCGTCAACCGGATGATCGATGAGGACCTGGAGGGCGTGGAGTTCATCTCCATGAACACCGATGCCCAGGCGTTGAAGGTGTCGCGCGCGCAGGTGACGTTGCAGATCGGGAAGAAGCTCACCCGTGGACTCGGCGCCGGGGCGCGGCCGGAGATCGGGCGGCAGGCCGTGGCCGAAAGCGAGGAGGACGTTCGCCGGGCGCTCGAAGGGGCGGACCTCGTGTTCGTCACCGCCGGGATGGGCGGCGGCACCGGGACCGGAGCGGCGCCCATGGTGGCAGAGATCGCCCGGGACATGGGCGCCCTCACCATCGGGATCGTCACGCGCCCCTTCTCCTTCGAGGGGAAGAAGCGCTCCCGGCACGCCGCCCAGGGATTGGCCGAGCTGCGGCGCTGCGTGGACACCGTCATCGTGGTGCCCAACGACCGCCTCATGTCCGTGGTGCCCAAGGGAACGTCGTTCCGCGATGCCCTGAAGCGGGCGGACGAAGTACTCCTCCACGCCACGCAGGGGATCAGTGACCTGATCCGCGTGACCGGCGAGGTGAACGTCGACTTCGCCGACGTGCGCACCATCATGTCCGCCCGCGGTCCCGCCCTCATGGGGACGGGCTTCGGCGAGGGAGACAACCGGGCCCAGGAGGCGGCGCAGGAAGCCATCTCCTCACCCCTTCTGGACGAAGTGTCCATCCAGGGAGCCCGTGGCGTCCTCATCAACATCACCGGCGGGATGGATCTCGCCATCGACGAGGTCACCGAGATCTCCTCCATCATCCAGGAGGAGGCCGGAGAGGATGCCGAGATCATCTTCGGCGCCGTCCACGATCCGGAGTTGGAAGGCCGCATCCGTGTCACGGTCATCGCCACCGGGTTCGACTCGGCGGAGGACGACAAGGTCATCCGTCCCGATTTCCGCCGGGCTCAGCCGGAGCCCCAGGTGGCGGTTCGGGAGGTCGCGACCGAGTCCCGACCCATCGCAGCGCAGATGCCCCGCCCCGTGGAGGTGCCGGTCCACACCCAACAACGTATGGCGGCCGTGGGCGGTGGATATGCCGAGCCGGTGCTCCCCCTCAACCGTTTTCCGGAGCGGGTGGTCACGCGGGAGACCCTCGGGGAACTCGACATCCCCACCTTCATCCGGCGGCAGATGGACTGAAAACTCGCTGCGAAACGGCATTCATCTGTTAGATTGGGAGGTATGGGCGTGACGCGATCTCCTGGCGGGCTGAACCTATTGCGCATCCGAGGGCTTCCGGGCCCGCGGGTGTGGGCGCTCGCGGTCGCCCTCATTCCGGCCGCCTGCCTTTCCGGACCCACTCCGGAAGTGGGGGAACTGGATCCCATCCATGCCCGTCCGGCGGAGGACATCCGCACGGTCGAGTTGGGTCGGGGGCAGACCCTGGGGGGACTCCTCTCGGGTGCCGTGGACGCGGATGACTACTATCCCGTCCTCATGGCGTTTCGGGAGCAGGCCAGCCCGCGTCGCATGAGGCCGGACACGGAGATCACCTTCCGGTACCTCCCGGGCGAGGTCCGCGTCCGCGGGATCGACGTGGAGGTCAACGAAGACGAGACGGTGCGGCTCACCAGGGATCCCGTGGGTTGGCGTTCGGAGTTGGTGGAGACCCCCACGTACCTGGATACGCTGTTCGTATCCGGGCAGATCGAGAACGTCCTCTGGACATCCGTGATCCGGAACCCGGGGCTCGCCGACCTTCCCCTGGGGGATCGGAACCGGCTCATCGACCGCCTCGACGGGGTCTTCCAGTGGCAGGTGGACTTTTCGCGGCAGATCCGGGTGGGTGACACGTACCGCTTCATCTTCGAGCGTGCCGTGCGCCCCGACGGATCCTTCCGTGAGGGACACCTGCTGGCGGCGGAGCTGGTCAATTCGGGCACGCCGTACCACGCGATCTGGTTCGACCCCAACGGCGACGGGGAGGGGTCGTACTTCGACATGGAGGGTCAGTCCGTGCGGCGGGCATTCCTCCTGAAGCCGCTCTCCTACCGGCGGATCTCTTCACGATTCACCAACAGTCGGTACCACCCCGTCCTCAAACAGTGGCGGGCGCACCGCGGGGTCGACTACGCCGCCGACCGCGGTACGGAGATCATGGCCACGTCCGACGGAGTGGTGATCCATCGCGCATGGAAGGGGAACTTCGGGAACACCGTGGAGATCAGGCATCCCAACGGATTCATCACCCGGTACGCCCATCTGAACGGATTCCGTCGGGGCGTCAACGTGGGCACCCGCGTCCATCAGGGCGACATCATCGGATACGTGGGGATGACCGGGCTCGCCAACGGGCCGCACCTCCACTACGAGATGATCCGGGGGGGACGGCAGATCGATCCGTTGTCCGTGGATCTTCCGGCCGGTGACCCGGTTCCCGCCGACGACATGGCGCGGTGGACGGCGGAGCGCGGCGTCCGCTTCGCGCTCCTGGAGTCGATTCCCCAGGGAGGTCCCGTCCGGACGGTGCTCGTGGAGGACGTAGAGGCCGAGGACGGTGTGGAGGGTACACCCGTGGCCATCGTCGACCGCTCGGGAGGGTTGCCGTAACGGTTCGCTCCGCGTACCGTGGCCGCCCCCTCGAACGGATGGACAAGCGGGGATGACCCGAGCGCTCCTCTTCATTACCGCGATGGCGGCCGCGGCCGGCTACGCCGGCTGGGTGTACTCCCGCATGGAGGTACGCGTCCCCGGCGCGCGTATCCTGGCCGGGCTGCGCTTCTCCTCCCTCACTCTTCTGGCGGCGCTTCTCCTCGACGTCTCCGTGCCCGGGTCGCCGCTGGAGCCGGAGCGGTGGGCTCTGGTGGACGTTTCCGCCAGCACCGGCGGGGACGTGGCCACCGCGGTGGCCACCCGAAGGGCGGAACTGGAGGACGCGGGATGGCGTGTGGTCCCGTTCTCCTCGTCCGTGGGCGACGGGGCGGCCGCCGCAGGATCCGCGCACCACACGCTGCTGGCGCCCGCCCTCGCGAGGGCGGCCGAGGCGGGTGCGGTGGACGTGCTGGTGGTTTCGGACCTCCGTTTCCACGACGTGGTCGCGGCGGAGTCGGTGCTCGACCGGACCGGACTGCACGTCATCTTCGAGCGGGTGGAGGGCGGAGGCACGAACGCCGGAATCACCACCTTCGAATTCGAGACTCCTCCGTCGCGTGGCGAGGCGGTGCCGGCGCGGGTCGAGTTCTTCTCGTCCGGGCCGGGCCCCGATTCGGCGCTCCTCGAGATCCGTGAGGAGGAACGCCTGGTGGCGTCACGACGGGTCGCCCTTCCGGCTCCCGGACGGCGTGCGCTCACCACGGTGCAGGTCCCGTCCACCCGGCGGGAGGGGAGGGTACGCTACGAGGCGACCCTGAGACGGGACGGCGACGACTATCCGGCCGACGACCGCGCCGCCGTCTACGCCCAGGTGGATCGCGAGGAAGGCGCGCTGGTCCTGATCTCCCTGCGCCCCGACTGGGAGCCGCGCGTGCTGCAACCGGTACTCGGGGACGCGTCCGGTCTGGAGACGCGCGGGTTCCTCCGCATCGGGGCGGATCGGTTCGCGCCCACCGGGCGGGGGATCGATCGGGGCGCGCCGGTGGGGGCGGCGGCGGTACGGGCGACGGCGGAGGGCGCCCACGTGCTGGTCGTGCACGGGACCGGCCCCGACGACCCGGAGTGGGTGGCGACCCTGGTGCGACGATCACCCCGGGTCGTGTTGATCCCCGCGGACGAAGGAACTCCCGGCGAATGGTACGTCTCGTCGGAGGTGCCGGCGTCCCCCGTGGCGGGGCAGTTCGTGGGGGTCACGCTCCAGGGCCTTCCTCCTCTCCTGTCCGTCGGAGGTGGCGCCGACCCCGCCGGCGGCGACGCGGTGTTGGGGGCCCAACTCCGGGGGACGGGTCCGCTTTCCGGAGTCCTGACGCTCCATTCCGGTCCTTCGGGAAGGGTGGCCGTCACTCGCGCCACGGGCTTCTGGCGATGGGGGATGCGGGGGGACGGTCCCCGGGACGTCTATCGGCGTCTCTGGTCGGGCGTGCTGGGTTGGCTCCTGGAGGACGTGGGCGTGGGGAGCGGAACCGGGGAGGTTCGCCCCGACGAATGGGTGACGCCACCCGGGGAGCCGGTCTTGTGGAGGGTCCCCGGAGCGGCGGTGGACACCGTGGTGGTGGCGGTCACGCGGGGGGACACCCTGGTGGCGGTGGACACCCTGGCGGGGGGCGGCACCGTTGGCGGGAGAATCCTCCTCCCGGGGACGTACGCGTACACGGCGTCCGCCGCGGGCGGCGGCCCCCGCGGGGCCGGGCGTTTCGACGTGGCTTCGGACGCGGGGGAGATGCTCCCCCTTCCGCGCACTCCGTCCATCGCCGGCCCGGAGGGCGCGACGCGAGGGGCCGCCGGCGGCGAGTCCAGACCCCTGCGAACGCTTCCGTGGATGTATCTTCTCGTGATGGCTCTTCTCTCCGCGGAGTGGGTGATCCGCCGTCGCGTGGGCCTCCGATAGCAGGTCGCGTCAGACAGGGTGATCCGCGGACACGTTCCTCTCCATCCATCTCCACATGGCACGGTTGTTCAGGAAGAAGCCGGAGGCCCGCAAGGGGTTCTGGAAGCGCGTGGTGGACCTCGCCCTCACCGATGTCCGCGTGGTGGCGGGAGGGCTGGATCACGCTTCCCTGGAGGTGTTGGAAGAGCACCTCCTCGCGGCGGACTTCGGCGTTCCCGCCACCTTGCGCCTGGTGGACCACGTGGAGGGCCTGGCCCGGCGCGGGGTCCTGCGAGGGCCGGGCGAACTGGCCGGGGCGCTGCGTGACGAGATCCTCTCCATCCTGGCCGGAGACGCCCCGGAGTTGCGGGCCGCCGACACCGGACCCACGGTGTACCTCATGGTGGGGGTGAACGGAGTGGGGAAGACGACCTCCGTGGCCAAGCTCGCGTACTGCCTGAAGGCGGAGGGGAAGTCGGTGTTGGTGGCGGCGGCGGATACGTTCCGCGCGGGAGCCGTGGAACAACTCGAGGCGTGGGCGAACCGCATCGGGGTGGACTTCCTGCGTGGTCAGCAGGGGGGAGACCCCGCGGCGGTGGCGTTCGACGCCATCGATGCCGCGGTCGCCCGGGACCTGGACGTCGTGCTCGTGGACACGGCGGGGCGCCTGCACACCGACCGAGGCCTCATGGAGGAACTCCGCAAGATCGATCGGGTGATCCGGCGGAGACTGGAGGGGGCGCCCCACGAGTCGCTCCTCGTGCTCGACTCCACCGTGGGGCAGAACGCGGTCCGGCAACTCGGCGCCTTCAAGGAAGCCGTGGACGTGACCGGGATCGTCCTCACCAAGATGGACTCGAGCGCAAGGGGCGGGGTCGTGGTCGCCTGCAAGGAAGAGTTCGGCGTGCCCGTCAAGCTGGTGGGCGTCGGCGAGGGCGTCGAGGATCTCCATGCCTTCGATCCCGGCGCGTTCGTGGAGGGTGTGTTCTCCTCATGATCCGGGTGCCGGGCGCCGGGACCGGAGCGGCGGGGCGCACGTCGCCCGCGGCACTCACGCCGTGAGCTACTCGCAGCTGGACCGACCGGCGCAGTACCTCAAGGGGGTGGGGCCCAAGCGGGTGGATCCCCTGGGGCGGTTGGGGATCATCACGGCCCGCGACCTCCTCTACCACACTCCCCGGCGGTACGACGACGCCTCCACCATCCAGCCGGTCCGGTCGCTCCAGGTGGGCGGAGAGGCGACCGTGATGGGGCGGGTGCGGAGCAAGGGGGTGATCCCCACCCGGAAGGGGCTGCGCATCTTCCAGGCCGTCGTCCAGGACGAGTCGGGAATGGTGAACCTGGCCTGGCCGGGCCAGCCGTGGCTGGACCGGAAGATCCGCGAGGGAGACGTGTTGCTCGCCACGGGGCCGGTCCGGTTCTTCCACGGTCTCCAACTGCAGCCGCGGGAGTTCACCGTCCTCGACCGGGAGGGGATGAAGGGGGGCGAACGCGGCCACGTCTTCGTGACGTATCCGGCGAGTGAGGACGTGCCGCAGTGGGTCATCCGCCACGTGGTGGAGGCGAATCTCGACGCCCTCCTCGAGCACGCGGACCACGACGAGTATCTGGACGACGAAGTGCGCGGCGCGCTGGGACTTCCGCTCCTCTCGGAGGCGTTCCGGCGGCTTCACCGTCCGGAGGGCATCGGCGACGCGGAGGTGGGCCGGCGGCGTCTCGCCTTTGACGAGCTGTTCTTCCTTCAACTCCTCCACGCCCAGGTGAGATACCACGCCATCCAGGAGGATCCGGGGATCGAGCACCGCCGCACCAATGAACTCATCCGACCGCTCCACGAGGCGCTCCCCTTCCAGTTGACGGACGCGCAGGCGCGGGTGCTCCGAGAGATCTCCGGGGACATGACCTCCTCGCGGCGGATGAACCGGCTGGTGCAGGGGGACGTGGGCTCGGGGAAGACCCTGGTCGCTCTCTTCGCGATGCTGGTGGCGGTGGAGGGGGGGTACCAGGCGGCGCTCATGGCGCCCACGGAGATCCTGGCGGAACAGCACCACGAAAAGATCGCGGCGCTCCTGGAGCCGCTGGGCGTGCCGGTCACCCTGGTCACGGGACGGATGTCCGCCGCCGCCAAGCGAGCGGCCCTGGAAGCGGTGGCCGACGGTTCGGCCAGGGTGGTGGTGGGGACGCACGCGTTGATCCAGGAGGGCGTGGAGTTCCCACGGCTGGGGCTGGTGGTGGTGGACGAGCAGCACCGGTTCGGCGTGCGCCAGCGCATGGCTCTGGCGGAGCACCGCGGGCAGCGCCCCGACATCCTCATCATGTCGGCGACGCCGATTCCGCGGTCCCTGGCCATGACGCTGTACGGCGATCTGGACCTGAGCCTTCTGGACGAACTCCCCCCGGGGCGGACACCGGTGCGCACTTCGCTCAGGTCTCCCCACCAGCGCGACGCGGTGTACGCCTTCGTGGAGGAGGAAGTGGGCCGGGGTCACCAGGCGTACGTGGTCTTTCCCCTGGTGGAGGAATCGGAGAAGCTCGATCTGAGGTCGGCCACCGACGAGTTCGCGCGACTGGGCAAGGAGGTCTTTCCCCATCGAAGGGTGGGCCTCCTCCACGGGAAGCTCCCCTCCGACGAGAAGGATCGGGTCATGAGGAGCTTCCGGGACGGCGAACTGGACGTCCTGGTGGCCACCACCGTGATCGAGGTGGGGATCGACGTTCCGCGTGCGTCGGTGATGGTCATCGAGCACGCCGAGCGCTTCGGCCTCTCCCAGCTCCACCAGCTTCGCGGGAGGGTGGGCCGGGGTGCCGCGGAGAGCCACTGTGTGCTCGTGTCCGACACCGGGGCGGAGAGCGCCGAACGCCTGAAGCTCTTCCGCGAGACGGCGGACGGGTTCGAGGTCGCTCGTGCCGATCTGCGCCTCAGGGGGCAGGGCGACCTGTTCGGCGCCAACCAGCACGGACGGGACGCGGGGCTGCGCTTCGCCGACCTCCTCACCGACGAGGAACTCCTCGTCGAGGCCCAGCGGAGGGCCCGGGAGCTGGTGCTGGAGGACCCCGAACTGGAACACCCCGGAAACCGGAGGATCCGCGATCACCTTCACCAGCGATACCGGGACCGGATGGAACTCTTCGGGGTGGGATGATTGACCACCTCCACCCCACTTGTCTAACGTTCGCCGCCGGGCGGGTCCCGGGCGAAGTCGCATCACGGAACAGCAGGGATCGAATCCATGGCGGAGATCAGGGAGCTCGGGAAGCACGTAGGGGACACGGTAACCCTCCAGGGGTGGGTGGAAACCACGCGCGGGCACGGGAAGGTGGCCTTCGTGGTGGTGCGCGACGGCACCGGGATCGTGCAGGGTGTGCTGGTGCGGAGTCAGCTCGAGGAGGCCACCTGGGAGCTTCACGGCTCACTCACGCAGGAGTGCGTGGTGGAGGTGACGGGAGAGGTGCGGGCCGACGACCGGGCGCCGGGCGGGTACGAGCTCGGCATCCAGGAGATGACGCTCGTCTCGCGGGCCGAGGACTACCCCATCCAGCCCAAGGAGCACGGGGTCGAGTTCCTCCTGGATCACCGCCACCTCTGGCTGCGTTCCTCCCTCCAGCGCGCGGGGCTGAAGGTCCGGGCGGAGGTACAGCAGGCCATCCACGACTTCTTCTACCGCCGGGACTTCGTCCGCATCGACACGCCCATCCTCACCGGATCCATCGGGGAGCACGCGGGCACGCTGTTCGAGACGGACTATTTCGGGGACAAGGCGTACATGGCCCAGACGGGCCAGCTCTACGTGGAGGCGGCGTGTCCGGCGTTCCGGAAGGTGTACTGCTTCGGCCCGACCTTCCGCGCCGAGAAGTCCAAGACCCGCCGGCACCTCACCGAGTTCTGGATGGTGGAGCCGGAAGTGGCCTTCGCCGACTCCGATGACAACATGCGGCTCCAGGAGGAGTTCGTTTCCTACCTGGTGGAGCGGGCATTGGAGAACTGCTCGGAAGAGTTGAAGATCCTGGAGCGCGACACGAGCAAGCTGGAGCACATCAAGCCCCCCTTCCCGCGCCTGAGCTACACCGAGGCGGTGGAGCGCCTGAAGGGGAAGGGGTTGGAGGTGGAGTGGGGCGCGGACCTGGGCGCCCCCGACGAAGCGGCCCTCACCGCCGACTACGACCTCCCCGTCTTCGTGTACAACTACCCGAAGGCGGTGAAGGCCTTCTACATGAAGGAGAACCCGGCCGACCCGCGCACGGTGCTCTGCGACGATCTCCTGGCCCCGGAGGGGTACGGGGAGATCATCGGCGGAAGCCAGCGCGAGGACGACCTGGATCGTCTTCTGGCACGCATCCGCGAGGAGGATCTCCCCGAGGAGGCCTACTCGTGGTACCTCGACCTGAGGCGGTATGGAACGTTCCCCCACTCCGGCTTCGGGTTGGGGCTCGAGCGCACCGTGGGGTGGATCACCGGGCGGCACCACATCCGCGAGATGATTCCCTTCCCGCGCCTGATGAACCGGCTGAACCCGTGACCAGCGCGACACGCCGGGACGCCTGCGGGAGGAGCGGGCGCCGGCCCGCCGCATGCCCCTTCCGCCGCGAGGTGGCCTGATGCCCGGAATCGTCCTGGACATGATGGACCGGCGTCCCATCTGGGCCATGCCCGGGTGGGTGCCGGAGCGTATCCGGGAGTCCCTTCCCGCGGGGTGGAAGCTCGTGGTGATGGACGAGGAGACCGACGGGTCCGGAGACGGCGCCGCGAGGATATCGTCGAGGGTGCTCGATGCGGTGGCGGCGGCGGAGATCTACCTGGGGTACGGGATCCCCGCGGAGCTTCTCCGGGCTGCTCCCGGGTTGAAGTGGGCCCACTCCGGCGCCGCGGGAGTGGGGAGCTCCCTCACCCCGGAGATGATGGCGCACCCGGTGCTCTTCACCAACTCCGCCGGGATCCACGCCCCGCCCATGGCCGAGACCGTCCTCGGGATGATGCTCCACTTCGGGAGGGGGCTGGACTTCGCCCTGGCGAACCAGCGCCTGGGGCGGTGGTCCACCGAGCCGTACTACGTCGCGGGCGCTCCCATCCGCGAACTCTCGCGATGCACGATTGGGATCGTCGGTTTCGGCGGGATCGGGAGGGAGATCGCCCGCCGGGTCGCGGCGCTGGGAGCCCGGGTGGTGGCCGTCCAGAGGAGCGTTCCTCGGGAGGGCGAAGCGGATCTCGCGCCCGTGGAAGGCGGCGGGAGCCTGGGTGATCGCATCGAGCTCGTGCATGGGGCGGCGGGTGTGGACGCCGTGCTGCGGGAGAGCGACTACGTCGTCCTCGCCGTTCCCGAGACCGACGAGACGCGCGGGATGATCGGCGCGGACGCGCTGGACGCCATGAAGCCCGAGGCGGTGCTGATCAACGTGGGGCGGGGAAGGCTGGTGGACGAAGACGCTCTGGTGTCGGCCCTGGAAGCGGGTTCGATACGGGGGGCGGGATTGGACGTGTTCGCGACGGAGCCGCTGCCGGAGGGTCACCCCCTCTGGCGGCTTCCCAACGTGCTGATCACTCCCCACGTCTCCGCCGTGACGCGAGCGTTCTGGGAGCGGGAGACGGAGCTGATCCTGGACAACCTGGAGCGGTACGTCCAGGGTGAGCCGCTTCGCAACCTGGTGGACAAGACGGCCGGTTACTGAGCCGCCTTCACTTCCTCCCAGAGCCCGTCCAACACCTCGAGACCGGCTTCTTCCAGGGAGATGCCGCGTTGGCGGGCCAGGGCCTCCAGCGCCTCGAAGCGCCGGTGGAACTTGCGGTTCGCCCGGTCGAGGGCCGTGGTGGAGTGCACGCCGGTCAGGCGCGTGAGATTGACCACGGCGAAGAGGAGATCGCCCAACTCCTCCTCGACGGCGGCGGCATCTCCCGCGGACAGCGCTCCCTCGACCTCGGCCAGCTCTTCGGAGACCTTGTCGCGGGCGCCACGATAGTCCTCCCAGTCGAAGCCGACGCCGGCGACCCGTTCCTGCATCCGGTGGGCCTTGGTGAGGGGATCCAACCCTTTCGCGAGGCCGGACAGGACGCCCTCTTCGCCGGCCCGCTCCCGGGCCTTCAAGGTCTCCCACCCCTCCCGTTCCTCGGCCTCTCCGAAGAGGTGCGGGTGCCGCCGGATCATCTTCCGCTCCAGCGCCCCGTACACCTGGGAGGCACCGAAGCGGCCCTCCTCCTCACCCAGAACGACCTGGAACGCCACGTTGAGGAGGAGGTCCCCCAACTCCGAGGCGAGACCCTCCGGAGAGCCTTCCCGGATGGCGTCCACCACCTCGTGGGCTTCCTCCAGGAGGTGGGGGATGAGGCTGGTCGGGGTCTGCTCGGCGTCCCAGGGACATTGGGCGCGCAGGAACCGCACCAGGGTGAGCGCCCGGTCGAGGACGCCCGGACCCGGGAAGTGGAAGCCGTCGGTCGGGGAGTGGGGGTTGTTCGTGCTCATGGTCGGCCCGAGGGTGCGCGCTTGCTCCAGGCCCTGTTTGTCGCATCTTTCTCGGGCTATGTCAACGGAACTGGGAACCAGGGCGTGGGTCGAGGTGGACGCCTCGGCGCTGCGGGAAAACCTGAGGCGGATCGCCCATCGGGTCGGGCCGGAGGCACGGCTCATCCCCATGGTGAAGGCCGACGCCTACGGGTTGGGCGTGCTGCAGGCAGTGGATGCCCTGGAGCCGATGGATCCGTGGGGCTTCGGCGTGGCCGCCGTGGACGAGGGGCTGGCGCTGCGCCGCCACGGCGTCCGCCGGCCGGTGCTGGTGCTGAGTCCGGCACCCCGGGAAGCGCTGGAGGCCGCCGTGGCGGCGGAGCTGGAGGTGTCGGTGTCCGACGCGGGTACCCTCGACCGGCTGGTGGCGTTGGCGGAGGGCGGTGCCTCACCGGCGTTCCATCTCGAGGTCGATACGGGGATGGGGCGTGCGGGGATCCCCTCGGCGGAGGCGGAGCACTGGATCCCACTCCTCGAGCGTGCCCGGGCGGCGGGAGTCCGCTGGGCGGGGTGCTACACCCACCTCCACTCGGCCGACGAATCCGCCGGGTCGGTGCACGAGCAGTGGCGACGGTTCGAGGGTGCGCTCGGGGTACTTCGCGCCCGGGAGACCGGGGTCCTCGTGCACGTCCTGAACTCCGCGGGATGCATGCGGTGCCCGGAGTACGGGTGCGACGCGGTCCGGCCTGGTATCTTCCTGTACGGGGGGGGCGTGGGAGCCGACCAGCCACGACCGGAATCCGTGGCGGCCCTGAGGGCTCGGGTGGTCCACGTGCGGGACGCGGCCCCGGGGACTCCCCTGGGGTACGGGAGCACGCACCGCGCCGTGGGGCACGAGAGGTGGGCCACCGTGTGCATCGGATACGGGGACGGATTGCCCCGGGGCCTGGGAAATCGTGGTGAGGCGCTGGTGCGCGGGAGGCGGGCCGCCATCGTCGGACGGATCTCAATGGACGTAACGGTGGTAGACATCACCGATGTGCCGGACGTTGCCGTGGGCGACGTCGTGACCTTCATCGGAAACGACGGGGATCAACGCATCACCGTCGACGAGGTCGCGGAGATGGTGGGTACCATCAGCTACGAAGTACTCACGGGGCTCACGCCGCGCGTGCAACGGATCTGGGTGCATGATTCCACACGTTGATACATTGATGGACCAGGCCCGGTCGGTCCGGGATCGGGCGTACGCCCCGTATTCCGGGTTCCGGGTCGGGGCCGCCCTGTCGACCGGGGACGGTGTCGTGCACGTGGGATGCAACGTGGAGAACGCGTCCTACGGTCTGACCGTGTGCGCGGAACGATCCGCGGTGATGGCCGCCGTGGCGGCCGGTCATCGTTCGTTCGAAGTGCTGGCACTCTCCACCGACGGGGACGATCCCGTCGCGCCGTGTGGAGCGTGTCGCCAGGTGCTGGGCGAGTTCGCCCCGGATCTCCGGATCGTTTCGGAGGCCGGTGGACGTAGAAGAGAGTGGAGGATGGGCGAGCTACTCCCCCATCCGTTCGACAATATCCCGTCATCCGGGGAGACACGTTGATTCGTAAGAAGCTGGGGATCCTGGCGACGCTGGCGGCGTCGACCACATGGGCATGCTCCGAGCAGACGCCGACCTCACTGGAGGACGCCGTCTTCCCGGGCGACATCCGGACCGTGGAGGTGGAGTTGCCGTGGGCGCAGTTCGGATCCGGACTGGAGGTCCTGGGAGGGTACGGGTCACCCGTGGAGTTGGGGAGCGCCGTCGTGGCCCAGGCCTTCGCGGGGACGCTCGACGCCAACACGCTCGTCCGCTTCGCCGACTACCCCGATCGTGCCACCGTGCGTGACACCACGGGGACGTCCCGGACCGACAGCACGCTGACGTTCCTGTCGGGTCGGGTCGTCGTGTTCATGGACACCATCGCCAGCACGGCCGCGGCTCCGGTCACCCTGGCGCTGGCCGAACTGACGCAACGGTGGCACCCGCAGACGACGGACTGGACGCTCGCCGTCGACACGCTCGGGGACAGCATGGCGTGGGGTGAGCCGGGCGGCGGCCCCGTTCTTCCCGTCGGCACCGCGGTCTGGGATCCCACCGCCGGCGACACCGTGGTGTTCCCGGTGGACTCGGCCCAGGTGGCCGCGTGGGGTGACACGACGGCCGTCCGACACGGAGCGCGCATTTCCCTCGAGACTCCGGGGGAGCGCCTCCACGTGAGGCAGGTCGTCCTGAGGCTGGTGGCGTTGCCCAGCGTGAATCCGGACACCCTGGTCGACGTGACCGCGGGCGCGCGTTCCATGAGCTTCATCTACGATCCGTCCCCGCTGCCTCCCCCGGACGGAATCCGTGTCGGGGGCGTGCCGGCGTGGAGATCGGTTCTGGACATCGGCGTGCCGGCGCAGCTCGACGGACCCCCGGCGTTGTGTGACGCCGTCGGGTGTCCCTTCCCCCTCACCCACGACCGGGTGAACTACGCGGCGCTGGTACTGTACAGCCGGAGCAGTGATCCGGCCTTCCAGCCCACGGATTCGGTGGGGATCGACGTGCGGCCGGTGTACGACCGGGGCACGCTTCCCAAGTCTCCCCTGGGAGGCTCCCTGGCCCCGACCATTCTCGGATACCGCGTGGGTCCTGGCGCCTTCGGTTCCGCTCCGGGGCAGCGGATGGAGATCCCGTTGACGGGCTTCGTCCGCGCGATCCTTCTCGCGAAGTCGGATTCCACCGTCAAGGCGCCGTCTCCGACGCTCGCGCTCCTCTCGCCCTTCGAGCCGGTGTCGCTGGCCTTCGCCTCCTTCGAGGGCCCGGGAACTCCCGCCGCTCCCGTGTTGAAGCTCATTCTGACAGCCGGTCGTCCGGTGGAGTTGCCATGACCAGGTGGCGTATCGTGCTGGCGTTCGGCCTGGCCTTCATTCCCGCGGGGGTGGGGGCGCAGTCGCACTTCAACACCGCGGGGTTGGGGCTCGTCCAGGAAGCGCTCGATGCCCGGACGCGGGCACTCGGTGGAATCGGGGTGGGGCTCATGGGCTCCGGCCTCCTTCCCAGCGACCCGGCGTCCATCGGTCGACTGGGGATTCCGACGGCGGTCTTCACGGCTCAGCCGAGCTGGACCGACTACCGCCGATCGGACGGGGCGGACGCCGGAACCGTGCAGGGCACCCGGTTCCCCCTCGTGGGAGTCGCGTACCCCGTGCGCCAGTGGGGGATCGGATACCTCACCTTCGGGTCCGTGTTCGACCAACGGTTCCAGGCCGAGCGCCCGGGGTCCGTTGTGCTCGGCCTGGACACGGTGAACGTGGTCGATTCCCTGCACGCGGACGGCGGGGTCTCGCAGATCCGTGTCGGGTTCGCGCGGCCCTTCGGGAAGTACCTCTCGGCGGGGGTGTCGGTGGCACGGTACAACGGGTCCGCGTTGCGCCGGTTCACCCGGACCTTCGCCGACGGCGAGGTGGATCCCTCCGTGCAGGATTTCGCCACCGGAGGGCTGTGGAGGTACTCCGGCACCTCGGTGACCATGGGTGCGGGGGCTCAGATGGGGACCGTGTTCCGTGCGGCGGGCAGCGTCGAGTGGAGCGGCTCCCTCTCCGCGGAGCCGACGGAGGACACGCGGGGAAGTGCGCGCGTGTATCCCATGCCGGTCACGTGGCGCCTGGGCGCCACGGCCAACCTGGCCGGTGGGCTCGCCCTCACGGGCAGCGTCATGATGGCGGATTGGACCGAGACGGGCGCGGCCCTGGTCGATCCATCCACCGCGGGGAAGGCCACCTCCTACGGGGTGGGGATCGAGTTGGGGAACGCGCGCCTCTTCGGCCGGCCCGCGCCGCTACGGGTCGGGTACCGCAGTCGCGACCTCCCCTTCTCACCGGGAGGAGGGATGGCCACGGAGACGGCGTACACCGGGGGATTCGGCCTCACGTTGTTGGAGTCCGGCCGGTTCGTCCTGGCCGGCGTGGATTTCTCCATCGAGCGGGGCAAGCGCGTGGACACGGTGCTGACCGAGGAGTTCTGGCGGGGCGGTCTTTCGCTCCGGTTGGCCGGCTTCTGAGCTCGATGGGATCCGGAGGGGAAGCCGTTGCGGGTCTACTACCACACCTTCGGATGTAAGGCCAACCAGTACGACACCGAGCGTATGCGCCAGGAAGGCGAGGCGAGGGGGGCTCGGAGCACGACATCGTGGTTGGACGCCGAAGTCTGTGTGGTGAACACGTGCACGGTGACGAACCAGGCGGACGCACAGGCACGAAGGTTCATCCGCCGGCTCCATCGTGAGAATCCGGACGCGCGCGTCGTGGTGGCCGGGTGTTCGGCGGCGCTGAAGGCGTCCATGTACGAGTCGCTGGACGGCGTGGCCGGGGTCGTGGAAGGACACGATCCCGTCGCCGTCGCCCTGGCGCTGGATCCCCCGCTCCCGGAGAAGCCGGTTCAGATCGAGTTGCGCCGCTCCCTGGACCGGATGGACATGGAGCCCGTGGGCGGCGAGATCCTCCGCCACCGCCAGGGCGCCACCCGCGGATGGCTCAAGATCCAGGACGGGTGTGACCGCAAGTGCTCCTTCTGCGCGACCCGCCTGGCCCGCGGCCCTTCCCGCTCCCGGGACCCCGAGGAAGTCGTTCGCGAAGCAGCCCAGCTTGCCCGGCACCACCCGGAGTTGGTCATCACCGGGATCCACATCGGGCACTTCGGACTCGATCTCGACCCCCATTGGTCGCTCTCGCGGATGCTCGCGCATCTCCTGGAGCGCGTGCCCGACGTGCGCTTCCGTCTGGGGAGCGTGGAGGCCACCGAGGTGGACGACCTCCTCCTGGAGCTCATGGAGACGTCGGGGGGGCGCGTGGCTCCCCACCTCCACATGCCCCTCCAGAGCGGGGCCGACCCCGTGCTGCGGAGGATGCGGAGGTGGCACACGCGGGAGATGTATCGCTCGCGCACACTCGAGATCTGCGACCGGATGGGATCGATGGGGCTGGGGGCCGACGTCATCACCGGCTTCCCCGGGGAGACCGCCGACGACCATGCGCAGACGGTGGCGCTGGTGGAGGAGCTTCCCTTCACCTACCTGCACGTGTTTCCGTATTCCCCCCGGGACGGCACGGCGGCCGCCACCGGTTCGGATCCTGTGCCGCAGAGGATCTCGGGAGAGCGGAGCCGCGAACTCCGCACGCTCGCCCAGGAAAAGGGGTCGCGGTACCGGGAAGGGAGGGTGGGGGAGGAGGCGCGGGTGGTCCTGGAAGGGGATGCGGCTCTCACGGGGGACTACCTGAGGGTCGGGTGGGAGGGTCCTCGCCCCGAGGAGACGGGTGTGTTCAGCGCCACCCTGCAGGGAAGCGGGGAGCACCTGTATATTGCGTGGTCCCGAGATTCCTCCCTGAATTGAGGCCATGAGCGGAGAACGGCACCCCAGACGCGCGTACGTGGAGACGTACGGCTGCCAGATGAACATCAGCGACGGCGAGCTGATGGAGGGCATCCTGGAGCAGAGCGGGTACCGGATCGTGTCGGCCCCCGAGGATGCCGACGTGGTCCTGGTGAACACGTGCGCCATACGCGAGCACGCCGAGCAACGCGTGTTGGGGAGGGTCAACCAGCTCCACGGGCTCAAGCGGGAGCGGCCGGACGTCGTGTTGGGCGTGACGGGGTGCATGGCACAGCGCATGGGTTCCACGCTCCTGGAGAAGGTCCCCCATGTGGATCTGGTCATGGGGCCCGACGGGTACCGGGGCCTTCCGGAGGCCCTGGATGGTCTGGGCACCGTGCGGCCGGCCGCGCTTCCCGGGGACGAACTCGCCCCACCCCCGTCGGCGTTCCCGTCCGGCGGGCCCCGGAAGGGTCGGCGGCAACTGGCGGTGCTCGACCTGAACCTGGGGGAGAACTACCAGGGACTCGAACAGCGTCGAGCGCACGGAGCCTCGGCGTGGGTGGCCATCCAGCGGGGGTGCGATCATCGGTGCACCTTCTGCATCGTGCCCTACGTGCGCGGGCCGGAGAAGAACCGCGCGGCGCCGGAGGTGCTCTCGGAGATCCGCGGACTGGTGGAGCAGGGGGTCACGGAGGTCACCCTCCTGGGGCAGACGGTGAACTCGTATCAGGCCGGGGACTGGGGCTTCGCCCGGCTCCTCCGTGAAGTCGCCCGCGTGGACGGCATCCGGCGCGTGCGTTTCACCTCTCCGCACCCCAACGACGTCACCCCCGAGCTCATCGAGGTGATGGCCACCGAGCCCACCGTTTGCGAACAGCTCCACCTCCCGGTGCAGTCCGGAAACGACCGGACGCTCAAGCGGATGTTGCGCCGCTACACCGTGGAGGCCTTCCTGGACCGCGTGGAGGCCGTGCGGGCGGCCATCCCCGGGATCGCCCTCTCCACCGACGTGATCGTGGCCTTTCCGGGTGAGACGGAGGAGGAGTTCCGCGATACGCTGGCGCTCCTGCGCACGGTCCGCTTCGACGACGCCTTCACCTACCGGTACTCTCCGCGGGACGGTACGCCGGCCACGCGGTTCCCCGAGGAGGACTTCATCGATCCCGACGAGGGACAGCGTCGCCTCGAGGAGCTCATCGAGGTGAGTCGGGGGATCCAGGCCGAGATCAACCAGGGCGAGGTGGGCCGGATGGAGGAGGTCCTCGTGGAGAAGGAGGCCCGCCAGGACGACAGCGTCATGGGCCGCACCCGCAGGAACAAGGTGGTGGCCTTCGAGGGGGATCCGTCGTGGGTGGGGTCGTATCGGTGGGTGGCTCTGGAACGCACCACGGGAGCCACCTTCGGCGGGAGCCTCGTGGACGAACCGATCCCCGTCGCGGCTCCATGAAGCGCTTCTGGGGTCCGCTGGGCGTGCTTCTGGTCGTGGCGGCCGCCATGGGGTTCGCCACCCTCAACGGATCCACGGAGGTTACGCTCCGCCTGGGGATCATGACGCTCTATCGGGTGCCCCTCACCGTGGTGACGTTCGGAGCGCTCCTGGTCGGGATGGTGATCATGCTCGTCTCCAGCGTGGCTTCGGATCTGAAGGTGCGAGGCATCCTCCGTGACCGGTTGGCCCAGGAAGCCATGGAAGAGGAAGCCCGCTTCGTCGATCTTGCCCAGCATGATCTCTTCCAGGAGGGCAAGGAGGCGGAGTGATGCCCGGCGAGCCACCCGGGCGGGGGAGGGCCCCTGACCGGCCGGGCTCCGCCCGTCACCGGGGTCGCCGGGGCTTTTGCCGCCGGGGTCGCGACCCTCTCTCTCGGCGCTCCCTTCCCCCTCCTCCTGGCGCCTCTCCTCCTCCTCCTCCTCGCCCCGCCCGATCCGACATCCCCACCTCGCCATCCGGTCATGGGGATCTCCCCCAGGGCGCTCCGGAGGTTCCTGGCACTGGCGTATCTCTCCGGGGGGATGCTGACGGAAGCTCTTGATCCCGACCGCTGCGCGCTCCCCGAGGGCGTGCGGGCGGATTGGACGGTTCGGGGGAGAGTGCTGGCTCCGCCCGGGCGGGACGGGTTCGTGCGGGCCGAACTCGATCTACCGGGGTGCGTGCGGACCGTCGGGTTGCGCCTCCCCCGTGACGCGAGGGGAGTGGTGGTGGGACGCGACACGGAGTTCCGGGGTGGGTGGCGCCCGGGAAGAGCCGGTGGGGGTACCCTGGAGGTTCGAACGCTCACTGCGATCGGGGGGGACGGAGTCCTCGCCCGAGGCTTCCTGGTGCGGGTCCGGGAAGGGTGGATGAGGAGGATCGAGCGTCTCTTCGGGGACCGGGCGCCCATGGTGGGCGCGTTGGTTCTGGCCCGCAAGGAGGGGCTCGACCCGGAATTGCGAGAGGCGTTCGCGCGTAGCGGCACGGCCCATCTTCTGGCCATCTCGGGCTTCCACGTGGGCGTCATGGCGGGCCTCTTCCTCGCGGTGTTGCGTGCGCTCCCCGTCGGGCGGAAGCGGGCACGCGTGGGCGCGGTCGTGGCGGTGTGCCTGTACGTGGCCGTGATCGGCTTTCCCGATGCCGCGTGCAGAGCGGCCCTCCTCTTCCTCCTGGTGAGCGTGGCGTGGCTCCGCGGGAGGCCGACGGCGCGCGGAGCGCCGCTGGCCGCGGTACTGCTGCTCCTCCTGGTGGCCGATCCGGCCGGGTTGTCGCGCCCCGGGTTCCAGCTGTCCTTCATGGGAGCGGGAGGGCTCCTCCTGTGGGCGCGGTCGTGGGAATCGGGGATGGCGGAGATCCCGGTGGCTCGCCGGATGCCCCGGAGCATTCGATCTGCCCTCGCCGCGGGGATCGCGGCCACCGTCGCCACCACGCCGGTGGTGGCGTGGCACTTCGAGCGTGTCTCCCTCGTGTCCATCCCCGTCACCCTGGCGGCGTCTCCCCTGGTGGCACTGGCCCTCCCGGGGATCGTGATCACGGTGGCGGCGGACGTCGTGGCTCCCCCGCTGGCACCCCTCCTCGCCGGGGGGGTCGACCTCGTGCTCGCGATCATCGAGGGGATCGTGAGGAACTGCGCGGCTCCTTCGTGGGCGAGTGTCTGGGTCCCCCGGACGTGGGTGCTGGTGGGCGGGGTCGGAGGGGTGCTCTCGTGGGGTCTCGCGCGTCGCGGATGGGTCCGCCCGGTGGTCGCGGGGCGGGTGGCCGTGCTGGGCGCGGCCACCGCCATTCTGGCCTGGCCCGCCGCCCTCCATTTCCAGGCACGGGGCACCATGGAGATCCTCATGGTGGACGTGGGGCAGGGGGACGCCATCGCCATCCGGACCCCCGGAAATCGGTGGATCCTGGTGGACGCGGGCCCGCCGGCGCGTTCGGGTCGGTCGGCCGTGGCCAGCGCCCTGGCCCGCCGCGGCGTATCCACGCTGGATCTCGTCGTCCTGACCCACCCGGACATGGATCACATGGGTGCCGCGGCGGAAGTGCTGGAGGCGTTCACCGTACGGGCGGTGGCGGATCCCGGTCGCGCGGCCGCCAAGGAAGCGTACGTCTCCCTGCTCGAGACGGCGCGCCGGCGCGCCGTTCCCTGGGTAGCGGCGGCGGTCGGCCACGCGTGGCTCCTGGACGGAGTGTCCATCGAGGTCCTCGCTCCCCTCCCCGGGGAATCCCCGCAGTCGCGCTCCGAGTCCAACGCGGCTTCCGTGGTCCTCGCGGTACGCTACGGCGGGTTCGACGCCCTCCTCATGGGCGACGCGCCCACCGAGGTGGAGCGGGCCGTGCTGGCTCGGCTGCCCCGAGCTCCTTCCGGGACATCCGGAGAAGGAGTGGAGCTTCTCAAGGTGGGCCACCACGGGAGCGACACCTCCACTGATTCGGTGTTTCTCTTCACCCTGATGCCGGAGACGTCGGTGCTCTCCGTGGGCCGCGGAAACCGCTATGGGCATCCCACCCCCCGGGTGATGGCGCGCCTGGAAGCGAGCGGAACCCGGATCTGGCGTACCGACGAGGTCGGGACGGTGCGGGTGCGCGTGCGGCGGAGTGGTGCGTATACCGTGGACGGCGCGCGGCGGCGACGTTGACCGGCACCCGGCGGTTGTCTAACGTCCGGACGGAATCGCCTGCTCCCGACGCTGGGGGCGGCTTCGCCATCCCGTCAGGAAGAGCACACGGTGTCCCAGAGCCACGTCCATACCATCTCCCGGTTCCTCATCGACCAGGAGCGCCTGAATCGGGAATCCCGCGGCGCCCTCACCGACATCCTCCAGGAGATCGCGCTGGCGGCCAAGGTCATCTCGCGGGAGGTGAACAAGGCCGGGCTGGCCGAGATCCTGGGTGCCGCGGGCGACGAGAACGTCCACGGTGAGGAGGTCCAGAAGCTGGACGTGTTCGCCGACCGCGTGATCTACCGGGCCCTGGACCACACCGGGCGGCTGGCCTGCATGGCGTCGGAAGAGCACGAGGGCTTCATCCCCATCCCCGACAAGTTCCCGACCGGGGACTACGTGGTTCTCTTCGATCCGTTGGACGGGTCGTCGAACATCGACGTGAACGTCTCCATCGGCACCATCTTCTCCATCCACCGGAAGATCTCCGGCGGGGAACGGGGCGCGCTGGAGGATTGCCTCCAGACGGGGAGACGCCAGGTGGCGGCCGGTTACGTGCTCTATGGCTCGTCCACCATGATGGTGTACACGACGGGTTCGGGAGTCCACGGATTCACCCTCGATCCGAGCCTGGGTGAATTCATCCTGAGCCATCCCGACATGCGTTTTCCCACCCCCCCCATGAAGGTGTACTCCATCAACGAAGCGTATTTCTCCCGCTGGTCCGAGGGGCAGCGCCGCATGGTGGCCTACATGAAGGGGGAGGAGGGCGTGGGAGGCGGATTCAGCTCCCGGTACATCGGATCGCTGGTGGCCGACTTCCACCGGACGCTGCTACGGGGTGGGGTCTTCATGTATCCCCGGGACACCAAGAGTCCCGAGGGGAAGCTCCGCCTCCTCTACGAGGCGGCGCCGCTGGCGTTCGTGGCGGAGCAGGCGGGTGGGCGGGCCAGCGACGGCCGCACGGACATCATGGACGTGGTCCCCTGCGATCTCCATCAGAGGACTCCCCTCTACATTGGATCCCGGGAGTTCGTGGACATGGCCGAGGAGTATCTCCGGGAGGACCCGGCTCCCTGAGGGGAGGCCTATCCTTCGGACAACCCCGCGGCGGCGGCGTCGAACTCGCGGAGGAATGCCTGTTTGTCCGGCCAGGAGAGGAACGCGCTCTCGAACCCCATGCGTGCCACCCGGACGAGTTCGCTCCATGTGAATCCGAGGTGTTCCGCCATGAGCTCGTATTCCCGCGTGAGGGTCGTGCCCGAGATGAGGATGTTGTCCGTGTTGAGCGTCACCACGATGCCCTCGTCGAAGTACCTCCGGATCGGGTGATCGGCGAGGGTTTCGACCACGCGCGTCTGCACGTTGGAGGTGGGGCAGATCTCCAGGGGAATGCGGAGATCGCGCACGTAGGCCATGAGGTCCGCGTCCTCGAAGAGGCGGGTGCCGTGTCCGATGCGGTTGGCGCGGCAGTAGTGGAGCGCCTGGTGGATGGACTCGGGACCGTAGGCCTCACCGGCGTGGATGGTGGTGGGCATGTTGCGGTTGATGACCGTGAAGAAGGCGTTCTTGTGCTTCTTCGCCGGATAGTTGTACTCGGCTCCGGCCAGGTCGAAGGCGACCACGCCACGCCCCTTGTACGCCACCGTGAGGTCCGCCAGATCCCGGGAGGTCTCGGGCTCCATGTTCCGGATTCCGCAGATGATGATGGCCGTGCGGATCCCCGTCTCCTCCTCGGCCCGGCGCAACCCGCGGAGGGGGGCGTCCACGGTTTCCGGGAGGGGAAGCCCCGCCTGGGTGTGGAGGATGGGGGAGTAGCGCACCTCCATGTACCGGACGCCTTCCCGGTGATTGTCGATGGCCAACTCGTAGGCGATACGCTCCAGCGCGTCGGCGTGCTGCATGACCGAGAGGGTGAGGCGGAAGCGATCAAGGTACTCCTCCAGGTTCCGCGTATCGCTGGCCAACATGTACCCGGCCAGCTCCTGGAGGTCTGTGCTGGGGAGCTCCTTCCCGTACTCGCGGGCGAGTTCCAGCATCGTCTCCGGGCGGAGGCTCCCGTCCAGGTGGACGTGGAGTTCGGTCTTGGGCAGCGCGCGCAGGCGCTCGACGGTGGGGCGGGTCATGGTGGGTCTACTCCGTCAACACTTGGGTGGCCCGTCGGGTGAGGAGAGGCCACGTTCGACATCGATGAGGGGGGCCGGGTACTCCCCCGAGAAGCAGGCGGTGCAGTACGGTCCGGCTTCGGCCACGGCGCCCACCATCCCTTCCAGGGAGAGGTAGCCCAGGGAGTCCACCGCCAGGTCCTTCGCGATCCCGGCGACGTCCAGCCGTGATCCGATGAGCTCTCCCTTGGTGGGCATGTCGATCCCGTAGAAGCAGGGGTGACGCACCGGGGGGCTGGCGATGCGGAAGTGGACTTCGCTGGCTCCTGCCTGGCGGAGCATCCTCACCAGGGAGCGGCTCGTGGTTCCCCGTACCAGGGAGTCGTCCACCACGACCACGCGCTTCCCGTCCAACACCTCCCGGACGGGGTTGTACTTCATGCGCGCGCCGAAGTCACGATCCTTCTGCGAGGGCTGGATGAAGGTCCGGCCCACGTAGTGGTTCCGCAGGAGCCCCAACTCGAAGGGGATCCCGCTCTCCTCGCTGAAACCGAGGGCCGCGGAGTTGGCGCTGTCGGGGACGCTGATGACGGCGTCGGCCTCCACAGGGTTCTCCCGGGCCATCTGCCGGCCGAAGGCTCGCCGCGCGCGGTCCACGCTCATCCCCCAGATGTGGGAGTCCGGGCGGGCGAAATACACCAGCTCGAAGATGCACGGCGAGATGTGCGGCGCCGCCGGGAGGGGGCGGAGCTGGGTGAGCTTCCCCTGATGGATCTTGATCACCTCTCCCGGCTCGATGTCGCGAACGTACTCCGCTCCCACGATGTCGAGGGCACACGTTTCGCTCACCACCATGTATCCCTTCCCCTTCCGTCCCAGGATGAGGGGGCGGAAGCCGCGCGGGTCCCGGGCGGCGTAGATGGTCTCCCCCACCGAGAGGACGATGGAGTAGGCCCCTTCCAGATGCGTGAAGGCGTCGTCCACCTGGGCGTCGACGGTATCGTGCCGGGACTTGGCGATGAGGTGGATCAGGATCTCCGAGTCCGAAGACGTGCGGAAGATGGCTCCCTCGTCCACCAGCCGATTCCGGAGGTCGAGCTGGTTGCACAGGTTCCCGTTGTGGGCCAGGGCCAGGTTCCCCCGGGCGTACCGGGCCACGATGGGCTGGACGTTCTCCAGGTTGTTGCCACCCGCGGTGGAGTACCGCACGTGTCCCACGGCGGTGGTGCCCTTCAACCCTTCCAGCTTTTCCGCGTCGAACACCTCCGACACCAGTCCGAGCCCTTTCGAGACCCGGGCCGTGTCCTCGTCCACCGCCACGATCCCGGCCGATTCCTGGCCGCGGTGCTGGAGGGCGTAGAGGGCGAGGTACGCCAATTCGGCGGCCCCCTCGATCCCGCTGATCCCCACCACCCCGCACTCCTCGCGAGGATGGTCGTCCCAGGGGTCACGGAGGACCGGGAGGGGAAGGTCGCTCATGGATGCGCGGGCCGTGGAGTGCTTTTTTGACGTCATGCCTCAGGCGTCCCCGGTGGCCGGGGCGTCCATGATTCGTGGAATGGCCTCGAAATACGTCTTCGAGAGGACGTCGGGGGTCACGTCCACGATACCCTTGGGGGTGGTGATGCGGAACGTGCCCGCCGGCGCGCCCACGGTTCCGATGCGGGCGACTGGAACACCGTGTTCGTCGGCGATGGCCGCGACGCGGTCGGCGTGTTCCGGGGCGCACGAGAGGACGATGCGCCCCTGGGCCTCCCCGAAGAGGAGGGCGGCCAGGGGAAGATCGTCGGTGAGGGTCACGTCCACGCCCAGCACCGTCTCGCCGTTCCCCAGCGCGCACTCCGCCAGGGCGCAGGCGAGCCCTCCCTCCGAACAGTCGTGGGCGGACCGCACGATCCCCTCACGGATCATGGCGAGAACGGCGTTCTGGAGGTGTCGCTCGGCCAACAGGTCCACCGCGGGCGGGGCTCCGGCGACCAGGTCGTGCACGGCGTAGAGGTACTCCGATCCTCCCAGCTCGTCGGTGTTCCGCCCCAGGAGGATCACGGCGTCGCCGGTCTCCCGGAATGCCTGGGTGGTGATGTGGTCCACGTCCTCCACCACACCCACCATCCCGACGACGGGGGTGGGGTAGATGGCCACGCCGTCGGTTTCGTTGAAGAGGGAGACGTTCCCGCCTGTGACCGGCGTCTCGAAGATGCGGCACGCGTCCGCCATCCCCAGGACCGCCTCGCGGAGCTGATGGTAGATGTGCGGCTTGAGGGGGTTCCCGAAGTTCAGATTGTTCGTGATGGCGGTGGGGATCGCTCCGCTGCACACCAGGTTGCGCGCGGCCTCGGCCATGGCGATCTCGGCACCGGCACGCGGTTCCAGGTATCCGAAGCGTCCGTTGCAGTCCGTGGTGGCGGCCACCGCCTTGCGCGTGCCTCGGATGCGGACGACGCCCGCGTCGCTTCCGGGGCGCACCGCGGTGGAAGACCGGACGGTGGTGTCGTACTGGTGGTAGATCCACCGCTTGGAGGCCACGTTCGGCGACCCCAGCACCTTCAGGAAGGTGGCGGCCGGATCGTCGAGATCCATGTACCCGGAAAGGTCCATGGCCCGCAGCCGTTGGACCTCCTCTCCCTCCACGCCCTCGCGTTCGTACGTGGGGCACCCCTCGGTGAGGGGGAGGGCCGGGATGTCCGCGACGACGCGATCTCCCTCCATCACCCGGAACCGGCCGTCGGAGGTGACGTGTCCGATCACCTCGGCCTCGAGCTCCCACTTCTCCAGGATCCTGCGCACGTCTCCCTCGCGCCCCGGCTCGGCCACCACCAGCATCCGCTCCTGGGACTCGGAGAGGAGGATCTCGTACGGGGTCATGCCGGGCTCACGCACCGGGACGCGCGCCATGTCGATCTCCACTCCGCTTCCGCCACGCCCGGCCATCTCCGACGCGGAGGAGGTGATCCCCGCCGCGCCCATGTCCTGGATTCCGCTGATGGCTCCGCTGGCGATGAGCTCCAGCGAGGCTTCGAGGAGGAGCTTCTCCGTGAAGGGGTCACCGACCTGAACCTGGGGCCGACTCGACTCGTCGGAGTCGGCGGAGAGCTCCTCGCTGGCGAAGGTCGCTCCGTGGATTCCGTCGCGCCCGGTGCGCGCGCCCACCGCCATGAGCGAGTTCCCGTCTCCCGACGCCGACGCCGTGATGAGTTCCTCCCGCTTCATCAGACCGAGGCACATGGCGTTCACGATGGGATTCCCCTCGTACCCTTCGTCGAAGGAGACCTCGCCTCCGATGTTGGGGATCCCCATGCAGTTCCCGTAGTCCCCGATCCCCTTCACCACGCCGGAGAAGAGGTAGCGGACCCTCCCGCTGTCGAGCCTACCGAAGCGCAGGGAGTCGAGAACGGCGATGGGGCGGGCGCCCATGGTGAAGATGTCCCGGAGGATTCCGCCCACGCCCGTGGCCGCACCCTGGTAGGGCTCCACGGCGGAGGGGTGGTTGTGGGACTCGATCTTGAAGGCCAGGGCGTACCCCTCACCGATGTCGATGACTCCCGCGTTCTCGCCCGGACCCTGGATCACCCAGGGTGCCTCGGTGGGGAGGAGCCGGAGGAGGCGTTTGGAGTTCTTGTAGCCGCAGTGCTCCGACCACATGGCGCTGAAGATGCCGAGTTCGGTGAAGGTGGGCGTCCGCCCCAGGATCCCCAGGACGCGCTCGTACTCCTCCGGAGAGAGGCCGTGATCGGCGACCAGTTCCGGGGTGATCTCGGGGTCTCCCGGCCGCGGGTCTACGTGGGGTGCTTTCACCATGTCCTCGGGACTCGTGCCGTCGACGATGCTCACTGAATCTTTGCTCTTCTCGTTGGATGGGACGCGTGTCGGGATCAGGCGGGGGTGAGGGACCGGAGGATCGAGGTGAAGAGTCCCCGGCCGTCGGTGGAGCCGAGGATCGGCTCCATGGCGCGCTCGGGGTGGGGCATCATCCCCAGGACGTTGCCCCCGTCATTCACGATCCCCGCGATGTTGTGCCACGAGCCGTTGGGGTTGGACTCGTCGGTGGGCTCTCCCGACCGGTCCACGTACCGGAAGACCACCCGGCCGTCGTCCTCGAGCCTCCGCAGCGTCTCCTGGTCGGCCTCGAAGTTTCCGTCGTGATGGGCGATGGGGATGCGCAGCACGGCGCCGGCGTCGTAGTCCGCGGTGAACAGCGTGTCGGCACGCTCCACGCGCACGAAGACGTCCTTGCTCTGGAACTTGAGGCTGCGGTTCGGCATGAGGGCGCCGGGGAGGAGCCCTGCCTCGCACAGGATCTGGAATCCGTTGCAGATCCCCAGCACCGGTCCCCCCTTGGCGGCGAAGTCCATCACCTCCTCCATGACGGGGCTCATGCGGGCGATGGCGCCCGGGCGGAGATAGTCGCCGTAGGAGAATCCTCCGGGAAGCATCACGGCGTCGTATCCCCGCAGGCCCCGGTCCCGGTGCCATACGAAGGACGCCTCGCCGTCCACCATCTGGATGGCCTTGTAGAGGTCGTAGTCGCAGTTGGAGCCGGGAAAGGTGATCACGGCCACCTTCATGACGTCGCGCCCTCCGCCACGCCCACCACCGTCACCTCGAAGTCCTCCGTCACCGGATTCGCGAGGAGCTTGCGGCACATGGCCTCGGCGGTGTTCCGGGCCTCATCTTCGGAGGCCGCGTCGAGGTCGATGTACATCGCCTTGCCCACGCGGACGTCGTGGACACCGTCCCAACCCAGGGAGTTCAGGGCGTGGTGGATGGCCTTTCCCTGCGGGTCCAGGAGCCCGGGGCGGGGTTTGACGCGGATCTCGAGGTGATACTGGCTCAAGAGTGTTCCTCCAGATGTTCATCGGGGTGGTCGGAATGGGTCGCGGACCCGCCGGCGAGGGCGCGATAGTCCAGGGTCCGGACCTCCTGCTCCTCTTCCTGGTCCTCGTCCTCCATGTCCAGGAGGGGATCTCCTCCCGGGACCCGGTCGAGAAGGCCCAGCAGCGCGGACTTCAGCAGTCCCCACGAGGCGTAGAGGAGGAGGGATGGGAAGAAGAAGTAGCGAGGGATGGCGATGGCCGCGAAGACACAACCCAGCACGAAGGCGGTGTTCAGCAGTCCCCTGGCGGTACGCAGGCCGATGCGGGGCACGGGAGAGTACGGGACGTGACTCACCATCAGGACCCCGAGGAGCACCACGCCGATGGCCATGATCTGGTGCCAGGGGAACCCCGCGAGGTACGTCGCGAAGAAGGGGGTCTGGCTGAAGGGGTGGAACGACGCCAGGAGCATCCCCGCGGCGGGGGAGGGGAGGCCGTGGAAGACACGTTTGGCCTCGCCGCCCTGCTCGACGTTGAAGCGGGCGAGGCGCACGACCACCGCGGTCACGTAGACGAAGGAGAGGGTCCAGCTCCACTGCGTGTCGGAAAAATACAGGTGGTACATGATGAACCCCGGGGCGACGCCGAAGGAGATGGCGTCCACCAGGGAGTCCAACTCCGCTCCGAATCGCGATCCGGTGCGCGTGAAGCGGGCCACGCGCCCGTCCAGCATGTCCAGCGTTCCCGCGAAGATGATGAACCACCCCGCCCACGCCAGGTCGCCGCGGCTGGCCGCCACCATGGCGTACAAACCGAAGAAAAGATTCCCCAGCGTGAATGCGGAAGGGAGGATGATGATCCCCCTCTGCAGGGTTTCCTTCGGGGAGGGGCGGGAGATGTTCACGACGGGTCTCCGGAGGGTTGTCTCGCCAACACGGTACGGCCCACGATCACGCGGGCCCCCACCTCGGTGGTCACCTCCCAGTCGAGGGGGATGAAGAGATCCACCCGCGACCCGAACCGGATGAGTCCGATGCGTTGGCCACGGGAAACGTCTTCGCCCTCGTGCTGGTCCGTCACGATGCGCCGGGCCACCAGCCCGGCGATCTGGCGGACCAGGACCTTCCCCGAGGGCGTGCGGATACCCAGCGACGCCTGCTCGTTGTCTTCGCTCGCCTTCTCAAGCCACGCCACGGCGTACGTGCCCGGCTTGTAGTGGCGGTATTCCACCGTCCCGTCCACCGGAGACCGCTGCACGTGCACGTCGAAGACGTTGAGGAAGATGGTGATCCGCCGGGCCCGCCCGCCCATGTAGGCCGGCTCGTCCATCTCCCGGATGTCGATGATCTTGCCCTGTCCCGGCGACACCACCAGCCCCGCACCTTCCGGCGTGCGGGGATCGGGGTCGCGGAAGAACCACGTCGTGAACAGGGTGGCCGCCGCCGCCAGGGCGAAGGCGACGCGCCATCCGGACCCGCCCCCCTGGTACGATCCGGCGCCCCAGAGAACGAGGGAGAGCACGAGCGCTCCACCGATGAACGGCAGGCCTTCGGGCGCGAATCTCAAGCGTCATCTCCGAAATGGGGGAGCGTGAAGGCGTCCAGCGAGGACCCCGTCAGTCGTTGGAAGATATCCATGTACCGCCGCGAAGCGGAGTCCACCACCTCATCGGTGAGCTCGGGCGGCGGAGGCGTCTTGTCCCAGTCCTCCAGCGAGTCGAGCCAATCCCGGATGGGCTGCTTGTCCAGCGAGGGCTGCCCGCGCCCCACGGCGTACGATTCCTGCGGCCAGAAGCGCGAAGAGTCCGGGGTCATGACCTCGTCGATGAGGAGGAGGCGGCCGGCCCCGTCGAATCCGAACTCGAACTTGGTGTCCGCCAGGATGATCCCGGCCTGCGCCGCCCGGTCCCTCCCGAATTCATAGACTTCCATGGATCGCCGGAGGAGGAGGTTCGCCACGTCCGCCCCCAGTGTGTCCACGACGTGGGAGAAGGGGATGTTCTCGTCGTGCCCCTCCTGGGCCTTGGTGGCGGGCGAGAAGATGGGGGGATCCAGGCGGCTGCTCTCCTGGAGCCCCGGGGGGAGGGGCTCTCCGGCCAGCGTACCGCCCGTGCGGTACTCCTTCCACGCGGACCCGGCGATGTACCCCCGGATCACGCACTCCACCAGGACGGGGGTGGTGCGGCGCACGAGCATCGCCCGGCGGGCCCAACCGTCCCGGCTGGAGGCGAGGGCGGGGTGGCGTCGCACGATCTCGTCGGGGTCCACCGCCAGGAGGTGATGGTCGAGGCGCCCGTCCAGCTCCGAGAGCCACCACGCCGTGATGAGCGTGAGGACCTCTCCCTTGCGCGGGATGGGCCGGCCCATGACCACGTCGAACGCACTCACCCGGTCGCTGGCGACCATGAGGAGCGTGTCGGCGTCCACCTCGTAGACGTCCCGCACCTTCCCCCGGTGGAGAAGGGGGAGGGGGAGGTGAGACGTCAGGACGGGAGCCGTGTCAGACATGGACCTCCGGGGGAGCGATGCCGGCGGCGTCGTCCGAGTAGCGGGCCAGCGCGGGCTCCACCCACGTCTCCAGGAAGCGTGCCACCTGTTGGGGGGCCCGCCCCACGAACCGATGGGCGTCGGTGAGGGCGGTGAGTTCCTCCCTGGAGAGGCCGAAGGCCGTGTCTCCGGCGATCCGGTCCAGGAGGTCGGCGTCGGCGCCCTCCTCCTTCATCCGCCGGGCGGCTTCCATGGAGTGTTGCCGGATGCGCTCGTGGAGCTCCTGGCGGTCCCCTCCGCGGGACGTGGCGTCCATGAGGATGGTCTCCGCCGCCATGAACGGGAGGTGCTCCTCCAGGTTCCGGCGGACCACCTGGGGATTCACGATGAGGCCCCGGGACACGTTCTCGACCAGGACCATCGCCCCGTCCAGCGCCAGGTACGCGTCGGGGATGGAGAGCCGCCGATTCGCCGAATCGTCCAGGGTGCGCTCCAGCCACTGGGTGGCGGCGGTGAACGCCGGATCCTGGGCCAGGGTGATGACGTGGCGGGTGAGGGCGCAGATCCGCTCGGCGCGCATGGGGTTGCGCTTGTACGGCATGGCCGACGACCCGATCTGCTCCTTCTCGAACGGCTCCTCGACCTCGCGCAGGTGGGCGAGGAGTCGCAGGTCGTGCCCCAGCTTGGACGCCGACACGGCGATGCCGGCCAGGGTGGACTGGAGGGCGTGGTCCACCTTGCGCGTGTACGTCTGCCCGCTCACCGGGTAGCTCTCCTCGAAGCCCATGCGGCGTCCCACCGCCGCGTCCAGGCGGTCCACCTTGTCGTGGTCGCCGTGGAAGAGCTCCAGGAACGACGCCTGGGTTCCCGTCGTGCCCCGGACGCCGCGAAAGCGGAGCGTCTCGAGACGGAACTCCAACTCCTCCAGGTCGAGGAGGAAGTCCTGGATCCAGAGGGTGGCTCGCTTCCCCACGGTGGTGGGTTGGGCGGGCTGGAAGTGGGTGTACCCCAGGGTGGGGAGGTCGGCGTGGCGGCGCGCGAAGTCGGACAGGGCCTCCACGCAGCGCACCAGGCGTCTCCGGATCAGGAGGAGCGCCTCCCGGTGGAGGACCAGATCGGTGTTGTCTCCGATGAAGGCGCTCGTCGCACCCAGGTGGATGATTCCCTTCGCGGCGGGGGCGTCGTCTCCGAAGAGGTGGACGTGGGCCATGACGTCGTGGCGAAAGCGGCGCTCGTACTCGGCGGCCTTCTCCAGGTCCAGCGTGTCGAGGTGGGCGCGCATCTGCTCCAGCGCCTCGTCGGACACGGGGAGGCCGAGCTCACGCTCGGACTCGGCCAGCGCCAGCCAGATCCGTCGCCATGTGCCGAAGCGCCGGGCGGGCGAGAAGATCTCCTGCATCTCCCTGGAAGCGTACCGATCCGACAGGGGGTGCAGGTATCGAAGATGGGTTTCTTGCACTGAAATCTTCCTTATCGCCAGTAGAAGTCGCGGACGACGTAACTTCCGCCCCGCTCGACGTAGATGCGCACGGGTCCCCCGCCGCGCGCGGACTCGAGGATGCCGGCGGCGTCCTCGGCGGACCGCACACGGGTCCGGTTCACCTGGACGAGGACATCGCCCGCACGGAGACCCAGCCGCGCCCCGAGGGCATCGGAGATGGCGGCGATGAGCGCCCCCTCCTCGTTGACGATTCCCCGTTCGGCCCGGATCTGGGGGGTCAGGGTGATGAGCTCCATGTCCTGGAGGACGGTGACCCGCTCCGCGACCACGGAGGGGAGCGCGGCGGCGGTGAGGGACACCGGCCGCCGCTGCCCCTCGATCTCCAGCTCGAGGGCGTCGCCGGCGCGCAGGTCCAGGAGCACCGCCTCGAAGTCGAGCGGGGTGGTGAGCGCCCGCCCGTTCGCCTTCAGAAGGTGGTCGCCCGGGGCCAGCGCGGCCTCGTCACCGGGAGATCCCTGGGCCACGCGCGCCACGCTGACGCCCCGCGTGCGCCCCCACGTGTCCGCCTCCACCGCCTCCACGTCCAGGCCGACCCAGGCCCGCCGGATCTCGCCGTGGCGAACGATGTCCTCCGCGATGCGGAGGGCACGGTCGATGGGGATGGCGAAGCCCAGCCCCTCGCTCCCTCCGCCCCGGGTGAAGATGGAGGCGTTGATTCCGATGACCTCTCCCAGCGCGTTGACGAGTGGCCCGCCCGAGTTCCCCGGATTGATGGACGCGTCCGTCTGGATCATCCCCAGGTAGAACCCCTCTCCCTCGGAAGAGGGAGTGATGTTGCGCCCCACGGCCGAGATGACGCCCGCGGTCACGGTGGGCTCCGCGTCGGAGAAGTAGTTCCCGAAGGGATTGCCGATGGCCACGGCCCACTCTCCGATGAGGAGGCCGCTGCTGGTTCCCACCGGTGCCACCGGGAGGCGCTCGGCGGTGGTGCGCAGCACCGCGATGTCGGCCACCGGGTCGGTGCCCACCAGCTCCACCTCAAGGTCCCGCCCGTCGGGAAGGGTGACCATGATCCGCTCAGCGCCCCGCACCACGTGGTCGTTGGTGAGGATGATCCCGTCGGCGCGGACGATCACCCCGGAGCCGAAGTTGGCGCTCCGCCGCTGGGCGTCGGGAGAGAGGAAGAAGCTCTCCCACATGGACCGCGGGCGAACCCGTTCCGTCCGCACGACGCTCACGCCCACCACCGCGGGCGCCACTCGGCTGGCGGCCCGGACGATGGCCGTCCGGCGTGAGGCGGCGAGGTCCTGCATCGGTTCCACGGCCGGTCCGTCTCCGTGGGGCACCTCCACTCCCGGGGATCCCGACGGGGAGGAAGGTTGGACGCCCCACTCCTCCTGGAGAGGATGCCCCGGCGACGAGGTCACCAGGGAGTTCAACCCCTCCCGGTCGCCGCTTCCACTCCCCTCCGGAGCGCAGGAGGCGAGCACCACGCCCAGGGCCAGGAGCGCCGTCCGCCGGCTCACGTCAGATCTCCGCTCCCAGCGACGCCCAATCGGCGAGGAACTGTTCCAGGCCCCGGTCCGTGAGGGGGTGCTTGGAGAGTTGCCAGAGCACCTTCGGGGGGATGGTGGCGCAGTCGGCACCGATGAGCATGGATTCGACCACGTGGGTGGGGTGTCGCAGAGACGCGGCCAGGATCTCCGTATCGTATCCGTAGTTGTCGTAGACCTGACGGATCTGATGGATGAGTTGCATCCCCTCGCCCGAGATGTCGTCGATGCGCCCGACGAAGGGCGAGACGTAGGTCGCTCCCGCCTTGGCCGCCAGAAGAGCCTGGGATACGGAGAAACAGAGGGTCACGTTGGTGCGGATCCCTTCCGAGACCAGGGTACGGCATGCCTTCAAGCCGGCTTCCGTGAGGGGGAGCTTGACCACGATGTGCTCGTGCAGCGCGGCCAGCTTGCGTCCCTCTTCGATCATGGTGTCCCGGTCGATCCCCACCACTTCGGCGCTCACCGGACCCTGCACCACTTCGCAGATCTCGCGATAGAGTTCCTTCGGGTCCCGGTCTCCGGCGACCTTCGCCACCAGGGATGGATTGGTGGTGACTCCGTCGATGAGTCCGGCTTCCGCCGCACGGCGGATCTCCGCCACTTCGGCGGTGTCGAGGAAGATCTTCATGCCTTCGCGCTGCTCCTTGATTCGGGATGCCGGACCGGGTCCGGAAGGATGTCTACAGGATACTCCACATGCGTGAGGAAGAGCCCTTGCGGCGGGGCCGGGGGCGACGTCTCCTTCCCCTCGACTTCCTCGAGCAGCGCGGTCAGGTCCAGAAGGGGGCGTCGCCCCCGGGCCACGTCCACCATGGTGCCCACCATGTAGCGCACCATGTGGTGGAGGTAGCGGTTGGCCGTGATGGTGAAGGCCATCCCCCATTCCCATTCTCCCCAGGACGCCTGGTGCACCGTGCAGACGTATCCCCGCTCGGGTTGCCCCGTCTTGGCGAGCGACCGGAACGAGTGGGTCCCGACCACGAGTCCGGCGGCGGAGTGGAGGAGGGAAGGGTCGAGTGCGTGCTCCACGGGCCAGCACCAGGGGCCGTGAAAAGGAGACGCCGCTTCGGGAGCGGTTCCCACCCGATAGGTGTACGTCCGTCGCACCGCCTCGTAGCGGGGGTGGAAGTCCGGTCGGACGTGCTCCACGCGTTCGATCCAGACGTCACGGGGGAGGACGGCGTTGAGGGAGCGACGGAGGTCGCGTGCCAGCCACCGCGAGGGCAGGTCCACGCAGGCCACCTGACCGGTGGCGTGGACGCCCGTGTCGGTACGTCCCGAGCCCACCACGGTGCGGGGAGAGTCGGCCAGCCGGCTGAGGGCAGCCTCCAGGACTCCCTGGACGGTCCGGAGCTCCGGCTGGAACTGCCAACCGTGGAAGTCGGAGCCGTCGTAGTGCACGACGAGCTGGAGGCGAATGGTGTCCCCGGTATCCACGGCGGAAAGGTAGGGGGGAGGGGGGGGATGTCAAGCCGCGCAGGGTGCCGTGCGATTGACGGAAAATCCGCGTGTCCGTTAGGATTTCGACTCCTTCCCATCCAACCGGAGCTACGCCCGTGGACACCGACCTCACCCCCCTCCTCGAGAAGGTGGCCGACGGAGTCCACCTCGGCGCGGACGAGGCGCGCGCGGTGGTGGGGGCGTTCATGTCCGGGACCGTTCCGGAAGCCCGCATGGCAGGGTTCCTCATCGGCCTCCGGGCGAAGGGGCTGCAACCGGCCGAGGTGGCCGGAGGGGTGCGGGCCCTGAGGGACGCCATGGTGCCGGTGCCCGCTTCGGACCCCGATACCCTGGTGGATACGGCGGGCACGGGCGGGGGGCGGGTCACCACCTTCAACATCTCCACCGCCGCGGCCCTGGTGGCGGCGGGCGCCGGAGTGCGGGTGGCGAAACACGGGAACCGCTCGTTCACGTCCCGCAGTGGGAGCGCCGACGTCCTCGAAGCGCTGGGAGTGCGCATCGACCTCACGCCGGAACGGATGGCCGAAGTA
>Ga0224501_10000134_pt1 | contig 74641 bp, 54 predicted proteins | sample SF_Oct11_sed_USG_4_FD_169105 | JGI IMG/M metagenome (GOLD analysis project Ga0224501, IMG submission 169105) | Sediment microbial communities from San Francisco Bay, California, United States - SF_Oct11_sed_USGS_8_1 | ecosystem: Environmental > Aquatic > Marine > Sediment | place: USA...
GAGATGGCCGTGATCAACATCCGACGGCACCGATTCCATCCAGAATGGAACTACACAATCTCACCGAGGTCATAGACTTCGCCTGCACGCGCGAACCGATCGCCTTGTTTTTGCACGGGCCCTTACGACGGGTGTGGCGTGGATGGGTCCGACCTCGTGGCCGGCCACCGCTTCGTCGAAGCGCCACTTGAACTCGAGTTGATCGACGTTTTGCGGGCTGATCGAGCGTTCGCGCGGGTTGTGACCGCTGGCGACGGCGTCATAGAGGGCCATCGACCAGCTGCGATCGGCCTGCTCGGGCGCTTCGACGAGTGCCTCGGCTCGTACGGCCACGTCGGTGACGGGCTGCGTGCAGGCGCCCAGAGCGAGCAGCCACGCGCCATTGATGAATCGAGTGGTGGTGGACATCGTATCTTCCCTTCCCGGCGCAGCGTGCAGTCCGGAAGCAACCGTCCGCCGGCACTGGCCGTGTCATCCCTCGGCATTCGCCCGAAGGAGAGCTTCTCCTCCGTCCTCGATGGCTCTTAACCCCGAGCCATCCATTTGATGAGAGCCCTACCACATGAAGGGGGATGTGTGGCAAGGAGAAAGTGGCCCAAGCTGACGATTCATTTTTGGCTGGCCAAATCGGACCATCAGAGATGAGGGGGGGGACGAGCGCCGAGGGCGGGCGAGTTGGGGGGCGACAACGCGCAGGGCGGCCCCAGTCCGCCTTGGCGATGGTCGGGCGCTTTTGGCGACGGTCTGCGCATTCTGGCGACGGTTGGTCCGCGTGCGGAAATTGAGCGCATGTGTACAAATTGTCTCGCATGTGTACAAATTGTCTTGCAGGTGACGGCGGTGGGGCGCGGACGCCAGGCGGGATGCGCGCGGGTGCGAGCGTCCGGCGGTGCGGTCCCGGATGCGGCGACTGCGATGGTGGACTCGGCCCGCGACCGCCGCCCTCAGGAGCTGCCGAGGTAGAAGTTGAGCAACAGGAAGGTCACCAGGGTCAGCGCCGTCCAGATGGCGGTGCGGCCGGTGAGCCAGGGCTCGCCGAAGGGGCCGCGGGGGCCGTATTCGCGTTCGGCGATGCTCAGGGCGCCGCGCACGGTCCGCAGCGCCAGCTCCTTCTGTTCGCCCCAGACGTGGCCGCCCATGCGGCGCAGCCGGGTGACGAGCCAGGGCAGGGCCTTGTAGAGGATGTGGGCGAAGGCGTGGGCGGCGATGCCGTTGACCGACAGTTCGGTGCCGATGCCGACGACGATGAAGCCGAACTGGTTGTTGAGGCTGTAGGCCAGGACGCGCCGCAGGCCGTTTTCGATGACCGCGAAGAAGATGGGGAAGACCGTCATCGTGGCGCCGATGTAGATGAGGATTTCGGTGCCGGCGAAGCCGCGAGCCAGGGCGTCGATGGCGAGCTTGGTGGTGAAGGCCGAGAGAAAGGCGGTGACAGTGGCGTCGGGGTAGGCGTCCTGCAGCCAGTTGTGCAGCAGGGGGAAGGCGGCCTTGATGCCGAAGGCCTGCAGAATCAGCAGCGGACCGGGGCCGGTCAGACCCATGTGCTCGAAGGACGGCTCTTCGAGTACGCGCTGTCATGGAAGGCATTTCCGCTCCCGCAGTAGCTCATTCATGAATCATCCGGGCTATATTGCACGGCCCATGATCGACTACGCCATCAATGCACCTGTCACGAGCGCCGAGCTCAACCGTCTCTTCAGCGCGGGTGGCCCCGGCGCGGGCTGGCCAGCCTGGCAACGCAAGCCGGACACCTCCGACTGGGACCCGGCGCTGAAGCACAGCCTCGCGTACGTGACCGCCAGAACCCGCGGAACACTCGTCGGCTTCGTCAATGTGGCCTGGGACGGACGCGACCACGCCTTCCTGCTCGACACCCGCGTGCACCCCGACCACCGTCACCAGCACATCGGCACCGAGCTGGTCCTCCGGGCAAGAGCGGCGGCCGGGAGCGCCGGCTGCGAAGTCCTCCACGTCGACCACGAAGGAGCCCTCACCCCCTTCTACGAATCCTGCGGCTTCGAGCCCACCGCAGCCGGCCTCATTCGGCTTCGGTAAAGACCGCGACATCACGGAAGCGAGGCGACCCACGCACCGCTCCACCGGAGCGAGGCGACTCCCTCGCCTGGCAGCGCGAAAACGGACCAGTCCGTCATCGTCGGCCGCGGGCCCTTTCCAGTCTCCTGGAGCGCCGACCGGTCTGAAGTCGCGGAACGGCCCTCGCTCCCGACCAGGACGCGCGCGAGGCGGGTGGCGAGTTGAGTCACTTTTCGCGAGTTCGGCCGCACATACGTAGAGTCGAGCGATGGGCCGAACTTCCAATCGGAAAAAGACCCGCAAGAGCGAGATGCGGCGGCGACGTGCGGAGCGCGCGCAAGGCAGTGCCGCCTCGGCTGGCCCACGAGACCATGCTCCAGAAGGAGCCCCTCAGGACGGCGGTGGACGCGCTCGTGCGCAGGCTCGCGGTACCGGCGGACGAGCCTCCGAAGCTTGTGGGCGAGCAGGACCTGGAGAACTGTCCCGAAGTCAATGAGATGCTGCTGAGCCGCTACACGGTCTGCAGGCAAGCGTTCGGCTTCAGCCATGAAGAAAGCCTGCTCGATGCCGAGCAACTGCTGACGCACACTCAGTGCGCGGCGAACTTCGAACTGGCAGGCCGCAAGGCGTTTTGGGTGAGCCCGGAACTCGGCGAGCAACTGCTCAATACGGCGGCCGCGAACGATGGCTTCTTCACCTACCTCTCGATGACGCTGCACCTCTTTTTGCTGACCGACGCCGACGTCGCGCGGGTGCTGGGTGGTCTCGGTGTGTCCAGGCTCGCTCACACGACCGCACCGGGCCGCCGCTGGCGCGACGCATCGATCCACCGTGAGTTGCTGGTGATCCTGCTCGGCCTTGCGCTCACCGGGGTCTGGCTCGTGTGCAGCCTGAGCGGCGCGCTCGTTCACTTCAGCCTCGAGCGACGGCTGCAGAGCGCCCTCGCCCCCCTCTAACAGCTGCACTCTCCTTTGCGTGTCGCCAACGTCTATCACCTTTTCGGTCACATCACCCGCGAGCGCATCGAGCCGCAATTCGAAGTCGAGGTCGACGGTGAGTTTCACGAGCTCGACCTACGCTTCAAGCCCGGCGACCCCGGTCGCGCCCCGCCCTACGTGGCGCCCCATCAACCGCGCGTGGATTTTCGGCTCTGGTTCTACGGCCCGAGCTTTCGCCGCGCTATGCCGGCCTACCTCGACCGCCTGTTGGAGCTGCTGTGCCGGCGGCCGACCCAGCTCAGCAAGCTCTTCAGCCGCCTGCCACCGACCGGCGCCAGCGCCGTGCGCGTCGCGTTTTACCGCTATCGCTTCACGACTCCCGAAGAGCGCGCCGCGAGCGGTGACTACTTTGAGCGCACGCGCCTGGGCGCACTCTCACCGAGGCGCTGTACGACGATTCGCTGACACGGGCAGCAGTGAGCCGCGATCGATATCGCCGGACGCCAACCGGAGCACGCCGGCGAGGGTCACTCCGAATATGAGGTTCGCCTGCAAATAGTGGGCGTCAAGGTAGGGCTCCAGGACGGTCAGGTACTGTGCGGCGCAGCACAGAAGAAGCAATGTCCAACATCCGGCTGCACGTGGCGACAGGGATTTCCAAGTGTCGCCGCGCGGTGCCTCGGCCAGCAGCGGATACAGGAAGATGATGTGCAGGTAGTAATTGGCGGGATAGAGCCAGATCACGAAGAGGAGCAGACCGATCAGCGCAGCGCGGTGGAGCGGTTGTCGACGACAGGTCCAAAGCAGCGCGGCGCTGAGGGTAACCGCGCTCAACAGGTACCAGCCGTAACGCGCGGCCAGGGTCTCGCGCTGTACCGCCTGCCAATCCAGCTGCAGTGCCTGTTCGGCTACCGCGCGATAGTCACGCGCGAAGTCGTACATGAATAGGGCGCGCAGACCCATGTGGTTGGGGTGGGGATCGGCCGACAGCAGTCCCACCTTGTGCAGCCACAGCAGCCACATCTCCAGCGAGAAGAGTGAGCTGGACAAGGCCACGCATAGCAACGAGGCGATGATGGCGCCCTTGGCAACCGATAGGGCCGGCCCCAGCGCCACGCGCACCGCCGCAGCTCGTTCGCCGGGCGAAGCGCCACGGTAGCCTTGCCACGCCTGGCCCACACCGGCGGCGGCGATGCCGACGAAGACAAAGAAGGGAAAGGCGCGCAAGAATGCCGAAAGCGCCAGCAGCGCCCCACCGGTGCTGTGGCGCCCGGCCCGCAAGGCCACCAGACCAAGGCCCAGGCACACCATCCAATCGTGTCGCAGGGTGGCGCCAGCCCAATTGGTGTTGCCGCCCATGTGAAAGTCGTTCGCCCCAAACAGCAGGGCGCAAACAGCCGCCGTCGGCATGCCGAAACGGTATGCGATGGCCGCGAACAGGATCAGCAAGAGCACCGGATCGATGAGCGCGGTGGCGAGTAGTAAAGTTTCGTCGAGCTTGCGACCGTCGAAGATCAGATGCGCAACGGTCAGCCACAGGGGAGTGGCGTTGCCTCCATGATCGAGCAGGCTTCGAAAGAAGCCGTCGTGCCCCAGGGCCCCACGGAAATAGGCTGTGTCGGCGACGAATTGACGCCAACGGGCGCTGCTAAAGCGTTGGCGCACCTCGTCAAGGGCTTCGGGAACCTCCCCGACGGTGACGATGCGATGGTCCCGCAGGTCACGCAGCGCAAGGGGCGACAACGACTCGACACTCAGCCTGGGATCGCTGTCGATGGCCGCGGCAACACTTGCGAAGTAGACGCCATCGAAGCCCAGCTCGGGGAAGTACTTGGCTACCGGTTGGTAGACCTGCGTGTCAAAGAGATGCACGTGGGTCGGTCGCCCCTGCGCCTGGTCCCAGAATTGTGGCTGGCCAAAGTGGAAGAAGCTCGCAAAGCCGAGCAGTCCCAACGACGGCAGCAGCCACGTCAGCCCCGGCAGGGGCCTCGTCCAGGGCGATGGGCCATGCGCGAGCGCTTGGCGCAGCACCCCACAGGCCGCGAGCAGCGCCAGGCAGCCACGAAAGGCCGAGATGGTCAGGGGTTCAAGCGGCAACTCCGCGGCGGCCCGCAGGGCGATATAGCCGACGCCGAGCCACAGGGCGACCACGACGAGCGGGCCGCTGAAACGCAGGCGGGCGGGAAGCGCGAACAGCAGGACGCAACACAGCAGCGCGACCGACAAGGCCAACACCCGCAGGGACGCTTCCGGTACCGCAGCCTGGGCACGCGCGATTGCCGGAGGCCAGCGCGACGGATCCTGTTCGAAAACGACGAACTCGGCGACCGAGTAGGCGCCGTCCCCCTGCCCGGGCACGACCCGCAGGTGCCGCACGCGAGTGCGCAGACCTCGGGCTTTTCGCGAGCGCAGTCCGCCCTCGGGCACCGCCGCGAAGGTCACCAGCGGCTCGAAGCTCCGGCCATCGCGCGAGCCAAGGACCTGATAGGCATCGTTGTGGTCGGCCAGGATCCACAGCGCTGCCACCTTCGACTCGGCGCCCAAGTCCAGGTCGATGTGGGCACCGGGCTGCTTCGCCACCGAAGCCAAGGGCCCGTCCCAGGCGCTGCCGTCGAGCGGTGCCTGGCCGTCCACGATGCGCTCGGGCCGCTCGAAACCCGGCGCCTGCACACGAATCGAGCCAGCAGGGGCCTTGGCCGAGCAGGCGCAGAGGGCGACCAGGATCGCAGCGGCCGCATTTGGGCCCCGGAACTCGCGGAGAAACACCCCCGGCAACATCGCCGACCGGGGGAATCGCCGCAATGGTTTTGCGGCGGCCGTGACGGCGGGGCGACAGGCGCTAACGCTCGAAAATCGGAAGCAGCGGCACGACCCAAGACCACCCATATGTCGGGCGACCACGCCCATCACCCGACAGCTCGAAGGCAATGGAGGCCACCTTCTCCCCTTCGCCCACAATGCCCGAGAACCCCCGCTCGCGAATTCGCAATTCGCGTGAGAAATCACGCGCATGGCTATTCCCCTCGGCGCCGCAAGTGCGTATGGTCATTGACGCTAAATATGCGATGTGAACTACAAACTCTCCGCTCCCTGTCGCTAGTGGTTCTGCTGCTCGCATCCGCCTGCGCGGATGACACTTCGACTGTCGACGACAGCTCAGGCGAGCCCTCGATGGACGAAGGCGGCAGCGGCGGAAGCGGTGGCGGCGCCGGCTCCGGTGGATCCGGCGGATCCGCTGACCCGACGGGGTTCGGCATGGCCGGCATGGCCGGCAGCGTGGCGGACGTGGGCGAGGTCGATGCGGGGCCGGACGGCTCGGCCGATGGCGCGGACGCGTCCACCAGTACCGACAGCGCCGATGCAGGCACTGATGCCGCGACCGACGTCACCACGGGCGGCACCGTCACCGGTGGCACGGCGACCGGTGGAACCGTGACAGGCGGCACCGTCACCGGTGGAACCGCGACGGGTGGAACCGCGACCGGTGGAACCGCGACGGGCGGCACCGCGACCGGTGGAACCGCGACGGGCGGCACCGCGACCGGTGGAACCGCGACGGGCGGCACCGTCACCGGTGGCACGGCGACCGGTGGAACCGAGACGGGCGGTACCGTCACAGGTGGCACAGCGACCGGCGGAACCGTGACGGGTGGCATCATCTCCGGCGGCACCATCACAGGCGGTGTCATCGCGACAGGCCTCACCATTAGCGGTGGCACCATCACGGGTGGCATCATCTCCGGCGGCACCATCACAGGCGGTGTCATCGCGACAGGCCTCACCATCAGCGGTGGCACCATCACGGGCGGCACCGTCACCGGTGGCAAAGTGACGGGTGGCATCATCTCCGGCGGCACCATCACAGGCGGTGTCATCGCGACAGGCCTCACCATCAGCGGTGGCACCATCACAGGTGGCATCATCTCGGGCGGCACCATCACAGGCGGTGTCATCGCGACAGGTCTCACCATCAGCGGTGGCACCATCACAGGCGGTATCATCTCCGGCGGCACCATCACAGGCGGTGTCATCGCGACAGGTCTCACCATCAGCGGTGGCACCATCAGCGGCGGCATTATCTCGGGTGGCACCATCAGCGGCGGCATCACCATCTCGGGCAATATCATTTTCACTGGCGGCGCCACCACCGGTGGCCTCATCTCCGGTGGCCTCATCTCCGGTGGCTTCATCTCCGGCGGCACCATCACCGGATTGACGATCGGCGGCCTCCTGCCTTGAGCGTCGCTGGCCGCACTTGCAACGGTCGCGTCGGTAGCTTCGATTGGAAGCCGTGAGGCATCTGGGCCGGGCCTGTAGCCAGCCAGTGCGACTTTCGAACTGCGAAATCAGGCGGTAGTCTTTCGCCCTGGCTTCCATCGCCACCGAGGATCCGGGCTGGCGCCCGCGGGCCAGCCCCAGCGGCCCCACCTGAGCGCTGACCCGTCAGCGCCCGCGTGAACCGGTCATGCCCTGGCTTCGACATCTCCCGGCATTCCTGTGCGCCCTTGCGGTCCTGTGCGCGGCTGCCCACGGCGGCGCCCAGGAAGCGAGCTGCCCCCCGGGCAACCTGCTCGACAACCGCTCGGCGGTGCCCACCTCGCGGGGCGCGACCCGCGCGGAGGCCGCCACCGACGGCTGGCACACCCCCGAGGGCCATGCCGCCGATACCCCCGATGCAGCCCTGATCAAGGCCGACGGCTACCTGCAGTGGGATCTGGGGCACCTGCACAAGATGGTCGCCGCGACCATCCAGTCCGACAATAACGACACCTACCGGATCTCGGTGTCGAACGACGGTGAGACCTTCGCCACCGTCTGGACGCTGGACAAGGTCGACCAGGCCGGATTGCATGAGCAGTGGGCCAAGGGCTTCACCGCCATCGGTCGCTACGTGCGCATCGAAAGCCCCAGCGGCGATGCGGTGCGGGCGATCTCCGAGGCACGCATCTACTGCCAGCCTCCCGATCCCTGGCCGCCGGTGCGCGCGATCCGCAAGGTCGTCACCCAGGAGCCTGACGCCAGTCGCCTCGCGCAGATCCAGAGCTTCAAGATCGTGCTGGGTTTGGGCGTGATCGCGCTGCTGCTATGGCTTTTGCCGCACCTACGACGCCGGGCCCGCACGATCACCGGGCTCTCGATCGCGGCGCTCTCGCTGGCGACCTGGTTGCACTTCGGCCTCTTCCACGACGGCAAGACGGTCGTCCACCACTGGGATGCCTTTCACTACTTCATTGGCAGCAAGTACTTTCCCGAGCTCGGCTATTTCGAACTCTACCGCTGCACGGCCGCCGCCCAGCGCGAGAGCGGCCAGCACGCGGACCTGGATCAGACCGGAATCCGCGATCTCGATGACAATCGAGTCTATCCCGGCACCTGGAGCCGCACCCACGAGGGTCGCTGCCGGGCGGATTTCTCCCCGCGCCGCTGGAAACAATTCGTCGCCGATCTGGAACGCTTTCGAAAACTGATGAAGTCGCGCCCACTGGTGCACTCCCTGGGCGATCACGGCTTCAATGCGACGCCGCTCAACGTGGCATGGCTGCGGCTCTTTACTGCGGCCACGACGCCTTCGGATGGGACGCTCACCGCGATCGCAGCCGTCGATATGGTCACGCTCGGCCTGGTGCTCGTGCTGCTCTTTTGGGGCTTTGGTCCGGTGGGCTGCGCGGTAGGCGCGGCGGTGCTGGCGGTGGGCTTTCCCTGGGGCTACCACTGGGTCGGTGGCGGCGTGCTGCGCCATAGCTGGCTGCTTGCGGCCGCCGCCTCGCTCGCGCTCTTCAAGAAGCAGCGTCCCGCCGCGGGTGCTGCCTGCCTAACGGTCGCGGGGCTCTTGCGTCTATTTCCCTTCGTATTTTTGGGAGCCCTCGGCTTGTACATGCTCGTGCGTGCGCTGCGCTCGCGCCGCATCCTGCCCGAAGACCGCCAGGTGGTGCTCAGCGCCACCCTGACGCTCGCCCTTGGTTTCAGCGCCGCGGGCATGGTCAACGGCTTCGCGAGCAACTCGGACTTCGCGCGCGTGATGGAGCGGCACTCGGATACGCCGCTCGCCAACCACATGGGCCTCTCGACGGTGCTCGGATTTCGCTTCGGGCAGTCGATTCAGACCCTCAGCGATGCCTCCCTGTCGGAGCCACACGACCCGTGGAAGAAGCGGCAGTTGCTCAACCGCAAGGACAATCGACCGCTGTGGGCACTGTCCATCCTGCTTTCCCTCGCGTTGATCGTCGCGGGCGCCGCGCGGGGAGTACCGCTGTGGCAGGCCCCTTCGCTGGGTGGTCCGCTGCTCTTTGCAGCATTGCCGATGACCTCATATGACTACATTTGGCTGATACTACTAATTCCCCTGGTCCTCGACAATGCGAAACGCAGCGCGGCCCTCGTGGGTTTCGTGACCTTCCTGCAGGCCACCGCCATTTTCCAGCCGGACCTCGAGAGCCGCCACTACGTCTACTCGTTTGGATGCCTGCTCTTTTTGATATGGCTCGTCCGCGATCTCATCCTCGACTGGCAGCGAGCACCCGAAGCGGAATCGGCCTGATGGGCCTGCGGCTTTCTCTGGCGCTGGGGCTGAGCGCCGCAGCCCTCCTTTTGCACTGCCGCCACTACTACCCCTTTCTCTCCGACGACGCCCTGATTTCCTTTCGCTACGCCGTGCGCCTCAGCGAAGGGCTCGGGCTCACCTTCACGGCTGGTGAACGTGTCGAGGGCTACAGCGACCTTCTGTGGGTACTGATGATCGCAGCCGCTCACCGCCTGGCTACTCTCGATCCCGTCGCAATCGCCCGCATGCTCGGCCTCGCCAGCCTACTGTCGGGCATGGCCTACGCGATCGTTCGGCTGGCACGCGAACGCGGCCTGGCCTGCGGGTCGTTCTTCGGCCTGGCCGCGGCGGGAACGGCACCGCTGGCGGTATGGGTCGTGGGCGGTCTCGAGCACGGTTTCATGGCGGGCATCGCGATCTGGACGCTGGCCCTGTTGCCGCCGGAGCCGGGTTCGCTAGGGCAGATGCCGAGGCGACGGATCGCCATCTCTTCGCTGCTCGCGGTGATCGTGCTGTCGCGGGTCGATGGCTTTGTGCTGAGCGGAGCCATCGGCGTCGGGCTGCTACTGTCGCTCGGGCTCACCCGCGCCAGCGCCGTCACGATCGCCAAGATCGCCGCGCTTCCCGCCCTGGCCGGGGCACTGCAGCTGTTGTTCCGCCTGGCCTATTACGGACGTTGGGTACCCAACACTGCCACGGCCAAAGTCGGTCTCAACGCAGAGCGCCTGTGGCAGGGCCTGATGCAGCTCGGCGATGCCCTCACCACCTTCGCCGTGCCCTTCATCCTGGCCCTTCTCGCCCTGCTCGACGCCGGACGGCGTCGCGATCTGCGGGTGGCCGCGGTCGCCTTTGCCGGCTGGAGCAGCTACGTGGCACTCGTCGGTGGCGATATCTTCCCTGCCTACCGGCAGCTCGCCCTCGCCTTTGTACCTTTGCTCTGGCTTTCGGCCTACGGCTTCTCGACGCTCACCGCCACGCTCGCGCCGCAGCGATGGCAGGCCGGTGCACTGCTCATGGCGCTCGTTGGGCTGCACGTGGCCCTAGGCCACCGCGACCCCGAAAACATCCGCGGCAGGACCGAGCGCTGGGAGCACCTGGGCGAGCCCATTGGCACCATGCTGGCACAGGCCTTCGGCGAACTTCAGCCCCTATTGGCCGTGGATGCCGCGGGAGCTTTGCCCTACTGGTCGGGACTGCCCACGCTGGATATGTTGGGCTTGACCGACCGCTACATCGCCGACCACAAACCCGCCGACTTCGGGCATGGGGGCATCGGCCACGAATTGGGCGATGGCACCTACGTGCTGTCTCGCAAGCCGGAGCTGATCGCCTTTTGCGGCTCGGTGGGCGCCGCAGAGCCCTGTTTCCGCAGCGGCAAGGAGATGTGGGAAGCCCCGGCTTTTCACCGGGACTACAGGCGCGCGACCTTTCAGCCGCCGGCAGCAGGCACAGCCGCCATCCTGTACGTGCGTCGCACTGACGGCGCGCTCGCCCTGCGTTCCGAAAGCGATTTCATCGAGATTCCCCCCTGGCAACTGCTGGACTCGGGAAAGAGTGTGATCGTCGTTGACGACGGCCGGGTCGCGGCTCGGGCGAGCTTCCACGAACCCTCCCAGTTCGACGGCCTGAACTTGCCGGCCGGTCGCTGGAAGCTCGAGGTTGAGGCTCAGGGTGATGTTTTCGCGACTCTCTTGTGTCCCGACCCCGATTCGATGATGGCCGCGCGTTTCGGGAGCAGCGCGGTGCTGGATGTGGTCGATGACTCGCAGCTAAGTCTTGTTCTGGCGTCGCGAGATCGGCAGCAGCACCTGACGATCCACGGGATCACCCTGGAGCGCACGGACGCCAACGCCGACCTCCGACTCGACTGCGGAGCCATTGCCGGTCATCGCCTGGGACGCAACGCGAACGAGCTGATGGGCACGACGCCCGCCGGTAGTCACTGGGCCAATCCCAACTACGTGGTCTTCGGCGCAGGTGGCGTTCGCGTGGACGCCTTCCCCGCGATCATTGCGCATGAACTCGTGCTTTCAACCGATGCCAACGACAGCTACCGGCTCGACCTGGCGCTCGTCGATGGAAGCACCGAACGCTCCCTGCTGACCGCCCAGCCATCGCAATCGGGAATGATCGAACATGTTGTGCCGCTACCGAATCTGCGCGCCCCCATCCGCTGGCTGGACATCACGCCGATCACCGGCGACGGACGTTTTTCGGTGGGGTCGGTTTCGCTGCGGTAGCTCCAGCGACAACCAAGAGCACCACCACGCCAACTCCGTTGCCGGCTCAGCCCCCGAAGCCCCGGTTTTTTCGCCACCACAGCGAGGCACGAGCCTTGCAACGGATCGGGGGGGCGTTGCCCATGCCGGGAGGTGTAGGTGTGAACCGATGTCGTGTTCTGATGTTGATGCTGCTGCTGGCAGCCTGCGCCGGTGAGCCGGTGGGTGCTCCGTGCGCGCCCGAGCAGGTTCCGCCCGATGGTTTCGATGAGCGCGAGAAGTATGTGGAGGTGGGTTCGCTTCAATGCGAGACGCGCACCTGTCTGGTGCACGGCCTGGCAGGCACGCTCGAGGGTCCCGGGGCAGCCGATCACGCCTACTGCAGCTGCCGCTGCGACAGCGACAAGGAAGCCTTCGAGCGCTGCGATTGCCCCGGTGGCTTCCACTGCGAGGAGGTGCTCAGCCAGGGCGGGCCCGGGGTGGCCGGTGGCTATTGCGTGCGCGATGAGTGAGACGCCCTGGCACCGGCGCGGCCGCTGGCATACAACGGCAGGCCATGCGACACCAGCTGCTGCCCTACCGCGAAGGCGAGGATGCCTTCGATGCCTTTATCGCCCGTCCCGAAGGCGACGGTCCCCATCCGCTGATGCTCGTCTGCCATGCCTGGGCCGGTCGCGGCGAGTTCGCCGAGGCGCGTGCACGGCAGCTGGCTGAACTGGGCTACGTCGGTGCCGCCGTAGATCTCTATGGCGTGGGCAAGCGGGGCACGGATGCGGCGTCGAGCAATGCGCTGATGTCGTCGCTGATCGCCGACCCGCCCAAGCTGCGCCGGCGCCTGCAGGCCGCCCACGATGCCGTGCGCGCGCTCGATGGCGTCGATGGCGACCGGGTCGGCGCCATCGGCTACTGCTTCGGCGGGCTGTGCGCGATCCTGATGGCGCGCATGGGTTTGCCTTTGCGCGGGGTGGCCAGCTTTCATGGCCTGTTGAAGGTCGGCGAGCCGCTCGAGGCCGAGGTCAAGGCGCGCATCCTGGTGCTGCACGGCCAGGACGATCCCATGGTGGCTCCCGCGGACGTGGGCGCGTTCGCCGAGGAGATGAAGCGCATCGACGCCGACTGGCAGTTACACGCCTACCGGGGCGCGGTACACGCCTTCACCAATCCCGAGGCCCATGATCGCGAAGCCGGCAGCGCCTACGACGCCGAGGCCGATCGCCGCTCCTGGGCGGCGATGCGGCACTTCTTCGAGGAGCTTTTCGCGGGCTGAAGTCCAGCCTCAGGACTCGATCCGCGGCTCAACTCACAGCTGCAGCGCCGACGAGCCCCGGCGTCTGCTCCACGGAAGCGGCCCCGGTTTCGGCGGCGCCTTCTTGCTCGCGGAAGGGGCCGAGCTTCTTCTTGCGCAGCTCCTCGGTGGCCAGCTCCTGGTAGCGCTCGTTGCGCAAGAGCGCCAGCACGATGGTGCCGTAATAACCCGAGGGCATCTTGGGGCTTTCCTCGAAGCGACGCAGCATGTGGTAGGGGCGCGAGGCGCGGGCGTGGTGGTCGGAGTGGCGGCTGAGGCCTACCAACGTGTGCAGCGTGAACCAGTTGTCGGTGTCCCAGGAGTCCAGGTTGGTGACGGTCTTGCCCACGCGCGTCAGGCCCCAGTGCTCGATGTAGTTGACCACCTCGAGCAAGAGCGCTGCGGTGCGCGCCTGGAAGATGAAGAAGACCGCCGCGAGCCAGCCGAAGAAGTAGAAGAAGCCCGCCAGCACGATCGCTTCCATCACGAGGCCCTGCAGCACGCGATGGCGCACCATGCGCAGGTCGAAGAAGGACATGTCGGGCTCGCCGATGCGCTTCTTTTCGAGCGCCCAGGCGCTCATGAACTGGGCAGGCACCGTGCGCCGAAGGAAGTCCCTGAAGGTTTCACCAAAGCGCGCGGTGGCCGGATCCTGGCGCGTGCCGACGCGCGGATGGTGGCCGCGCACGTGCTCGGTGGCGAAGTGCTCGTAGAGGACGAAGACCAAGAGCAGCCGGCCCAGGAAGTACTGCACGCGGTTGCGCCGGTGCACCAGCTCGTGGGCCAGCACGATGCCGGAGTAGCCGGCGTTGATGCCGCAGACCAGGTGCATGGCGACCAGGTTCGCGATGGTCTTGCCCAGCTCTTCGGCGGGCCAGATCGCCAGCTTGCTGGCCATCACGCCGAGCAACACGTGGTTGGCCAGCTGCAGGAAAGTCAGGCCCCAGACCTGGATGTTGAAGGGCAGCTTGGGCGTGGACTCGTCGGGCTGGCGCAGGTCCGGCCCCGACTTGACGTCGGTCAGGACCAGCACCCAGATCGGCAGCATCCACATCACCGCCACCTGCCAGCTGTGGGGACCGGTCAGCAGGAAGGCCAGCGTGAGCAGGGGCAGCACGTAGGCCCAGAGGTGAAGCAAAAACGCGCGCCCTCCCGAGACGACACCTTCGCCCCCCTGCGCTTCATCGATCCCAACGGCTTGTGTGGCTTGCATGGTGCACGACTCCAGAGGCGGCACCCGAAGGGGCGCCCGACCTTCCCCTGACTTACACATACGAGGTCGTATGTCAAATCGCCCCCGATGGCGGCTTTTGTGGTATGAGGGCGCACCCCTCCGGGCTCCGGCCCGGCCAGCCCCACGAGGAAGACCATGAAAGTTGTCGTCGACTTCGACCTTTGTCAGAGCCACGGCCTGTGCACCCAGGCCGCCCCCGAGATTTTCGAGATCCGGGACGACGGTTTTCTCTACATCCTGAACGAAACGCCCGACGACTCGATGAAGAAGAAGCTCGAGACCGCCGTGCGCGAGTGCCCGACGGGCGCCATCAAGCTCGAAGCCTGAGCGGCGGGCCGCCATGGAACGCATCGTCGTCGTCGGGGCCTCGCTGGCCGGGCTGCGCGCGGTCGAGGCCCTGCGCCGACTGGGTTTCGAAGGGCGCCTGACCTTGGTGGGCGACGAGCCCCACGCGCCCTACGACCGCCCTCCCCTGTCCAAGCAACTTCTACGCGGCCAGTGGCAGCCCGAACGGCTGGACCTGCGCCGCGGCGCGGGGCTGGATGCGCTGGACCTTGACTTGAAGTTAGGTCTCCGAGCCGCGGCACTGGATGCGAACGCGCGGCGGGTGCAGCTCGAGGGCGGCGAGACGCTGGACTACGACGGGCTGCTGATCGCCAGCGGCTGCCGTGCGCGCAAGCTGCCCTTCGGGCACGGGCTGCCGGGCGTGCACGTGCTGCGCACCCTGGACGACGCCCTGGGCCTGCGCGCGGCGCTGACGGCAGCGCCCGGGCCGCGGGTGTGCGTGATCGGGGCGGGCTTCATCGGCCTGGAGGTGGCGGCCAGCTGCCGCGAGCTGGGTCTCGAGGTGCATGCGGTGGAAGCGGCGGCGCTGCCATTGGCAGAGCGCCTGGGCGAGCCGGTGGCGAGGGCGGTGCTGGCGCTTCATGAGCGGCGCGGCGTGGCGATGCACCTGGGCGTGCAGGTGCAGGGCCTGGAGGCCGAGGGCGCGCTGCATCGGGTGCGGCTGTCCTCGGGTGACGTCATTGAGTGCGAGCAGGTGGTGGTCGGCATCGGCGTCAAACCCGCAGTCGATTGGCTCGCGGGCACGGGCCTGGACTTGCAGGATGGCGTGCTGTGCGACGCGAAATGCATGACGGCGCTATCGAACGTGGCCGCCGCCGGTGATGTGGCCCGCTGGTACAACCGCCGCTACGACGAAACCATGCGCGTCGAGCACTGGACCCAAGCGGTGGAGCAGGCCAACCACGCCGCTGCGAATCTGCTGGCGCCGGCCGAAGAGCGCACGGACTTCGCACCGGTGCCGTATTTCTGGTCCGACCAGTACGGGCTGAAGCTGCAGTTCGCCGGGCGCGCGCGGGCGGGGGATGCGTTTAGCGTCGTCGAGGGCGGGTTGGAGCCCGGGGAGGGCGAGGAGTTTTCGCGCCTGGTGGGTACGTATCGGCGCGAGGGAAAGTTGGTGGGCGCGGTGGCGTTTAATCGGCCGGTGCAGCTGATGGGCTTGCGGCGGGAGATGGCTGCGCGCGAGGGTTGAGCCGCCTCAGGCGGGCTCGGGCGGCGTGGGCAGCGTGGTGCCGAAGAGGTCGCGGATTTCCTTCGGCGTCGGGATGACTTCGTACTTGGCGAGCTCGGCGGCCAGCTCAGGCCAGTCGCTGCGCTCCAGGCAGGCGCGGGCCTGGGCGCGGTGGGCGTCGCCTGCGGGGGTTTCGCCTTGATCGAGGCCGTGGATGAGGTGCCACCAATGGGCGAAGAACCAGTGCTCGGGCGGGGGTCCGGAGAGCAGATCGGCCCAGGTCTTGCCCCAGGGCCAGCGGGCGGTGGTTTGGTACTGGTGGGCGCCGAGGGCGAGCAGCAGGCCTTTGGTATCGTCGCTGGGGTTTTGCTCGAGGGCGAAGGTGGCGAGCGGCTCGAAGTAGAGCCAGGTGCAGGCGTCTTGGACGCGGCAATGGGCGAAGAGGGCAGCCGAGGCGACTTCGAGACCTGCGGCTGCCGCAAGCACGAGGCCGGCCCATGATTCGATGGCGACGGCCGCAAAGATGGGCATGCTGGTACACTGCGCTTCGTCGTCGGAAGTCGCATTCTGCAGTGACGTCCAGGGGCTCGGCACACATGAGCCTGCGGTGCGCTCACCGATTGCGACGGGGGTATGGATACCGATCTCAGCTATGTTGGCGAAGTAGCGAAAAACGTAGCGAGCAAAGTCGCTGGCGAAGTCGCAAGCGAAGTCGCTCGCGACGAGCGAGTATTCTCGTTCGCACGCATCGGCTTGGGCAGTTGAAGCAGGCGCGAGTTGTACGCCGACTTCCTCGCGCAACACCGCCACCAAAAAGGTCCATGTCGTGAAGGCCTCCCGCCCCTCGTCGACATTCCGCGCCCGCTCCGCCTCTTCACAAAGCGCCTCGGTCACGGCAGCCACCAGCGATCGCCGCGTTGCCTCGCTGCCCAACGCCAGCAGCAGCGTCTCCTGCCACACGGCACGACGATGATGCTCGACAAAAAACGCCGCGATCGCCCCATCCCCTGCACCGCCGTGGCGCTCCAGCACAGTCCGGCCCGCCAGGTACTCGAGCAAGGAGAGGTGCAAGAAGCCGAAGACGCCCGGCTGCTGCTGCTGCTCCACCAGCAGGCCGGTGTCGGCCTCAAGCCAGCGCACCAAGCGCTCACCGAGTTCCCTGCCCTCGGCGCGCGAGGCGCCGCGCCCCTGCTCCTTCAAGATGTCGGCAAAGGTGTCGACCAACTCGGCGCGCGTGAGGCTGACCTGGTCGTCGATGACCACACCGTCGCGCACCGCGCCCCGGCGCTCCTGCAGCCTGAGCGCCAGTTGCTCCAGCACTGCGCGCTGCAGGCCCTCGTCCAGCTCGGCGAAGCGTCGACCGCGGGCTTGCGGCCAGGTCACCACCAGCGTCCTGACGCAGAGTTCATACAGCGCCGCACGCTCGCCGGGCAGGTTGGCCTCGAAGCGGTGCACCAACGCGATCAGCCTGGCCAGAAGCGGGATGCGCGCCAGGGCGCGGGCGCGTGGCTCGCGGGCCAGGGCCTCGTGCAGGTCGGCGATGCGGCGCTTGCGCTCGCGGGCGTCGTCGGGCACGGCGATGCGGTAGTAGTGCTCGATGAAGCTGCGAAGCTCCTCGTCGTCGAAGGGGCGCAGCTGGAGCGCGCGGAAGGCTTCGGGCAGGGGTGCGCGGTCGTAGCCGACGATGCGGCTGGTGGCCAGCACGGCGGCCTTTGGATGACTCGCGGTGAAAGACACCAGCAGGTCGCGGATGCGGCTGCGGTCGCTCTCATCGGGCGCGGCATCAGCGCGTGGGATGCCTCCAGCCGCTCGAAGGCGGCTTCCCCCTTGCGCCCCAGCCCGAGCGCACCGCTTTGGCCAGCTTTCATCGCAGCCCGGTGCCGCCTGGATTCTCGAGCCGCCTGAGCGCGGCCAGGCCCTCGTCCAGCAGCGGCTCCACCAGCGGGTGCACGTCGAACCACTGGCTGCCGTTGCGGTAGCCGAGGATCAGGTACTCGTCCATGGCATCGGCGAAGGCACCCATGCGGTCTTGATCCAGCGAAGCCAGGCTCTCGCTGCGGCGCACCTCATCGAGCAGCTGCAACGTCGGCCGAAAGAGGCCTCCCCGATCCTGCGAAAGCGCTTCACGGGTAAGGCCGACGGTGGAAAGCGGAACGGGTGGACCCAGCGACGTGGCCTTGCGCAGGACTTGCCGTAGCAGGTTGAAGAGGTCGCGCACGTGACCCCCGCTGGCGAGCGCGAGTTCATCGATGGCCTGGCGACGCTCGGCACCGCAGAGGGCGTCCAGGTCGAGTCGACGGGAGGCGACTTCCTCGAGGCAACGCAGCCCTGGCTCGTGCCTTCCGCCTCCGAGTGATCGGCGCTCGCGCACCTCCACGCTCGGAAGGATGTGCAGCCGCCCGTAGGCCTGCACCAGGCCCTTGTGCAACAGACCCAGGTAGGGAGGGATCACGTAGGCCACGTGGGAAGCGGGCAATCGCAGGAGGGCGGCCTGCTGAAAGAAGAGGTCGGCCATGGCGCGATACACGGCCACCACGCGATCGCGCGGCACCACGAACTTGTCGAGCCCGTCGACAAGCAACACCAGCTGCTTGGGTGCGACACCGACGGCGATCTCCTCCACGACCCCGTGCACGAACTCCCGCAGGCGCTTGGGCTTGCTGCCCAATAGCGTTTCGAGCTTTGCAGCAAGGTCCTGCGACTCCCGCAGGGCGACCTTGAGCTTGGCTCCGGCCATGGGGAGGCTCAGCTCCAGTTCGCCCGGCTCCTGGCCAAGAAATGCCTCACCCGCTCCCAGTAGCCCGGCCCCTGCAGGCTTTCGAGTTGCCGACCGTGGGCGATGAGTTCCGCAATGCCGCCGGCGAGCACCAGCCCGAGCTGCGCGGCCGTGGGCGCATCGGTCAGTGGCAGGAATTCAGAGGCGTCGAAGCTCACCACCTCGAGCGCTCGGGGTCGAGGTTGGCACGGATGCGTTTCAGTTCGGTGATCTTTCCGGTGCCTCGAAATCCCGCCAGCAGCTGGGTGCTCGAGGCGCCGGGCTTGTTCGAAGCGACGTGGATCTACTCCACCAGGTCGCGGGACCACGTCGCCGTTGCCGCGCAGGTGATGCTCTTGGCCCTGCTCGTCCACGAAGCCGTCGATCGGCACGTAGCGCGTGTCACCTTCGCTGGGATCGACCGGATGGCTCGGGTCCAGCGCTTCATCCCAGGCAGCGAGCTGCTTGCGTGTCTCGGGATCGGGGGTCACGGACGCCAAGCCGCGGGGGGCATGGGGGCGAGTCTAGCTCGAATTGGCGGCGAAATCGCAGTTCCAGGTGGGTTGTCCTGCTGGCACTCCAGCCGCTGCGGGCGCCGCGCCTGGACGGGGCGCTGGACCGCTGGCGGCGCTGCCCCTACGCCCACCCGGCACGCGAGCCTCAGCGCGAAGCCTCGCAGCGCCCCGCGGTTGCACATACCCCCGAATGCGGTAAGTCCTCGCCGCAATGAATGAGCGTATGCAAGCCCTGGTCGACTTGCTCGATGTGGAGCAGATCGACGACACCATTTTTCGCGGGCGCAATCCCGACCATCCCCGCCCGCGGGTCTTCGGCGGTCAGGTGGCCGCCCAGTCGTTGATGGCCGCCGGACGCACGGTGCCCGGCATCCTGCCCCACTCCCTGCACGCCTATTTTCTGCGCCCCGGAAAACCCGGCATTCCCATCATTTACACGGTGGACCGCATCCGCGATGGGAACTCCTTTGCCACCCGCCGCGTGGTGGCGATCCAGCGCGGTGAGGCCATCTTTAATATGTCGGCCCAGTTCCATGTGGAGGAGCCCGGGCCCAGCCACCAGCTGCCGATGCCCGAGGTGCCCGATCCCGAGCAGAGCCTACAGCGCGTGCAAGAGGCCGTGCGCAAGCAGGGTGGGCCGGCCGAGGGTTGGTGGTCGCGCTGGCGTACCGAGCAGGCCGTGGAGATGCGCCCGGTACCCCTGGACGACGACAACGCCGACCCCCAGACCCGCGGCCGGCAATATTTCTGGGTCCGCGCCACCAGCGAGATGCCCGATGATCCGCTGCTGCATCTCTGCGTCGCCACCCATACCTCCGATCACTCGCTGCTGAGCGCCATGCGCCGCCCCCACGGCGGCGGTCGCGGCCACGATTTCAATCGCTTCATGAGCGCCAGCCTCGACCATGCCCTGTGGTTTCACCGCCCCTTCCGCATGGATCAGTTCATCCTCTATTTTCAGGAGAGTCCGGTGACGGCCGGCGCCCGCGGGCTGTCGCTGGGGCGCTATTTCACCCAGGATGGGGAGCTGGTGGCCTCGGTCTGCCAGGAAGGGCTCCTGCGCCCGGTGGACCCCTCACGCCGCGGCCGGGGCTAGCCCAATTTTTCAGACCGGGACCGTCGAGAACTCGACCCATGAGTGGTAGGAAAGCCGACATGAAACGATTTCTTTTGATCTTGGCCTGCGCGCTTTTACTCGCGTTCGCCGCCTGCAATCGCGCCTCTAAGAAGAAGGCCGACGACGACAAGGGGGCCCCCGCCGCCGAAGCCGCAGCGATGTCGGTGGACCCGGCCGCCGCCGGCGCTCCCGATCTGGCCGCGCCCCCCGACGTCAAGGCTCCACCCCCCGACGCCGACAAGACCCCGAGCGGCCTGGCCACCAAGCTGCTGAAAGCCGGCAGCGGCGACAAAAAGCCCGCCGAGTACGACTCGGTAAAAGTTCACTACACGGGCTGGACCACCGACGGCAAAATGTTCGACAGCTCGCGCAAGCGCGGCCAGCCGGCCACCTTCGCGGTCAAGGGCGTGATCCCCGGCTGGACCGAGGGCCTGCAGCTGATGAAGGTCGGCGAGCAACGCCGCATGTGGATCCCCGAGGCGCTGGCCTACAAGGGCCGCCCCGGCTCGCCCCAGGGCATGCTGGTTTTCGATGTGGAGCTGATGGAGATCATCGCCGGCGTGGCGCCGACGCCCGCGCCGCCCGACGTGGCCGCCGCGCCCGCAGACGCCCAGAAGACCAAGACGGGTCTGGCCTACAAGGTGCTGACGGCCTCGGGCTCCAAGGAGAAACCCAACGCCTGGGACAAGGTCACCGTGCAGTACACGGGCTGGACCACCGACGGAAAAATGTTCGATAGCTCACAAAAACGCGGCAAGGCGGCGACCTTCCCGCTCAATCGCGTGATCCCGGGCTGGACCGAAGGCGTACAACTGATGGCCAAGGGCGATTCCTATCGCTTCTGGGTGCCCGAGGAACTGGCCTACAAGGGTCGCCCCGGCGCGCCCCAGGGCACGCTGGTCTTCGACGTGGAGCTGCAGGAAATCGAGTCCCAGCCCAAGCCTCCCGATCCGCCGCCGGTGCCCAAGGACGTGGCCGCCCCCCCCGCGCGCGCCAAGAAGACCGACAGCGGCCTCAGCTATGTGGTGCTGAAGAAGGGCAAGGGCGGTGAAAAGCCCAGCGCCGACAGCCGCGTGGAGGTGCACTACGCCGGCTGGACCACCGACGGCAACATGTTCGACAGCTCGATCACCCGCGGCAAGCCCATGACCTTCGCGGTCAATCGCGTGATCCCGGGCTGGACCGAGGCGGTGCAGCTGATGGGCGTGGGCGACAAGTTCCGCGTCTGGATCCCCGAGGAGCTGGCCTACAAGGGCCGGCCCGGCGCGCCCCAGGGCATGCTGGTCTTCGAGGTCGAGCTACTGAAGATCCTGGAAGCCGCACCCAATCCCCACATGGCCATGCCGCGCATGTCCTCGCCGCCGCCCCAGTCCAGCGCCAAGGCGCCGGCCCCACCCACAGGCGCCAAGGCACCGGCCCCACCCACGGGCGCGCAGAACACCAGCGCAAGCCACTGAGCTCACCGAGCAGACGCGACCGGGGCCGTCCCCGCCGGGACGGGCTCATTCGGCGGATGCGGCCGTCCCCGCCGGGACGGCAGCGTGTAACGACTCGCGCATCAGACGTTCGGCGAAGTATTCGTCGAACCGCTGCTGCGCCCGGGCTCCGAAGAGGATGTGGCAAGCCTCCATCAGCCCGGGCGCGCGCTCGATGTCGTGCTTGCGCGCGATCAGGGCGATCTTGCTGCGCCGCCGCAGGAAGTCCTCGAGCTTGGTGATCATCTCGCGGCGCGCGGCGTGGTGGATCTCGCAGCGGATGTACTCGGTGCCGTGGATCAGCACCTCGGCCATGGCGGGATCCTGGCGGATGTCCTCGAGCAATGACAGGGCGCTGGCCGCGTAGCGACGCCATAGCCGCGTGCTCAGGGGCTCGGAGGATTCCGGCGCCGTCATGGCGTCGAGCTGCATCAGGCGCGCCTGGTGAAAGTACTCGTCGCGGATCTGGGCCGGCGGCTCGCCATACCAACGCATCTGCCGATGCGGGCGCTCGATCCCAAGGGCGCCCACGGCGTCGGCCACCTCTTCGCCCACGTTCAAGCAGTCGGTGAGCTTGCCGCCGAAGATGCTGATGTGGGCGTTTTCGCGATCGACCTCGATGGCGTGCTTGCGCGACAGTGAAGTCCAGTCGCCCTCGTCGCGGTCGCCCTTGCCCGGCTCCACCACCAGCGGCCGCACGCCGCAGCGCTCGGCGATGATGTCTTCGAAAGAAAGCGGTCGCGCAAGTCGTAACCTCCGGTTGACGTTGTCCAAGATAAAACGGCGGTCGTCGTCGGTGACCACCGCTGGCAGAGAATCGATGCGGGTGTCGGTGGTGCCGATGCAGGACTTGGGCCCCATCGGGATCACGAAGAACAGGCGCCCATCGTCGGCGAAGAAGGTCAGCACCCGGCGCGCTTCGGTCAGCCGGTCGACGATCAGGTGCACGCCCTTGGAGAAGAGGTGGTGGTGGCCCGTGCGCTGGCCGTCAACGCGGTTTTGGAGGTCGACCTCGGGCCCGCAGGCGTTGATGAGCACGCGGGCGCGGATGCTTAGCTCGCCGCCCTCGATCTCGTCGCGGGCCTGCACCCTCCAATCGCCATCACCGCCGCGCTCGGCCCCGAGCGAGCGCACGTAGTTGGCGATGATGCCGCCGTGGTCGAGGGCGGCGCGCACGAAGTTGAAGACGAAGCGCGCGTCGTTGTCGACCAGGTAGGCGTCGGAATACTCGAAGCCGCGCGGGCTCACGTCGGTGTCGACCAGGGGCTCCTCGGCTTCGATGCGCTCGCGGCCGAGCAGGCGCGGCGGGCGGGTGTAGAAGTTGCCCATGGCCCAATAGAGCAGCGCACCGCTGTAGAGGGTGCTGCGGAAGTGCCGAAAGCCGGGCTCGATGTTGGTGAAGAAGCGCACCTCCTTCACCGAAGAGGGATAGGTCTCGATCAGGCGGTTGCGCGACATGCAGAGCTTGCGCACCAGGCCCAGCTCTCCGCTCTCGAGGTACTTGATGCCACCCCAGATCAGGTTCGAGGACTCCTGGCTGGTGTGGCCGGCGAAGTCGCCGGCGTCGATCAGGGCCACGCGCGCGCCCTGGGTGGTCAGGGCCGAGGCGCAGACCGCGCCGTTGATGCCGCCACCGACGATCAGCACGTCGAAGCGCCCGCGGTCGAGCTTCTGCAGGTTGTTTTCGCGAAGCTTCACGCGCGCTTTTCCGTTCCGGTGGCGCCACTGTAGCACCGGCCGGGCCCGTGCGGGGGTGCGCAAGTCGTGGTACACCTCGGGCGCTGTACGAGGGAAGGTCGAAGTCGTTGTCCAGACTGTCTTGGAAGTCGAGCTGGCGCGCCGCCCCGCGCGTCTCCCGCAAATACCGCGGCGCCGCCTGCCTGCTGGCGCTGCTGCTTTCGGCCTGTGGCGACGACGGCGGCGGCGGTCCCGATGGGGACACCGATAGCCCCGTCGAGGCCGCGGGCGACGAGCAAACGCCCGCACCGACCTCCGACGCCGCCCCCGCGGGCGGCGCCACGGTAACCGCACCCGAGGCCGGTACCGACACCACGCCCACCGCCGATGCTGCGACCGACGCGGGCTTCGACGCCGGCGCGGGCGATCGCGGTGGCGACGGCAGCGACCAGGACGCCGGCGACGACAGCACCCCGATGGGCGACTGCGGCGACAGCATCAAAAACGGCCTCGAGACCGGCATCGACTGCGGCGGCCCCAGCTGCGCCGGTTGCGCCGACGGCGAGCCCTGCAAAGCAGCCGACGACTGCGCCAGCGGAAGCTGCGCCGCCGACGGCCGCTGCGGCGTCGACGACTGCCCCGACGACCCCGACAAGCGCGAACCCGGCACCTGCGGCTGCGGCATCTCCGACGGCGACAGCGACGGCGACGGGGTTATCGACTGCTTCGACGCCTGCCCCGAGGATCCCGACAAGTACAAGACCGGCCGCTGCGGCTGTGGTGTGCCCGAAGACAGCACCGACAGCGACGGCGACAGCTACCTCGACTGCGAGGAGAGCTGCGACAACGACGCGAGCAAGCAGGAGCCCAGAAGCTGCGGCTGTGGCGTCGCCGAGACCGACGCAGACCTCGACGGCACCCCCGACTGCATCGATGAATGCCCGGACAACGGCGGCAAGACCGAGGCCGGCGCCTGCGGCTGCGACGGGCTCGAAACCGACAGCGATGGCGACGGCAGTCCCGACTGCGTCGACGCCTGCCCCAGCGACCCCGACAAGAGCGAAGCAGGCCAGTGCGGCTGCGGCAACGCCGACACCGACAGCGACACCGACGGCACCGCCGACTGCATCGATGACTGCCCCGACGATGCGAGCAAGACCGAACCCGGCGTCTGCGGCTGCGGCGTCGCCGAAGCGACCGGCGACGCCGACGGCGACGGCGTCATCGACTGCCTCGACCGCTGCCCCGACGACGCGAACAAGACCGAAGCCGGCAGCTGCGGCTGCGGCGTGCCCGAAGACAGCAGCGACAGCGACGGCGATGGCGTCATCGACTGCGCCGACGGCTGCCCCAGCGACACGGAAAAGACCGAGCCGGGCGTCTGCGGCTGTGGCGAAGTCGAGGACGTGGCCGACGACGACGCCGACGGCAGCGTCAACTGCCTCGACGCCTGTCCCGCGGACATGCAGAAGGCTGACCCAGGCGTCTGCGGCTGCGGCGTGCCCGAAGAGATCGGCGATGCCGACGCCGACGGCGTGGTCGACTGCCTCGACGGCTGTCCCCAGGACCCCGACAAGACCGAAGCCGGCAGCTGCGGCTGTGGCCTGCCCGAGGTCTCGAGCGACAGCGACGGCGACGGCATCATCGACTGCCTCGACCGCTGCCCCGACGACCCCGACAAGACCGAAGCCGGCACTTGCGGCTGCGGCGTGCCCGAGGTCTCGAGCGACAGCGACGGCGACGGCACCATCGACTGCCTCGACGGCTGCCCCGACGACCCCGACAAGACCGCCATGGGCAGCTGTGGCTGCGGCGTGCCCGAGCAGACCGGCGACGCCGACTCCGACGGCACCCTCGACTGCTTCGACGACTGCCCCGAGGATGCCGACAAGATCGTAGCCGGCATCTGCGGCTGTGGGGTCCTGGAAATCCTCGACGACAGCGACGGCGACGGCACCCCCGACTGCATCGACGGCTGCAGCGACGACCCGGACAAGACCGAGCCCGGCACCTGCGGCTGTGGCACGGCCGAGGCCATCGGCGACGCCGACGGAGACGGCGTGGTCGACTGCCTCGACGGCTGCCCCGACGACCCCGACAAGCTCGCGGCCGGCAGCTGCGGTTGCGGCGTGCGCGACACCGACGCCGACGGCGACGGCGTCCCGGCATGCCTGGACCTGTGCGAAACCGATGCTTCCACAACCGCACGCTGTTTTGAGTACGCGCCCGCAAACTTCGTGCCCGACGACCTGAGCTTCGGGGGCGCGCCCGAGCTCTTGCTGGACTGCGGCGAATCGGTGCTGGACTCGAGTCCCGGCGCTTCGCCCGCGCTTTCGAACTTCTGTGGCCAAACGGCGACGCTGGTGGCCCTCGACCAGGGCAGTGGCGCGCCAGAGGCGCTCGTGGTGGTGCTCGCGGGCCTGCACGTGGCCGAGGGCAGCAGCCTGCGCCTGGTGGGCAGCCGCCCGGTGATCCTGGCGGTGCTCGGCGACGTACAGGTCGACGGCACCATCGACGCCAGCGCCAGCGGCAGTACGCCCGGCGCTGGCGGCGACGACCCGGTCAATAGCGGCGAAAGCGACTGCGGCGCAGGAGCGGGGCAGCCCGGGGGTACCAAGTACGCGGCGGTGGGCTTCGTATCGCCTACCGGCGGCGGTGGTGGCGGTGGTGGCGGCTTCGCGACGGCAGGCGGCAGCGGCGGCGCTGGCGACGGCTTCGGCGGTGTGGACGTCGATCTCGAAGCGGGGGGCAGCCCCGGTGTGGCCGGTGGCAGCGAGGGCGAGGCGACGCTCTCACCGCTGCGCGGCGGCTGCCCCGGAGGCAAGGGCGGCCTCGGCAGCGAGAGCACCACGGCGGCCGTCGGTGGCGCTGGCGGCGGGGCGGTGCAGATCTCGGCGGCCGGCGCGCTGAACGTCAGCGCCACGGGGGTCGTGCTTTCCGGCGGCGGCGGCGGCCAAATCAGCGACGCGGTGCGCAACGGCGGGGGCGGCGGTGGCAGCGGCGGCGCCATCCTGCTCGAAGGCGCTCCGGTGAGCCAACTGGGCCTTGTGTGGGCGCCCGGCGGCGGCGGTGGCAGCGGCAACTCCTCGGTCGCGGTCAGCGCCAGCGCAGGTGCCGACGGCGACGCCAGCGGCGGCCAGGCCAGTGGCGGCAGCGGAGTCAACGGCGGCGGCCCCGGCGGCGAAGGCGCCACCGCTGAAGCGGCGGCGACAGACGGCGGTAGAGGCAACAACGCCAACATCATCAACGACGGCGGCGGCGGCGGCGGAGGCGGCGGCGGCGACGGCCGCACACGCATCAACAGCCATTGAGCTGGGACGGGCACCGCAGGTGGTGCCATTCTCGAGCACCTTCCGGCGCCAGCGCGAAGCCGCCGAAGAGCCGCCGAAAGCTGCCAGGACGTTTTCTGCGGCGGGCGTGGTGCCCGGATGCGGGAGTCCCGCTGGCTCGGATCTGTGGCCCCCGGGAGGGAAGCCTCCGGGACCACCCGGCGCGGCAAGAAATATCCCGCCCATGGCGTGGGGATCACATCGAAACCGTAGCGCCCGTCGTCGCAGAAGCACGATGCGCCGCCGCGGGCCATGCTCGGACCCACCGTCGCCCGCCCGCGGCGACCGGATCAAAGTCCAAGAGGGCCCCCGTAGCCATGGGGAATTTCGCGCCAGAGCATCCGGGATCACGACCTCCGTCCGGGCCGTGCGCCTTTGCCCGCCCATCACTTCGCTGGCGTCACCACGATGCGTCCCACGCGGGTGCGGGGTCCCTCTAACTTGAAGTCAAAGTTTTGCTCGACTCCGAAGATGCGCGCCAGAATTTTGCCCTCGATGGCGTCGAGGGCTCCGGCCTCGGGGGCGATGCCGTCGGCGCGGCCGATCTCGACGGTGTAGGTGCCCGGCGCGGCGCGGCGCAGGGAGAGGGTCTCGACGCCCGGTTCGTAGGCGCCGCTACCGGTTACGTCGGCGCGTCCGCCCATCCATGAGATGCGCGTGCCCCGGTTGCTGATGAGCGACAGGTCGAGGTCGTGATCGCCACGCCAGCTGGCTTGCAAGACCAGTTCGGGTTCTTTTGCCTCGGCCTCGATGCGTTCAGCCGCGGCCTGCTCCACTTCCGGGCGTCGCGCTTCTGCGAGCGATGCGAGCAGACGCCCGGCCGCCTCGGCCTGACCGGTGGTGCGCAGGCAGCTCAGTGCCCGACCCTCGGCCTCCACCGTGGCCTCCAGCTCGGCCGAGCGCAGGTGGTGGGCGCAGCCGCGGTCGAGGGCGCCGGCGCGATCGAGGGCGCTGCCCAGGCGACGCTGCAGGGCGAGGTCTTCGGGCAAGAGGTCGATCACGCCGCCGAGAATGCGCAGGGCCAAGGCACGCTCGCCGCGGCGTCCCACGATGTCGGAAAGCAGTGCCAGGGCTTCGGGGTCGCGGTCGTCAAGGGCGAGCCAGGCTTCGACCGCGTCGTGGGCGCGCTCGAGGTTGCCCAGGCGCGAGAGCGTGCGCACGACGGCGCTGTGGCGCGCGCGATCCCCGGGCGCGCCGCTGAGCTCGCGAACCGCGTCATCCACCGCCCGGCGCTCGGCGCCGCTGGCCGTGGTGGTGGGCTCGAAGGCCACCAGACGCACCGGCCCCTTGACCGGTGCCGCACCCGGCAGCGCCAGGGGCTTGCGCGAGGGCGGACCATCACCGGCGGCGGCCGCCTCCGCTTCGGCCTGCTCGTAGCGCGAAAGGCCCGCAGCCGCGTCGTCGAGGGGGCGTTCGTCACCCTGGAAGGGCGACCGTCGCTGATCCACCCTCGACCCCACAGCCAGGCGCGCAAGGGCACCGTCGAAGCGCGCCTCGACGTGGCGGCTGAGCACGCCGCTTGCGGTGGCCAGCTCGAGCGCCCGCGACTGCCACTCTTCCTCGGCTGCAGCTTCGAGCGCCTGCGAGCGGGCGTCGACCCAACTGGCGCGCAAGGTACTCGCCGCCGCCGCCGCCTCTGCCAGGGCATGGCGGTGCTCGACTTTCTTGCCCGCGCGCTCGCTTTGCACCAGCAGCTCGCCCTGCAGCGACTCGAGCTGGGCCAGCAGCAGCAGTGGCTGCCCCGCCGGCAGTCCGAGCACCGTGGCCGTGGCAAGGGGCGGCGGCTCCTGCGGCCAGCTGACGTCCAGCTGCGCCGATGGCGCCGTGCGCCAGGCCAGCAGCGCGTCGATGGCGGTCTCCTTGGCTCCGTGCGCCGTGGCGTGGTCGAAGGCGCTGCCGCCGCCGGCTCGACCCAGGGCCGCCAAAAGCGAGCGGCCGGAGCCGCCGGCCTGCCCATCGACGGCGATCGTGTCCAGGCGCGTGGCCCCGGCCGCCGACAGCTGCTGCACCCGGGCCGAGAGTTCCTCGATGCGCCCGCTGCCCAGGCTGGGGCGCCCGTCGCCGATGTAGAAGACGCGGCCGCGATGCTGCGGCAGGGCCTTGTTCGCCTGCTCCAGGCGCTCGCGGGCGCTCTCGAGGGCCAAGCCCAGGTCGGAAGCGCCGTGGGCGGCGCGCGCCTGCAGCCAGTTGACCACCTCCTCGGCCTGCTTGGACGAGGGCTCCCACGGCCCGTCGCCAAAGCCTTCGCACAGGCTGTCGCAGGCCAGGACTTCCACGCGATCGCGCGTCTCAAACTCGGAGATGAGTGCGCGCACCAGGGCGAGGCTTCGGTCATGGGCCCGGCCGACCATGGAACGGCTGGTGTCGACCACGAGCAGGTGCAGCAAAGGCGGCGACGCCTCGGGTAGCTCGATCAGCGGCTGGGGCCGCAGGGCAAGGGCGAGATAGCTCGGCACCGAGCCCTGCTCACCCTTGCGTTTGCCTTTGCGGCCGGCCTCGTCACCCGCTTTGTCAGTCTCGATGCGCCCGACCACCGCGATGGACGCCGGCGGCGGCTCGCCGGCCGCGCCATGCTCGACTTCCACGATCAGATCTCCGTGGGCGGCGAAGTCCTTTTCACTCAGACGCAATGCGGCGCCTTCGCCCTTCTCGCCCTCGACCTGCTCGAGTTCATAACCATAAGTTTGAAGCCGCCCCGCTCCGAGGTCGGCTGCCCGCAGCTGCAACTCAAAGCGCCCCACACGGGCGTCGTCCGGGCCGGCATGGCCGAGCGCGTGGATGTGGCGGGCACCGTCCGGCGTCAGACGCAGCGGCTCGCTATAGCCGACGCGCACACGCACGCTGGCGCCAGCTGCGATCTCGGCGATGGACAGCTCGAGCACGCCCACAGGCCCGCTCGCGGCAGTGGCCGGGGCCGCCTCGACCTCGTGCGAGCGAGCGGCGACGCTCGCCCGCTGAAAGTCTTCACCAAGGGCCAACTCGACGCGGTCGACGACGGCGCCCGACGGCACGCGCAGGCGGTAGTGCCCCGCACGCGCCTGGTCGCTCTGGTTTTCGAAACGCTCCTCGATGACCGTGCGTACGAAGAGTCGGCCGAGCTCCAACGTGGCGCGATGTTCGATCAGCAGTAGCGACTGGCTGCGCCCCCCGGCGCCCCCATCCCCCACGTCCCCATCCAGGCCCCCGTCGACGACAGTGGCCACGGGCGCGCGCAGCTCACCCAGGCCCCAGGCGGGTCCCTCCGCATCCACTGGCTCCGGCTCCAGATCGGCCCAGCGCAGCAGGGCCCCGAGGCCGACCTCGACGCCCACGCTGGGCGCCTTGGCGCCGCCCAGGCGAGCGCGCTGCCCCACCGAAAGCTCATGACGGGCGCCGTCCTTGCTGCGTAGCACGGCCTGCCCACGCACCACATGCAGCAGGCTGGCGCCTTCGGCCACCCGCAGCATCAACTCGGCGTCGCTGAGCTCGAGCGTGCCGTGGATGAACGCGACGGTCAGCGGCGTCTTGGCAGCCTTGCCGCTGGACCGAGGCAGCGCGATCAAGGCCCTGCCGCGCTGTAGCTCGATGTGTCGCGGCCCGGCGTTCGACAACGTCAGCGAGCTGTCGCGATCGAGGGTCAGAAGGGTCTCGTCGGAAAGCGCAAGGTGGGCGCGCGTCAGGGCGTCGGTGCGCAGCGTGGAGGCCTCGGGGACCTGCCTGCCGCTGCTGCCCTCGGTCTTGGCACCACCGGCGGCTTCGATCGCAAGCCCGCTGCCGCCGCCGGCTTCGCCCGCAGCGGTGCCGCTGACGATTTTGCGAATGCGCGCGCTGAGACCGGCTGGCTTGGGTGGCACCTTCATCTTCACTTTAGGTGAAGTGCCCGAATCCTGCGCAGCGAACGGCAGCACGCCGAGGGAGTGCGCCGCGAAAGCGCCGATAGCGATGGCCAGCACGCCCATGAGCCACGGCAGCGCGCGGCGCCCGGCGCCCTGCCCTGCCTCGCGTCGTCCCTGCGGCCCCGCGGCGCCCTTGTTCCGACTCATCGTTCCTCCGGCTTTTGCTTTGGCTTTCGACGCGGGCCCCGCATCGCTTTCGCGCGGGGCGGCGAGGTCGTCGACAGGTTCGAAGTCATCGCCGGCCAGCGCCAACTCGGCGCATAGCATGGCCGCCTCGTCGCGCAGGTCGCGCACCGCCTCGTTTTCGCGCAAAAGTTCGGCGTGGCGCGTGAGCACCGCCTCGTCGCCGTCGACGATGTCGACGATGTCATCGAGAAAAGCCACGCGCCTGGACGGGTCGCCCGCGGCCATCTCAAGTCCCGACCCCGGCTTCGGCGCCCTCTCCACGGAGCGCTTGACGCAGGCCCAGGATGCCGCGTCCGATGCGCTTTTTTGCCTCTCGTACCGAGCAATCGCACAGCGACGCCACCACCTCGTATTCGAGCCCGGCCACGTGGCGCAGCAGCGCGGCCTGTCGCTGCGTTTGCGGAATCTGCCGAAGCGCGGCGCGCGTGCGCCGGGCCCGGTCGCGCACGCGTGCGGCGGATCTGGACAGGCGCCGATCGTCGGGGCGTTCGATGGCGTAGGCGGCGTCTTCGGCTGCCGCGTCACGCTGGCTCGTCACTCCATCACATGCCTCGATGGCTGCCTCGAAGAGGGCCGCTTCCAGCCCCTGGGCGTCGAGCTCCGGCAAACGCTCGGCCATGGCCGCAATGGCCGTTCGCCAAGCGCGCTCGGCGTCGGCCTGGGTGCCGAGCATGGCCATGCAAAAACGTCCCAAGTGCAGGCCGAAGACGGCAGCGGTGCGCTCGCGGGCGCCGTCACGGTCACCCTGCTTGAGCAGTCCGATGATCGCATCGGCCGCCTGCGCTCGCTCAAGCTTCGAGACCATGGGGTCTCCTCAACGGGTCGCCGACCGCGGGCAAGCGACGGAAGCGAAGGACTCGCATTATCGCGATGATCGCACGCCACGCCTGCCGCAAAAAGACCCCGCGATCTTGGTTGGAGGTGCATGTGGCGGCATGTGGGCAAGTCAGCTTCCTGTCACGGTGCTGGCGCCGCCTGCCTGGAAGCATGAGAATCGAGCGGGTCGGCGCGGGATGCGGTCACCATGAAGCGCGTATTTGGGCTGCTGGTTTTGGGCGCACTGCTGGTTTGGCTGATGGCCACGCTGGATGTGGGTCGCAGGCGCTCGGGTGGCAAAAGCGGCGACGGCGATGGCGGCGAAGGGGAGCTCGCAGCCACCGAGTCCGGGCCCGCAGCGGTGCCGCGCCCGGGGCGCTCGGGCGCAGCTGAAACCAGCGCAAGCACCCGACCGGCGCCGGGCACCGTGGGCCGCGGCGAACTGGACCCGAGGCCCATGCAGCGGCCCGGCAAGAGGTCGACGTCGATTGGCGACGAGCGCGGTGACCGGCAGCTGCCCAGCCCCCTGGCAGGCTCCAAGGAAGAGCGCGAACCACCGCCGCCCGAGGGCCCGCCGGCCACGGGCGAACTCGGCGAGGGGGCCCGCTCCGAGCACTTCATCGAAAGCGAGACGCTCTACGCCAGCGAACCGCGCGACAAGGCCTTTGCCCACGAGCCCGAGCGCAAACTGCGCCAGGCCCTGATCGAAGACGGCCTGGGCCCCGCCATCATCGTGCTCAACTGCCGCAGCAGCATCTGCCGCCTGATGCTCGAGCTGCAAGGACAAGAGCCCCTCGAGCGGGTGCTCGGGGTGCCGGGGCTCGCACAGCTCACGGGCATCCAAAAGGACGACCCCTACTCCTATCGCGAAGGCTACTTCGTGGTGTACTTCCGTCCCGAAAGCGAAACCCCAGAGTCCGGGTCCGTCTCAAAGTAAAGCGTTCGCCCTGCCGAGGAAACCATGGCCATTCGCAAAGTCGCCCGCCTGGGCCACCCCATCCTGCGCGCACCCACGCGCGATCTGAGCGTCGACGAGATCCGCTCCGAACCCATCCGGCGCCTGGTCAACGACATGATCGAGACGATGCACGAGTACGGCGGCGTCGGCCTGGCCGCACCCCAGGTGCACGAGAGCCTGAGGCTGGCGGTGATCGAGATGCCGGCCATGGATCAGCGCTACCCGGAAGGCGAGGGTGGCACCGAGGCTTTCGAACAGTCGCTGCAAATCCTCTTCAACGCGCGGGTGGAAGTGCTCGACGAAAAGCCATTTGGTTTCTGGGAGGGTTGCCTCTCGGTGCCGGGCCTACGCGGCTACGTGGAACGACCGCGCAAGGTGCGCCTCCGCTACGTCGACGGCCATGGCCAAGAGCGCATGGTCGTCGCCGAGGACTTCACGGCCACCGTGATCCAACACGAACTCGACCACCTCGACGCAAGCCTCTTCGTCGACAAGATCGCCGCCCCCGAGCGCTTCGCCTTCTTCGAGGAATACCAGCGCTACCATATCGCCGATTGACGCGCGCCCGTAGAACTCAGCGGCCGCGGCCTTTGCGTTCGCTCAGGGAGTGGGCCACGGTGATGCCGCCGCAGTAGATGTCGAGATCCTTGGCCGCATCCACGCCGCTGTGGGCGACCTTCATCGCATCGACGCCCTTGCGGTAGACCGCATGCATGGCGCCCAGGGCGTAGCCCGCACCCGATCCGATGGCGTAGTACTGCTCGAAGGGCGTCACGCTCATGTCGCAAGCGACGGCGTAGATGCCGCTGGAATTGATGAGCAGAAAGGAAGCATCGAGATCGGCGAAGGGGGACTCGTCGTCGTGGCGCTGGTCGTTGACGAAGGAGTAACGCTCGTGAAGGTCCTTCCAGAAGGTGCGGAAGAACGCAAAGATGCGCTGTTGACTGGTCAGCCGTGGTTGCTTCGGACCGGCCAGGTAGTCGTCGAGAATATTGCTGTAGATACCCCAGCCGGTGGTTGCGATGTAGGCGCTCCCTACCTTGCGAATCTTCACGTCCTTGAGGTTCGCTTCGGGAACCGCACCCGAACCGAAGGTTCGTTTGGAATCGGCAGCGATGACGATTTGACCCTGACTGCGCACGGCGACGGCGATTGACATGGCGGAGACCTACCTGACTTGCCGGTGTTGAATACGACCCGATGGCAGGCAGCGACAATGGCGCCTGGGGTCGGGTCGCAGGGGTGTAACACAGCTTCCGGGCGGCACACCATGCTGAGGACCCGCGCAGCAATAAGGGCAGGCAGCGGCGGGCACAGGTTCCATTTCTGCGTGAGCCGTGCGGTGAAGGCGTTCATCCGGCGCCGACCTCGCCCCATGGCGGCGCCTTGGCTACACTCATGCAATAACCATGGTCGACCCTACAAGCATACCCATCAGTACCGGCATCGTGCTTTCCGGCGGCGGCGCCCGCGGCGCCTACGAAGCGGGGGTGGTGCAAGGCTTGATGGAGGTATTGCAGCCCTCCGTGCGCCCCTTCGATGTGCTCTGCGGTACGTCGGTGGGCGCCCTCAATGCCACCTATCTAGCGGCCCACGCGCACCTGCCCGACATGGGCGCTTCGGGCCTGGTGGAACATTGGCGTGAACTCGACGTGGCAACCCACCTGCGCCTGGATCTGCGCGGACTTCTCGGCTGGAAGCGGGATTGGGGCGGCCACGAGAAAGAACAACTGCCCAAACTCGTGGGTCGTTCGCTGCTCGATGCCCGCGCGCTGGAAACCATCGTGCGCGACTACGTGCCGTGGGAGCAGTTGCACGACAACATCGACAGCGGCCGCGTGCGTTCGGTGGTGGTTTCGGCGCTGCACATCGCCAGCGGCCGCACGACCATCTTCGCCGAGCTGGCCAAGGGCACCAGCTTCACCGCCTCACGCGACCCGCGACGCATGCCGCGACTGACGCGCCTGGAAGCCGATCACGTGCTGGCCTCGGCGGCGATTCCCCTGCTCTTTCCGGCCCGACGCGTGGGCAATGACTTCTATTGCGACGGCGGCGTGCGATTCAATACGCCAATCGCCCCGGCGATTCGCTGCGGTGCGCAGCGCCTGGTGGTGGTCTCGTTGCTCAGCCAGGAAAACGGTTCTGGTCCGCAGGCTCCGGTGGGTGACCGCATCCACGCCTACAACAGCCCGGTCTTCTTGATCGGCAAGGTGCTCAACGCGCTCCTGCTCGATCCCCTGCACTACGACTTGCAGGTGCTCGATCGCTTCAACCGCATGATCAGCGCCCTGCAAACCGCGCTGCCACCCGACGAGCTCGAAGCGGTGCAGCGCGTGATCCGCGAGTCCCGTGGGCTGCCCTACCGGCGCATCGAAACCCTGGTCTTTCGCCCCTCGCGCGACGTCGGTCACATGGCCCGCGAGCGTGCCAACGAGCTGCAAGCCTCGCGCTTTTCCTCGTGGCTGCTGGCGCGCACGGCCACCCTGGGCTCGCTGTGGGAGTCGGACATGGTCTCCTTCATCCTCTTCGATTCCCACTTTGCCGAGCAGCTGATCGAGCTGGGACGCAACGACGCCCTGGCTCGCGCCGACGAGATCCACGCCTTCTTCGAGCGCCCGATCGCGACGACTTGAATCGGCGCGCAAAGCGTTGCATGCATCCGCCCGTGGGCGAAGGCACTTCCCAAACCACAGTCCTGATCACCGGCGCCAGCGGTTTCGTCGGCGGCTATCTGCGCAACGCCCTGCTCGACGACGGCCTCGACGTGGTGTCCCTGACGCGCGCCGGCTCCCCCGCGCCGATCCGCGGTCGCGCCCGCGCCGTCGACTACGCCGACCCCGAGAGCCTCGAGCGCGTGGTCGCCGAGGAACGCCCCGACGTCATCTACCACGTGGCCGGTGTGACCAAGGGCGTGACCCTGGAGGACTTCCGCCGCGGCAACGTGATGCCCACCGAAAACCTGCTGGCCGCGACCGAGCGCGCCCATCCGGGGCTGTCGCGCTTCGTGCACATCTCCTCGCTGACCGCCTACGGCCCCTCCGACCCGGACGCGCCGGTAGAAGAGCACCACGAACGGCGTCCGGTGGAGCACTACGGCCAGAGCAAGCTCGAGGCCGAGCTGGCTGTCGAAGCCGTCGGCGACCGCCTGCCCTGGACCATCATCCGACCGCCGGCGGTCTACGGCCCCGGCGACGTCGACAACTTCGAGCTTTTTCGCCTGGCCGAGCGGCGCTTGAACGTCTTCTACGGCAACCGCGACTCGATCTTTTCATCCATCCACGTCGACGACCTAGCCGCCGGTATCCGCAAGGCAGCCGCTTCCGAGCAGAGCATCGGCCGCGGTTATTTCCTGTGCGACGGCAGGCCCACCACCTGGGGCGACTTCCAGGCCCGCATCCTCGAGGCCTGCGGCAAGCGCGCGCTGACGCTCTACCTGCCCCAGCTGAGCCTCGACATCTCGGCCTTCTTCGGCGAGCTGATGACGCGGCTGGACGGCAAGCCCCGGCTCTTCAACCGCCAGAAGGCCACCATGGGCAAGCAAAGCGCCTGGACCTGCCGCAGCGAGCGCGCACGCAAGGACTTCGACTACGCGCCTCGCGTGCAGCTCGAGCAAGGCATCGCCGAAACCCTCGGTTGGTACCGCGAAAACGGCTGGCTGTAGACGCCCACCCAGCGCCGCCCAATGCCACCGAAGCGCCTCTGAAGCGCCAGCTCCGGTGGCTGCGACGGGCGCTTGCCTCAGGCGCGCTGCGACAGCGCCTTGCTGGCGATGGCGCGCACGGTGGCGTCTTCGTCCTCGGTGGCGGCCTGCAGCGCGTCGGCGAAGATGTCGGTGTCGAGCTTGGTCATGGCGCGCACTGCGTAGTAGCGCACCAACGAGTTGTCCGAGAGACGGTCGGCCTCGAGACGCTCGGCAAGCTGGCGCTTGATCTCGTCGGACTCGCTGCTCTTGTACTCGCTCACCATGTTGTCGTAGGTCTCGCGGTCGGCGGCGCTGGCGCCTCCGGGCGGCGGGATCGACGCAGCCACTTCCTTGGGCTGGGTGATGACCTTGGGCGCGCTTTCGGGCTTGGTCTCGGGTTTGGTCTCGGGCTTGGCCTCGGGTTTGGTCTCGACCTTCTTTTCAGGTTCGCCCTTGGCGTCGCCTTCGCCGTCGTCGCTCTTGCTCTTGCTGCTCTTGCTCTTGCTGCTCTTGGCCGAGGCCCGGGGCGGACTCGCCGGCCTTTCGGCGATGCGCGAGCGCTGCTCGGGAATGCGCCTGCGGGTGGCGCCGGGGCTGGTGCGGAACAGCTCGTACTCTTCGATCTCGCCCAGATCCAGGCCCGACAGGGTCTGCTGGAGCTTGTCGCGCATCTGCGCGCCCTCGCGCTTGGCCGCCGAGACCATCTCCTGGATGCCTTCGGGCACCGACTGGGATGAAGCGATCAACCGCACGGTGGCCTGGTCGGCGTTGTCGTCGCGGTAGACGCCCAAGTAAATGGCGCCACCGCCGGTCTCGTCCTTGAGCTGCTCGCTGATCTGCTCGAAGAGCGAGAAGGGCGTGTTGTGCAACATGCCCTCCGGGGCCTCGATCACAAGCCCGAGATAGGAAACGCTCTCCAGGGAGAAGCCTTCGGGCATGATGGGATTGAACTGGGCAGACTCGCGCACGGCCTCGATCACGCTCTCGGCGGTCAGCGCGCTAAGTTCCTTGGCGCCCACGTTCAGGATGCCGCCCGAGAGCAACAGCGTGCGCAAGTCCTCGCCGTCGAGGGTGCGAATCGGAACCACGCCCTCGCGCTCGTTGAGCACATTGAGCTGGTGCAGCGGCTCCACCAGGGCCTTGTTGACCTCAAGGTAGAAGCGATCGAGGCCCACGTTGCTGTGGCCCTGGGCCAGACGCGAATTGTCGATGAAGACCCAGCCCAGCAGGTTCTCCTTGACCAGCTCGTTGACCGCGCGCACGGCGTTGACCTTGGCGATGCCGCTCTCGTGATCGGCGGGCAGAGTCGCCAGCACCATGATCGGCAGCGACAGCTCGTCGAGCACCTTGACCAGCTCCGCCACCGACGAACCGGTGCCGCCACCGAGGCCGCAGGTCAGCAGCACCACGTCGGCGTCGCCAACGAACTCATTGACGCGCTCGCGGATTTGGCTGGCGTGCACGGTCACGCACTCGCGCCCATAGCCGGCGTCGGAGCCGGCACCGTCGTGGCCATCGACGCCGATATACATGCGTTGGTCCTCGGGCAGCTCCAGACCGCTCTTGCCGAGCGACCCCAGGTCGCTCGACGCGGTGTTGAGCGCCAGGGCGCGATACCCGCGGCGCGCGAGCTCGGCGGCGATATTTCCGCCTGCTTGCCCCAGACCCACAGCGACGATTTCGAGTGCTTTTCCAGCTGGCTTCACGGTCGTTCCTCTCCCCTTGCAATGGCCACCACGGCCGCCTGCGGGCTCGGCGCGAAGCCGACGACGGCGGACAGCGGCGCGTCGGGGGCGGCGATGATAGATCGCGCGTCGGCCACGGGTAAAGCGCTACGGCCGCTTTGGACTACTTCGATCTTTGCTGCCCCAAATCGGGACGGTAACATGGTGCGCAGGCCTGACAAAAACGCGAGTTTCGGGTCGCGTCGTGGTGCTCTGAGGGCCCCGGCACGGGGGAGTTCGGCTCCGAGAAAGGGGTTGCCCTGAACTCGTGGCGCCGCTTCTGACGCCGACGACCTCCCCATCCACCTGGCGCGGGCCCTTGCAAGCGCCGCTACCCTCGAGGCCCCCCGGCGCTTGGCTCCCCAATCAACGAAGCGGCGGCTGCACCCCCTCGGGGCTCGTGCTCGCACGGCAGCTGCATGAGATCACGGCGTCTCGATCCCGGCACGCGATTCGCATCGCGGTGTCGCCGTGCCCGAGCGCGCTGCGCAGCCCCTCAACCGACTCGGCGGCCCAGCCGAGACGGTCGCGAGCGCCGGCTGCCGACGCCGCGACCCCCAGAGTGGCGTGCTGCATCGCATCCTGCGCGAAAATCTGGAAGCCTTCCTGCCGGTGCCGCGCGGGTTCCGTCCATGGGCACCGGCCGCGACTGGAGCGATCCCGCCGAAGCGAACAGTCGTCTAACCAGGATCGCGCAGAGCGCGATCCCAGCCGGGGTGGTCATGGCGCGTTCAAAAACAGGTGAGGCAATCGGTCCACAGGGGCGGAGCCCGTCGGCACGCAAGAAGCTTCGGAAATTCATCCAGGAGCGGGAGAAGGGGGGGAATTTCGGCGAGTGGCGCCGCGGCAAGGCGATTTTGGGGTACATCGAGGGCCAGCGAGTCGTGGACCTTGCGGCCCAACTCGACGTGACGCGGGGTTCGATCAACCGCTGGCTCCAGGGCTATGAGGCCGCGGGAATCGACGCGCTCAAGACCAGATACCCTCCGGGGCCCACACCGAAGCTGAACGAGGACCAGCGGGCTGAGTTGACCGCGCTCGTGGAAGCGGGATCCATTGCAGCCGGGTACCACAGCGGCGTGTGGACGGGTCCGATGGTAGGCGACCTCATCGAGCAGCGGTTCGGGGTTCGATACCACAAGCACAATGTCCCACGGCTGCTGCACGAACTCGGGTTCTCGCTGCAACGCCCACGCAAGCGGCTCGCTCACGCCGACCTCAATGCCCAGGCAACCTGGCTTCGCGAGACCCTTCCGGCGGTAAAAAAAAGCGAAAGCCAGCCGCGGTCTCGTGATTCGAGCTATGCCGACTCCCCCCCTATTCTCCAAACCTCAACGCCATCGAGGGCGCGCGGAAGGAGACCAAGAAACGGACGACCCACAACCGCTTCTTTCGAAATACCGACGAACGGGATGCGGCCCTTTGCTCAACATTCGACGCCCTCGCAGCTCAGCCCTCCCTCCTCGCCGGCCAGGTCGCACGATTTCTTTGATCCACGCTCCATGCGGCACTGGTGAGCAAGGCCTCCCGGCCCTTCTTGACCTCCGCCAGTTCACTGCGAGGCCAGCGTTTCTCCGGCTCCCCCGTATCGCCACGGTCGTTGACCAAGTTGCGCCCTGCCTGGCAACGCGCCTCCACTGATCGATGCCGCCGTCGGGCGGACCGGGAGGCTCGGCCACCGCGGCGGTCGTCCGGCTCGCCGCCTCTCCACCGCCGGCCGCACATCCGCCCTGAGTTGCGGGACGTAGCGGCCTCTGGTCTTCTTGGTGCTCTTTCGTGACCAGCCTGTACGCGGTCCCCGGGCGGAACCGGCCGGGGACCGCGTACAGGCTGGTCACGATTTTTCGACGCATTGAAGGGAACGCTCACAGCGCTTGGACTCGCAACTTGGCTATTGAACAGCCTTTCGTCATGCCCTAGGCTCGGCGCTCCTCGAAGGGAGACGAGCAATGGAGGGTGGACCCAGGCGGGAGCGGATCGCCATTCTTGGCGGGGGGCTCGGCGGGATCGCAGCGGCGGACTATCTCAGCCGGCCCGAGCACAATCACAAGTACGATATCACGGTCTACCAGCTGGGCTGGCGGCTCGGGGGCAAGGCAGCAAGCGGACGCAACGCGAAGCATGGACAGCGGATCGAAGAGCACGGGATCCACGTCATGTTCGGATTCTATGACCACGTCTTCGAAATGTTGCAGTACAACTACACCCAGCTTGGTCGCGACTGGAAGGACCTCTTCAACGGCAAGAATGAAATCACGGTGATGGACCGCGATGGGGCGAGTGGCTGGAAGCCCTGGACCATCCGGATTCCGACGCGCCCTGGTACGCCGGGTGAGCCCCGGGAGCTGCGCCCACCCTGGGCGCTGGTGCGCGACCTGATCGCGTGGGCCATAGACCACGCTCTCGAGACCTTCACCAAGGTACCAAATGAAAAAAAATCGTCTCCCGTGGGACGAACTTGGTTTCCCGGATTTGGCCTGCTGAGAAGGGTGGTTGCCCTGCTCGATGACGCCAGCGAACTGCCCGAAAAGCTAACCGCTCGGCTGAGGGAGCGGCTCGACGCGCTCGGGCACGACCTTCGCGACTCGTCGGTCTACAGCCACCAGGGTGTGCACGATGCCCTCGAATGGCTGTCGCGCTGGGCCATCGGACTCGCCGCAGACATTGCCAAGGATGACCATGAGCTGCGCGTTCGCATCATCGTACTGGATTTCTTGGCCACCAATGCGCGAGGGGTGCTTGCCGATCACTTGCTGTGGCGGCCGCTGTCTAGCATCAACCACCTCGACTATCGCCAGTGGCTGCGTCAGCACGGGGGCTCCGAACTGATGCTCGGCTCGCCTCTGGTACGCGCGTTCTACGACCTCGTATTCGCAAATCCGAACGGAGACGAGTCAAAACCGGGTAGTCTCGAGGCAGGCACACTCCTGTCCATCCTTCTACGTTCTACGACATATCGCGGCTATCCGGTCTGGGAGTTCAAGGCTGGCATGGGCGACGTCGTCTTTGCGCCCCCCTACGAAGCGCTCCGGGACCGCGGCGTTCACTTTGCGTTCTTCCACAAGGTCACCGGATTGCACCTGAACAAGGACCGGACCTTGATCGAAACCATCAATATTTCGCAGCAAGTGCGGCTCAGCGGTCACTACGATCCTCTTTGCAAGGTTGGCGGAATGTCCTGCTGGCCAAGTGAGCCCCTATACGAAAAGATCGAGAATGGCGAAGCTCTGAAGGGACACAACCTCGAGTCGCCATGGGATGATTGGCAGGACGCGGGAGAGATGCTCCGGCTCGCGCGGGGGCAAGATTTCGATCGAGTCGTGCTGGCGATCCCGCCCGCGGCATTGGCTTCGATCGGTGGAGAGCTGTTGCATGCCTCGGCGCGCTGGAGAGAAATGGTCACGCGGCTACCCTCAGTGCAGACACAGTCATTTCAGGCATATTGTGACCAGAGCGTGCGCGAACTTGGGTACGAACACGGAACGGAGCCGCCGCTACTGGGTACCTACAGCGCGAGTCCCCTCAGCAACTGGGTCGACGCCACCTCCGTGCGCGAGGCCGAAGCCTGGTCGGGGGCCAAGCCCCAAAGCATCAACTTCTTTACCGGAATGCTCGCTGGCCCCGACGAGGTGCCGCTGACGGATCCAGACTTTTCGCGAAAGATGAATGCCCAAGCCCGAGCTACGGCTCGAGAGTTGCTCGAGCGCCACATCGGCCCCCTGTGGCCGAACTCGCTCGATGAAGGCGGTGTATTCGACTGGGCGCGCCTGCTCGGCAACAAGACGGGGGCGGAGCGGCTCGATGACCAGTATGTCCGAGCCAATGTCGCTCCCAGCGAGCGCTACGTCCAGACGCCTGCCGGCTCTAGCCGCTACCGGCTCGACCCGAAGAGATCGGGGTTCGACAACCTATTTCTTGCTGGCGATTGGACGCACAACGCCATCAACATCGGAAGCGCCGAGGCCTCCGTGATGTCGGGGCGGGACGCCGCCTCCGGCATCCTCGAGGCGCCCTATCTCGGGCAGCCGCGCTACGTGGACCGCGGCTCCATGCAGTCATTCTCTCCGCCCGTGAGCTTCACGAACGTGGACTTTCACGGTTTCGTCGTCGACGGGGAACGACAACGCATCGCCGACTACTGCCACAGGCTCTTCGGAAGCCTATCCAACAACGAGGTGCGGGCCGTTCCACTCGGGTCGAAGTTGATCCTTGCCTTCGTACACATGCCCAGAGGGGTCTTCAAGCGTCACGAAAGCATGGGTTTCGGCCGTGCCTCGGAAGTGGATCTATTCATCCCGGTAGCTGTCGTTCGCCGTCAGAATGGACGCGATGTGGTCGTGACGCTGGCCTGGTTCGCTCCCTATGTCTTCGTCGACAACGCGGTTGCCATGACGACGGGACGCGAGGTCTGGGGCTGGCCCAAGCAACATGGCTGGGTCACCATGCCCGGCCCCACCAGCGGCAGTTCCGAGTACGTGCTCGACACAATAGGGGTGAGGCAATTCGGGCCCGACCAGCCGATCGATCGCGTACGGTTGCTGCGGCTGACAGGGGCGTCACATCCGAGGCGCGCGGACAGCATTTGGTCGGAGGCCGTCGAGGCCCTGCGATCTGTCGCCGGGTTGCTGGACCTGGATCTGAAAGGTGTTCTGCCGAATCTCGACGTGGGGGATGACCTGGAGGCCCTACTCCAGGGCAAGATGCCCATTATCTTTCTGAAGCAGTTTCGATCAGTCGAGGAGGGTGACGTGGCGAGCTATCAGGCCATCGTCACTGCACCTGGTCAGGTAAGGAGATTTCGTGGCCACCTGACCGAAGGGGACTTCAAATTGGACTTGAGCGCGCTGGACAGTCACCCGCTGGGACGTCAGTTCGGGATCGTCAACCAGACCATCAATGGCGGACTGCGTATCCAGTGCGACCTGGAGTTCTACGGCGGTCACGAGCTGTGGAGGGCCGGGACATGACGGTTTCGCAGCATTCAGCGGCTCGGGAGAAGGTGGTAATCGTCGGCGGCGGACTTTCAGCGATGTCTGCGGCGAGTGCGCTGACCGCCCCTGAGCAGGAAAACCGGTACGACGTCACCGTCTATCAGATGGGTTGGCGCCTTGGGGGCAAAGCCGCGAGCGGAGTGAATCCGGACGCTAACTATCGCATCGAGGAGCACGGCCTACACGTGCTGTTCGGCTGCTATCACAACACCTTCAACTGGATGAAGCAGATCTACGGGGAGCTCGACCGCGACCCATCGCTGCCCTTGGCAAGCTTTGACGCCGCGTTCAAGAAGGCAGAGCAGGCCTCCTTTATGGAACTCGTGAGCGGCAAGTGGGAACGCTGGCCGATCGAGTTTCCTAGTAACAATCTGCCTCCGGGTCGGGTACCAAGGCCCTGGGATTACGTGCTGCTGATCATGGAGTGGTTCGAGCAGATGTTCGGCGGGTGGCTCGATGACGTCACAGGGTTTGGCGGTATTCTCGACAACGTGCTTCTCCGCCGCGGGATCGAGTCGCTCGAGGGTGTCTTGGACAGACTGCGACGAAGGTTGCCTCTCCCACTGCTTCCCCTCCCCATGAGACCCAGAGCGATTTTGAATCGACTGCTCGGGATCCTGCGCGAGTTCGGCGAGGCGCCGGCTTCCGCGGACGTCAGCATCGAACTCGTCTCCGGTCTCATCGACCTGCTGATGAACCTCGTCTGGCGTGGCGTTGGGGCAAGCGTCGACCATGATCTTTCAACGCGGCGCCGCTGGATCATGGCCCATCTCGCTGCGACGACCGTCAAGGGTATCCTGGTCGATAGGCTCTTCATCAAAGGGTTTGGCTCTGTGGACGACCTGGACTACCGTGCCTGGTTTCGCAGGCACGCCAATATTGACGCGATGGACTCTCGAATCGCGAACGATTTGGCTTTCGAGTCCGCACCAATACAGGCCCTCTACGATGCGGCCTTCGCATATCAAAACGGAGACCCCAACAAGCCTCGGCTAGCGGCGGGAACTGCGCTGCGTATTTCGCTTCGCCTGATCTTCGGATACTCGGGAGCCATTTCGTATCACATGCAAGCCGGCATGGGGGACACGATCTTTGCGCCGACATACCAAGTATTGGTCAGGCGTGGGGTCAAGTTCCGATTCTTCAGCCGTGTAAGGGCTTTGGAGCTGAACGACGACAAGAAGAGCGTGGCCCGAATCAAGGTGTCCCAACAGGTGAGACTCAAAGGTGACTACGAACCGCTCATCAAGACACCAGCGGGTCTTTCCAGCTGGCCAAGCGCACCAATCCTGGAGCAGCTCGAGGAAGATCCGAAGGCGCTGAAGGGGTCGAATCTGGAACTCTACCTCGATCCCCGTGAAGACACCGGGCCATCCTACGTGCTGGAGGCGCAACGGGACTTCGACCATGTGGTTCTCGCTGTGACCCACGCCTGTTTGCCCGAACTCTGCGCGGAACTCATTGAGAACAGCGCAGATTGGAAACGTATGACGCAGGAAATCGAGAGCGTACAGACGCAAGCCCTGCAGATCTGGCTGGATCCTTCAAAACAGCAGGTGACTGACGACCCTTTCGAGGTCGTCGGTGCATATCAGGCTCCCTACTCGACCGTGGCCGACTTCAGTCATCTGTTAGCCCGCGAACACTGGCCGGCCACCGCGTCACCACAAACCCTGCTCTATTCCTGCGGTGTGCTCGAATCGATTGTTGGGGAAAGCCAGCAGGATGCCGACGAGCGAGTCGAGGCAGAAATTCTTCGGCTGCTCAAGGAACGAATCGGTCCGGTTCTACCGCTGGCGACACGCCCAGATGACGCAAACTGCATCGACTGGAAAAAGCTTCACGCCAGGCGCGACCTTGCGGGCGACCACAGACTGAAGGACCAATATCGACGAGCCAACATGGATCCGGTGGAGCGCTACGTTCTGTCAATTCCGGGTACACAGAATGCGCGGTTGGCAGCAGAGGCGTCAGGCTTCGGGCGGTTGGTTCTGGCCGGCACGTGGGTCGATACCGGTCTCAACATCTCCGCGTGCGAAACCGCCGTGATGTCTGGAATGCAGGCATCTCGAGCCATCTCAAAGTGGCCACAGCAGGTCGTTGGCGAGAGAGACTTTGATGACTAGAGCATCCGCTCCAGCTCGGCGAGTTCAGGGATCGCTCCTGCCATACCGAGCAGCCGACGCGCTTCCTTCCATGCGAGGCGTCGGCGAGGGTGCTGCTTCGAAAAGGTGCGGGTGAGTTCGAGCTGGAGCAAACCCTCATCATAGGGCATGGCACAGTGGCGTGCATGAGCGAGGGCCTCGTTGAGCAAGCGTATCGCCTTGCGCCTACGCCCCGTCCCCAGAAGGTAGCGAGCACGCAGCCAGCAGGCGCGCGCTCTCGCGATCGGAAAACTACGTGCGAAGCGGTCCAGCACGCGTAGGGCCCGACGGGCCTGCGGTCGGCTTCCGAGTTCGACCAATGTCTCGGCTGCCCCTGCGTAGCCTTCGAGCGCGTAGAAGTTCATCGGGGGAATCGTCTGCATTCGTATGAGGCAGGCCGCCGCTAGCTCTCGGGCGGCGCTCAGTTGGCCACTTCCGAGCAGGACCTTGGCCCGAAGCCCATCGAGCCAGATCGCATCCGCGGCTCCACATTTGTCGACGTACTCGTGCGCATCTTGAAGCCAGTGGTTCGCGTCGTCGAACCCACCCTGCCGGCATGCAACTTCGGCTCGCTCCACGAGGGCCCAGCAGAGGAGCTGAGGATCCTCCCGGTGCTGCACTTCCTGAAAGAACCGGTTCCGCTCGTGAGCTGCAGCCTCTGGTCGACCCGCAGGCAGCAGGACGATGCCCAGCAGTGATTGAAAATCGAGCCAGCGCCTCTTGTCACCCAGTTGTTCGCTCCACTTCAGACCTTCTCGAATTAGGTTCAAGGCCAAGTCCCATTCGCCGAGGCTCGCCCTATGCAGGGTGAAGTAGATTTGTACCAAGGCGCGATCGGAAAGCGCAGGGATTCCGGACATGACGTCACGGGCCAGTTGGTCGTACTTGCGCGCGAGCCCGTGGAGGCCAAGGATGCCGCAGGTTGTACCGAATAGGCCGTAGCCGCGTGCGAGCTGCGAGCACGGGCCGATGCGTTCCGCGTGGTTGAGGCCGCTGACATTCGCGAACAAGCCTTCCTGCATGGCGTTCGTGAAATACGCGAGCTGAGCCAGTGCTTCGTAAGACGCGGCGATCTCCCGGTAGGTCCTCGCGCTCGAACCGGGCGGGCTCGGGGGAGGTCGGAGACGATGAGCGAACTGCAAGCCCAGGGCCCTGAGCGTGGCGAGTTGCAGGATCCGTCCGTCGCCGGGTAGAGGGCGGCCCAAAAGCGACAGGGCGCGCTCGAGGTGAGGGCGGCTGCGATCGAAGTTGCCCGCACGCAGATGGGCCTCGGCGATGCGTCGTTCCCAACTTGCGACGCGCAGCGAGGGGATTTCGACGAGTGCCTGCTTGACGAGGTCGAGTGCCGACGCGAACAAGGCGCTCGCATCTCGGTGGGCGCCGCGTTCGAGCCCTTGATCGCCGGCCTCTTCAAAAAAATCGGCGGCACGCTCGTAGTTGGAAGCGCGCCTCCAGTGGTGGGCGATGAGTGCCGTCGCAGGGCCGCGGATCGAGCCCTGCCTGCGTTCCAGTTCCTTTGCAACAGCTGCATGCAGCGAACGCCGCTGCGCGAAGGGAAGCAAGGCATAAGCGGCTTCTTGAATTACCTGGTGGTGAAAGGCGAAGCGATCTACCTGTTCGTGCAAGATCTCGAGTACGCCGTCTTTGGCAAGCCGAGTCAACAGTCGACGTAGCGCGTCTCGATCGCTGCTCAGAGGATGCACCGTGGACAGCAATTCAAAGTCGAAGCGCTGCCCCAACACGCTTGCAATTTTGAGTGCCAGCTGTGCATCGGGATGCATGCGATCGATGCGATTTGTGGCCAACCCCTGCAACGTTCTGGGAATCGTATCCGGGAGGTCGCCGCCCATCTCGGGATCGAAGACCACCCGATTGCGATCGCGCAGGAGCACGCCTGTTTCGAGCATCTCGAGCGCGTATTGCACACTGAAAAAGGGGTTTCCGCCTCCTTTTTCCTGGATTCGCTCGGCAACCGCCGTCGGCAGCCGAGCCGCATCCAGGTGGGCACTGACGAGGGTGGCGGTGTCAGGAACGCCGAGCGCTTCGAGCTTCAGTTTGTGGGGCTCGGCTCCCTCGAAGATCGCAGCGATTGGATCGGAGTTTTTTCGATCACCCCGTGCGGTGACGACGATCAGGGCTCGTTCGAAGCGCTGCTGCAGGAGTTTGATCAAATCGACCGAAGCAGCGTCGATCCATTGGGCATCTTCGATCACGAGCAGAAACGGATCGTCACCGTGGCAGTTTTCGAAGATTCCCTTTAGCAGTGCTCGGGTGTTTTCGGCGAGCGCTTCACCTTCCATACCGGACGTGATGTCCGTGTCCATCAGGGGCAGCGGAAGGACCCCCTTGATGAGGGGAGCGAGCCGCAGCAGCTCGGGGCGTTCCCCAATTCGCGCGAGAAAGCACCTCGCCTGTTCTTCCGCGCTTGCTGCTGGATCGAGGTCCAGAAGATCGGCGAGCACGGTGCGCATTGCAAAATAGGAGGTTGTCGTTTCCAGCGCACTTGTATGGGCGACGCGAGCTTTCACTCCCACGGCTTCGGCTTGCCGTACGACCTCCCGCACGAAATGGGACTTGCCCATGCCGGCCTCTCCTTCGACCAACACGGGTGGTTGCCGTCCGCGAATTACTCCATCGACATAGCCCCGAAGCTCAGCGAGTTCGGCCGAGCGCCCGACAAGGGGTGAGCGGTTTGGGGCAGGAGGCAGCGAGTTCGACCGTCTTGTCACTCGATAGAGGGCGACTGCTTCTCGGACGCCTTTGATCCTCTGGACGGGCAGCGCTTCGAGTGCCTGTTCGGCCTGGGCGGCGTCGCGAGTGGCGCGATCACAAAGCACCTCACCTTTCGCCATCTGCATCAGGCGAGCACTCAGATTCATGATGTTGCCCATGATGGCGTACTCGCGGCGCCGGTCGCTACCGACGGGGCCGCAGAAGGCACGCCCGGTGGCGATGCCGATGTTGGCCTCAAGACCGAGAGGTCTCAGTCTTTCGCGTAGCCGCGGGGCCACGTGTAGGGCGCGGGCCGCATCGTCCTCGTGCATGTGCGGCGGGAGGCCAAATGCGATGATCATCACGGTCCCCTTGTCGTCGATGACGAGTTGGTGGAGGCAACCGTCAAGGGGTTCGATGGCTTCGAGCAGCGCGTGGACGGCCGTGTCGAGTGTCTGGGCAAGCCCGGTGGCCGCGTCCTGCAGGCCCTCGAGGTTGACGAAGAGCACCGTGACTTGCCGCAATTCCCCGAGCCATCCGCCCTGTCCGGCCTCCAGGCGTGACCGAATCATGGCGGGCAGGTAGCGACGGACAGGAGCGGTGGCGAACGCCTGGCGGGGAGGGATGGCACGGAGAGCGAGCGCGGGGTGTGATGATTGGACGCGGACGTAGCCCTCGCGCAGGTGCTCGCTCTCAAAGGAACCAGATAGCAGCGGTGCCACCTTCCCACAGACAACGACCTGTCCAGGCCCCGCCAGTGCGGTGGCCGTGCCCACCTTTGCCAAGGGTCCACCGCCGAGGGCGAAGAACCAGCGCTCGCCAGTTCCGCGCAAGTGCAGGGCCGTGGCCCGTCCGATGGACACACCGATGCGCAGCGACAGTGGCACCTCCGGCTGAGGTCTTTGCCTATCGAGTTCCCGCTGCACCGCCAGGGCGCAGTCGACGGCGGCAGTAGCCGCACCGGCATCGGCGTCAGCGAAGTCGGCGACGGGAAAGTGCGCCAGAATTCCGTCGCCGCTGAAGCTCACGACATCCCCTCCTCGGCTGGCTACCATGTCCACCAGACGGCCGAAGTATGCGTTCAGCAACGAGTTCAACTGCTCGACGCCCTCCGGCCCCGTGCAGCTGATGCGGTCCGCAATCGGCGTAAACCCGACGATGTCCGCGAAAATCAAGGCGGAGCTACACGGCTCTGCCACCGCCGAGGGCAGGGTCTCGGTCCCTGTCGGGTAGCGGTTGGTCACTACCGCGGGCAGAAAACTCCCGAGTGCCTCCGAATCCGACATCCCTCTCGACCTGCTTTGATGGCAGATCGACGCCGAAAAGTAAAATGGGTGCAGGTCCCAGTTGGCAGCGCCGAATTGCACCGCAATTACGCGGCCTCGCGGGAGAGCGATCCCACCGAGGTCGCGCAGCAGCATCTCGGACATCACGATGCGCAGCTCGATCTCGTCGGCCCGGTTCTTTTCCTTGTTGTTCGGGTCGAAGTAGATCTCGGGCCGGTCGCCGCGGGGGGCCCAGCCTGCTCGCCCCGGGCCTGCAGCCGCCACTTCCGCTGCCCTTGCCGCTCCGCCTTCGCTTCAACTCACGTCACACCCAACTTGGCCATCGATGCCCCCGATGCTCGAGCGCAGAATGGCGCATCGTGATGCACCCGCATGTTGTAGGTCCCATGGGAAAACTCGCACTCGAAGTCGCCGCGCTTGCGCGCGAGCCGCGCGGCGTCGAGCTCACTCCGGAACCGATGCACTTGCTCGACCGCTCGCGCCCTCACCTCTCGGCCCACCACACAACCCCCATCCCAACTTCGAAACGTCAGCTCCCGCGTGCCCCCACTCTGCCGCTATGTCTTCGGCTCCGACCACGGCTGCAGCGCCATCACTTCAGCCTGCAGCCCACGGCTGACAACTGCGCCAGTCCGTGGTCGGATCACGCCCTTTCAGACATCGCGAGGAGCGCCCAGAGATGATTCGAATGTACGGCTACGCCAAGTGCGGCACCTGCCGCAATGCCAAGAAATTGCTTGCTCAATGGGAGCTGCCCTTCGAGGAGATCGACATCACGACCGACCCGCCTCCCAAGTCGCTGCTCAAGGCACTGCTGGGCGAGGGCGGCTACTCCATCGGGCAGCTCTTCAATCGCAGCGGCCAGGAATACCGCAAGCTCGGACTCAAGGATCGCGTCAAGACCATGAGCCAGGCCGAGGCGCTGGAGTTGCTCGCGGGCAATGGCCGGCTGATCAAGCGCCCCATCGTCAGCGATGGCACGCGTATGACCGTGGGCCTCGACGCCGAGCGCTTCGAGGCGGTCTGGGGATGCTGAGATCCGTTCAGCGTAGGGTGGTCAACGCCACCGCCGGGGCCTGACCCAGCCAGCCGCCCCACAGCCGTCCGCGCTCGTGGTAGCTCCAGCGCGTGGGGCCCCGGTCGCCCGCGACCACCAGCACCTCGCTGCCCTCGGCCGGCAGCGGCATGCCGAAGAAGCGCTGCGCCACGCCGTCGCGCTGGCCGCCCGGTAGCCGCACGACGATGGCACCCGCGTCGCCGCGGATCTCCAGCTCGCTGTACAGCAGTCCATCCTGCTCATGCACGGCCCGCGGCTGCACGCGGCCGATGAAGGTCTCGTCGGACTCGGCGAAGAGGCGGGCGCGCGCAGCACCCACGGGCTCGACCGTCGCCAGTTCCCCATGGCCGGAGTGGGAGGCCACGTCGAGGGGAGGACCGGCCTCCCCGCCGGCCACGGTCAGGGCCGCGCCCAACCCGGCCATCACGGTCAGCGGGCGCCCTGCGCTCCAGACGCGGCCGACCAGCACCAGCGCCAGAAGCAGGAGCACGCCCCACAACCCCAGCGCCCGCGGCAATCGCCCTCCCACGCTCATGGCGCCACATCCGACCGCAGGCGTCGGCCGGCCGCCGCTGTAGGCTGCGAGCACACCGGCCTCGTCGTCCTCGGCCAGCGAGCGCTGGTGGGTCTCGCCAGCGCGCGCGTAGGGCCACATGGTCGCCTCGGGATCGTCTTCGCTCTCGCCCAGACCCAGCACGTGACCAACCTCGTGGGTCAACACGGCGCCCAGGTCATAGGTGTGGCCGGAATGGTCCTTCTGCCCCTCGGCTAGCAGCCCGAACTCAACGTCCGGATTGACCAGGATGTCGGCGTCGAGCAACCGTCCCCCATCCAACTCATAGGTGATGACCGTGATGGCCAACTTGTCGGGGTCGTAGTCCCAGCTCTCGGGCACGTAGACGCCGTTGCTCGCGCGCTTGCCGTGATGGCCGATGGGCTCGGCCGGCTCGTCCTGGAGGATCAGGTCGGGCACACGGGCAAAGCCTCGCCAGGCCTCCAGGGCCATGGCCAGCGCGCTGAGCGCCTGGCCGCCTCCGAGCAGGCGCTCAAAGCGCTCGTCGGTGCGCGTTTCGACCCGATCGACACTCCAGCGAATGCCATCGCCGGTTTCAGTGCGGTTGATCTCGTAGGCCTGGGCGCGACCGCTCGCGCCCAGCAGCGCAAGGAGGGTCAGCAGGCGGGTCAGCAGGCGGGTCAGCAGGCGAAAGGCAACGCGTTCCATGCTGATTAAAATTTTGCATTTACAGCGTGAGCGCGTCCAGAGTTGTGTCCCAATTTGGTGTTACAGCACCAGCGCTTTCACCTATCCCCATACAGGGTAGTCCAACCTGCGATTTCTTCGCGACCGAGGGCGATTCGTGATACTCCTGCGGAACGCATAGGGCTGGAACGCACCACCCACACAGCCAGGGGAGCCACCATGCCGATCCGAATCCAGGGAATCCTCCTCATCGTCGCCCTCGGCGCGCTGGGCTGCGGCGCCAGCGAACCGGAAGCCAGCGCCACCTCTGGCGCCGAAAGCGCACCCGCAGCACCCGCGCCCGCAGCCGAGCCCGAACCCGAGCCCGAGCCCGAGCCCGAAGCGGAAGCCGAACCGGAGCCACCACCCACAGGTCCGGCGACGGTGACCGTGCTGGCCACGGTCAAGGGCGAGTCGGTGGCCGCCGACGTCAAGCTGACAGGCGCCGACGGCGCCGAAACCTCCTCAAAAGCCGGCCAGGCGATCACCGTGGAGTCCGGGGTCTACGACCTCCAGGTGACCCTGACCGATCCGGCCACCCTCGCCGACCTGCCCAGCCGAAAGGAGCAGGTCACCCTGGCCGCTGGCGACCAGCTCGAGCACAAGGTGGACTTCCCCTGGTCGAAGGTCGCGCTCAATGTGCGCGTCAACGGCAAGAGCAACACCAAGGCCACCGTGGAACTGATCCGATCGGGTCAGGTGGTGGCGAAGGTCAAGAGTTCCTCGGAGCCGATCATGCTCAGCCCCGGGCGCTACCAGGCCAAGGTGCGGGCCGGGGCCTCCGTGATCGAGGTGCCCGAGGTGATGCTGCCGGGCGGCGCCACGCGAACCGTACCGGTCGACGTCTCCTTCTGAGGCGGGCGCTGGGGCGAGAGCCAAAAGATTCGCTGCCGCACGAGGGTTGACCCGCGGGCCGGCAGGTCGTTTCCTGTGCTTTCAGGAGGCCCCGTGTCCGACCACCCTGCGATCAAGACCTTCGGCGAACTCAAACAGGCCGGCTACCGGCAGCGCGGCGTGCGCGAGGAAATCCGGCTGAACCTGCTTTCTTCGCTGCGCAGCCGAAAGCCCCTCTTCAGCGGCATCCACGGCTACGAAGACAGCGTCATCCCGGCCATCGAAAACGCGCTCTTGTGCGGCCAGGACCTGCTCTTCCTGGGCGAGCGCGGCCAGGGCAAGTCGCGCCTGATCCGCGCTCTTGTGCAGCTACTCGACGAGTGGGTGCCGGAAGTCGCCGGCAGCGAGGTCCACGACGACCCCTTCGCGCCGGTCTCGGCCTACGGCAAGACCGCCATCCTGCAGCACGGTGACGACACCGAGATCCACTGGGTCCACCGCGACGAACGCTTCGGCGAAAAGCTGGCCACGCCCGACGTGAGCACCGCCGACCTGATCGGCGACGTCGACCCGATGAAGGTGGTCGAGGGCCGCTCCCTGTCCGACGAGCTGACGATGCACTTTGGGCTGTTGCCGCGCACCAACCGCGGCATCTTCTGCATCAACGAGCTGCCGGACCTGACCGAGAAGATCCAGGTCGCCCTGTTCAACGTGATGGAAGAGCGCGACGTGCAGATCAAGGGCTACCGCGTGCGGCTGCCTCTGGACGTGGTCGTGGTGGCCAGCGCCAACCCCGAGGACTACACCAGCCGCGGGCGCATCGTGACGCCGCTCAAGGATCGCTACGCGGCCCAGATTCGCACCCACTATCCGAAGACGCGCGAACTGGAGCTCGAGATCGTCGAGCAAGAAGCCGAAGTCGCGGGCGTGGAGGGCATCGAGACCTTCATCCCCGACTTCATGAAGCGCATCGTCGCCGAACTCACCTTCCAGGCCCGCACAAGCCCCGACATCAGCCAGGCCAGCGGCGTCTCGGTGCGCCTGTCCATCGCCAACTATGAGACGCTGGCGGCCAACGCCCTGCGCCGCGCCTTGTACAACGGCGACGGCCAGGCGGTGCCGCGCATCTCGGACCTGGGCGCCCTGAACGCCTCGATCGCGGGCAAGCTCGAATTCGAATATGCCGCCTCGAGCCGCTCCGAGGGCGAGATCATCGAGGAGCTGCTCAAGCGCGCCACGCGCACCGTCTTCGACCAGCTGGCCGACAGCCCCGAGGTCTATCAACCCATCGTCGACGCCTTCAACCAGGGGTGGATGGTGGAAATCACGGACATGACCCCGGCACGCGAATTTGTCGAGGGCATGGACAAGATCGGCGGCCTGCGCGAGGCAGCCATGAAGCTGGCTGGCGGCGACTCGCCGGCGCGGCTGTCGTCGGCCATCGAGTTCATCTTCGAGGGGCTGCACCTGTCGAACAAGCTCAACAAGACGAGCACCGAGCAGGGCGCCATGTACGGCGAAGGCGGCAGCCCGGAGTGAAGGTCTTTCGCTACAGCCAGTGGGATGGTTCGCAGTCGGAGTTCTCGCTGGACGCCGACCGCGCCCTCGAGGCGCTGAGCGACTTGATGATGCATGGTCTCAATGCGCGCGAGGCCATGGACTACATGCGCCAGTACGGCTTTGAGCTCGCCGGCCAGGACTTTCGCGTCATGGGCATGCAGGAGCTGATGGACGAGCTGCGCAAGCGCGCCCGTGAACTCTTCGAGCAGTACGACATGAAGGAGCCCGAGCAGTCCCTGCGCGAGCGCTTCGAAAACGTCAAGCAGATGGAAGAGGAGACCCTGCGCGAGCAGCACGGCTTCGAGTCGCAGGCGATGAACGACTTCCTCGACCGCCGTCACAGCGACGACCGTCGTCTGTCGCAGCAGATCGAGCGCTTCTCGGACTATTCCTTCCAGAACGAAGAGGCCGCCGCCGAGTACGAGGAGCTGCGCGAAGAACTCGATCGGCTCAAGGCCCTCGAGGACTTCCTCGAGCGCTACCAACAGGCCTTCCGCGGCCGCGCGCCCACCGACTACGAAACCGCCCAGGAAGTGCGCGAGGAAATCGAAGGCCTGGAGCAGGCCCTGCAGGCGCTCAGCCAGGGCAGGCTCGAGGACATCGACCCCGAGCAGCTGGGGCAGCTACTGGGGGAAAACGCCCAGCGCTCCATGATCATGCTGCAGAATCTGGATCCGAAGCTGCGCGAGCGCGGCTATCTGCGCACCCGCGATGGCCAGGAAGAGCTGACGCCGGCGGCCGTGCGACGCATCGGCGCCCAGGCGTTGGCCTCGGTCTATAGCGCGCTGCGCAAGGGGTTGTCGGGCAGCCACGACACCGTGGCGCGGGGCGTGGCGCTGCCGCGACCCGACGAAAGCCGACCCTACCAATTCGGCGACGCGCTGAACGTGGACGTGGTCAAGTCGGTGATGAATGGTCTTCGGCGCAGCGCGCGCGATGGTGTGCGCGCAGGCCCGGGCGGCCTCAGGCTCAGCGTCGACGACCTGGAAGTGCACGAGCAGGACTTCGCCACCCAGACCACCACCGTGCTCCTGCTCGACCTCAGCTGGTCGATGTCCTTCGACAATCGCTTCCCGGCGGCCAAGCGCGTGGCACTGGCCATGGACCAGCTGATCCGCACGCAGTTTCCGCGCGACCACTTCTTCGTGGTCGGCTTTTCGACGCGCGCCCGCGAGCTGCAGATCCCGGAGCTGCCGGAGGTCTCCTGGGATCCGGGCGACCCCTTCACCAACCTCCAGGAGGGGCTGATGGTGGCCGAGCGGCTGATCGTCCAGCACCCGAGCCCCTCGCCCCAAATTCTCGTCATCACCGACGGTCAACCCACCGCGTATTTTACCGACGACAACGAATTACACGTGGAGTGGCCCAGCGGCTACGGTGGCATCTCGCCGCGCGCCGTCGCCCAAACTCTGAAGCAGGTCCAGCGCATCACCCAACGCGGCATCACCATCAACACCTTCATGCTGCACGACTCGCCGGAGCTGGTGGGCTTCGTGGAACGGCTGACCGAGATCAACCGCGGTCGGGCGCTCTTCACCGATCCGGCCCACCTCAGCTCCTACGTGATGGTCGACCATTTGACCCAGCGGCGCCGGCGGGGTTAGAGGTGTTGATGGCGGGGCCGCCGCGGCGAGTTCTGCACGCACCGGTGTCAGCACCTGCAAGTCTGTGACGAAGCCTCGCGTCGAAGGTCACGCGCTATGACGCGCTTGCGTTCGCGACCAGAAACGGGATCGCCATGAAGAAACAGCCCGCGTGATCGCGGCGCTCGAGTTCAGCCCAGAACGCTTCCACCCGCGCCTCCGTTGCAAGGCCCTGCTCGATCAACTCCTGGCTGCGGCGATGCAGGCCGAAAGCCCGCTGCACCCACTGCACGCCCGCGAGCGTGCGCAACTCGGGGAATAATTCCACGCACGGGAAGCCGGCTTCGCTGAGCAGACGCGGCAGTGTCCGTCCGAGGGCAGGATTCGTCAGGCGTCCGACCCAACGGCTTTTGAGCAGGCGCCACAGCTCCTCGTCGGGCGCGTCAAGCAGGGCGCCGGCGTAGTCGCCTTCGGTGATGAGCGCGCGCCCTTGCTCCGCCAGCACGCGATGCACTTCGCGTAGCGCACGAAGAGGATCGGCGAGGTGCACGAGAGTACGCTCGACCCAGACCAGGTCAAAGCTCGCGGCCGCAAACGGCAAGGCGTGGGCATCCGCGCGCACGAAGCGTGTGCGCTCGCCGCCGTGCTCGCGCGCGGCCTGCAACATCGTGCCGCTGCGATCGACGCCAAGCACGCTTGCGTGTGAATGAACGGCGTCGGCCAGCAGGCGGACATGGGTCCCGACGCCACAACCCACGTCGAGCACAGCGCGATGGCGAGACACGTCTCGGTCGCGCAGGCGCGCTGCCACGGTACGCCGCATGAGTTCGCTCTCGGAGTTCTCCCTCAGGTAGTCGACGTAGTCGCCCGGCGAAGTCGCGGTGTCGACGTTCCATCCCCCGGAGCTCAGCCGTCGTTCGGATACGGCTCGGTTGGGGTTGTCGTCGACCATCTCCTACTCCTTTCGCACCCTCGCGCCCTCGCACCCCTGCGCCGTACGCACCCCTGCGCTGTAGTCGGGAGCCTACCAGCGTTCGCGACCCACAGCCACCCAACGCCCATCATGCGCTCCGGCTCAGCCGCCCCTCACCAGCCGCCCCGCAAAGGCTTGACTGGCAGCTGACAGCGGCCGCTCGCGTTTGGTGATCAACGCGAGCTGACGCACGATCTTCAGGCCGCGCACGCCCACGGTGGCCACGCGCGCGTCGGCCTGGGCCACGCCCAGCTCACTGACGAAGGCCAGGCTTCCAGTGCTGGCCACCATTTGCAGGATCGCCGCGATCGAACGCAGCTCCATCACCACGCGCATCTCGACGCCCGCCTCGCGCAGAGCCGCGTCGATGTGCTGGCGAATGGCGCTGCCGGCCTCGAAGCCCACCAGGCTCTGCTCGCGCAGGGCCTCGACGCCGACCGTACGGCGACCGCCACGACGGGCCAGGGGATGGTCGGTGGCGGCCACCAGCACGATGCGGTCGTCGCGCAGGGGCTCGATGGTGAGTTCACTGTCGGCCACCGGCAGCGTGACGATGCCCAGCTCCAGGCGTTCCTCGCGCACGTCGGCGACGATCTCGCGACTGCCGGCTTCTTTGAGCTCGAAGCGGATGCTTGGATGCTGGCGCTGGAAGGCGGCGATGGCCTGGGGCAGGAGATAGGCGACCGCGGTGGCGCCGCCGCCCAGGCGCACGACGCCGGCCTCCAACCGCTGCGCCGCGGCGATGCTCTCCCGCAGCCGCTCGTAGCGCTCGACGACCGCCCTACCCTCTCGCGCGACGATACGCCCGCTGTCGGTGAGCACAACCCCGCGCTGGCTGCGCAGCAGGAGCTCGGCCCCCAGCGCCTGCTCCAGTTGCTGAATGCGGCGGGACAGGGCCGGCTGCGACAGGCCGAGGCTGTGGGCCGCCTCGGTGATGGCACCCAGGTCGGCCACGCGCAGGAAGGAGCGCAGGAGCAGCAGATCCATCATGCAAATTTAGCATGATAATGATGCAAATAATCCATTTTACGCATGTACCGGGCAGCGCTAGTCTGCGGTCCGTATACGCAGGCCCACCAAAACCCGCTGAAGGAGAACACACCCATGCTCGAGCAATACCGAAAACACGTGGCCGAACGGGCCGAGATGGGCATCGTGCCGCTGCCGCTGGACGCGGGCCAGGTGGCCGAGCTGGTGGAGCTGCTGAAAGCACCGCCTACGGGCGAGGAAGCGTTCCTGCTCGAGCTTCTGGAGCAACGCGTGCCGGCAGGCGTCGACCAGGCCGCCTACGTCAAGGCCGCCTTTCTGACCGCGGTGGCCAAGGGCGAAGCCAGCTCGCCACTCATCGACCGCGAAAAAGCCGTCTCGATCCTGGGCACCATGCTCGGCGGTTACAACATCGCCACCCTGGTCGAGTTGCTCGAGGACGCGCGGCTGGGCGCGCTGGCCGGCAAGCAGCTCTCCCACACGCTGCTCATCTTCGATGCCTTCCATGATGTGGCCGCAAAGGCCAAGGCCGGCAACGAACATGCCAAGGCCGTGATGCAGAGCTGGGCCGAGGCCGAGTGGTTCACCTCGCATCCGAAGGTGGCCGAGGCGATCACCGTGCGCGTCTTCAAGGTGGTGGGCGAGACCAATACCGACGACCTGTCGCCGGCCACCGAGGCCTGGTCGCGCCCGGACATTCCCCTGCACGCGCTGTCGATGCTGAAGAATCCGCGCGAGGGCATCACCGATGCGGTCAAACAAATCTCCGAACTCGAGGCCGGCGGCCACGCCGTCGCCTACGTGGGCGACGTGGTCGGCACCGGCTCCTCGCGCAAGTCCGCCACCAACTCCGTGTTGTGGCACATCGGAGACGACATCCCCTGCATCCCCAACAAGCGCAGCGGCGGCCTGTGCCTGGGCGGCAAGATCGCGCCGATCTTCTTCAACACCATGGAGGACTCGGGCGCCCTGCCCATCGAGTGCGACGTGGCGGAGATGAACATGGGCGACCTGATCACCGTGCGCCCCTACGACGGCACCATCCTCAATGAAGCCGGCGAGGTCATCAGCCGCTTCGAGCTCAAGACCGATGTGCTGCTCGACGAGGTACAGGCCGGCGGGCGCATTCCGCTGATCATCGGCCGCGGCCTGACCGATCGGGCCCGCGAAGCCCTGGGCCTCGAACCGTCCAAGGTCTTTCGTCGACCGGTCACCCCCGACGACAGCGGCAAGGGCTACACGCTGGCGCAGAAGATCGTGGGCCGCGCCTGCGGCTGCGAGGGCGTGCGTCCCGGCACCTACTGCGAGCCGCGCATGTCGACGGTGGGCTCCCAGGACACCACCGGCCCCATGACCCGCGACGAGCTCAAGGAGCTGGCCTGCCTGGGCTTTTCGGCCGACCTGGTGATGCAGAGCTTCTGCCACACCGCCGCCTACCCCAAGCCCGTCGACATCGAGACCCAGCACACGCTGCCCGACTTCTTCCAAAACCGCGGCGGCGTCGCCCTGCGGCCCGGAGACGGAATCATTCACTCTTGGATGAACCGCATGTTGCTACCCGATCAGGTCGGCACCGGCGGCGACTCCCACACGCGCTTTCCCCTGGGCGTTTCGTTTCCGGCCGGTTCAGGGCTGGTGGCCTTCGCCGCGGCCCTGGGCGTGATGCCGCTGGACATGCCCGAGTCGGTGCTGGTGCGCTTCAGGGGCAAGCTTCAGCCGGGTGTGACCCTGCGCGACCTGGTCAACGCGATTCCCTACGCCGCCATCCAGAGCGGTGATCTCACGGTCGCCAAGAAGGGCAAGAAGAACATCTTCTCCGGGCGCATCATCGAGATCGAAGGTCTGCCGGACCTCAAGGTGGAGCAGGCCTTCGAGCTGTCGGACGCCACCGCCGAGCGCTCGGCCGCCGGCTGCAGCATTCGCCTCGGCGAAGAGTCGATCGCGGAGTACCTGCGCTCCAACGTGGTGATGCTGCGCTGGATGATCGGCGAGGGCTATGGCGATGCGCGCACCCTGGAGCGCCGCGCTCAAGCCATGGAAGCCTGGCTCGAAAGGCCCGAGCTGATGGCGCCCGACGCGGACGCCGAATACGTGAAGGTCTTCGAGATCGACATCTCCGAGATCAAAGAGCCGCTTTTGGCCTGCCCCAACGACCCCGACGACGTCAAGCCGCTGAGCGAAGTCGCCGGCACCGAGATTCAGGAAGTCTTCATCGGATCCTGCATGACCAACATAGGTCACTTTCGGGCGGCGGCCCGCCTGCTCGAGAAGGCGGGCGGCGAGATTCCCACGCGGCTGTGGGTGGCGCCGCCCACCAAGATGGATCAGGCACAGCTTATGGAGGAGGGCCACTACAATGCCTTCGGCCGCGCCGGCGCGCGCACGGAGATGCCCGGCTGCTCTTTGTGCATGGGCAACCAGGCGCGGGTGGCGCCGGGTTCGACGGTGGTTTCCACCTCCACCCGTAACTTCCCCAACCGCCTGGGCAAGGGCGCCAACGTCTACCTGGCCTCGGCCGAGCTAGCGGCGGTGACCGCGACCCTGGGGCGGCTGCCGACCGTGGCCGAGTACATGGAAGTGGCCGCCGACCTCGACCACGTGGCCGCCGAACTCTACCGCTACCTGAACTTCAACGAGATGGAGAGCTTCACCCGCGTGGCCTCCTCGGCGTCGCTGCCGGTGCTGCAATAGGCGCCGCTGGGCTTCGAGGCGCGGCAAGATCGGCAGCTACAAATCCGCGGTCATAACGGCTAGGCTCGCCGCTCCCCGGCGGCGACCTAGCGCCGCCCTCGAGCACGTACAACCCCAGGAGAACGCAGATGCGCGAAGCTGTCATCGTATCCACCGCCCGCACCGGTCTGGCCAAGAGCCACCGCGGTGGCTTCAACATCACCCCCGGCGTCACCATCGCCGGCCACGCCATCAAGCACTCCATCGAGCGCGCAGGCATCGAGCCGGCCGAGGTGGAGGAAGTGGTCGTCGGCTGCGGCACGCCCCAGGGCTCCACCGGCAACAATGTGGGCCGCCTGGCCGCCCTGAAGGCCGGCTGCCCCGTCACCACCAGCGGCTTCACCGTCAGCCGCCACTGCTCCTCGGGTCTGAACGCCATCGCCACCGCGGCCGGACGCATCATCAACGATGGCGTGCCGATCGCGGTGGGCGCCGGCGTGGAGTCGATCTCCCTGCTCGACTCCAGCGGCAAGTTCCCCCACGCCGTCGACAAGCCCCTGATGGAGCGCTACCCGGGCCTGTGGATGCCCATGATCGAGACCGCCGACGTGGTGGCCAAGCGCTACAACGTGAGCCGCGAGTACCAGGATGAGTACGCGCTGCAGAGCCAGCAGCGCATCGCCGCCGCCCAGGAAGCCGGTCTCTTCAAGGACGAGATCGTGCCGCTGGCGACGACCATGCTGGTCAAAAATAAGGAGACCGGCGAGGTCTCCGAGGTCGCGGTCACGGTCGAACGCGACGAGTGCAATCGGCCCACCACCACCCTCGAGGGCCTGGCCAAGCTCAAGCCCGTGCGCGGCGAGGAACACTTCATCACCGCCGGTAACGCTTCCCAGCTCTCCGACGGCGCCGCCTCGCTCGTGATGATGGAGGCCAAGGAAGCCCAGCGTCGCGGCCTCGAGCCCCTGGGCGCCTTCCGCGGCTTTGCCACCGCCGGCTGCGAACCCGACGAGATGGGCATCGGCCCCATCTACGCCGTGCCACGCCTGCTCGAGCGCGCCGGCAAGAAGATTGAGGACATCGATCTGTGGGAGCTGAACGAGGCCTTCGCCAGCCAGTGCCTTTACTGCCGCGATCAGCTCGGCATCGACAACGACAAGTACAACGTCAACGGCGGCTCAATCGCCATCGGTCATCCCTACGGCATGACCGGCGCCCGCTGCACCGGCCACCTGCTGCTCGAAGGTAAGCGTCGCGGTGCCAAGTGGGGCGTGGTGACCATGTGCATCGGCGGCGGCCAGGGCGCGGCCGGATTGTTCGAGATCTTCTGATCGGCGCTGTTTAACGGCGGTTTCGCGGTGGGCCCGCGCGACATCGACGCGGCGCCCACCGCCGAGACCACCCACGCCACGGCGACGCGGTCGTACATGGGGGGCGCGCGTCGCCAGAAAATCTTGGGGGAGGCGAAAGCAGCGACACGAGCGGTCACGTGCATACAGTGGTGGTACGAATTTACGCCACTGTTCAATTCCCAATACGCCCACGCAAGAGACTGCGGTACAGTCGGAAGTCCGAAGCGCGAGACCGAACGCCAGAGCCGTTTCGATCGTGATCCAAGGTGACGTAGGGACTTGGCTCATGGTTAACTAACCGAAACGGTGCGCCGGGTGGGCGGTCGTCGCGTCGAATAGACTGCGGTGGCGTCCTGTGGGCTTGTTCTCGAAATTATTCAACAAGGACGAGGAAGACGGCGAGGGTGTAGAGCAGCCCGCTGGCGAAGCACCTGCCAAGGCAGAGGCGCCCCCATCGTCTACGACTTCATCCAATAGCGCAGCCAAGGCGTCTTCGGCGCAAGAGTCGACAAAAGAGTCGAGTAGCAAAGCCGCTGCAGCGGCCGCTGGCAAGCAGGCGACTTCAAAGACCGCCACCACGACTGGAGGCACAGCACCGGCGCCGAGCGCAACGGCGCCGGCATCCGCGCCCAAGCCCACGTTGCCGACACCACAGTCGCGGCCGAGCGGCGCGGGCACCGGCCCCCATCGCCCCATCAAGCCCACGCCACCTGCAACCGGTGGCAGCGCGGCCTTGGGCCGGCGTAGCTCCACGGCCGCCGCGCCGCCACCTGCGGTGGGAACGGCAGCGCGTAGCGGCAGCACTGCGGGCGCGCGACCGGAAGCACAACGCGCCCCGACGCCACCCCCAGCGGCCAGCAGCACAGCGGCTGGCCGCCCCGACGTCAAGAGCCTCGGCCGAGCGGCGGCGGCCAAGCTGAAGAGCGCCCAGGGTGCCGCGCCCAGCCCCCCTGGCCCGCCCGACGCCAGCCAGCGCCCCGCGCTCAAAGCTCGCCCGGTTCCGCCCGCGCAGGGTGCCGGCAGCAGCCGCGCGCCGCTGCCACCCCAGGTCGCCCGCAGCCGAAGCAGCACCGGCGGCAGCGCCTCGCGCGACAGCAGCGTCGAGGTCGGCGGAGCGGCCAGCCGCGCGCCGCAGGTCCCGGCCAGCTCCAGCGCGAAAGCCAAGAGCCCGACGCCACCGCGACCATCCAAGGAACCGGCGAAAGCGCCGGTGGAGGCCGAGGCAGAGATCAACGCCGACGCCAGCGACGATCTCGACCAGCAACTCGACGCCGCCGTCGATGCGCTGCAGAGCATCGACCAGCGCGCCCCCATGGATGCGGCCGAGGCCGAGCACGACGACGCCAGCGACGCGCGCGCCGCCGAGGAAACCTTCATCGCCGTGGCCGGCGCCCACGCCCTGCCGCTCAGGCAGTTCATGGGCCAGCTCGCCCTCGGCGCCACGCCGCGACGCTGGGCCAAGACCTCGAAGGCAGCCCTGCAGCCGCTGCTGGAAGGCAGCCGCCAGATGGGTCTCGAGCCGCTGGTCGAAGCCTTCGGCGCCTTCGAGACGGCGCTCGAGAGGGCCGCCGAGGGCACCGGCGCCTACCTCGACAGTGACGCGCGCCAGGAGCTGCGCGCGGCCTATGCCACGCTGGTGGAGCGGCTTCCCGACGCCTTCCCCGCGGAAAACGGCAGCGACGGGCGCGAGCGCTTCCTGCTCGAGTCGCTCCTGCTGCAGGTGCCCTCGGTGCGCAGGCGCACCCTCGACCGCCTCTATGCCGCGGGCCTGCAGTCACTGGAACATCTGCAGGCCGCTTCCTCCGACGAGCTGGCCCAGGTCACGGGCCTGGCGCCGGGCCTGGCGGCGGCCATCGCCAAGCGCATCACGCGCTTCGAACACGAGCGGGCGGAGCTGGACCCGGCCGAGATGCAGCAACAACTGCGAGACAAGCTGGAGGCGCTGAGCAAACGCCTGGCGCGCCTGCAGTCGGACTTCGAAGAGGCCGACGAGGCCGGCCGCGCCGACGAAAAGCGCATCGCGAGGCGCAGCCGCACGGTCGCGGCCCTCGAGCTCGAAACGTCTTTCGCGCAGCTGGGTGAACTCGCACTCGTCGAGGAGCTGCGTCGCAGCGCCACCGCGCACAAGATCGCGCGTGTCGAGGCCTATCTCGAGCGCGCCCAAGCCGGAGCGGAACTGTCATGAGTGGGGCCACGACGGAGGCCGACAAGCGGTCCAACGGAAAAGGAACGAGGACACCGATGAACCGGGCTGATCTCGAAGCCAGCGTCCGACGCGGCGACAAGCTCGAGCGCGCTCAGCTCGAGGGTGCCGACCTGGCCGGCGCCAAGCTCGAACGCGCCAAACTGCGACGCGCCCAGCTCGAGGGCGCAAACCTGGAAGGCGCCGACCTCAGCCGGGCCGACCTCTCGGGTGCCACCCTGCGCGAGGCCTTCTTGTCGGGAGCCAAGCTCGCCGGCGCCAAACTGGGCAAGGCCGACCTCGACGGGGCGAACCTCTCCGGCGCCGACCTCAGCGGGGCCGACCTGAGTCGCGCGAACTTGGAGGGCGCGAACCTGGAGGGCGCAAACCTCAGCGGCGCCAAGTTGCGCTATGCCCAGCTGGACGCGGCCAACCTGGGCGAGGCCGACCTGGGCGGCGCCAACCTTTCCCACGCCGACCTGGTCGAAGCCGCGCTGGAGGGCGCCAAGGCCCGGGGCGCTGATTTTTCGCGCGCCGACCTGCGCAACGCCGACCTGAGCGAAGCCGACCTGAGCGAGGCCAACTTCGAGGAGGCGTCGCTCGAGTCGGCCAACTGCAAGGGCGCGCGCTGTTCCAAGGCGAACTTCCACGACGCCGATCTCAGCGACGCCAACTTCGGCGGTGCTGATCTGGAGCAAGCCGATCTGCGCAGCGCGATCATCGACGGCACCCTCTTCGAGCAGGCCAAGCTCACCGGCGCGCGCTTGCATGGCCTCGAACTCGAAGCCGAACAGATCGATAGCGCCGAAGCCGAGTGGATCGACCGCAGCTCCGGGGGTGACGGCTCCGACCGCCGCAGCCTGCGCCCCGGGCCGCTTGCGCGCCCGGAAGACGAAGAGGGCACCCCGCGGCGCTTCTTCGGCGCCGGCGACGTGATGCGCAACGCCGAGCTGGAATTCGGCGACGGCGCCAAGGTCCAGATCGAAAGTCGTTTCGAACGCTGCACGATCCGTCTGGGAAAAAACACCGAGTTGATCGTCGGAGAAAAAGGCACGCTCGAGGACTGCACCATCACCGGTGGCCGCCTGCGCATCCTCGGACGCTTCCTCGAGCGCCGCAGCCCCGGGCTGATCGGCCCCAGTCAGTTGCACGTCAGCGCCCGCGGCGCCGTGGCAGCCACCGTGCAACAACCCGAAAGCGCCACACATTTCGCATTCGAAAAGGGATGCCGTCTGCGAGTCCGAATCACCCAGCCGAGCCAAGGATAGGATAGGTACGCACGATGAATAGCAATGAAGCGATGGATAAGCGCACGACCGTGGAAGAGGGCACGACGTTCAAGGGCACCATGAGCTCGACCTGCCCGGTGATGGTCCGCGGGACAATCGATGGCGAGATCGAGGCTCCTTCCCTCGACGTCGCCGAGACCGGAACCGTCGTGGGCAACGTCCGCGTCGAATCGATCCGGTCGTCGGGTGTGCTGGCCGGCACCGTCGACGCCGACGACGTGTACCTCTCGGGCAGCGTGCGCAGCGACACGGTGATCCGCGCCAAGAGCCTCGAGGTCAAGCTGCAGCGCGAGCGCGGCAAGCTGGAGGTGAGCTTCGGCGACTGCGTACTCGAAGTGGGCGACGATCCGGCGGTCGAAGCGAGCGACACGAGCGCCCAGAGCAAGAGCGAAGCCAAGCCGAGCGTCAGCGAAGCGCCCGCCGCGATGCAGGGCGACGATGCCTCCGGCGACCCCAAAAAGGGCAAGGGCAAGCGCGGCAACTCACGCAGCACCTCGATTCCGCCGGCGGGTTGAGCGGGGGCGGGTCGGTCATCCGACCACGTCGACGCCCGCATTGGCGCATGCCCAGGCCAAAAGCGCGATCACGCTGCGCCGCGGCCTGTAGTCCTCCACCAGCAGCTGGGTTTGGGCGGCGCTGGGACGCTCGGCCAGACCCTTGATCACCTGCAGCCCCGCACGCACGCCGAGGTCGCCCGCGGGCCAGACGTCGCGGCGACCGAGGCTGAAGATGAGATACATCTGGGCGCTCCACACGCCCAGGCCCTTGACCGCTGTAAGACGCTCGATGACATCGGCGTCTGGCATCTCGGGCAGGTCATCGAGACCGAGTTCACCCGCTGCGATCGCCTCGGCCAGCGCCCGCGCGTAGACCACCTTGCTGCGCGACAGGCCCGCCGCACGTAGCTGCTCGTCACTGAGTCCGAGCAGCGTGCGGGGAGCGGGCGCCTGCGGCCCGAGGGCGGTCTCCAGGCGTCCGTAGATGCTGCGGGCGGCCGAGGTCGAGACCTGCTGACCCACGATCACGCGCAGTAGTGTGGCGAAGCCGGCAGGGCGCTGGCGTGACGGCGGATAGCCAACTTTCTTTAGGGTGCGCGCCACGTCCGCATCGCGCGCAGCGATCTCCCGCAACGCGCGGCGGATGTAGCGGTCGGAGAGGGCATGGTTCACCGTCGAACGCGGCGGCGCATCGCCCGCGAGGCCACGAGGCCCAGCATCAGGAAAAGCCCCCAGGGATTGGGCGCCTGGCGCCGGCCCGGCACGCTGCAGCCGCACAGACCGTCGCCACCACCCTGGGTCATACCAGCCGTGTCGCCGGCATCGGTATCGGCACCGCCACCGGCAGGCACGGCCGAGCTACCGCCGCCGCCGCTTCCGGAGCCACCTGCAGCCACCACGCCGCCATCGGCCAGCGTGACGGTGCCGCCGGTGCTTGCGCTGATGAACTCTCGGATGAGGTCGGTGTTGTCGACCAGGGTCTCACCCATGCCGCTGGTGCCCAGCTGCATCACGGCCCGCGCCGCGGGGATGCCTTCATCGCCCAGGCTGATGGGCCAAACATTGGGCTCGGTGCCGTAGACCGTATCGCCCTGGGGCAACTGGACGGTCCAGCTGTCGTCGCACTCGATGGTCTGCTCGGCCACGTGCACGTTGCTGACGTCGTCGAGGTCGGGATTGAAGTCGAAGATCGGGTCGAGCGTCATCTCGTCGGCGCTCATGGTGGTGTAGAGGCGCGTCAGATAGTTGCGCGACTGCAGCAGGTCTTCGGTGCGGAAGGCCGGCTGGATCACCAACTCGTAGAGTTTTTGCAACAGCGTGGTGGCCGGCAGCATCACCTCGGGGTCGCTGGAAAAGCAGCCGGGGCAGTCGATCAGTTCGCGGGCCGAAACCGTGGTGGGCAGCGCAGCGCTGGCGGCCACGGCGTCCTCGAAACCATCCCAGGAGCCGAAGAAGCCGAACGCATCGTTCATCAGGTCAAAGCCCGAGGCGTAACTCTGACTGGCGATACGCGACCACTCCTGGCGTTCCCACTCCATCACCACCACGTTCTGGAAAGCGTCGCTTGCGCCGGCGAATTCGGTGACGAAACCCTGGCCCGCGGCCTCGTCGGCGGCGGCGCTCACCACGTCGTTGTAGGTGTCGCCCGGGTTGAACCAGTCGATCAGGGCTTCGTTCAACTCCAGGGCCTTGTAGTTCTCCGGAATCGCGCGGTCGCCGCTGACCACCCACACCATCACACCCATGTCATCGTTGGCGGCGACGGCGGTGGGGCGGATGGGGATGAAGGGCTGCTCGGCGTCGTAGGAGATCACCACCGGTCGGATCGAGCCGGCGTCGGCGCTCTTGTTCAGCTTGAAGGCCAGCAGGTTCAGCCGCTCTTCCAGATAGGGACGCAACACCTCGGGGCCCAGGGCCGTGAGGTCGTAGCCATTGGTCTCGAGCCAATCGACGGCGACCTGGGCCGGGTCGGAGAGGGCCGGGTCGACCATGATCACCTGCCAGTCAAAGGGCCCGGCGCTGCCGGCGGCCAGCACGTTGACACCGCCGTCGGCCAGGGCCTCCGAGGGAGCAGCAAAGCCCCCGGTGGCACTACCATTGGCGAAGCCGACCGTGTCGAAGTCGCAGGCGAAGGTCGTGTTGAGCTGGTAGAGCGGATTGGTGGCCTGCTGCAGGCGGTCGAAGGCGAAGGTGCTGGAGACGTCCACCTCGGGCACACCGGGCACCGGCAACACCCAGGCGAACTGCTCGGCCGGCCCCTGGTACTGGATCTCGATCATGGCCGTGACCGTGCCGTCGCCGTTTTCCGAGAAGATGATGCGCTCGGCGGCCTGGTTGACCGGCTGCGCCGAGTTGCAAAAGAGACCGCCACAGGCGCGCGCGGGGCTTGGCGGCGCGGCCGACAGCGAAAGCAAGATTGCGGCGATGAACGAAGAAAAAGCTGCGATGCGTCCCATGGCGTCCTCCGGTGAACTCCCTATCGGTCCCGACTTCGAAAGCCTACGGCGGCGACCGGGCCCTGTCACGCCGGCGCGCTCCCTCGCCCGCCCGGGGGCCCCATGCTATGCCCGCCGGGCCGCACCGTCGTAGCCATGCCCCCGATGTCGAAAATCCCGATCTCCGGCCTGACCTCGGCCCAGATGTACGCCGAGGCGCGCCGCCTTCTGCCCCGCGGCGCCGGCGCCGCCCGCGCCCTCTACCGAAAAGCGCTGTGCGAGGGCCGCTTCGAGCCCGAGGCGCCCGAGTTCGGCCTGGCCCCCACAACGGCCGAGGACCTCCGGCGAAACTTCGAGCTGCGCCTGCCGGAGACCGTTCAGGTCATCGAAGAAGCGGGCGAACGCGGCATCACCGCCAAGCAGGTGCTGCGCCTTCACGACGGCCTGGAAGTGGAGAGCGTGCTTTTGCCCATGGGCCGGGACCGCACCACCCTCTGCATCTCCAGCCAGGTCGGCTGCAAGATGGGCTGCCGCTTCTGCCAGACCGGGCGCATGGGACTCTTGCGTCAACTGACGGCTTCCGAAATCATCGCTCAACTGCTGGTTGCGCGCCACCACCAGCGCTGGCCGGTGCGCAACCTGGTCTTCATGGGCATGGGCGAGGCCCTCGACAACCCCGAGGCCCTGTTGCAAGCCCTGGCTGTGCTCACCGATCCCGGAGGCCTGTCCATCGGGCAGGAGCGCATCACCGTCTGCACCGTCGGCCACGCCGAGGGCATCGCCAGGCTCGCCGCCGCCGGCTACCGGCGCCTGAACCTCAGCGTGAGCCTGAATGCCGCCGACGACGCCCTGCGCTCGCGGCTGATGCCCATCAACCGGCGCACGCCGCTGGCACAGCTGCAGCAGAGCCTCGTGACCTACCGCCCGCGCGACAACTTCACCCTCGGCATCAACTACTGCCTGCTGCCCGGGCTCAACGACCGCCCCGAGGACGCCCGCGCCGTGGCCGACTTCTGCGCGCCCCTGGGGCGCGTGATGGTGCACGTGATCGGCTACAACCCCGGTGATGTGCCGCTGACGCGCGCCCCGAGCACGACCGAGGTGGACCGCTTCATCGGCTGGCTGCGCGAGGCGGGCCTACCGGTGCGACGGCGCATCACCAAGGGTCAAAGCGTGATGGCGGCCTGCGGGCAGCTCGGCAACGTGGAGCTGCGCCGCAGGCGGTCCAAAGACCCGTCGAAAGCCGCGCTCAAAGCAGGTTCTTGACCGAGTCGGGCATCTCCTCGGCCACGCGCACGATTGGAATGCCCGTCTGGGTGTTTTCGTGCATTTCCTGGAAGCAGCGCGGCAGGTCGGCGAAGCTGTAGATCTCCTTGTGGATCGTGGGCTTGAAGACCGAACCGTAGAGCTCGGTGGCCGCCCCGCAGCCCACCACGGTCTCGTAGTGGGTGTGGTCGATGGTGACCTGCTTCACGCTCATGATGGTGGAGTTGTAGCTGACCTGCTGCGACAGCTGCCATCCGGCGCTGACGTTGACGCCGCAGCGCGCGCTGACCGCCAGGCCCGCCTCGAAGACCGGGCCGCGCAGCATGTCGCAGACCAGATGCATGCCTTCACCATCGGTCAAACGCTTGACCTCCTTGTTGAAGGCCTTGATGTCGGCGGGCTCCTTGAAGCGATTGAAGGCGCGCTGGTCGATGCCGACGATGCCGCGCTCCTCTAGGGCCTGGCGACGCTCGGCGCTGCCGGCACAGAAGAAGGCCTTGTGGCCCTCGGCCTGGGCCAGCATCAGGAAGAGCTCGCCGACGCCGCCGCCGAAGCTCAGCACGTTGAGCACCGACTTGTGCTCGCGACTGACCTTGAGGCGGTAGATGCCCAGGGCGCGGCGGTAGAGGTGATAGGCGGTGGGCGCGCGCAGTGGCAAAGCCGCGATCTCCCACAGCGAAAGCCCGCTCGATAGCGGCGCCTTGACCAACTGCCAGGCGCCGACCACCGCTTCGCGGCTGTACCAGCCGATCGAATCGGGCTTGTCGTAGGCCCAGATGCGCAGGGGATAGCCGAACTCGTCGGGCTCGCCATTACAGTGGGTGAGGACCACATCGCCCGGTGCGAAGTCCAAAACCTCGCTACCGACCTCGATGACCTCACCGACGGCGCTATTGCCCGGATAGATCTTGCCGCCACGGCTTTGGGCGATGTTGACGGTGTCGGCCAGGGCCGCGTGCTCGATGTTGTGCTCGGCCGAAACCGCCAGCACCTTCAGCTTCACGTCCTTGGGTCCCATCTCCCTGAGCTGCAGGTCGTCGAGGACCAGTGTCTTGGAGACGTCGACCTTGGAATAATCCCCGCCGGCGCGCTCGGCTTCGGCGGCAACGGCTTCGGCGGTGATGGCGTAGGCTTGGGTGCTGCTCATCGGGGGCTTCCTCTCATCTCGGCCCGCGCCGGGCCGGCGGCTTTTGCGGAGCCCTCCATACACGTTTTTCGCGCGCTGTACAGCCCCGCGGACGCACCACAGGCGCGCCGATAACCGTCTAAGTTTCTGAAATCACAGGACTCTCGCCTGCGAAAGCGGGCTCAGAGCTCGCTCAGAATCTCGATCTCGGGGGCGCCCGAGAGCAGCGCGCCGAGCTTGCCGAAGGCGGCCTGGAAGTAGGGCGTCTTGGCGTGGACGCTGAAAGCCTCCTGATCGACGTAGCGCTCGATCATCACGTAGGGCCCCGGCTGCAGCGGCTTGCACAGCTTGTAGAGCTTGCAGCCCTCTTCATTGTCCAGAACCTGGCTGGCGAGCTCGGCCATGACGGACTCGAACTCCGCCTCCTTGCCTTCGGCGACGGGAAGTCGTGCGACAACTGCGATCATGATCAGGGCCTCCTTCACCCGCCCCCGGCGCCGCGCCCGGAGCGTGGATGCCGACTATTGCAACAAGCCCCGTGCCAACGCAATTGCCCCCGGACCCCGACTTGAGTGAGAATTTGCCTACCAACGGTCGTCGCCACCTGGAGACGGCGGACGAGGCGAGCATCCGAATCAAGATCGCGATCGTAATTGCTGTTGTGGCACTGCTGCTGGCCGGCCTGGCGGGGCGCTCGGAGGTACAGTTTCGGCATAAAAGCGACGCGCTCGACGCCCAGATCTCCGCCTACCGCGCCCAGCGCTGGGAGCGGCAGGTACTGCGCGGCTCGGGCAAGGATGAAAACGCCGCCGCACGCATCTACGTGGCGCTGGCGGGGCTCAAAGCGCTGCCGGACAAGGTGCGCGAGAAGCTTGCCGCGAGCCTCTATTACGGAGGCGAGCTCGACGGGGCGCCTCTGGCCCTGGTCGAAGCCGAGCAGAAGCGCATCGCAGCCCTGCGCGACGCCAGCCGCGGCCGCTTCAGCATGACCTCGATCGACGTGGAGGCCGGCACGCTGGCGACCACCCCGGACTACCGCCAGGTGATGGACGCGGCCCTGCTCATGCTCGCCCACGCCCGCCGCAGCAAGCCCGCCGAATGCCTCGAGATCGCGGCCCAGACCATCCGCATGGGCCAGGATCTGGTGCCCGGCGCACCGCTCGAGGCCGCCAGCATCGCCATGCGCATCACCAGCGTCGCGATCCCGGTCATCGCCCGCTGCGCCGGGGCAGCCGACGTGGGCGCCCTGATGCAGACCGCGCGCGATTTTCACACCATGGCCACCTCGCCACCGCCGGTGGGCAGCGGCATCGAACTCAGCGATCTACAGGCCCTGGTCACGCTGCGCGGCCTGGCCGATCTGAGCGGCGAAGCCGGCGACGACGCCACCGCCATGGCGCGCCTGCGCCGGCGCCCGGTGCTGTTCGAAGCCTGGGAGCAGTTCGGGCGACCGGACCGCTGGCGCGAAGTGCGCTCCGACGGCTACCCCGCAGCGCTGGAGGTGTGGCGCAAGGACCAGGAATGGCGCGCGCGCTCCTCGCTGCCGCTGCTGGCCGGCGCCGGCGCTGGCGTCGAGGGCTGGTTGCTCGACGACATGCGCGGCCAAGCTCTATTGCGCTGTCTGACCGTGGGCCTGTCGACGCTGGCCGAGCGCGCGCGGCGGGGCAAGCTCGGCCGCGAACCCAAACGCCTGGACGAACCCGCCATGCGCGACCCCTTCAGCGGCGACCTGCTCAAGTGGCGCGTCAACCAGACGGGCTCGGAGCTGACGATCTGGTCGGTAGGCGAAAACCGCCGCGACGACCGCGCCTCCCGCGAGTGGGAGCGCCAAAGCCCGGCCGACGTGGTGATCCACCTGCCGCTCACGGAGGCCGAGGACGAAAAGGCCACGCGCAAAAAGCGTAGGCGCTGGCGGCGCTGAGAACCCGTGCTTATCTTGGTAACGCCATGGATCAGCCCTATCGAATCCTGTGCCCGACAGACTTCTCCAAGACCTCGCTCGAGGCCCTGCGCTACGCCTGCCGGCTGGCGCGCAAGCTCGACGCCCAGATCGAGTTGCTGCACGTGCACCACGCACCACTGCAGGAAGCCACCGTGGGCGCGCCCCGTGAGGTGAGCGATCTCGACCAGTCCCTCAGACAACAGCTCGAAGCGGAACTCGGCAAGGCCCGCAGCGACCTGGGGCCCCTTTGCGAGGGGCTGCAGATCTCGACCCGGCTCGAGGTCGGCACGCCCTATGTCGTCATCTGCAACCGCGCCAGCTCCGAAGGCGCCGACCTGGTGGTGATGGCGACCCTGGGCCGCACCGGCCTTGCGCACCTCTTGCTCGGCAGCGTCACCGAGCGCGTGCTGCGGATCTGCGAAGTGCCCGTGCTGACGGTGCGAGTGCAGGCGGACTGAAGGGTGAGAAGGGGCGGCGGCATCGGCCGTGGTACCCGAGCCGGCCCTCTGGCATGATGCCGGCCTGGATGGAGTCAGCCATGAGCGAAACGCAGAAGATCCTGGCGCCGATCGATTTCTCCGAGCCCTCGATCGAAGCGGCGAAACAGGCGGCCGAGCTGGCGAGCAAGCTCGGCGCCGAGCTGTGCCTGCTGCACGTCTGCCCGGTCCTGCTCTACGCCCTGGGCCCCGACGCCATGCCCGAAGACCCCAACTTCGAGCACAAGCTCAAAGCGTCGCTCAAGGAAAAGCTCGAGCAACAGGCCGCGCAGCTCGAACGCGAGGGGCTGACGATCACCACCGCCATGCACGACGGTAACCCCTCGCTCGAGATCGCGGCCTACGCCAAGCAACACGGCTTCAACCTGATCGTGATGGCCACCCACGGCCGCAGCGGCCTGCGCCGGCTGGCCCTGGGCAGCGTGGCCGAGCGCACCGTACGATTGTCGGAAGTGCCGGTGCTGACCCTGCGCGTCGGCGAAGCCGATGGCGCCTGAGCGGCGAATGCCACCGCGGTAGTAGGCTCAGGCGAGGCTTGGACGACCGCGCACTGCCACCTCGAAGCGATCGTCCAGGGACAGGGATGGATCGAAAATGGCGCCGTAGGCCAGCTGATCCGCGGGGCACTCCAGCTCCAGATGCCGCAGCAGTGTTGCGACGGTGAGCAAGAGCCGCGCTTCGCCCATGCCCGCGCCGAGACAGATGTGGGGGCCTCCTCCATAGGGCGCAAATGCGAACTTTCTGCGATGTTCGTTGCGCGGCTCTCGGAAGCACTCCAGCTCGAAACGTCTCGGATCAACAAAGTAACGCGCGTCGGTGTGGGTGGAACTCATAAACACCAGCACATCGTTACCCTGCTCAACGTGGAAGCCCTGAAACTCGAAGTCATGGGCGGCCTGCCGGAACACCGGCCCCAGTTCCGCATACTGCGCGCGCAAGAACTCCAGTGGGTTCTGGAGCAGGGGCAGGGCGCTGCCGAGACCCGGCCACCCTGCGGCCACCGGAAGCGAAGCCGTCACCGTGGGCTACGCTGCCAGCACGCTGGCCCGCTGGCCCGCTGGCCCGCTGGCCCGCTGGCAATGGCGACGCGCCGCGATGGCCGCTGCAACGACTTGGCCATCTTGGACGTTTCGTCGATCATGTGGAAGATCGCGCACAACAGCGGCCCTGAGGCTTCCAACGCCACGACGCCTCCGCCCTTGCGACACATCCATGGATGCACGCTTCCCATTTTCGCCCTTTCCCAACGGCTGGTACGCCGTGGCGTTTTCCGAAGAGCTGCAGGGCGACACGGTGTTGACTCGAAGTCTCGCCGGGCGCCCGCTGGTGCTATTCCGAGACGCCCAGGGACAGGCCGCCGCCCTGGCCGCCCACTGCCCCCACCTCGGAGCGCACCTGGGCCATGGTGGCCGAGTGGTCGCGGGCAACCTGCGCTGCCCCATGCACGGCTTCCAATTCGATGCGTCGGGCCACTGCATCGAGACGGGCTACGGAACCAGGCCGCCACCGAGCTGTCGCGCACGCTCCTACGCGGTCCATGAAATCCTCGGAGCCGTCTTCCTCTGGCACCACCTCGCCGATGCACAGCCGCAGTGGCGGCTGCCGGACCATGGCGGCGGGGAGCGGAAGGCATGGCACCGCCACGTCTATCGCAGTCTTTCCACCCATCCCCAGGAGACGACCGAAAACAGCGTGGACCTCGGACACTTCCAGCACGTGCACGGCTACCGGGACATCAAAGTGGTCGAGCCGCTGCGGCTTGAGGGTCCGCACCTGACGGCAGCCTATTCGATGCGTCGGCGGCCGCTGGTTGCTGGGACGCCGGATGTTCGAGCGAAGTTCCACATCGAAGCCCACGGTCTCGGCTGTTCGGTCGTCGACGTCGAAATCGAGTCCCACGGGTTGCTCAGCCGGCACCTGGTACTGGCAACGCCCACCGACGAGGGAAAAGTAGATCTGCACTTGGCGATGAGCCTTCAGGGGTCCGGTCGCTTCGCAGGAAAGACCGCTTCGGCGATCCTACGAATGCTGATCGGACGCGTGGCCTTTCGTGGCTACCTCAGCGACGTGCGTCAGGACTTTGAGATCTGGGCGAACAAGCGCTACCAGCAGCCACCCGCACTGGCCGAAGGCGACGGGCCCATC